>Ga0163144_10006670_pt1 | contig 25425 bp, 16 predicted proteins | sample OliLak19BULKMAT1_FD_123175 | JGI IMG/M metagenome (GOLD analysis project Ga0163144, IMG submission 123175) | Freshwater microbial mat bacterial communities from Lake Vanda, McMurdo Dry Valleys, Antarctica - Oligotrophic Lake LV.19.BULKMAT1 | ecosystem: Environmental > Aquatic > Freshwater >... | reverse complement strand
GGACTTGTTCACCGCCACGGGGTCGAGGGTCACCGCGCTCTCGACCGACGACTTGGAGAGCAGCACCCACTCCAATTTGAAGCGGGCCGGGAGTACATAGCCGAACCCAAATTCGCCCGCGCCCGGCTCCACGGACCGGTACTGGTCAAAGTGGGCCTGCAAGACGTCGGCCGTGGGCTCGAGAACCGTATCGGTCATGGTTACCGCGGCGATGACGGCGGCATCGACAACCGCCGCGTCCTGCGCCCGACGGAAGGCCGAAAGGTATCGACGATCGCTCTGGCGTGCACCCCTGCCGTACAGGTTGAGGAGGCGATCAATGCCGCGAAGCCGGCTGAAAGCGACGGCGAGTTCGCGCGGCGTGAGCCCCACTCCGGCGGCGATCTCGTCTTTGCGGGACTCGATCGCGAGTTCCAATTGCCGGGCCTGCTCCTCGATCTGCTGGGTTTGGCCGGAGGCGATCTGGCGGGCGAACTGCTCGCCAAACTGCTGGGCGTATTGTGCGACCAGGCTCGCGTAGGCCTCGCCCCGAGCCAAGTCCGCGATCCAGTCGAGACCATCGCGTTCGTCGCCCACCAATCCCAGTTGTTCGGCCTCGCGGGCGAGAAGCAGCCAATGGGTGCCGTCCCGAACGCCGTAATTCTGTATGACCGTTCGCGGCACGAATTTCTGGAGGACATCCAACTCGCGCTCGGCCCGATCGAACTCCCCTTGACGGAGTTTCGAACCGCCCGCGGTCGCGACGACCTGCTTCTTCGGGTCCGGTGTGAACTGGTTGGCGGCCCCGGCGAACAGGAACGAAACCATGAGGATGGATCCGAAGACCACCATCACCCACTTGTTGTATTTACGCAAGACTTTGAGCATGTGGAATTACCAGGCCGATCGGGAACAGAGGGTGGCGAGTGAATTTTCCGGCGGAACAGGGACGAAGGTAGGGGGCTGGCGGCCGGAAACCGCCCCCGGCGTCGGGAACGAACGAGGGCTGCGCCGGTACGAAAAACGGCCGATCGGGGTGCGAACACCGATCGGCCGGAGGGAGTCTTTCGGGATGAGGTTCCGGCCGAGCACGGGTGCCCGACGGTAAAATTAGCGGTAGAACTCGATGATGAGGTTGGTATTGACGTCGAAGGGGATTTGGTCGGTGGTTGGCAAAGCGACCACCCGGACCGTCAGTTCACCGGGGTTGAGGTCGATCCAACCCGGGACTTCGAAGCCCGCCATGCTTTCCATCTGTTCCTTCGCCAATTTCTGAACCTTGGGCCTGAAGGTAATGACGTCGCCGACCGAAACCTCGCACGACGGACGATCGGTCTTTCGACCGTTCATCAGGATGTGTCCGTGGGCGACCATCTGACGGGCCGCCCAGATCGTGCGGGCCAAGCCCGAGCGACGGATGACGTTATCAAGGCGACGCTCGAGCAACTGCATGAGCACGTCACCGGTCGAGCCCTTGGCACGACCCGCGAGGCCCATGTACCGCCGGAACTGCTTTTCCATCACGCAGTAGTGGTACTTGAGCTTCTGCTTCTCATTCAGGCGAACGCCGTAGTCGCGCAGCCGACGCCCGCGGTAGCCGTGCATGCCGGGGAACGTCAATTGACGCTTGCTGGTGTGCTTCGGGATATCCGCGATCGGAACACCCACGCGACGAGATAACTTCAACTTGGGACCGACGTAACGAGCCATAATCCTCCGTCTCCCACCATTCCGGAACAGGTCCGTTTGGGGGGTGCCGCGGGTCCGCAGATGGACGACCTCGGCGATTGCGACCGGAAACCCGAGACTTCGGGGACGGTCAATCCGGGAAAACACCTGCCACAGACGTTCTGGGTAGGGTCGTCATTAAAGGCGAACGCGAACCGAAAGGCAATGGTCGATTGGCGATTGGAGGGGCATTAAAAGAAGCGACCCGCTCTTTGAGGGCGGGCCGCCTTGCATTGGATTGTAGTGACGAGTGTGCTTCCGCTCAGACCGGAACCTCGCGTCCGTCCCGAGCCTTTTGCAGGCACCACTTCATTCCGATCATCGAGCCGGCGACGGCCGCCCCAAGCCCGATCAGCAGGCCGAAGACCGACCACCACGCCGCGGTCGCGGCGGCTTCCCGAGCGTCTTCGGCGGCGACCCTCATTTCGGACTCGCTCGGGCGGGGCAACAACGGTGCGCGATCGACCGAGTCGGGGTTGTCCGTGGTCGTACGGAGGGCCGAGGTCGCGTCGCGAACGGCACGGCTATCCACGGTCCCCGCTGCCAACGCAGCGAGCGGCGATGCGGCGTTGGTGGCCGCACCTGCGCCTGACCAAATGACCAAGAAGCCGAAGATCGCTACGACACCCCACATGGCCACCGCCCGCAGGCGGATTTCACACGCCGCGTTCCATCCGCAGCCGCGGCCGACCACCACACCGCCCAGCAAGATGGCGACGGTGCCGGAGACCAGCCACCAGGCGCCGGCCGCCATGCTAATTCCCTTCGCCGCCTCTGCGGCGGTGAGGTTCTGCGTGTCCGAAGCGTCAACTGCGCCGGCAGCGGTCACTCCGATGGCGAGACCCAGGACCGTGAACAGAAACTGGAAACCGATTGCGGTTGCGGCGCCCATCAAAATGGGACTCCACGCTCCGCGATGAGAACCCCGATCAAGGTCGGGGACAGCGTTCGTCGGACGGATATAGGCGACATCAGCCATGGGTGGCTCCTTTTCATTCTGCGGCAAAATTTGGCGATCGGACGCGGAAAAGTCCGCGTCGTCCCCTCGAAGTATTCACTTTGCAGCGCACGAAGGAGGAGGGCATGAAACCCGTACGAAATCTCTCTCACGACCTGTGCAGGAGCCGGTAATCAAGGGATTCTTGAACGCAATACCGGGCCGGCCCGGTCAGCCCTCAATCTCGGTCCTGACATCCCAGAGTTCGGGGAACAGGCGGTCGTCTATACGTTCGCGCAAATATGGCACTCCGGCGGTGCCCCCGGTACCGCGCTTGAAGCCGATCACGCGTTCGACGACTTTGACATGGCGATGTTTCCACAAGGCGTATTGCTCGTCGACGTCCACCAATTTCTCGGCCATCTCGTAGAAGTCCCAATACTTCCGCGGATTCTCGTAGATGGTTTTGTAGATGGCCACGATCTCGGGGCGGGCGGTGTGGGGAAGGGTGACGTCCCGGCTCAGAACGTCGGCGGGCACGGGCATGCCGCGGCGTGCAAGGTGCCGGAGAAACTCGTCGTACAACGACGGGGCCTCCAACGCCGCGGTCAACTCCGCGAGAATCACCGGGCGGTGCGCAAAGAGCGCGAGCATGCGGCGATCTTTACGCCCCAGCATGTACTCGATCTGCCGGTTCTGATGAGATTGCAGGCCGCTGGCGGGACCGAGGACATGCCGGAACTGCACATACTCGCTCGGGGTGAGGGTGGCGAGCACGCTCCACTGGTTGAGCAACTGCGTCTGGATGTGCTTGACGCGGGAGAGGATCTTGAATGTCGATTCGAGGTGGTCGTCGCGGATGTAGGCCATCGCCGCTCTGAGTTCGTGGATCATCAGGCGGAACCAGAGCTCCGTCGTCTGATGCTGAATAATGAAGAGCATCTCATCGTGATGCTCGGGATTGGAAAGCGGCCTTTGAGCCGTGAGGATCTGATCGATCATCAGATACCCCGAGTAATCGAGCCGGTCCTTCAGGTCGGTGTGCATGTGGGCCGAGGTGGCCGGAGGCGGTGTCGGATCGACGTATGGATCGCTGTTTGCCATCGTGCGCAGCTCCGGCCCGGACGGAGGATCTGCGGCGGGACGCGCTGCCATCACCCCTCCGTCGGGCGAGTTTCCGCCGAAAGGCTATCACCGGTTTTCTTCGGTTGCCGAGCGGGAGGGCGCGGGCGAGGCTATTCCGGGCCAGGCCAATGGGCACCAGCATCGGCGGCCCGGGCCAGGTCTGCATTGATATCCGACCAAGGCCAACCCGCAAGTTGCTCAACCGTCTCGGGCTCGGCGGCCACGATCACCTCCGCCCGGGTTTCCATGAACGCCTCCCGACGCTGGTCGGCGGATCGGGCACAGCCGTTGAGAATGGCGAGGAGCGCGATCATCGCCGAGACGATGATGCGCCCGCTCCCCAAGACCCGAAGTTTCGGTTCGATCAACTGCGCGAGGGTCGGCGATATGGGTGTCGGCGCGGGTTTCATCATGAGTTCAGGACTCCGCTCGGGGCGGCTCGACAAACGAGCCGACAAAGGCGGGTCCACGCGGGGCGGGGCTTCTTGTTGGAGATCGGAACGGGCACGTGCCCGATTTACTGTTTCCTTGCGGATTTCCGTTGATCGCCCGGACGGGGACGGTCTGCGCCGACTCCCTCAAAGCCGGTCTCGCCTCCCTTCCGGCCTGCCGACGACTATCCTCGTCTTTTAGGACGCATGCCAGCCCTTTCATTCACGTCGGAACCCGTCGCCACATGAAACCCGCCTTCAGCACTGTTGCCTGCCCGACTTGGACGCTCGACGAAGTAGCGAGGCGGGCCTCGGAATGGGGGTATCTGGGCGTCGACCTGCGCACCTTCGGTTCGGGTTCATCGATGCTTGCGTGCGATCCTGTGCTGACGGCCGCCGAGAAGGTTCGCGCGATGTTCGGAGCAGGCGGCGTGGAGCCGATGTGTCTTTCGACCAGTATTCGCTACGACGACCCGATTTCGCCGCCCGTGCTCGGGCGGACGTTTCTCTTTGACCAAGAATCCAGCGTCCGGGAAAGCAAGAGTGTGATCGATGCCGCGGTGACTCTTGAGTGCCCCTTCGTGCGGGTCTTCGGGTTCGAGATCATCGGGCAGGAGAAGCGGGTTTCGGCGATCGCTCGCATCGCCGAGCGGCTCTCCAAGGCGCTGGATTACGCCCGCAGCAGCGGTGTATCTCTTGTCCTTGAAAACGGCGGGAGTTTCCGAACCGCCGCGGAGATGATGGAGATCATCGACGAGCTCGATCATCCGTTGTTGGCCGCTGCGTATTCGCTGCCGATCGCGGCGGCGGCCGGGGAGAGCATCGGCAACGGTGTGAACGTCCTGGGGGAGCGATTGGTCATCGCGAAGGTGAAGGACATGAGCCGCGGCGTCCCGTGCCTGCTGGGCCAAGGGGATCTGCACGCCCAGGACTCGATCCGCGCGCTGGCGGCCGCGGGATTCAAGGGTTGGATCGTCTACGAACACGATGCCGCGTGGCTCGGCACCGGCACGCAGGGCGGCAGGATCGAGGGGGTCGACACCGCCGCGGCATTGGCCCACGCGGCCCGCTGTCTGTATGAATGGGCCGGGCACCGACGCATCGAGAGCCACCCGGGGAGCGTCGTCGGCCGGCGTTGAAGCGGGCTTCTTCAGTTCAAGAGGTGCGGCGATCGCTCACCATCCTTCTCAGCCGCCTCCGGCTTCGACACCGCCCAGCCCGGCGGCCGCGACCAAACGATTACTGGAATTGTGCGCGGGTGAGGGCTTCGCGCTCGCGGGCGTTGCCCCCGCATCGCCCTCGCGCTGGGGCGGTGAACTCCGAGCGTGGCTCGATGCGGGTCGCCACGGCCTGATGGACTATCTCGAACGCGATCAGAATCTGCGGCTCGAGCCGGGCCGGCTCTTCCCGGGAACGCGGTCGTTCCTGATGGTGGCGGACCAGTATTCCGTCCGGGGTGACGCGACCGACGTTCCGCTGACGCCCGGGCGGGGCCGCATCGCTCGCTACGCACGCGGACGCGACTATCACGACATTATGAAGCGGCGGCTCCACCGTGTGGCCGACCAGATGCGGCTGGAATTTCGCGGCTCGGGCTTTCGGTCGTTTGTGGATACCGTGCCGGTGCTGGAACGCGAACTGGCCGCCGCGTGCGGCATCGGGTGGCACGCCAAGAACACCATGATTATCAACCCGGTGAAGGGGAGCTATCTGGTGCTAGGCGGCGCGGCGTGCACGCTGGAACTCGAGCCGCCTCCCGAGCAACGCCCTGTTCAGGACGCCTGCGGAACGTGCACGCGCTGCATCGACGCCTGCCCGACCGGGGCCATCACACCGTACTCGGTGGACGCGACCCGGTGCGTCTCGTACCTCACGATCGAGCGGCGCACCCCGATCGAGCCGGGCGTGTTCCCGGCGATGGGCCAGTGGCTTTACGGGTGCGACATCTGCCAGGAAGTCTGCCCGCACAACTCGGCCTCGTGGGCGGCGCGGGGGGCCGAGCGCAGCGTGGGCGAGGTGCATTATTCATATCAGCCGTACCGCGATTCGTTCGATCTGCTTGAAGTCTTGAACTGGGACACCGACGCCCGCAGACAGGCCTTCAAGACCACGGCGATGAAGCGCATCACGCTGGAGATGGTCAAGCGCAACGCCCTGATCGTCGCCGGCAACTGGCTGCGTGACCACGACCTGCCGATGCTGCGAGAGCGGGTTACGGCGTGCGCCAACGACGAGGCCGAATCAGAGATGATCCGCAGCACGGCCCGCGCCATCATGGCGCAGGCATCGGTTTGAACTGCCCTTTCATCTCAGCACGCTGGCGTGCCCCGGGCCCCCCCGCCCGTCAGCGCGACGTCCGGGGCATCAGGGCCCGTGCCGCCACGCCGCCCGCCAGCACCGCCGCGACACCCGCGAGCGCAAACGCGTAGCGACGTTCCATAAACGCCAACCAATAAAAGGGCGACGCCGCGATCACCGTAGCGGCGAAGGCCGTCCACTGGGCACGGGTGGGCGGGTGCCGCCTGCTGATCGGCAGACCGCACACCAGCATGTAGGCCGGGACAACCAGCCCGTAGAACGCGAGAAAAACGCGATACACCACTTCGAACCCCGAGAGCCCGGAAACCGCGGGGACGTGGACGCTCGCCGCCAAGACCCCAACCGCTGCCGCCAGCATCATCACCGCCCACGCGGGGCGTGATCGCAGCGCGGCGTGCGGCGCATCTTCCGCAAGAAACGCACCGTGAACCCCGGCTGTAAAACCGATCTGGAGCGCCATGTGGAAGACCACAGGTACGACCAGAGCGATACGCAGGGCCACGACCGCCCCGGTCGGACCGATGGCTCGCAACGCCTCGGGCCTTGTGTATAGCAAGGTCCCGGCGACCAGCACCGGAAAGAAAAGGAGGAAGCCGAGCGCGAACGCCAGAACGCGGCCGCGCGGTCCCGCCCGCTCGCAGGCGTGATGAAACGTGCGGTCGAGATACGGGCATAACGCAAAACCGATCGTGCAACAGGCCGCGAGCCCGCCCATCGAGGCGGCATCGAAAGGCGTCCCCGGCCGACCGCCCTTGAGCATCAGAAGTTCCGTTGGCGGACCGATCGAGCCCCGAGATGCCGTCCACCCGAGCAGGACCGCGGAGACAGCCCACGCGACGATCGCCACCATTTTCGCCCAGCGACCGTGCCTAGAAGAAGCCAAACCTCCTGTCGCGGCCAACGCCGCCACCAACAAAATTCCGATCGCCTCGGGGCTGAACCCGGGTGGGCTGAGCAGGTTGGCGAGGAAGAACCACTGAAATGCCGAAGTCACGAACGAAAAGGCCCAGATCGCGGGGCGGTGCGACTCCACGAACCGCGCACTGGCCCCATTCCGGCGCAAAACCGCGCCCATGGCCGCCGCGCCCAGGGCGTTTGGGATCAGAAAGGCGGCATACCCCGCCCAGCCGAAATCACGCACCAAGAGGAGCGGCAAGAACATCCCAATGACCCACGTCCAGGAACACGCGAGATAAAACGCCCAGCCGACGCCACCCCACACCGAGCCCCCGACCGAGTCGGGATGCATGCCCGTTGGTTGCTCGTCGCTCACGCCCGTCAGTTTCCGACCTTGCGGACATCGCCCCGCTTGGCTTTCTGATGAGTCGTAGGTGTCAGGTGGAACGTGGCGGTACACGCCCCTACTCGCCGTTCTTTCGCGGCGAGGCGAGCCAGGACCGAGTCCTTGTTCCGCTTTTTGCCGAGGGCCGCCGGCAGCATGGGCTGCTGGACCACCTCGATGTCAACCACCGCGTTGAACTCCCGCCCCAACTTGACCAACTGAGTGATGTCGTCGCGCGGCGTTATTTTGTACAACGCGGGCCCGAAGCACGGCCGCAAAAACTTGTACGAGAGTTCCTTGCACACAAGCGTGTAGTCGCCGCCGGTGATCCCCATGATGTACATGCCGCCCGCGATTTCGCTGTTGGCGAGGAGCGCGGCACCCGCCATGGCGTTGTACCAGTTACGGTTGAAACGCCGGAAAGGAAGTTCCGCCGTGAAGGTGTCGGACTCCACCTTCTTCATTCTGATGCCGCTGCGGAATGCGTAGGGCAGCCATACGAGGGAGCACACGCGGTGCCAGAAGTGGCTCCTCGTCGAGAGCCTCGCGATGTACGACTCGACGCGGTCGAAGAACGACAGCCCTGGCGAGGGACGTCCGGCGATCACCGGAGCATCGGTCTGGATGGTCGCTTCGTCCGGCGACATATCCGCGGACGGCCGGGACGGTTCGCTGTCGCTGAAGCGGGGGTTAGTGGTGGAGGGAGGCGGCACTGGAGGTGGGACGGGCACGGGCTAACGGGGTCACGAAATACGCGGGAGGCGATAGTATGGTGCTTCGGTGAACGATAATGGTCGGTAGGCGTCGCCGCCCCCCGGGGCCGAAGTCGTCTGCTACCTTGGTCCACCAAAGTGAACTTTCTGGACGTCCTCTACATCCCGCTCGCTGCCGCCACCGCGCCCCTTTGGATCGGCAAGAAACGCGCCGGCTGGCCCGAGCGTTTCGGCCACGCCGACCCCGTGCCCTCGGTCATCGGCCGCCCGCGCCTGCTCATCCACGCCGTCTCGGTCGGCGAGATCTCGGCTCTGCGAAGTCTGGTCCCGCTTCTGACCCCCCACTGCGACCTTGTACTCACCGCCACCACCGACACGGGCCTTGCGCGCGCACAGTCGCTCTTCGGCTCGCTCGCCGCCGTCCGTCGTTATCCGCTGGATTTTTCCTGGTCCGTCAACCGCTTCCTCGACGCTATCCGCCCCGACGCTGTCGGCCTCATGGAACTGGAAGTCTGGCCCAACTTTGTCAGAGCCTGTTCACGCCGCGCCATCCCGGTCGGGGTGATCAACGGACGCCTGAGCGACCGGTCATTCCGCGGCTACCAGCGGTTTCGACCCCTCATCAGCCCGAGTTTTCGCCGGCTTGCATTCGCATCTGTTCAAGACGCTACGTATGCGGGGCGCTTCCGGGAACTGGGCGCCAGTGACCCACAGATTCACGTGACCGGCTCCATGAAGTGGGACGCGGCCCAGATCGCCGACGTGGCTGACGGCGCTGACGAACTCGCCCGCGATCTTGGAATTGATCGCTCGCGCCCGCTCGTGGTCGCTGGAAGCACCGGTCCCCTCGACGTCTCCGGGGCACCGATCGGTTACGACGGACGCTCCGGCCGCCCCCCTTGGTGCGAGGAATCTCTGTTCCACGCGTCCTGCCCCCCCGGGGTTCAACTGCTGTGCGCCCCCCGCAAGCCGGAGCGCTTTGAGGAAGCGGCGCGGGCGTTACCGGGGTGCGTGCGGCGATCGCGAAAGGGGATCGGCCCGGTTCGTTCCGGGAGCGACCGATTTTTGTTGGATTCAATCGGCGAACTCCGGGCTGCCTACAGCCTCGCGACCGTTGCAATCGTCGGGCGGAGTTTTGGACGACTTTTCGGATCCGATCCGATTGAGCCCGTTGCCTTGGGCAAGGCGACACTCATCGGGCCCAACCACGGCGATTTCGTGGGGACGGTGGGCCCGCTGTCAGCGAGCGGCGGACTTCGCGTAGTTTCGGGCGAGGCACTGCCGCAAAATCTGGCAGACCTGTTGCGGTCGCCGGTGAAGAGGGCTGATATGGCACGAGCCGGACGCGAATGCATTCGTAGAGAGATGGGTGCAAGCGGCAAGAACGCTGCGCTGTTGCGCCGCCTGACCAAAGACGTTCCGAGACCGACGGAACCAATGCTGTACTAAGGAACTGTTCGGGTATGGGCGTCGTATCGGAACCGGCCGTAGGTCGCTGGTCAAATTGCGAGCCGGTCAGATTCTGTCGCCGATGCCTCCGCACAACGCGGCAAAGACCGTCCGGCGGTCGTAGGCTTGGTCCATCAATGGGTCGATCCTGGAGTTTCAGGGTCTCGCAGGTCGTTCAGGCTTCGATTTCGTAGGATTTGTCGCCGCCTCGGCTTGGATTCGTGGCCAAGGAGGCGGCAGGGAGTTTCGCCGATGCAGAAGAATCGTCTGGGACGGATTTCCGCGGACCTCTTTGGCCGCGCGTTCGGGAAACGCCACAACGACACCGCGCGTGGCTTTGAGAACTTGGAATTACGCCAGATGCTCTCGGCGGAACTGCCGGCCGGCGGCGAGTGGGTCGAGTGGGGCACCGGACGGGTTGCCGCGGTTGCCGACCAGTACCTTGTCACCTTTGACGACTACCTCGGAAACTCTCAGGCCGAATTGCGGGCCCGTGAGGTCGCCACGCGGCTGGGGGTCGTGGCGGAGAACGTCAGGTCGATCGGTCGAGGCGGGTGGGCGAGTTTCACCACCACCGGAGAGGTCTCGAAGAGCGCGGTCGAGCGACTGAGCCGCGAGATGGACGGCTTGGCTTGGGTGGAGCCGGATCGCCTTCAGGAAATCAACCGGGCCCCGAATGATCCGCGCTTCGGCGAACTCTGGCACTTGGAGAACACGGGCCAGTTCGTTCAGGGCAGCGGGCTGGGCGCGATCGGCGCGGACGTTTCTGCCCGCGAGGCGTGGGACATCACCATCGGTTCGCGCAATGTGGTGATCGCCGTGATTGACTCCGGGGTTGATATCGACCATCCGGATCTGGCAGCCAACATCTGGCGGAATCCGGGCGAGATCGCGGGCAACGGCATCGATGACGACGGGAACGGGTTTACCGACGACGTTGTCGGCTTCGACTTCGGCACCCTCAGTTCGACCATGAGCGACCAGGTCGGCCACGGCACGGCCGTTGCCAGCGTGATTGGCGCAGTGGGGAACGATGGCTTCGGGATCACCGGGATCAACTGGAACGTCTCGATCATGGCCCTCAAGATCGCGAACGCCAACGGTGGTCTTTCGACGGGTGCGATCATCGGGGCCCACGATTACGCAACGATGATGCGGACGGACTTCGGGATAAACCTGGTCGCCAGCAACAACAGTTACGGTCTGATCGCGGGCGACTTTTATGAGGACGAGCAGGATGGTTTCGAGGGAGAGCGGGCCGCGATTGTCCGATTCGTGAATAGCGGCGCGACCTTCGTGGCCTCCGCAGGAAACGATGCGCTCGACAACGATGAAAATATCAGTTCCTTCCCGGCCAGTTACCGCATCCCGGGCGTCATCTCCGTAGCCGCGACAGACAATAACGACGGCCTTGCCGGCTTCAGCAGTTACGGGGCCGAAACGGTCGATGTCGCAGCCCCTGGCGTGGACATTCTCATGGCCGCCCCCGGCGGCGGCTACGTCATCCAGAGCGGAACCAGTTTCTCCGGTCCCTTGGTCGCGGGCATCGTCGGGCTTATCAAGAGCGTGAAGCCGAACGCCTCAGCCGTCGAAATCCGCGAAGCCCTCATCAACAGTTCGGATCCCTTGCCGGCCTTGCAGGGGCGCGTCCGCTCCGGCGGCCGCGTCAACGCCGAGGCGGCGCTCCGCACCATCATCACCGACGGACCCACGGTGCGGGCCATCACGCCCGGCCCCGTCGCCGGTCAACTCGATCCGGCCACCAACCAGCCCTTCTCGACGATCACGGTCCAATTCACCAAAGACATCAGCGCAACGTCCCTGTCGACCACGGCCGTGACTCTCCTGGGTTCCATCAACATCCCCATTTCGTCGGTGACGCTCTCGCCCACCGATCCGCGCACGGTCATCATCGGCCTCAACCTGAACAGTTTTTCGCAGCAGCGCTTGCCCATCGCCAACTACACGCTGACGCTCAACGCGTCGGGCTTCCGCGACACTTCAGGAAACTTCCTGAACGGCAACACCAGCGGCGGCACCAACGAGGTGTACACGTTCCGCATCGTTGCCTCCACCGGCGACAACGAGCCGAACGACACCACGGCCCAAGCCACCCCGGTGACTTTCGATGCCAATGGGACCGCCCGTTTTAGCGGCGTGACTCTGGGCAACGGTCTTTTCGCCAATCTCGACGTCGATCTCTACCGTCTCACGCTCCCGCGTGGCGGTCTCATCACGGCCGAGACATTCGCGGCCCGCCTCCCCAGCCCCTCGACCCTCGACACCTATCTCCGCCTCTTCAACGCCAACGGCGTCGAGATCGCCGCCAACGATCAGACCAGCGGACGCGACTCCTTTATCGACTTCTTCGTCAACACCGGCGGCACCTATTTCGTCGGCGTCTCGGGCTTCGGCAACGATGACTACGTCGCCGCCACCGGCGGCACCGGCCGCAATCAGTCCCTTGGCGTCTACAACCTCGCTCTCACCGTCCAACTCGCGAACGACGATGTCGTGACGTTCACCAGCGCCCAGGATACCGCCCTCCCCCGCCGTGTTCCGTTCGCTGAAAACCAGACGCAGGGCGTCACCAGCAGCAGCATCGTCGTCAGCGACACCCGCCAGATCCTTGACGTCGATGTACGCCTCAACATCACCCACACCTTCGTCTCAGACCTACGCATCAGTCTCATCGGCCCGAACAACGTCGAGATCGTCCTGGTCGACCGGCGCGGCGGGTCCGGAGACAACTTCGGCACCGTCGATGGTTCGGGCAATCCGGTCCTGCCGGCCGTCTTTGACGACGAAGGCCCGCTCACGGCCGTTTCGGGCATCGCGCCGTTCATCGCGGGCAATTACCGCCCCGAGTTCAATCTGGGTACGTTTGACGGCCTCGCCGGCAATGGGCGGTGGACGCTGCGGATCAACGACACTTCCTCGCTCAACAGCGGCTTCCTGCTGAGTTGGGCCCTCGACTTCAAGTTCCAGAACGACATCTTCGGCCCGGACGAATCAAACGACACCTTCGCCACGGCCAAGCCCTTGGGCATTCAGGGCTTCGGCACTGCGCAACGCGAATCCTTTCTGGGCGACGGCGGATTCGGCAGTTTCGACCGCGATCTCTTCACGGTCAGCGCCAACGCCGGGTCCACCCTTACCGCGGTCGCCACTCCGACTGGAGCGCTCAACACCGCGATCCGCGTCTTCGATTCAAGGTTTGTCGAGATTCTTCTCGCCAACCCCACCGATTCAACCTCGGCCCGCATCGAGAACTTCGTCTTCGCCAACAGCAGCACGTACTACATCGCTGTCACGGACGGCGCGAACGTCACCTACAACGCCTCCGCGGTCAATAACGGCACCGATGTCGCCGCGGGCAGCACCGGCGGCTATGTCCTTGATGTTGTCCTGACCCCGGGAGTTTCGGACGGGTCCACCGTGCTCACCGGCAATTCCCTTGAGGTCGGCGTTGACACCACCGCGAGTTTCGGGGCCGCGCGCGGCACTGACATTGTCGGTTTGCGGTTCAACGGCATTGATTTTCTTTCGGAGGTCTCCCGCAACAGCCAGTTCTTTGGCGGCACCGCCAGCGGCTTTGACTTTGTCAATAGCGGCGGCAATCCCGAGATTCCCTACACGCTCACGGTCGCCAGCGACACCTACAACAACCGCATTTCTTCGGTAGGCTTCTTCCGTGGCCTCCAGATCGAGAAGACGTTCTCCTACGGCATCTCTGACGGTTTCATCGCGATCGACGTCTTCTTCACCAACACCAGCTCCGAAGCCCTTACCAGCCTCGGGTGGATGGAAGGCTTCAACCCCGATCCGGGCTTCGCGCTGGGCGAAGGCAACCGGGCCACCCGCAACGATGTCGACGATCAAGGCAAGATCGCCGTAGCCCGTTACATCAACAATCAGTTCCCGTCAGGCCTCACGGTCGCCCTCGGGACCGCGGGCGGCGAATCACGCTCCAAGGCCACCATTGTTCCCGGCGGCACGACGGTTCGTGATCCGTCGGGCCTTATCGCCGCCCCCATCAACGATCCCAACGGGTTCTCCGCGGATGATTCCCTTGCCCTGTCGTTTGATTTGGGAACGCTCGCCGCCGGCGCCTCCACCAGTTTCCGATACTTCATCTTCTTCGGCACGACGCCCGCCGCCGTCACTGCGAATATCGATGCCCTGAACAGTGGCACAGGCACCGGCCACCTCGCCGCCAACTCGGCCAACCCCGCGGTCGAGGGTCTCCAGACGGCCGCCGGTGACCCCACCACGACCGCGCCGATCCTGCCATATCGCCAGTTCTTCTCGGAAGGCTTCATCGGCAATCAGATCTTCACCTTCGTGCCCATCTCCAATCCCAGCGCCCAGGCCAACCGCGTTGTGGTCATCGCCCGGTACGAAACCGGGGTCCGCGACCAGGTCGTGGGAGATCTCACGATCGCGGGCAACAGCCGCAGCGGCCTCACCCTCATCACGCCCGAGATTTTCGCCAACGGCGGTGCCCTTGTCCGGGCCAATTCCCCCTACGCCCTCGAAATCCGCTCGGAGAAGCCCGTCGCCTCCACGTTCAGCCACTATGACCTCGCCCTCCTCGACGGCTTCCGCGCGGCCGTCGGCGAGTCCTTCACCACGCAGGTTTCCACGACGTGGAGCTTCGGGCAGATTACGAAGGGTCAGGGTCACTTTGATTTCCTCACGTTCTATAACCCCAACAACGACACCAGCACCATCACCGCCACGTTCTACAGTTCCTCGGGTGGTTCGCCCTACAGCGTGTCGCGGAGCCTCGACGCCTTCCGTCGCGGCGGGGTCAACATCCTCCAGGATCAGGACATGCAGGGGCTTCCCGACGGCGAATACGGCGTTGTCATCACGTCTCTCAACTCCTTCGTTACTTCGGCCACCCGTTACGACACCGTCAATCGAACCGCCGACGGCCTCATCGGCAACGTCGGCAACGGCTCGCTCCGGGGCGTGGTCGCCGAGGGCCAGTTGGGGCTCAACGGCACGACTCAACACCTCGGCGTTCTCAACGCCGGGACCATGGCCGCTTCCGTGATTTTCTCGTTCATCTTCAGCAACGGCAGCAGTTACCGCACCAACCTGAACGTTGCCGCGGGCTCCGTCGCGGGGCTGAACGTCGAGGAACTCCCGAACTTCCCCACGGGCCTCACCTATGGCGTGCTCTACGAATCCAACGTCCCGGTCTCGCTGACGGTCGATCAACCGGCCTACGCCGACGCCGTCGCTTCCGGAACTTCGGATCAGGCCTACTCCTACTGGGGCTTCGGCGAAGGCTTCCGCCCCGGGGACACCGAAAACCACCCCGGCGTCACCGACTACCTTCGCCTTTACAACCCGTCCAACGCCGACGTCACGGTCGAGATTCGTATCGTCTACGACGGCCTCCCGGGCAGCGAAACGTTCCGCCGAACGCTCTCGGCGCGCCGCGTCACCGAGCTCAACGTCGATCAATTTATCACCGGCGGTCGCCGCCTCACCGCGCAGTTTTACGGCATTACGGTCAAGGCCCCCACCCCCATCGTCGCCTACATGGGTCACTTTGATCGTCTCTTCCCCGGCGCGTTCGGCACTATCGGAACTCCGTTGGGTCTTCGCGCCGCCGTGACGTAAGGGTTTGTAGCGGACCCCGGCCAGCGCACGCCCACTTCCGAATCACCATCCCCGTCGCGAGGCGGGGATGTTTTTTTGGGCGTGCCGCGATCCCTCGCGTATCGACCACGGCTCGTTTGCGGCCGTTGGGGAGGGGGAACTGCCCATTCACGCGGTCGAACAACGTGCGTTCGAGCGCTTGGGCGGTCGCACCCCGGCTTCGCTTTGCCTGCGAAAATTGCTCGCCAAGTTCGGAGGCCCGCCCCCGGGCGTCCGGCGCAACTCCTAGGATCACCCCGACCTTGAGGGCGTAGCTCAGTTGGTAGAGCAGCGGACTTTTAATCCGCGGGTCGAGGGTTCGAGTCCCTCCGCCCTCATTCCGGATTTCCGCCGGTTTCGCGACGTTCTCCGGCGGACTTATTTTCCAGCGCCCCATTGCCTAGTGCCTAGTGCCCTTCACAGCGACTAGTGCCTTCATTCAGGTACCCACTTTGCCGCAGGTGTTGCACGCGATATGGTCCGATGCCGCGTTTGTGTTGTGGGCCGAAGGGTCGGCGGCTCGCGGCGGGTCCGCCCCCGCGGCGGCGAGCCCATCGGCGGAGAGCGGAGCCGCGACTGACGGAGTGCCGGTCGAGCGGCCGCACCCGTTCGCGAGTTCGGCGGCCGACGTTGCGGTGGGGATCGTGCTGCGTGACGCCGGCATCCCCAGCGAGTCGTCGACGATCCGGGTGCGACTCCCGTCCCGCGACTCGTCGCCGCTGCCGAGTTCCGAGTTCAGCGCCATCACCGGTTTCACCGCTGACCCCGACGCCGTCCCGGCGATCCTGACGTCGTTCACTGTCCCCGCGGTCCGGGTTGCGCCCCAGCACGTGATGAGCGTCATCGGGGCGGTTTCGGACGCGGCCGATTCGATCAACAAAGCCCCGGATGAATCGTGGATTGCCGGCGCATCGTTCGCCTACTTCGCGGAGTGCGCGAGGCTTGTTCGCCATGTGGTCGCCCAGCAGCGGTTTGTCCCCATGCTGGTGCAGACGGTCGGCGGCGACCTTCGCGCGGCGTGGTACCCGTGGATGAGCGACGACGCGATGGCGTCGCGGGTCGCCCGTCTGGTCGAGGCGATGCCTGGGTCGGCGCGGGCGGTGGTGGACCGCACGAACCACGAGGCGTGGGCGATCACCGAAGATTTTCTAGCCACCATGATCGATGAAACGTGCCGGCGGGTGCTGATCCGCGAAGACTTCGCCACCTCGATCGACGGACGCGATCCGACCACGGATCCGCACGTGGCGTGGCTGGGCGGGCTGCTGGCTTCGGGCACCGCGCTACCGCCCTCACCGGGGCTCCGGCAGGAACTCGCCAAACGGGTCCGCGGCTGGGTTGGCGTTCTTGAGGAGCGCGGAGCCAGTTCGGCGTGGCGACTTTATCTTCGGCTGAATGAGCCGTCGCTGGTGACGCTCAAGCCGGATGAGTCTCCCGACCCCGCAGCACCCGTCTGGTCGCTCTCGTTCCATATGCAGAGTGTCGAAAAGCCCGACCTGATCCTCGACGCCGAGGACTTGTGGGCCGTCACCGGCGACTCGATCACACTGCAGGGCCGGCGGCTCGACCGGCCGCAGGAACTGCTGCTGGGCGAGCTTGGCCGCGCGATGCGGTTTTATAAGCGGTTGGAAGCCGCGCTCGATGAGCGAGAGCCCGACAGCCTGCCCCTGAACACGCGCCAAGCCTATGAGTTTCTGCGCGAGGTCCGGCCGATTTTGCTGGAACAGGGGTTCGGCGTGCAAGCCCCGCTCTGGTGGGATTCGCCCTCGGCGCGTGTCGGTGCCAAGCTCAAACTCGAATCCGAAGGACCTAGCCCGCTCGATCTCTCCTCCGGCGGACTCGGACCCGCCACCGGCACCAAACTCGGGGTGACCGCGCTCGTCAACTACACCTGGGAGATCGCCGTCGGCGACGCCACCCTCTCTCTTGCCGAGTTCGAGCAACTCGCGGGACGGAAGGTTCCGCTGGTCCGGGTCAACGGTCGCTGGGTCGAGATCCGCCCGGAGGACGTCCAGGCGGCCATCAAGTTCATCCGCGAGAACCCCGGTGGCCGCATCAAGATCGCCGACGCCCTCCGCCTTGCCTACGGCTCCGACCTCCGTCAGACCGGCATCCCCGTGGTCGGCATGGAAGCAACGGGGTGGATGGCCGCCTTCCTTTCGAGCGAATCCAGCAGCCAGCAGATTACCATTATCGAAACGCCGACATCTTTCCGCGGCACGTTGCGACCCTATCAGATCCGGGGCGTGTCGTGGCTGATCTTCCAAGAACGCCTGGGCTTTGGCGTGTGCCTGGCCGACGACATGGGATTGGGAAAAACCGTCCAGTTGCTCGCGCTGCTGGCGTGGGAACGCGAACACAGCGGTGGCAACCCCGTGCTGCCGACGTTGCTGGTGGTGCCGATGTCCGTGGTTGGCAACTGGATTCACGAGACCGCACGTTTCTGCCCGCACCTCAAGATCCTTGTCCACCACGGCCCCGAGCGCACGCTCGGCGAGCGGTTCATGCAGGGGGCCTCGGCCGCCGACCTCGTGATCACGACTTATTCGCTCGCCCACCGCGACCGCGAAATGTTCGGGAACGTTACGTGGGGCCGGGTGGTTTTGGACGAAGCCCAGTACATCAAAAACCCGATCGCGAAACAGTCGCAGGCCGTCCGTGACCTCGCCACCGGCCACCGCGTGGCGCTCACCGGTACGCCGGTCGAAAACCGCCTCACCGAGCTGTGGTCGATCATGGACTTCCTCAACCCGGGATTCCTGGGTTCGGCGGGGAACTTCCGTACCCGGTTCGGCGTCCCGATCGAGCGCTTCCACGACAAGGGCCGGGCCGAGCAATTGCGGGGGCTTATCCGTCCGTTCGTATTGCGGCGCCTCAAGAGCGACCCCAACGTCGTTGCCGACCTGCCCGAGAAAGTCGAGAGCAAGGAATACAGCCATCTCACGGGCGAGCAGGCGGCGCTCTACGAGGCGTGCGTCAAACGCATGTTGGGCGAAGTGGATGACGCCGAGGGGATCAAGAAGCGTGGGCTGGTGCTTGCCGCCTTGGTCAAACTGAAGCAGGTATGCGACCACCCGGCACTCCTGCTCAAAGAGGACCGGCCCGGCCCGATCGACCCCGCGCGCTCCGGCAAGTGCATCCGCATCCTGGAACTGCTGGACGAAGTCCTCTCCGAGGGCGATCAGTCGCTGATTTTTACGCAGTTCCGGGAGATGGGCGAGTTGCTGGTGCCGATGCTCCGCTACCACCTCAAGAAGGACGTGCTCTTCCTTCACGGCGGCACCACCCAGACGCAGCGCCAGGCCCTCATCGACCAGTTCCAGAAGGCCGACGGCACCACGCCCATCCTCGTGCTCAGCCTTCGCGCCGGCGGCGTCGGCCTCAATCTCACTGCGGCCACGCACGTCTTCCACTTCGACCGCTGGTGGAACCCCGCCGTCGAGAACCAAGCCACCGACCGCGCGTACCGCATCGGGCAGACCCGCACCGTCCAGGTTCACAAGTTCATCACCCGCGGCACGCTGGAAGAGCGCATCGACCAGATGATCGAGAGCAAGGTCGAACTCGCCGAATCCATCATCGGCGGCGGCGAGAACTGGCTGACCGAGCTCAACACGGATCAGTTGAGGGACATCCTGACGCTGCGGAACGACGCGATCGAGGACGAGTAGACGGTGTATCGCACCGCGACTCCCGCTCTTCGGTCGGTCGAACGGCGAACACGACAGGGAGAAAGGTACCGGTTTGAACCGCATCGGGCTGCACCGAGCTCCCCTTCTAACATCACCCGGTGTTGGAAGTCCGCGTGAATGTTCCTTCCCGTGAAGAAAACCAACCCCCCCCAACACGTCCCCGTCCTGCTGCGTGAGGTCCTCGCCGTCCTCGCGCCGAAGCCTGGCCAGATCATCGTGGATTGCACCGTCGGACTGGGCGGCCACGGCGTCGCGATCTTGGAGCGGCTCGGGTCCTCAGACTCCGGCGGCCGCCTGATCGGGCTTGACCTTGACGAATCCAACCTCGCGTTGGCCCGTCCCCGTCTCGCGGCGACCGGGGGTCGCTTCGATCTGTTCCACACTAACTTCGCGGGTCTCCCGGCCGCCATCACGCGGGCGGGCATCGAGTCCGGGCGGGTCGACGCGGTGCTGGCCGACATCGGCATTGCCAGCACTCAGATCGACGACCCGGCCCGCGGCTTCTCCTATCGAAAGCCCGGTCCACTGGATATGCGGATGGACCCGACCCGGGGCCAGACAGCCTCGGCCATCCTCAACAAAATGAACGAGAAGGACCTGGCCCAGGCGATCCTCGAATTGGGCGACGAAACCGACGCCAAAGAAATCGCCCGCCTGATTGTCGAACGACGCGCCGTGCAGCCGATTACCACCACCGAAGCCCTGATGGCCATCGTCTGTGAAGCCCGCCACTTCACGATTCCACGGGCGAGCGGTGCCAAACTGCACCCGGCGGCACGGACCTTCCAAGCGCTCCGCATCCTCGTCAACCACGAGATGGCGAACCTCAACCGCCTGTTGGCGGTGCTCCCCGAGGTCCTCAAGCCCGGCGGCATCGGGGTCATCATCACCTTCCACAGCGGTGAAGACCGCCCCGTGAAATACGCCTTTCGGGATGGAGTCCGGGCCGGTATCTATTCCGAAGACAGCCGCGACCCCATCGTGGCCGACGAGGTCGAACGAGAGGAGAACACGCGGTCCAAGGCCGCGAAATTGCGATGGGTCAGACGGGCGGCCGATTCCGGCGGATGACGTCTTTCACCCAGCCCACCGGGCGAAGGTCACCAGCCGATCCACCCGCCGACCACTGGCCCAAACTTCACGACCACTCCCGCAAAGACCACCGCCACAATCGAGATCAATTTGATAAGGATGTTCAGGCTCGGGCCGCTGGTGTCCTTGAACGGATCGCCGACGGTGTCGCCGACCACCGCCGCCTTGTGATCGTCGGAACCTTTGCCATAGAGGATTTGTGTGCCTCGCCCCGAGCGTTGCATCTCGGCGGCTTTGACGAGCAACCCTTCGCGGATTTCGGGGGGCAGCCGCTCCGCGGCACCCGTGGAGGCCAGCGCATCGTCCGCCGAAATTGGAGTGAAACTCTCGATCAGCTTCTTGGCGTTATCCCAGGAGCCCCCCGCGTTCGCCATAAAAACGGCGATTGCGAAGCCGGACGTAAGGCCGCCTACCAACAGCCCGATGACCCCGGGCACCGAGAGCACCATCCCGACCGCCAGCGGAACTACCACCGCGAGCAGCGCGGGAACGATCATTTCGCGCTGAGCGCGGGCGGTGCTGATCGAGACGCAGGTCGCATAGTCGGGGTACATCTTTCCGTCCGATTCAATGCGGGCCGGCCATTTTTGCGGATCGGCGATGTCACCCTCAGGTACCCCGATCGCCCGCATGGCGCTGCGCATCAGCCCGAACTGTCGGCGGCACTCCTGCATCATCGCGTAGGCGGCCCGGCCGACCGCATTCATCGTCAGTCCGCAAAACGCGAAGGCCAGCATCACTCCCAAAAACAGCCCTGCCAGCACCCTCGGGCTTGTGAGCGTGACGTCGTAGTACGCGAGCACGTCCGAGAGCGATGCGTTCCGCATCGAGACGACATCGAAGTCGAACTCATCTTCGTGGTCGCCGTGCGAAACCCGCCCCGTTAAGGCGTATACCTTCTCGACCGCCGAGGCGGTGTGCGTGTGGCCCTCATGCTGCACCACGCTCGTGGGCGGCGGCGCAACGTCCAGCGGCGTGCCGAACTTCATCGAGCCGTCGAAGTGGGAATCGGGTGTGAATGCCGCGCCCGGGATAAGCATCGCCCCATCAACGTCGATCGAGCCGTCGCCCCGGCGCGAAACCACGGCCGCGCGACCGTGGTCCATCCAGAGCGCCAGCCGCTGGCCGGGGTCCAGCAGCCCGGCCTGCTCGGCGAACGCCACGCGTGCTTCCGCGACTGTCTGCGCGTGCAATTGAGTCTGGACGACCTGCGAGTATGCGGCGATCAGCGCCATCGCGGTGAGGGCCGCCGAGCCGATGGCGAAGCCCTTGCCCGTGGCCGCGGTGGTGTTTCCCAGACTGTCGAGCATGTCGGTACGCTGCCGTACCACGGCGGCTTGGCCCGACATCTGGGCGTTTCCGCCCGCGTTGTCCGCGATCGGCCCGTAGGCGTCGGTCGCGAGCGTGACCCCCAGGGTGGAGAGCATCCCCACCGCCGCGATCGCGACGCCATAGAGCCCCAGGAGATAGTGCTCACCGCCGTTGCACGCGATAAACGCAACCAAGATCGCCGCGACCACGGCCAGCAGCGCGGCCCATGTGCTTTTCAAGCCCTCGGCAATCCCCGCGATGATGACGGTCGCAGCGCCGGTGAAGGCCTGCATCGCCACCCGCCGAGTCGGCGGGCTGTCGTAACTCGTGCAGTGTTCGGTCCACTGGGCGATCACCAGCCCTGAGGCGAGTCCGGCAACGATCGCGATCGAAACCCCCCACCAGGGCAGCCCGACGCTCGCGAAGATGGAGGCCGTGCCCGCGTCGCGTCCCAACAGCAGCCACGGCACCAGCAACGCCCCCACCGCGATCAGGCCCGCAGCGCCGAAAACGCCCCGCCGCAGAGCCGCCAGCAACTCGCCAAACCCCGAATCACCCGTCGCCCGAACCGCGGCGATGCCCACGATCGACGACAGCACCCCGAAGCCGGCAAGGACCAACGGGAGCGTGGCGAGCAGCAGGCCCAATTTGAGTTTCACTCCGTCGCCAAGGTCGGGCAGGGAGAACGCCGCGGCGGCCCCGAGCGCGAGGGCCGCCAGGATCGACCCGTAATAACTCTCGTAGAGGTCGGCCCCCATGCCCGCGACATCGCCGACGTTATCGCCGACGTTGTCGGCGATGGTGGCGGGGTTGCGCGGGTCGTCCTCCGGGATTCCGGCTTCGATCTTGCCCACGAGGTCGCCTCCGACGTCGGCGGCCTTGGTGAAGATGCCCCCGCCCACACGCGCGAACAACGCCTGAAGCGACGCCCCCATCCCGAAGGACAGCATCACCGCCGCGAGTTCGGGGAGTGCCTGGCTGCGGGAGAGATCGATGCCCAACCGGTCCCCGAAACGCAGAAAAATGAGGAACCAGGCGCTGGCATCAAGCAGCGCGAAACCGACGACGTTCAGGCCCAGCACGGCCCCGGCTCGGAAGGCCACGGTCAGCCCGTCCTTCAGGCTCTGCTTTGCCGCCCACGCGGTCCGTGCGCCCGCATCTGTCGCCATCCGCATGCCCAACCACCCGCACAACGCGGAAAGGAAACCCGCGATCGGCACCCCCACCATCGACATTGCGGGTTGGAGATTCAGCCCCCACATCACGCCCAAAACGATCATCAAAGCCGCAAAGACGATTGCCACCACGCGGTACTGGCGGGCGAGATACGCGGCGGCCCCGGTCCGCACGGCCGCCGCGATCTCGATCATCGCGGGCTCGCCCTCGCTGCGCTGCCGGACACTTCGTGCGATCAATTGGGCGGTGAGAATCGCGACTCCCGCGGCGGCGGGAGCGAGATAGACAAGCGGCGGAGGATTGAACGACGCGAGAAACGAATGAGTCATGTGGCCAGCAGGGTAGAACCGAGGGCACCCTCTCACGAGCCGTTTTCAGCAGCCCGCATCCCACGCCCGGAAGAAGATGACCACGTCGTCCGAATCGGTGTCGCCGTCATCGTCCACATCACCTCCGGAGTCGCCCGCGTCCCACGCCGCGAAAAAGGCGATGATGTCGTCCGAATCATCGTCGCCATCGCAATCGACATCGCCGATGCAATCGGCGGTGCCGGTCGCGTAGCGAGCGAGGCCGTAGGAGGGGACGGTCCCGGCGATCTGAAAATTGCCGCCGACGAAGAGCGAGCCCTCGTGTTCGAGCAGACCGAAGACGCTCGGGAAGTTGCCGGTGAGGGCCACGCTCATGCCGCCGCCGACGGGCACCCACGTGTTGCCTTCGAGTCGATAGAAGTAGTTTTCCCGGGCATCGGCGGTCAGGCCGCAGTAGAGTCTCGTCCCCGAACCGTCGTCGAACGCGGCGAGGGACGTGCAGCGACCACCCAAGTTCTGGCCGACGCGGGCCCATGTGGTACCGTTCCATGCGGCGATGCTGGTGGACTGACCGCCCACCCGCATGTCATAGCCGCCGGCAAAGAGTCGGGGGCCGACGCCCGAGTCGAACACCACGAAGGCCGAGATATCGGAGACGCTGCCGGCGGCGGCGAGGGCTCCCGGGCGTTGCCAGACCGAGCTCGTGAACCGGGCGACGAGCGGGGCGGCGATGCCGTTGACGCTCGCGAAACGTCCGCCGATATAGAGTTGGTTTTGATAGACGGCGGAAGCGAACACCACCGGCGAAAATGGGCCCGCGATGCCGGTGTCGCCCGTGCCGCCAATGTTGCTCCATGTCGAACCGTCGTAAACCGCGATGCCATCGGCGCTAGCCCCGCCGATCGAAGGCCAGCCGCCGCCCGCGACCAAACGCTGCACGCCCGGGGTGCGCTCCCAATCGAGGAGGGTCCAGACGCTGCCGCGATTGCTGGCGGTCCAGCCGGTTCCAACCGCCGACCACGCAGCACCGTCCCACGCGGCGAGTGAGGCCGTGTTAGGGACGGCAAGACCGCCGTTGACGACGTGGGACGAGAGACCGCCGACATAAAGGCGATACCCCGTGGGGGTTCGATAGGGTTCGAGGGCCGCGACGAACGAGTTGGTGCTTCCGGGGTTGATGCCGCCCCCCAAGGCCGACCAGGTTTCCGTCGAGGGATCGAACGCCGCGACGGCGTTGGCGGCGACCGTTCCGGCGCTGCTGAACGAGCCGCCTACGAAGAGGTTGCCATCGAAAAACTTCATGGGCTGGATGTACGCGCTGAAGGGGTCGGAAATGCCGGACGAGCCCGGCTCCCCGGGCTGAAAGGCTGGGACGCAGGGCTGCGCGAGGGCCGCGGAGACGAGCGTGAAGACGACCGAGGTGACACTGACTCGTTGCATGCTTGGGGCTCCAGACGTTTGCGAGGGTACCGACCTGCTTGACACGCAGTCGGAACCCCGCTCCAATCTAGACGATTTCATCGGTGGTGTCAATGGAAATAGCGGCCGCGGCAACGATTCCGGCCCCTTGCCCAGTACTTGATATTCTTGGGTCATGGCGACCATTTTCTCTCGCATCATTTCGGGCGAACTCCCCTGTCACCGCGTCTATGAGGACGAGCGTGTGCTCGCATTTCTCGACGTTTTTCCGGTTTCGCGTGGCCACACGCTGGTGGTGCCGAAGGAGGCCGTCCCGACGCTCGATGCTTTGTCGGACGAGTCGGCGGCGGCGATCGGGCGGGTGTTGCCGCGGATCTGCCGGGCGGTCTTGCAAGGCACCGGGGCCACAGCCTTCAACGTGCTCCAGAACAACGGCAAGGCGGCCCATCAGGCGGTACTTCACGTCCACTTTCACATCATCCCCCACTACGAGAATGGGCAGGGATTGGGAATCCAATGGAAAGCGGGGACGTTGGATGCGGGAACGGGCGCGGGATTGGCGGCCGAAATCGCGAGCCGGATGTCAGGCTGAGACGGACGGCATCGGGCTTCGCTTTAGAGCGGTTCCAATTCATGCGTTGCGGAATTTGCGCGCACGCCGGTTGAGGATCGTCCCGAAAAACCTGCGCGGAGAACGCGGAGGTCGAGCGGAGAGATGGGAGAAGGGAAGAGAAGAAGCGGGTCAGAAAGGGAATAGAGCGATCGCAAGAACGCGTTCTGCGTTGCTCGTTCTCGTTCGACATCCGGTC
>Ga0163144_10006669_pt1 | contig 25428 bp, 20 predicted proteins | sample OliLak19BULKMAT1_FD_123175 | JGI IMG/M metagenome (GOLD analysis project Ga0163144, IMG submission 123175) | Freshwater microbial mat bacterial communities from Lake Vanda, McMurdo Dry Valleys, Antarctica - Oligotrophic Lake LV.19.BULKMAT1 | ecosystem: Environmental > Aquatic > Freshwater >... | reverse complement strand
CCTTGCAGGTCGCGCGGCGGCGTCAGCGACACGGTCGCGGCGAAGCGCGCCCACTGCTCGCTGTACTCGCGGGCGTACAGCGTCTGCAGGTCGTTCGCCAGATCGGGCGCCTGTCCCTGGAAGATGTCCTGCAGCAGCCAGTCGCGCTGCACGAGCGTGCGGTACTGCTCGATGCGCGGCTTCACCACCTGCGTCCAGCCGGCCTTGGTGAACGGTCCCGGCACCTTGGCGGGACTGCGCAGATACACCAGCTTCTTGACCATGCCCTTGAGTTCCACCGGGCTCGTCTGCGGCGCGGCCCACGCGATCATGTCGGTGTAGAACTGCTTGGCGTCCCACGTGGTACGCACGCGCTCGGCGGCCCGCGCGGTGAGCAGCGGATCGGCGGCGCCGTAGTGGTCGCGCGCGATCGGCGTCAACGCTTCGGGATGCCGCGCCAGGAACAGCATCTGCAGGCGCATCAGTTCGGGATACTCGCGGCGATCCTGCGGCGAGGCCTGCCCCATCGCCAGACGGCTCTGCAGTGCGCGGGTCACTTCGCGCGCCAGCACCTCGCCATCGTCGGCCTTGATCTGCGTGGGATCGCTCAGCAGCCGGTACGCGCGGAACAGGTAGTAGTAATCGAGGAACGCGCCTTGACCGTTGTCGGTGAGCAGCCGCAGGTCCTGCTCCATCTGCTTCACGGCGGGCGCGATGATCGCGTCGGTGCTCTTCGCGGTCCACAGCGCCAACGTGGGCTCGCGCATCACGTCGGCCGAGTAACCGCCCAGCTTGCGCAGCATCGGCCGGCGATAGCGCAGCGAGTCCAACGTCTGCGCGCTCGCACGCAGCTTCTCGAGCGTGCGCAGGTTGGCCACGATGGGCGCGTCCTCGCGCACACCGTTGCTCACCTCCACGCTCGCCTTTCGTGCGCGTCCTACAAGCGCGCCGTTCACACACGAGAACGCCGAGAACATCACGGTGAACACCACGAACGCGATGCCGAACCCGCCGATCAGCAACCGCTCGCCGCGCTTGAGCTGGCCCTGCGCGCCCCGGCTGGTCACGGCGAGTCCCGCGTCGGGGAACACCACCTCGGTGAACAGGTCGCGCGCAAACCACGCGCCGCCGCGCGAGGTCGCGAATCCTTCGGGGGTGCGCACGGTGAGCCCCAGCGTGCGCACGGCCGGCGCCATCACGCGATCGGTGGGCTCGCCCGACTGGGTCGAGGCCACCAGGTAGAACCCGCGGAACACCGGCGCATCGCTGTCGTTGGCGCCCTCGAACAACGACTTCACGAACCGGCGCAGGTTGCCGCGCACGCGCTCGAACTGCTGCGGGAATGCGAAGGCGCGAGAGCGAGTGATGGCCTCGGGGCAGGCGGCCATGCGCGGCAGGCGGCGTTCGCTCAGCGAGCCCATCAGCACGCCGTACTCTTCATCGAACAACTGATCGGCCGCCGTCGCGCGCGCGCGCTCGAGCGACAGCGTGGCGCCCCAGGGCTGGCGACGCTCCTCGGCGGATAGGTCCTCGAAGAACTCCGAGAAGCCCGCGACCTGATCGGCGCGGGTGAACACCAGATACACGGGGAACACCACGCCCAGATGCTGCACCAGCTCGTTCAGTCGCTCGCGCGCCGCGCGGGCCACGGCGTCGATGCGCGCTTCGGGATGGTCGGCGAGCTGGTCCACAGCCACCACGACGAGCACACCATTGATCGGCTTGTCCGGGCGCTGCTTCTTGAGGGTTCCCAAGAACGACAGCCAATCGCCGCTGTCATCGAACGCCGCGGTCGAGAGCGTCTTGCCCGCCATGTCGAGCAGCACGGCTTCGTGCGAGAGCCACCACGAGAACCCGCGCGTGCCGCCCACACCGCGCACGGCGCGCGGGTCGTTCTTGGCGTCGACCAGCGGGAACTCCAGGCCCGAGCGCTTGATCAGCTCGCTCTTCCCCGCCGAGGCCGGCCCGATCACCATGTACCAGGGCAGCGTGGCCAGCGCGTCATCGCCGGTCTTCTTGCTGCTCGCCTTCAAAGTGGCGATCGCCGCGAGCAGGTCTTCCTTCAGGCGCTGCATCTCGGCCAACTGGCCCGGCGTGGAGCGCTCGATGTCGAGGTCGGCCTGCTTACTGATGGTGTTCTCGATCTCCTCGGCCTGCTGCGCTTTCTTGAGCTGCACGATCAGGAAGACGATGCCTCCGACCAACAGCAGCACGAGCAGGATGAGCACCACGAGCAGTAGCGACAGCCCAAGCGCGCCGCGGAACAGCACCAGCACGGTGCCGATCACCGCAAAGCCCGACACGTAGGGCAGCCACGGAAGCTTGGCGAACAAGTTCATCGGCCGATCAGTCCTTTGACCGCGTCCGCGGCATGGCCTGCGCCTACTCGCGCGAGCAGCCACACCACGAGGAAGCTCAGGATCACCGCGGGCACGAACACCAAGGGCGGCAACCACCACGGGATCCCCGCGCGCTCCTCGGCCACCGTTTCGTTGCGCCGCGCCGAGTTGGGTGCCAGCGGCGAGAAGCCCGCACCGCGCGCGGCGGTGACATCGCGCTGCACTTCTTCGAGCAGCGCCGTGAGCTTCTCGGGCGTGGCGAGCTTGTAGCGACCGGCGAACCCGAACGCCAGGCAACAGCACGCCACTTCGAGCGCCTCGATGCGTGCCTCGCGGTCCTTGCGCAGCCGGTCGAGCCGTTCGAAGAACTCCTCGCCGGCCAGCTGCCTTCCATAGAGCTCCAACTGCAGCGGCCGTGCGAGCCACGCATCGCGCGCGGCGCCGCGGCTGTTCAAGATGGTCTCGTCCAGGAACGCGACCATGCTGAACACCGCGTCATCGGTGTCCGAAGCCGAGAAGCCCTGCACGCCGGCTTCGCGCTCGAAGCGACTCTTCAACTCGAGCGCACGTGCGCGCAGTGCTGTCGGATCGGGAAGCTCGGGCACCTGCGAGAGCGCCAAGACCGTGGCCAACCAATCGCTCGCCAGATCCACGAGTCGCGCCTTCGCGGGGCGCGGCGTGCCGGCCACGCGCGCGGGCGCGGTTGCCGAGCGGCGGCGCGGCTGCGCCTCGATGATCATGGTCTCCATCACCCCGCCCGAACGCGGCGGTGGCGTGTCACGCGGCGGACCGCCGGGGCGGCGCGACTTGGGACCCTTGGGACCGAACATGCCGCCCTAGTCGCGCAGTCCCAGCATCTCGAGGCTCACGTTGGGCACGTCGGGCGGAACGTAGATCGCCACGTTCTTCGCCGCCTTGACCGTGTCCCAGGCGTCGCCGTTCGGATCGAGCTGGAAGTAGAGGTAGCTGCCCTTGACCGGCAGGGACTGCGGCGGCACGCGCTGGTACAGCAGCGGCACGCCACGCAGTGCGTTGGCGATGAGGAAGTCGATCTTATCGAGCGAGGCGAGCTTGGCCTTGCTGGGCAGTTCGCCCGCCAGGCGCTGCTCCTCGAGATCGGCGCGCACTCCCAGGTACAGGCCCGCGCCGGCGGCGAGCAAGCGTTCGTCGGTGATGCGACCCACCCACATGCCACCGCCCTTGTTCTCGAGCGGGATGCGCGTGGCCTTGTCGACCGGCTGGATCTCGAGCAGGTCGCGCAGCACTTGTTCGAGCCGCCCGAACGTGATCGAGAGCGAGCGATGGTCGTACGCCGGGAGGTCCCGCGGATGCAGCTTGTCGCTGAACGCGCACAGCTGCCCGGCCAGCTCCATGAACTCGAGATAGACCTGCTCGGGATGCGCCGAGCGATGCAGCAGCGCGTGCGACAACGCCGGAATACGCGCATCGACCGTGTACAGCAGCATGGCGTTGGCGGTGTCCTGCGAGCTGAAGTCGGCGATGCCACCGCGCTGGCGGCGCTGGTCGCCCAGCGCGCTGCTCTTGGCGATCAGCATCTCGTGCAGCACGCGCAGCTGGCGCATGAGCGCCTCGCTCGCGCCGATCGACAGCGCCGGCGGCACATACGTATCGCGCAGCGCATACGCCCCTTCGGCGGTGCGCACGACCTCGGCGATGGGCAGGCAATCGTGCTCGCCCACGGCATCGTCGGGGAATAACAACTGGAAATGGCGGCGCTGCACCTCGACCGGACGCGCGGTCTGCGCGGTGGTGTCATCGGGCAGCTCGGTGGTGTCGGCGGCGTAGCGCGGGCCTGCGGCGCCCGGCGTCAGCGTATCGCCCAACTGCGGCCGACTGGCCGAGGGCGAGGGCACGCCCAGATAGAGCGTGATCGAATCGAGCTTGGCGTCGAAGTGGCCTTCGATCGTGCGCTGCGCCGGCAGCGGATCGTCCTCGGGCACCGCGAATGGCGTGCCGTCGGGCAGCACACCCGAAGCGCCGGTCAGCACCGCGCGGCCGTTGCGGATGGCCTCGGCGTCGATGGACAGGTGGGCGAGACCCCAGTCGAACGAATGCGCCATGCGGAAGCGCTGCGCCACCAGATGGCGCATGGCGCGATCCGCCTGCTGGAAGTGCTGGGGCGTCAGGAGCAGACCCTCGCTCCACACCACCGGACGACGCTCGCTCACGGCTTGCCTCCTTGGCCGATCACTTCACGACACTGAAGCAGTTGGGACCGGCGGAGAGCTTGACGGTGCCGCCCGCGGACAGGGGCTGCACGTGATTCCAGCACGAGCCCTTCGTGCGACAGAAGTTGCCCACCACGATCATCGCGGTCGCACCCTTCTCGCGCTCGACCGGCAGTTCCTTCTTCTGACCCGGGTCCACATAGGACTCGGTTTTTTTAAGAAGCGCGGCGCCGAGGATCTTCTCCTCCTTGTCCCACACCTGAGTGAGGGACAAGCCAGCGAGCGCAGAAGCATCGCTGACCTGAAGCACGCGATAGGTGAGCGGGAAGCCCGTGGACTTGCCGCAGTTGTTGCAGTCGCTCGTGGCAGTGACCACGACGCGCAGCGTTCCCTTGCCCATGAGTGGCGCCTTGGCGCAGCCGCCGATCGCTGGCAGCAGCACGAGGGCGATACCCAGGACCGAGAGCCGATATCCCTTCAGCACATTCGGATGGAGTCGCACGTCAGGCACGGTAGTGGGCGCGTGCTGGAAGCGTCAAGCCCGCAACACGTTCGCGGGACGGCAACGGCCGCCCCCACTCGCGTGGAGGCGGCCGCCAGTGCCACCGGCTGCAAGGTGCCGAACGCCGCTATTCGGGCATCCCTGCGTTGATCCAGTTGATGATGATGGCGGCCTCGCCGGGCTTGAGGAACTGGCCCATGGAGTTGTTGATGTAGAACGGCATCGTGCCCGGACTGGCCAGGTTGTAGTCGCGCACCACGGTGTATTTCGACCAGTCAGGAAGAGTGGTGCCGGCGTGGTGGCAGCTGGTGCAACCGGTCGGGGTCTCGCCCTGCGAACGGTCGGCGATCAGGTGGAAGACGGTGTTGGTCCAGGTCACCGGCGTGGGCAGCGAGTTCGCGTCGAACACGGGCTCCACCAGGTTGTCCTTGCGACCGCACGAGCCCAGCGACACGGCCACGGACAGCACCAGCACCAGGGCCGCCACACGGCGAGGATGGATCAGGGATTTCAGCATCGGAAGTCCTGCCTTTCGTGGTGAGCGGTCAGTAGCCAATGTAGGCGCGCACACCGATGTGCGCGGCCAGGCCGGAGAAATCGATGGAACGCTCGCCGATCACCGACGAGGGAAAGCTCTCGTACAGCGCGAAGTCCTGCCTCGGCCACTCGAGTTCGCCCGAGTTGGCGTACCGCGCCAGCACCCGGCCCGCAATCGCCAGGCGCGGCTGCAGGTGGTACTCGGCCTCGAATCCCACATGCAGGTACTTGCCGACCGATTCACCCGTGAACTGCGTGGGGATCACGCGGCCGCCCACAAGACTCTGCGGGAACTCGATCGTGGCCTCGTTGACCATGAGCCCTGCTCCCACGAAACCGCTCATGTGCAGCTTGGGGCGGTCACCAATGTGGCGCAGGATCGAAACCACCACGGGGAACGCCTTGGCCTGATAGATCCCGTGCGCGTTTCGCGTGGCCGGCAACGGATCCTCGGTCTCGGCGAACAGCCGCGAGACTTCGACATCGACCGACCAACGTGGCTTGATGGGGAAACGAACCGAGTAACCGAACTCGGCGCTGCCTTCGAAGTCGTCGGCCAGACCGGCGCCGGCGCTGCTGGCGAGGTCGACCAGATCCTGATTCACGGCCTGTCCCTTACCGAGCCAGACGCCGAGGCTCGAGGGATAGCGCTTGCCGGCCTCGACCTGCTCGATCTGGAACTCCTTGCGCGCGAGCCGGTACATCTCCAGCTCGTCCGGCGGCACGGTCATCTCGTCGGGTCGATAGCCGGCGTCCGAACGCAGCACCGCCTTGAACGCTTCCTTCGACTCGAGTCGGCGCCCAAGCTTGGCCAGACAGCGCGCGCGGAGTGCACGGGCGACGTTCACGTCATCGCCGGTGACGCGCCCATCACGCAGCGCATCGCCGAGCAACTTCTCCGCCTCCTCGAAATTCGCGTCGTTGTACAGCTCTTGAGCGGCCGTGAGTGGTTTGCTCACCGCGACCGGGGTCGCGGTGGGTTTGGCGGGCGTTGACGCCAGTGGCTTGGCGTTCTGCGCGAGCGAGGGCATTGCCCCCACCACGCACAACGACAGTGCGAACAGGATGGAACGACGGATTCCCGACATGTACGGCCTCCAGGATGGATTGAAGGCAACGGGCCACCCCGACTTGGGGTGGCCCGATTGGAATGCTGCTTTTACTAGTAACCGATGTAGCCGCGCAACCCGATGGACAACCCATAGCCCGAGAAATCGAGATCCCGGTCGCCCAGAGGGGCAAGTGTCGCCGGTGTGACTGGGGAGCCGTACTGGTTGAAGTTGAGCCCCTCGTACATGCCCGAGGCCTTGGCCGAGCGGAACAGGGCACGGGCATTGAGCGCGAGCTTGGGATGCAGCGCGTACTCACCCTCGACGCCGGCATGGAAGTACGTGCCGACCTTGGAGTCAGTGATCTTGATGGTCACGCCGAACGTATTGGGATCGGTGACCGACGCATACGAGTTCAGCATCGGGCCACCGCCGGCGAACACGCCCACGCGCAGCTTGCCAGCGTCACGCACCGAGTAGTGCAGGCTGAGCACCAGGGGCAACGCACTCAGCTCGAACGTGGACTGCTTCGGACCGCCTCCGGCGCCCGTCACAGAATCCTCGTTGGTCGACTTGAAGCGCTGGATCTCAAGGTCGAACGAAAGTCGCGGGCGCAGCGGGAACCGCACCCCCAGCCCGAACTCCGGCTTGTGCTCGAACTTCTCGTCGCCGCCACCGGTGACAACGTACTCGCCGAAGTCGGTGTTGTCCCCGGAGCCGATGCCGTAGAACAAACTGACGCTCGCGGGCTGACGCTGACTGGCCGAGAGTTGCTCGGCCTCGAACAGACGCAGCGCCTGAACGAACACTGCCACTTCATCGGGCGGCGTTCGCAGCTTGTCGAGCCGATAGAGCGGGTCCTGACGGAGCAGGCCGAGGAACGTGGCGCGCCCCCCCGCCGTGTCACCGGCTTTGGCCTGCGAACGACCGAGCAGTTCCTTGGCGCGGACGATGTCGCCGCCCGTCACCTGTCCCTGCGATAGCGCGGTCTTCAACGTGGTGACTGCGTCGGTGAACTTGCCGGCGTCGTAGTACGACTGCGCCGCCGAGAGCGCTGGCGCTTCCGCTCGCACCACCTGCGGCGAGAGCACGGTGATCGAAATGGGGATGGCGACCATGGCGCTCAAGAGCGCCCAGGTCATCCCGACGGTGATGCTCTTACCTCGGACCATACGAAGCCTCCCTGCTGGCGGGTGCGAGCGTGTCGCACCGCGCCGCGTGGTCAGTAGCCGATGTAGGCGCGCAGCCCGAGGGTCGCGCCAAAGCCAGAGAAGTCGATCGTGCGGTCGTTGAAAACGTTGCCGAAGCCGATGCCATCCAGCGTGCCCTTGGCCTTGGCGGAACGGCCCAGCAGCCGACCCGACAGGGAGAATCGCTGGGTCACCAGATACTCGGCCTCGAGTCCGCCATGGAAGTAGGAGCCGGTCTTCTGGCCGCTCAACTTCAGAGGGACATCATTGAGCAAGGCGGCCAGTTCGCCGTAGTCGACCTCGGAGATCGCCGTCGCGAGCACGCCACCGCCCACGAACACGTTCAGACGATAGGAACGCCCGGTGAGCACGGCCTGATAGAGACTGACCGAGAGCGGTAGCCCGGAGACATCGAATCCGAGCGACGCCTCGCCAAAGCTCGGCAGCTTGAGATCGGTCGAGGCATGCAGCGACTGCAACTCCACTTCGATCGAGAGTCGCTCGCGGATCGGGAACCGCACCGCGCCGCCGAACTGGAGCTCGCCGTCGTACGTGTGCCCGGTCTCCGTGCTGTTGTTATATGCCAGGTCAAGGAAGTCGACGACCTTCCCCATGTCCTCGTTGTCCGCAGACCCCGTGCCGATCGAGAACGACAGGCTGGCCGGGATTCGCTTACCCGTCTCGATCTGCTCGGCGAGTACTTCGCGCTCGGCCATGGCGAAGACTTCCTGTTCGTCCGGCGGCACCTTTCCGGCATCCGGCCGGTAGCCGGGGAAGCGACGGATCAGTCCCTTGAACGCTTCCTTGGCGTCGACGCGATTGCCCGAGCGAACGAGGCAGCGGGCGAGCAGCTCACGCGCGCCGCGCACTTCCTTGCCGCTGATCACGCCCGATGCGAGTTTCTCGCGCAGCAACGTCTGAGCGGCGGTGAAATCGGATTGATCGTAGAGCGCCTGCGCCTGCGCCAAGGCGGCAGCGGAAGCACTCACGGTCGGAGTGACGGCCGGAGCCTGCGCGAGCGCGATCCGCCCACTGCAGATCATTCCGGTCGCCAGCGTGAGCAGTAACAAGCTCACCCAGCGGATGTGTCCCAATCTGGTGCGGTTCATGACACCTCCTTGCGTCGCGCGATCCGGGACAGCCCCGGATCGGGTCACCTCTTCGACTTGAGCTTGAACTGCACGCTGGCCTTCTGGCCAGCCTTCACATCCACCGTCTGCGGCCCGCCTTCAACCGCGTAGCCATCGCGCACCAAGCTGACCGACCTCTTGCCCGGCAGCACGCCTTCGATCAACGCGGGCGTGGTCTTACCCGTGGGATCGCCGTCGATGTAGATCTCCGCCCAGCCACCCGAGGAGCTCACGCTCAGCGTACCAGCCGAAGCCGCGAGGAAGTCGTGCGAGATCTGCTTGGATACGCCCGCATCGAGATCCACGGTGAACTCCTTGCTGCCGAGCGAGGGGTGCGTCACGCGGATCTTGTGCGTGCCCGCCTTGAGCTGGATGCGCAGCGTCTGCTTGTTGCGGTCCTTGGTCTCTCCATCGACGATGAATGCCTCGGCGAAAGGCGACACCGTCACGGTGAGCGTCGCAGTGCCACCCGAGGGGGCTGGCGGCGGCTCCACGACGGGTGCCTGCGCCGCGGTCATCGCGGTACGCGCGGCCTCGAATGCATCAGTCTCGGCCTTGGTGATGCCAGCAGGGTCCGGTTTGAATGATGGCGACGCCTTGATCAATGCCTGGTACACGAGCAGTGCGTCGGCGGTCCTGCCCTGACGCACGAGCGCTCGGGCCACGAGTTCACGCGCAGCGGTCTGGTCTCTGCGCGACGTCTCCTTGGCGGTCATGGCCTGACGCGCGAGCTTGGCCGTCGCGGGATAATCCGCAGCCGCGAATGCTTTGCGCGCCTGCTCGATCAGCGAAAGCTTGGCACTGTCCAAGTCCACGACGGGCGTGGTGGTCACCACCGGGGCGGGCACAACCGCAGTAGGCGGCGGCACGACCTGCTGCGACGTCTGGTCCGGCGCCTCGGTGGTCGTCTCGGGCTTCGGCTTGTTCATGAGCATGGCCGCAACCGCGATGATCGCCACGACCAACACCCCAACGCCGATCAGCGCGGGTATGGGCAGTCCGCCCTTCTTGGGCGCCGTCCCGCTCTGTGCTGGTTTTGCGGGCTGCGGCTTGGGCTGCGGCTTGGGAGCAGGCGCAGCGGCCTTTGGCGGCGGCGGCGCGGCCGGCGGCTTCGCAGGTGGAGTCTTGGCTGCGGGCGGAGCCGGTGGCGGTGTGCCACCCGGCGTGCTGACGTCGACCGGCAGCGGCGCGCGCGCGGCAGCCGTCATCGACGCGGCCTCTCCGGGCGAGATCACCATGGTGCGGTCGTCTTGAGGAGCGTTCGGCGCCGCTGGCGCCGGTAGCGCTTGGCCGGGCGTCATCACCACAGTGTGCTCAGCCGGATCGGCCGAGGGCGCGGGCGCGGTGGGCACTGCCGACGAAGCCACCATCGCATCGCGATCGCGCTCCAGTTTCTTCACGTGCTCGCGCGCCGTGGCGTTACCTGGATCCAGGTGCAGCACGCGGCGGAACTCGAGCAGCGCGTCGTCGATCTTGCCGAGCCCCATGTTCTCGAAGTACAGGCCCTGATCGAGATGCCGCGACAGGCGCTTGCTGCGCCAGCGGTCGGACACCGTCTGGGGTTCGAGCGCGTACTCGCGCAGCAGGTCCTTGCCGCGGTGCAGCCCCATCTGCTCGATGATGCTCTCAAGCTCCTCGCGCACTTGCGCGATGGTGGCATAGCGGCGACTCACGTCCTTGGCCAGCATCGTGCGGACGATGCGCGCGACTTCCTCGGGCACGAGTGGATTGAAGTGCGTCACATCCGGCGGCTCGACGGTCAAGATCGAGCGCAGCACGGTGGAATACGAGTCGCCCATGAACGGACGCTGGCCGCCCAGGAGTTCGAACGCCACCACGCCAGTCGAGAAGATGTCCGATCTCTCATCCACGACTTCGCCCGTGGCCTGCTCGGGTGACATGTACGCAGGCGTACCCATGACCGAGCCGACCATGGTCATCTGCGTGCTGTTCTCGGCGCCGCTTCTGGCCAGCCCGAAGTCCATGATCTTGATGGTGCCGTCCGGCGTCAGCATGATGTTCGCAGGCTTGATGTCGCGGTGCACGATGCGATGCGTGTGAGCGTGCTCGAGCCCGCGACACAGGTCGCGAAGCATGAGCATGGCCATCTCGATCGGCGGCGCGCCGTGCGCATCGATCCACTTGCGTAGATCCAAGCCCTCGACGAACTCCATGGCGATGTACGCCACGTCCTCGTAGCGGCCGCAGTCGATGACCTGGATGATGTTCTCGTGCCGCATCATGGCGGCGGCGCGGGCCTCGCGCTCGAAGCGCTGGACCAACTTCTCGTCCTCGGCCAGATGCGGATACAGGATCTTGAGCACGACCGGCCGCGCGAGCGACTTCTGTACGGCGAGATAGACCGACGCCATGCCACCGCTGCCGATCTTCTCCTTGAGCTCGAAGGCACCAAAGTCCTTGTTCATCGCCATGCGAGACTCTCCTGTCCACTTCGCGTCGTGTCGCGGTCCGTCGAAGCCTGCGGGTCACGCTCGGCGCGCATGCGCGCGAACACGACCCAGGCGATGCCGCAGAGCGCCAGCACCAGAACGAGGAGCGCCACGATCAACAACTGGAGCATACGCTGTCTGGAGCCGCCCGCCTTGCGCGGGGCCGGCGCCGCGGCGGTCGCCGCATTGCGCGGGGCACTCGCACGGGGCTCGCTCTCGCGGGCCCGCGAGGGGCGCGGGGCGTCCTCCGGGTCATCGGACTCGAGGCGCGCCAGCGCCACTGTGATGTTATCCGGCCCACCGCGGTCATTTGCGAGCGCGATCAGCTCGCGGCAGGCGCGCTCGAGCGACTCGCCCGAAGCGAGCTCTGCCAGTTCGTCGTCGGTGACCTGACCGTGCAGGCCGTCGGAGCACACGAGCAGCGTGTCGCCGATCTCGAGCGGCTCGGGCATCCGTTCGGCATCGACATCGACCGTGGGGCTCACGCCCACGCTGCGCGTGACGACGTTGCGGCGCGGGTCGGTCTTGGCCTCGGCCGGCGTGATCTGCCCGCGAGCGACCAGTTGTGCCACCAACGAGTGGTCGGCCGTGATCTGGCGGATGCGGCCATCGCGGACCAGATAGGCGCGCGAGTCGCCGACATGCCCGAACGAGACTTCGTCGCCCTTCAGGGCGATGGCCGTGCACGTGGTGCCCATGCCGTTCAGGTCGATGCGACTGCGGCCATGCTCGTGCACTTCATCGTTTGCGATCTCGATGGCGCGGCCCAGCGCGCGCGCGGCATCGCCCGAGGTATCCTCGGAGAACACCCGCACCACGGTCTCGGCCGCCATGCGGCTGGCGACCTCGCCGGCGTTGGAGCCACCCATGCCGTCACAGACCACGATCAGGGTATCGGCGGCGTGTTGTGCCCCGCTGCTGTCCGAGACCCAGATATCGTAGCTGTCTTCATTGCCAGAACGCCGGCGGCCGACGTCCGTGGCAGCAGCGGTGGCGGTGCGAAGATGTGCAGAGGTCACGCAGAGTCCCTTCAGCTGCGCGCTTCGAATAGGAGATGTACCGCATCGCCCAGACTGATGCGGTCGCCTTCGGCGAGTACGCGGCGCGTGATGCGCTCGCCGTTCACAAGCGTGCCATTCTCGGAGTTCAGGTCCGCCAATTCAATGTTTCTTCCCCGCCGCTCCAGAACGGCGTGGTTGCGCGACACTTCGGATTCCGGGAACACGATGTCGTTCCCCTCCGCCCCCCCCAGGGTCACGGGTAGCGCGAACACTTCGTACCAGATGCCATCCTGCTCATCCCCATCATGCACCAGCAGACAGGTCTGTCGCCGCCGCGTGAGCATGAACGCGACTCCGGCCAGCACGATCAGGCCGAGCAGAATGAGCCACGGAAGCGGCGAGCGCCACCCCGGAATCGGCATGGCCTCGGCCGTATCGTACTCGCGCTCCGCCCGCCGCGAGTCCTCGCCCTGTGCAATCGTGACCTCGAGTGCGTGCTTGCGCTGCTTGGAATCGTACCCCGCGGCGGTGAACGTGAGCACGTATCGTTGCAGGCCGCGGTCCAACTGGGCGGTCAGGGCCGAGGCCAGATCACTCGGCGAGCCCACGTGGCTGTACACCCCGGCGGTGTGCTGCGCCAGCCGCTGCAGCGGATCGGCCTCGGACGCCGCGCCCTCGTCGCCCACTTGGATGATGAGTACGGGCGTCAATCGCGCCCGACTACGCGCCATGGCGAGGACCTGTAGCTGCGTGTGCGTGCTGCCGCCATCGGCACCGCGTGTCACAAGCAGCAGCACGCTGGCGCGGTCGCCGGGCAGGCGCGCGGCATCACGAGCCGCCGCGTACAGGGCGTCGTAGAGCACGGGCGTGTCACTGTCGCTGAATGAACCGAGTCCGTCGATCATTCGGCTCGCGCCCGCTGCGCCAGAGCTACGGCGTTTGATCGCGTTGCCCACGCCGATCACTTCGAGTTCGTCTTTGGCACCCAGTGAAGGCAACAGCGCGCGGAGTGCATCCTGCACCGCGGCCAGGTTCTCGGCTCCGAACAGGCTGGCGTCGATCACCACCATCACGCGGCTGCCCGGCTGGCGCACACGGGCCGACTCCGAAGACAGATCGACCACATCCTGCCCATCGAGTCGCGCGCTGAAGTGGGTCGCCAGATCGGCAATCGGCGTGCCGTTGGCATCGAGCACCGAGACCAGCACGCGATGGCGGCCCCGGCCGTCCACACGCACATCGTCCACCGACATCGTGCCCAGCGCCTGAGCGTGTGCTGCGCCCGCGGCAACGGCGAGCGTCAGCAATAAGCCGAGGAAGAACGTACGCGGGCCGCGCGGAGACAAGCTCACGGCGCCTCGAACCCGAAGCGCTCGGGCGCCTCGGCGATGATGCGCACCGCGAAGATCTTGGGCACGTAGTTGCGGGTCTCCTCGGGCAACAGTTCGTGCTCCACCAAGTACCAGTATTTGCGGGTCGAGCGCAGCATCGGGTCGGTGATCTTCTGCTTGGCGCGATCGAGTGCGTTGTGCCCGCGGTTGTACGACGCGAGCACCAACATGAAGTACTCCGGGCCCTGATCGCGGAGCAGCGTGGCGAAGTAATCGGCGGCGGCGGCGGTCGAGCGCTCGACATTGGTGCGGTCGTCGCGGGTGGGATTCGCCTCGTCGACCACGAGCCTGTACTCGCGCCCGGTGGCCGGCATGAACTGCCATAGCCCGAGCGCGCCCACCGGGCTCTTCTGTGTGGGATCGAGCCGGCTCTCCACCCACGCCACGTAGCAGAACGCCTCGGGCAGGTGGCGCGAGGCCAGAATGGTGCGGATGCGCGGCTGCATGGTGCGCGAGCGCTGCAGCATCTGCTGCATGGAGCCCTTGTACTTCACGAACTCCTCGACGTAGCCGTTCACCGCCTCGATGAAGCCCGGCGGGACATCGGGGTCCTGCCCCAGCTCGACCGAGTAGCGTTTGATCTGGTGCTGCACATAGTCGCGGTTGGTCAGCGCGGCGAGTTGCGCCTGCGAGGCTTCGACCTTGGACTGGTCGAGCGCACGCGCGAAGTCGAACTCGCGCTCCTCGTCGGGCAACTGTTTGGCCACCTCGCGGAACACCTCGGTGGGCTTGGCCAGCGTGGCGCCGCGCGGAGCAAGTCCCGATAACAACAGCAGATCGGCCGCGTACAGCAGGTGCGCGCGGGACATCTCCGCGTCGCCATCTCGGGCAGCGGCGATGCCAGCGCTGGTCGCTTCGATGGCCTGCGTGCGCACGCGCTTCTCCAAGTCGGCCACCTGCGACTTCTCGCCCATGGAATCCGATAGTTGCGAAGCGATCAGGACCACCAAGCCCACCGCCACGAGCGCGCCCACCACCAGCGCGAGCCGCGGCCACGCCAGCTGAACACGGCGATCCAGCCGGTAGGCGACATCGCCGAAACGCACGTCGTCGCCCGGCTGCAGCGGCGCACGCAGCACGGGCTCGTCGTTGACGAACGTGCCGTTGCTGCTCTTGAGATCGGTGACGAACAACGCCTGCCCCTCGCGATCGAGCCGCGCATGCATGCGCGAAACGCTCTCGTCGTTCAGAACCAGCCCCGCGCCGGGGTCGCGGCCCACGGTGGTCACGGCCTGTGTGAGCGAGGCCGACCTCCCATGCGCCGCCCGCGGCGTCAGGTTCCAGCGCAGGTCCTGGAACCAGTTGCCGCTCGCGATCGGGCGTGCAGCCGGACGCGCCGCCGTGGTCTTCGCGCGAGGGTGCGCTGCGGGCTCCTCGAAGGGCACGCGTGTGCGGCCCACGACGGATGCATCGGGCGCCGAACTGCCAAGGATCTCGAGCGTGACATCGGGCCCCAGCCGCACCACATCGCCGGGCGCCAAGCGCCTGCGCTCGATTGGCTCGTCATTCACGAAAGTGCCATTGCGGCTGCCGAGGTCGCGCACCTCCCAGCCGTCGCCGACCCTCGCCAACTCCGCATGTTCACGCGAGATACCTGCGTCCTCAAGCACGATGTCGCACTCGGGGAGTCGCCCCAGCCGCACCGAGGCGGTGCCGAGCGTGACCACATGCACCTCGCCGCCGTCGTTGACCCGGAGCTGGCTCATGACGAGGCCCCGCCCAGATTCAGCTCGACGCGGAAGATGGTCTCGCCCGCTCGGACCGAATCGCCGGGGGAGAGGATGTGACGTTCCACGCGCGAGCCATTCACGAACGTGCCGTTCGTGGAACCCAGGTCGCGCAGGATCACCGCCGCCACTCCGACCTCGAGGGCGAAGTGATCACGCGACATGCCCGCGTCGCCGAAGCCCACCACGGTGAAGCCCGCTTCGTCCTTGGGGGCGCGTCCAAGCTTGTAGCGGCCGGGCATCGCCTCGAGCCGACGGCCGTTCGCGGGGCCCGTCGTTGCGCTGAAACACACCACCCACTTCGGCTTGGCTGGAGCGATGGGTTCCGGACGGGCGACCGGGGGTGCCCCGAAGATCATGGTCATCTCGGTCATGTCGCGGACCGGGGCCTCCTCGGCGGCGCGCCCTCCGGAGCAACGCGGACAGCTACGCCAGGCCATCTCCATGAGATGACCCTGCGCGCAATGCTTGAGGACCTTGGCTCCGCCGACAGGGCTCATGACCGCCGCAACCTAGCACCCAGCATGGGGGTACTCAACCGTCCCCCACCCCGGCCTGACACCAACTTGTCGAGAGTTTGTCCGTCTCTGATAAGCATTGGACTCGGTCCAGATATATACTCAGGCCATGATTGAGCGCAGTCGGACTTGTACCCGCACCTAAGGAAACACGATGACCCTTCCCGAACCCACCCGCCGCGAGCGCAAGAAGGAAGAGACTCGCCGCCGCATCTTCACCGCCGCCATCTCACTGTTCCGCGAGAAGGGCTTCGAGCACACCACGGTCGACGAGATCACCGAGAAAGCCGACGTCGGACGCGGCACATTCTTCAACTACTTCCCGCGCAAGGAATCCGTCCTCGCGTTCCTGAGCGAGGAGCGCCTCGAGGTCGCCGAGGAGAACGGGCAGTTGCTGCTCGCCGAAGCGCGCCCCGTGCGTGACAAGCTGATCGAGGTGTATGCCTTCGCTTCTGCGGCCTACACCGAGGATCGCGAGCTTTCGCGGTTCGTGTTCAACGAGTGGATGCAGCGCTCGTTCGCGCCCACCGAGGAAACGGGCGGTCGCTGGGAGACGCTTCTGCTCAAGATCATCGCGCAAGGCCAGAGCAACGGCGAGCTGCGTTCAGACGTGGCGGCCGATCGCATGGAGTCCGTGCTCTCGAGTGTCTACATGAGCACGTTGTACTTCTGGCTGTGCTGCCCGCTCGGCATGCCCGAAGGCTCGGACTTCGCACTCGTCGACGAAGTGAAAGCTCGAATCGGATTGGTGATCGACGGCCTTGGTGCGCGGAACGAGGTGACGCCATGAGGCGCCTTGCGATGCTTCTCCCTCTCCTCGGCGTACTCGCGACGCCGGTGCGCGCGGCGCAGTCCGCTGCCGCCGTGGCGCTCAGCGACACCGTGCGGCTCTCGGTCGAGGACGCGGTGGGTCGCGCCATGAGCAATGGCCCCGACCTGCGCCTCGCGCAGGCGAATGTCGGGATCGCGGATGGCCGCGTGAAGGAGGCTGCCGCTGGGGCGCTGCCGCAGATCACCGGCACGGTCACGTACAACAAGAAGTTCGATTCCATCTTCTCGAGCCTCGCTTCAGACACCACGCTCGGCTCGCTCTTCACCAATAGCTCATTTGCAGCCGAACACACCTGGACCGCCGACCTGACTGTGACCCAGACGCTGTGGTCGGGCGGCCGCGTGGGCTCGGCGCTGCGTGGCGCTCTCGCGTACCGCAAGGTGGCGCGGGCCGATCGCGACGAGACTCGCGCCGACATCCAACTGCGCGTGCGCGAGGCCTACCTGCAGGCGGTGTACGCCCGCGAAGTCGAAACCATCGCTTACGCGGGATTGGAACAGGCTCGCGCTCACTTGAAACGCGTTCAACTCTTCAAGGACCAAGGCTCGCGTGCGGAGTACGACCTGATCCAAGCGCAGGTCGATGCCGCCAATCAGGAACCACCCGCGGTCGAGGCGCGCGACGCCGCGGCGATTTCGCTGCTGCAGCTCAAGCGCCTGCTCGGCATGCCGCTGGCGCAGCCGATCGCGCTGACCACCTCGTTGTCATTCGAAGCGGGGCAGGTGCCCGTACTGGCGAGCGAATCCGCAGACGGCGCCACACGCCCGGCGTTGGTGGGTGCCGAGGAGAATGTGAAGTTCCGGCGCCATTTGCTCACATACGAAAAGGCCGGCCGTTGGCCACAGTTGCTGGCCTCCGGCACGGTCTCGCATCAGGCCTTCCCCACCGAGACCTGGCCCGATCGCGACCAGTTCCGGCGCGCCATCGACGGCTCGATCAAGCTGGAGTGGCCGCTCTTCCAAGGCTTCCGGACCTTCGGCACCGTGCAGCGCGCACGTGCCGAGCTGGCGCAGGCCGAAGCTGCGCGCGAGCAGACACGTCAGGGCGTTGGGCTCGAGGTCGAACAGGCACGCAACGAAGTGCGCGCGCGGCTCACCACACTGGTCGCCCGACGCGGCACGGTGACGCTCGCCACTCGCGCACACCATCTGGCAAGCGTGCGCTACCAGAACGGACTCGCCACTCAGCTCGAAGTGAGCGACTCGCGACTCAAGATGCAGACCGCGCAGGTCAACGAAGTCGCCGCGAGCAAGGACTACCGGATCGCGCTGCTGCAGTTGGAGCGCGCCACGGGACAGCCGCTGGCGCTGATCCCGCGATCCATGGACGACATCACCTCCACCATCCAATCCGACGAGGGCCGCTGATCATGGAACGTCATCGTGTGGGATACGCCCTCACCCTGCTTGCGGGGCTAGCGCTGATCGCGGGCTGCGGGAACAAAGCTGAAGAGGCCGCGAAAGCCGCGGCGGCGGACAGCGCCAGGGCCGTTTCGCTGCTCGCGGCCTCTGACGTGGCAACCATCGCCCGCACCGACCTCGCTGCCGGTGTCCCGATTTCGGGCACGCTCGCACCGGGCTGGGAGGCACGCGTGACGTCGCCGCTGGAGGACCGCATCGAGGAGGTGCTGGTCAAGGAGGGGCAGCGCGTCGGTCGCGGCCAAGTGTTGGCGCGGTTCCGCTTGGTGACTGCGCAGACGGCGGCCAGCAGTGCGCAGGCTGGATTGAAGACCGCTGCGGCCGACCACGAGCGCCAGAAGAACCTGCTCGCCGAGGGCGCGGTGAGCCAGCGCGATGTCGAAGCGGCCGAAGCGCAATGGAAAGCCGCGCAGGCGCAGGCTGCGCAGGCCAACAAGATGCTCGAGGACGCAACCGTGCGCGCGCCCGGTGCAGGCGTCGTGGTGGAGCGTGCGGTGCAGTCGGGTGATCGCGTGGGCGCGGGCGACCCGCTGTTCACCATCGCCGACACGCGCACCCTGGAGTTCGAGGCCACTGTGCCGAGTGAGTTCGTGCGCTACGTGAAGCCGGGAGCTGCCGTCACGCTCACGGTGAGCGGTTATCCCGCCGGCTCGATCGTCGGCAAAGTCGCGCGCGTCAACGCGTCGGCCGACGCGGCAACGCGGCAGGTGAAGGTCTATGTGAACGTCCCGAACCACGACCAACGACTGGTCGGCGGACTGTTCGCATCAGGCGATGTGGTCACGCAGTCCGCCAAACAAGTGGTCGCAGTGCCTCGCGCTGCCGTGCACGGCGAAGCTGGCGCGACCTGGGTACTGGTCATCGTCGATGGCCGGATCGCCAAGCGCACCGTGCGGCTCGGCGTGGTGGATGAGTCGCGCGACCTGACCGAGGTGATCGAGGGCCTGAAGCCCGGTGAGGTCGTGGTGACCGGGCCGCCCGAGGGTCTCGTGGACGGCAAACCCGTGCGCGTTGCCGGCAAGGAGCGCTGACGCCATGTTCCTCTCCGACCTCTCGATCAAACGCCCCGTGCTGGCCACCATGATGGTGGTCACGCTCGTCGTGCTCGGACTGTTCTCGTATCGCCGCTTGAACGTGGATCAGTTCCCCGACGTCGACTTCCCGTTCGTCAGCATCACCACCGAGTATCCCGGCGCCTCGCCCGAGGCGGTGGAGCGTGAAGTCACCAAGAAGATCGAGCGCGAAGTGAACTCGGTCGAAGGCGTGAAGAGGGTGACCTCGTACTCGAACGAGGGCTACAGCCAGATCCTCATCGAGTTCCGCTTGAAAACCAAGGCGATGGACGCACAGGCCGACGTGCGCGCAAAACTCGACGCCATCCGCCATGAACTGCCCGATAATATCGAGCCGCCGGTGATCGCCCGATTCGATCCCTCCTCGGAGCCGATCATGAGCTTCGCGCTGAAGGGCGCAGGTTGGGCGCTACGCGATCTCACCCGGCTTGGCGAAGAGGACGTGAGCCGCACGTTGCAGAGCATCTCGGGCGTGGGCAGCGTGAGTGTTGTGGGCGGCGTGCGCCGCGAGATCCACGTGCAGTTGCTGCCCGACCGCATGAACGCGCTCGGCGTCTCGCCCGACATGGTCGTGGCCGCCCTGGAGCGGGAGAACACCGACATCCCCGCCGGCCGCGTGCAGCGGGCGGCGCGGGAGAACCTCGTGCGAGTGAAGGGTCGTATCGCCGACCCTCGCGACTTCGCCGGCATCGTGGTGACCACACGCGGCGGCTCACCCGTGCGGCTCTCGCAGGTGGCGCGCATCGAAGACGCCGAAGAGGAAGAACGCGATGTCGCGTTCGTCAGTGGCGAGCGCGCCGTCTCGGTCGAGATCCGCAAGGTCTCGGGCGGCAACACGGTCGAGATCGCCGATCAGGTCAACGCGGCGGTCGAGCGGATGAACAACACGCTGCCCGGCGGCGTGAAGATGAGCGTGATCCAGGACAACTCCACATGGATCCGCCACTCGGTCGAGGACGTTCAGAAGACGCTGATCGAAGGCGCCATCCTCACCATCTTCATCGTCTTCATCTTCCTCAACTCGTGGCGCTCCACGGTCATCACCGGCCTCACGCTGCCGGTCTCGGTCGTGGCGTCGTTCCTCGCCTTCAACCTGTTCGGCTTCACGCTCAACACCATGACGCTCATGGCGCTTTCGTTGGCCATCGGCATTCTGATCGATGACGCCATCGTGGTGCGCGAGAACATCGTGCGACACATGGAGGCCGGCGAGGACCACGACACCGCAGCGCGCAAGGGCACCGCCGAGATCGGCTTCGCCGTCATGGCCACGACCGCATCGATCGTCGCGGTGTTCGTGCCGGTCGCCTTCATGGGTGGAATCGTGGGGCGGTTCTTCTACCAGTTCGGCATCGTCGTGGCGTTCGCCGTACTCGTCTCACTGTTCGTCTCCTTCACGCTCGACCCCATGCTCTCGAGCAAATGGTTCGATCCGCAGGCCGTGGGCCATGCGCCGACCGGGCCCGTGGGCAAGCTGCTCAAGCGCTTCAATGATTCGTTCCAGGGCCTTGGACGGCGATATCGTGATGTCATCCATTGGGCGCTGCGCCATCGCGTCATCACGCTCGGTATTGCGGTGCTCTCTCTGGTCATCGCGTTCGCCCTGCCGGTGCTGGGCCTGGTCGGTGGCGAGTTCATGCCGCGATCCGACGAAGAGGAGACACAAGTCGCGTTCGACGCGCCCGTCGGCTCGTCACTGGAGTACTCGCAACAGAAGGGGCTCGAGATCGCGGCCTATCTCAAGAGCCGCCCTGAAGTCGCCTACACCTATCTCACGGTGGGCGGTGCTGCGATGAATAACGAAGTGAACCGCGGCTCGATCTATGTGAAGCTGGTTCCCGCCAAGGACCGCAAGCTGAGCCAGCAGGAGTTCGAGACTGACATCCGCACCGTGCTCCCGCGATTTCAGGGTGCGCAGGCACGCATCCTCGCGCTCGGTACGGTGGGCGGTTCGGCCGCGCCCATCATCATCAATCTGAATGGGCCCGAGCTGAGCAAGCTGCAGGCCATCTCCGATGAGGCGATCGCCAAGATCAAGGACGTGCCCGGGCTCGTGGAGCTCAAGTCCTCGCTCGACGGTCGCAAGCCCGAGTATCTGGTCGACGTGAATCGCGACTTGGCCGCTGAAGTCGGACTCTCGGTCGGCGCGGTGGGTCAGGCGCTGCGCCCGGTGTTGTCGGGACAGAAGGCGGGGGACTGGGAAGATCCCACTGGGCTTTCGCACGACGTCATCGTGCGCATGGCGCCCGAGTTCCGCGTGAGTGACCAGGATCTGCTGCGCACGCCCATCGCCACGTCGCAGATCGATCGCGCGACAGGCCAGCCCGTGCTCGTTCCGCTCAGTCAGGTGGCGACGCTCCGTCGCGGCGGCGCGCCGGCACAGATCGACCGGCAGAACCTGGAACGCGTTGCGACGATCGAAGGCAACTTCCAAGGTCGACCACTCACCGCGGTCGTTGCCGACATCCAGTCGCGGCTCAAGGGCATGGAGTTGCCGCCCGGTTATCGTTTCGACTTCGGCGGCGAGCAGGCGGACTTCGTCGAGACGATCGGCTACATGCTCGAGTCGTTGACGCTGGCCGTGATTCTTCTGTACATCATCCTCGCCAGTCAGTTCGGCTCGTTCCTCAAGCCATTGGCAATCATGCTGTCGCTGCCCATGGCGCTCGTGGGCGTGATGCTCGCGCTGGCGCTCACCAAGGGTTCGCTCAACATCATGAGCATGATCGGCATCATCATGCTGATGGGATTGGTCACCAAGAACGCGATCCTGCTCGTGGATTTCGTGAACCAGGCCCGCGACAAGGGCTCTGATCGCACCGCGGCGCTCGTGGATGCCGGCGAGTTGCGGCTGCGACCGATTGTCATGACCACGCTCGCGATGATCTTCGGCATGATCCCCACCGCGTTGGCGCTGGGCGCCGGTGCCGAGTTCCGCGCGCCCATGGCGCGTGCGGTGATCGGCGGCCTCATCACCTCGACACTGCTCACACTCATCGTGGTGCCGGTGGTGTATACCTACCTCGATGACTTCGGCGCCTGGTTCAGCCGACTTGCGCGCCACTGGTTCAGCGAGCCCGAACATCCGGAGGTTGCGGTGGAGCCGAGCACGCGGACGACGACAGGAGCGACCGGAGCATGAGCCAGAGATTGGTGGGAAAGCGGGTCGGCGTCTTCGTCGGCCCCGGATTCGAGGACCTCGAGTTCTACGTGCCGCTCATGCGCATGCAGGAAGAGGGCGCGATCGTCACCATCATCGGCGTGAAGGCCGGCGAGGTGTGCGCGTCCAAGACCGGCGGGCTCACCGCCACCGCTCAAGCAGCCGCCAAGGAACTGCATGCTGGTGATTTCGATGCGCTGATCGTTCCCGGCGGCTGGGCGCCCGATAAGATCCGCCGCGACCCCGGCGTGCTGGCGTTGGTGCGCGGCGCCTATGAACGCAAGCGCATCATCGGCGCCATCTGTCATGCCGGTTCCGTGTTGATCTCGGCCAACGTGGTGCGCGGGCATCTGTCGACCGGCAGCGAGGCGATCAAGGATGACCTCGTGAACGCTGGTGCCGAGTGGACTTACGACAAGCCGGCCTTCCGCGACGGCTGCCTGGTCTGGGGTCGTGTTGTTCCTGATATTCCGGACTTCTGTCGAGAGTTGGTGGACGCCATCGAGCGGCCTTAGAGTACCCGCGTCCACCATCCTCCACGCGAACGAAAGGGTTGATCGATGAAGAGCAAAGCCAAGGCAGTCTGGACCGGCGGTCTCAAGGACGGTAAGGGCGTCCTCGATGCTTCGACCGGCGCATTCACGCAGCTTCCGTACGACTTCGCGAAGCGCTTCGAGAACGCTGCCGGTCCGGGCACCACGCCGGAAGAGCTGATCGCCGCCGCGCACGCGGGTTGCTTCTCGATGGCGCTGTCCGCCGAGTTGGGCAAGGCCGGCTTCGCCCCGACGCGCATCACCACCACCGCAACGGTCACTCTCGAGCCGGTCGATGGCAAGCCGACGGTGAGCGCATCGCATCTCGAGACGTCCGTGGTCGCGCCGGGGATCGATGCGGCCAAGTTCGCCGAGCTCGCGGCCGGCGCCAAGGCCGGTTGCGTGATCTCGCGTCTGCTCAACACGAACATCTCGCTGGACGCCAAGCTCGAAGCCTGATCGACACGTCGACAGATGCTGCAACACGAGCGCCCGGTGGCCTATCCGCCGGGCGTTCGTGCTTTCACTCGCGCGCGATGAGCTTTCGCGCGAGCGCCGTGAGCGCCAGTTCCCGTGAGCCCGGCTCGGCCCAACGCAGGGCAACGCGACGTGGCACTGGCGCGAGTGGTGTGCCGCGCCAGACCTGCACTTCGATCGCGCGATGCGTGATGGTGTGCTTCACACGTTCGCCCGTGTCGGTGAGACGCGCGCGCACTCCCAGCGCACGCAGTCGAGCGCGCAGCGCGACAGCGGCGTTCGGGCCTTCGCCGATCAACTCGACCCCCGGCGGTTCCCAGAGCCCATCGAGCAACTTCCCTTCACGCCGCGTCACCAGCACACGACCAGCGCGCTCGATCAACACGACGGCGCGGCTCACTCGCTCCTGCGCTCGTCGTTCGGCGACGGGCGGGAACTCCTCCACACGCTTGAGGGCATGCGCGCGGCACTGCGACCGGACTGGGCAGCGTTCACATGCGGGCGCGCGCGGCGTGCAGATCGTGGCGCCCAGTTCCATGAGCGCCTGATTCCAGTCGCCGGGATGAATCGCGCGTCTACCTGCAGCCCCAGGTGGCATCAAGCTTTCGGCCAATGCCCAGAGCGCCTTCGCATCCGCGGGCCGCTTCACCGCGAGAGGCAGCGCGGTCCAGCGCGAGAGTACGCGTGCGACATTGCCGTCGAGCACGGGCAACGACTGCCCAGCGCTGATGCTCAGCACCGCACCGACCGTGTAGCGCCCCACTCCGGGCAGGGCCGCGAACGCTTCATGCTCGAGCGGCACCGCTCCGGCGTGTTCCCGCACCACCGCACGCGCTGCTTCATGCAGCATGCGCGCGCGGCGATAGTAGCCAAGCCCCGCCCAAGCGGCGAGCACTTCGTCGATCGGCGCCGCGGCAAGCCCGGCAACATCGGGGAAGCGCACCACGAATCGCAGATAGTAGGGCATCGCGGTCGAGACCTGCGTCTGTTGCAGCATGATCTCCGAGACCCAGATGCGGTAGGCGTCGCGCGTCTCGCGCCATGGCATGGCGCGTTGGTGACGGTGGAACCACGTCACGAGCGCGCGGTGCAATGCCGACGCGTCGAGCGAGGGATCAGCTCCTGCCGGCTGGCGCGCGCGCTTGCTCACGCTAGCGCTTGATGTCCGCCGCGTCCTTCATGTTCGGCGTCTTCTGCTGCGAACCGGTCCAGGCACACTGCATCGCCACGCCACAGCGGGGGCATTCCATGCGCGCGGAGCTGCCTTCTTCGGCAGTCGGCATCCAGCGCTCCATCTTGGTCTGGCAGCCCGGCGTATAGCAGAGATAGACACACAACGGCATCGTTCACTCCTTAGCGATCGTTCTCGTCCGCGTTCTCGAACACGAACGCGTGCACCGTGAGTCCGGCGGTGGCCGGCGACAGTTTGAGCACTCGCTCGCCATCACCCTGCAACAGCCAGTAGATGCGCGGTTCGGTCACCTCGACGTACGCCGCGTCGTGGCCATCGAATGCCACATCCGCGCCGCACTCCGATGCTGCGGGCCATTGCTCGTCGCGCAGTACCCACAAACGACCGCTTCCGCCCGGGGGCGGACTCACCACCACCCCAGCACGGTGGGCACTATAACGGATGGCGACGAAGTCCGCCGCCCCTGCCCGCAATGCGGTCGCCCCGTCGATCCCGGTGCGCCAACGGCCCACGGGATACGGCGCCCAACGTTCGCCCTGCTCCTGGTAGCGGAACTGCGCGGTCAACGTGTGATCCGTGCCAGGTGAGAACCCCACGAGCGGACCCGCATGCACGCGATCAATGCCGAGATAGACCGTCTTCACCCGCAGCGACGAAGTGGTGGCGAGCAATCCGGGCAACGCCGTGCCAGCGGGCAGCGAGCCGTACAGTTCACGCAGCGCCAACTCCCCAGAGGCGAGT
>Ga0163144_10006668_pt1 | contig 25428 bp, 21 predicted proteins | sample OliLak19BULKMAT1_FD_123175 | JGI IMG/M metagenome (GOLD analysis project Ga0163144, IMG submission 123175) | Freshwater microbial mat bacterial communities from Lake Vanda, McMurdo Dry Valleys, Antarctica - Oligotrophic Lake LV.19.BULKMAT1 | ecosystem: Environmental > Aquatic > Freshwater >... | reverse complement strand
TTGGTAAATCCAGGATGTTTAAATACATTCGTGATGAAATTAGAAGAGCCGTGTGAAGGGAGACTTTCAAGCACGGTTCCGTGGGAACGTAGGGGTGAAAATCCCTTGCGTGACCCGATTATATCCAAAGGGAATAAACTTTGTTTTTTATTTTGCAACCAAAATAGTCGGTGCAACTTTTACCTCGGCTGGTATCTCGTCTGTTAACGCTTTAAGAAATGTAATGATTGATCTCGCCTCTTTGTTTGTGAGTTCTCTTCACTTACTTTTTCGACTTCTTATTAAAGTATCTTTTAGATTTATGGGAATATAAGATTGATTTTGCTGACTTTAATTCGTAATTTTTAATAAGAAATTAAAGAAAATTCAAAAAAATGATTAATTCCCTGAAGGACAGAGTAAGAGAATATTTTAGATAAAAAGTATTCTTCATATTAAACTTAACATTTTTGTATTGTTTTAAATGGTGATTAATTGATTTATATGACTAGTAGTTAAATACTTAGACAACTTATAGACTTAAGGCAACTTAACACAATTCTCTTATAGTGTACATCTGTGTAAAATTGTTTTTAATTAAAAATAAAGTTTGTATCATAATATTAATTAATTTTGATTTGACAAAAATAAATGCAGTTAGAATTAGCTAGAATAAATGCAATACGAATACTAGAAGATTTTCTTCCAGAATACTTAACTTACCATTGTGTTGAGCACACATTGGATGTTTTTAGGGAAACAATGAGAATTGCTGAATTGGAGGACATAAAATCCAATGATGATTTGGTTATACTTTTAACAGCCGCCATTTATCATGATTCAGGATTTGTGGTTTCTGAACTTAATCACGAACAGCAAAGCTCTATTATTGCTATGAACTGTTTACCAAAGTTTGGCTATTCCGATGAAGAAATTAACCGTGTTTGTGAAATTATAATGGCAACAAAAATCCCACAGACTCCCAATTCACACCTTGCTGAAATACTTTGTGACGCAGATTTAGATTACCTTGGAAGAACCGATTTTGAAAAAATTTCTGCCAGCCTCTTTGACGAATTTAAGTATCGAAAAATTATTTCAAACTTAGAAATGTGGAATAATATTCAAGTTAATTTTTTTAATTCGCATCATTATTTCACTAAGACAAGTCGTGATTTAAGAGATTCACAAAAAGCGTTAAATTTGCAAAAAATAATAGAAACAATAAATGTATGATTGAACAAGAAAAAAATAATTTAATAATTGTCACTTATGATTTTACCGAACAGGCCGACTGCGCTGTTTTTCATGCAACTTATATCGCTAAAGTAACCGATGCAGATGTGGCACTTGTTCACATAATAAACAGTGATTCAAAATCAAAATTTAAATCGGGAAATACTTCAGTCGAATCTACAATCGAGCAAAATCTTAATTCAATTTGTCAAAAAAACACCTTAGAATCGGGGATAAAAACGTTCGCAATTATTAGAGAAGGCAGTATTTTCTCAACCATTGCTGAAATCACTGTAGAAACTAAAGCAAAATTGGTTATTTTAGGCACGCATGGTGTTAGAGGAATGCAACATGTTTTGGGTGCCTTTGCTTTAAAAGTAGTTACCTCGTCTCCTGCCCCTGTCATTATTGTTCAAAATAAACGCATTACGGATGGCGGGTATCGCACCATTGTATTACCAATTGATGAAAGTGCCGAAACTAAGCAAAAAACAAATCAAGCCATTTTATTTTCAAAGGAACATAATGCGATAGTGCACCTTTTTGCAAAACATGAAAAGGATGAATATCTAAAAATTAGCGTTACCGCAAATACCAATTTTGTTAAAAATGAATTATTGGCAGAAGGTATTCAGGTAATCGTTACCAAAGAACCAGAAAATTCAAAAACTTTTGCCAAAGAAGTTTTAAGATATGCCGCTTCTGTAAATGCATCACTTCTTATGATTACAACTAAAAAAGAGAAGGAAATTACCGATATTTTTGTTGGTGATGAAGATGTTAAAATTGTAAATAATGATTCTCAAATCGCCGTGCTTTGTGTAAACGCTAAAAATTACAATATTATGGGCAGTGCGATTAGTTTTGGTGGTTTCACATAAAAAACTATCCAAAGTTTTTAGGAATTAAACCTCGAATTAATACGGTTGTTTTATTTGAAATTTCTTTGGGCGTGCTCACCTAAATGGTATATTTTACCTTGATTGTATTTTAAATGAATAAAGTTGCAGCATACGAAACAATAGTTCCTCAAATTAAAGCACTCATTTCAGATGAAATGGACCTGATTGCCAATTTAGCAAACATTTCCTCGGTTTTGCAAACTGCATTTAGTCACCACTGGACCGGATTTTATCTTGTTAAAAATAACGAATTAGTTCTCGGGCCTTTCCAAGGACCTGTGGCTTGCACAAGAATTTCTTATGGAAAAGGTGTTTGTGGCACGTCTTGGAAAGAGCAAAAAAGTATAATTGTAAATGACGTTCACAAATTTGAAGGCCATATAGCATGCAGTGCCCTATCTAATTCTGAAATCGTTATTCCATTGCGCGATAACAATACCGTATGGGGATTACTAGATATTGACAGCATTGAATTTAGTGCTTTTGATGAGATAGATGAAAAGTACCTTTCAGAAATTTGTGCATTGATAAGGTTGTAGAGACGGATAATTATCCGTCTTAAATCAAACCGCCCCCCTTTTAATACCTTCTATTTCAACACGCATGCTGCGCAACATGTTCATTATGCTGTCGAGGTTGAGTTCTTCTTCCTTCTTATCTGATATATTCAGATTACATACAAACTCCCAAATTTCAAGAATATCAGAAGATTTCACGCTATAGGGTGGGTATGTTTTATTATCTGAATGAAGTTCCAGAACATTAAAGCCGCTATATACGCGTTTATAAACAACGCCTTCATCTTTGGTGATTAAAATGTATGTACCGCCATTATAAATTGAATCAATAGATTCAATGTATTTGCCAATCACATAGCAGCCGTTTTTGAGCGGCGGCATGGAATCGCCTTTAATAGGAAATGCTCTGTGTTTGCCAACGATACGAAAAGGAAGATTCATCAAAGGCAGACCTTCAATGTAATCAGGATCGGCATAGCCATTTAAATAACCTGCCGACGCTTTTACGGTTACTACTTCTACCTGATCATTATTGGCTTTATCTACCACAATAGGAAACAATATTCTGTTTTCACCCACTTTAATAAACGACTCAAAATCAAAGGTTCGAAGATCACATTTCACCAACGCATCTATGGCAATATGGAAGAGGTTGGATATTTTTATCAACACATCAATGGGTGGATCACAACGCTCTTCTTCATACGACCCAATCCTGGCGCGGCTAATATCCAAAGCATCTGCCAATTGCTCCTGCGACCATTTTTTTAATTGGCGCAAATGTTTAATATTTTTTGAAATTTTACTCATTGCTAAAACTTTTAGCAATTATAAACTAAATATATTAGTAATTTTCATGCCTATTAAAAAAAGTTATGGACAGGCAAATTGTGCACATAGATTTGGATTCATTTTTTGTATCCGTAGAGAGATTGATAAACCCATTGCTGATGGGAAAGCCAGTATTGGTAGGCGGTACAAGCGACAGAGGTGTAGTAGCTTCCTGTAGTTATGAGGCGCGGGAATTTGGTATTCATTCGGCAATGCCCATAAAAATGGCCAGACAACTTTGCCCAGAAGCTATTATTGTGAAGGGAGATGCGAGCCAGTACACCAAATATTCAAATATAATTACAGAAATTATTGGAGAAGATGTGCCTCTTTACGAAAAACCTTCCATAGATGAATTTTACATAGACCTTACCGGGATGGATCGTTTTTTTGGATGTTACAAAATGGCCACTGAACTGCGGCAGAAGATTATGAGAGAAACTAATTTACCCATTTCATTCGCGCTATCGTCCAACAAAACAGTATCGAAAATAGGAACAGGCGAAGCCAAACCAAACGGGCAGAAAGAAATACCTTTCGGTACTGAAAAAGGATTTCTGGCACCTTTATCTATTCGTAAAATTCCGATGGTAGGCGACAAAACCTATCATTTATTGCGGGGCATGGGCGTAGCGTTTATTCATACCTTGCAGGAAATGCCCATAGAACTGATGCAACAAGTGCTCGGCGAAAATGGAACAATCATTTGGCGAAAAGCGAACGGAATTGACAACTCTCTTGTTATCCCCTATTCGGAACGCAAGTCTATTTCAACAGAACGCACATTCGACAAAGACACGATAGATGTGAAAGCCCTGAAAGGTTTGTTGATTGGCATGACTGAGAAACTGACTTTTCAATTGCGCAGCGAAAATAAATTAACGGCCTGTGTGACTGTAAAAATAAGGTATTCCGATTTTAATACCTACACCATGCAGGCGCGTATAGCTTATACCGCACTCGACCATGTGCTGATAGAAAAAGTAGCAACCCTATTCGATAAGCTCTACCAAAAACGGATGTTGATTCGCTTGATAGGGATTAAATTCAGCCACTTGGTTCAGGGTGGTTATCAATATAATCTTTTTGAAGAAACCATAGAGCAGATAAAGCTTTATCAGGCAATGGATAAGATAAGAAAACGGTATGGGAAAAATTCAATCAACAGAGCGGCGGGAATCCCGTAGAGACGGATTATTATCCGTCTGATTATGACCCGTCTGATTATTATCCGTCTGATTATTATCCGTCTGATTATGATCCGTCTGATTATGACCCGTCTGATTATGATCCGTCTGATTATGACCCGTCTGATTATGATCCGTCTGATTATGATCCGTCTGATTATGATCCGTCTGATTATGATCCGTCTGATTATGATTTGTCTGATTATGATTTGACTGATATTTCGCGAAAAATACCGCAGAGACGGATTGCAATCCGTCTCTACATTCCGTTCAAAATACACATCAAATAAAACTACTATTTGATTTAGAATAAATCCTAAATTCGCTTGTTGAAATTTACACTCAAGTTTATTGCCTTCATTTTAGTTTTATTCAATGCGAGCTTATGTTTTGCACAAAATAAGTACCGTGTTTATTTCAAAGACAAACTCGGTGTAGAATATAATCCATACGCATTCCTTCATCCCAAAGCCATTGAGCGTCGCATCATTCATAAGCTAAATCTTTGTGATAGTTCTGATTTCCCTGTTCAAGAAAATTATATCTTAAAGGTAGCAGAAATAGCAGACTCCATTTGTGGTTCAAGCCGATGGATGAATGCTCTTTTTATATATGCTTCCGAAAATAATCTGAAACATATTATGGCTCTACCCTTTGTAAAATCGGCAGAAATCATAGAACCTGTTGTTGGAAGTATCAGTTCGTTGATTGAGAATGATGAACGCTATAACGAAGACTTTGATTCCAATCTTTCAAAAAAGGAGGAGGCCTTATTGTGGGCACAACTTATGAGAATGGGTGGCCAAACTTTACAAAACAATCATTTAGATGGTAAAGGTGTTAGAATTGCTATTTTTGATATTGGTTTTAAATCCTATTTAAATAATCCGGCTTTTGAGCATATTAGGAAAAGAAATGGCATTGTTGACACTTACGATTTTGTAAAAAAAAGGAGTGAATCCAATGAAGGCATGTCGCATGGAACCCATGTTTTTTCTTGTATTGGTGGAATGTCAAATAATCGCAAAATTGGCCATGCCACCGGTGCTGATTTTTTATTGGCAAGAACCGAGAATATTACTGAATTTATTAATGAAGAAGAAAAATGGTTATTGGCAGCAGAATGGGCAGATAAAAATGGAGCCGACATCATTAATAGTTCCTTAGGATATACTACAAACCGATATTTACCAGAAAATATGGATGGCAAAACTGCCTTTGTAAGTCGTGCTGCTCAAATAGCAGTAAGCAAAGGGATTTTGGTGGTTAGCTCTGCCGGTAATGAAGGCGAAAATACTTGGAAACGGATTGCAGCCCCTGGGGATGCCGAAGGGGTACTTACCGTTGGTGGCATTGATCCATCAACTGGCATTCATATAGGTTTTAGTTCTTACGGCCCCTCTTGGGACAGAAGGCTAAAACCGGAAGTATGCGCTTATGGAAAAGCGGTTGTTGCAGGAAAAAACGGTCTTGAAATATCGGAAGGAACTTCCTTTTCTTCACCATTGGTAGCAGGCTTTGCAGCGTGCATTAAACAGCGCTACCCATTGATGACTAATACTGAGCTGAAAGCTTTTATCTGTAGTTCGGGTGATCTTTGGCCCTATTATGATTATGCCCATGGCTACGGCGTGCCCCAACCCTACTTTCTGTCCAAAGATACCCTTCTAAATCAAGTGACATTGCGTATTGTTGAAGATAATTTTGACATTACCCTTTATCCTGCCGAGTGGGATACCGCTTATAGCAATGATTCCACAATGAAAGACATAAAGAAAAATTTAATTCCTTTGATATCAACAGAAACTGATTTTAAAAATGAACGCAATAAAATAAGCACACCACCTTACTTATTTTATCACATCAAAAACAGGAAAGGGTATTTAGACAAATATTATGTTATGAACTTAAAAGACGAAGAAAATGGCTCTATCTCCATTTGCAAAGACATCAGTGAAAAGCCTTTTTCTATTGAATTCTATTATAAGGGCTATTACAAAGAAATACTGATTACAAAATGAGACTTTTTGCCTTACTATTTTTAATTTCATCATTATCAACTGAGCTTTCTGCTCAGAAATATCTTTTAAGTGAAGACGTAAACAACGACACCCTTATACCTAAATTTGGTTTTAAACGAAAGTATGATATGTCTAATTATTTTGGATTAGGCTTTATGGCCGGCGGATCTCAAAACAATCCTCCTTCAGAAATCCACTACGGCAGATCAATCAATCTTCGTGCAGGGTTTTGGGGAAGAATGAAGCTAAACAATTGGTATGCTCTTGGATTTTACACTGAATTTTCGAAAGATAGATACCATTTAAAAACACCCTTTTACAGTGACTCCTTGTCGCAATCTCAAACTGCATGGACTAAGCAAAACAACAACAACTTGGTTGTTGGAATATTTAATCGTATCAATATAAATTCAGATAATCTCTTTCTCGATTTGGGTGCATACTATGCCTATGATTTCATGCCACGCATCATTACGAAAGTAAAACCAGAAAATGCAAATTTCCACACCCGAAAAAACATTTACAACCGACCAGATATTATGAACCGTAGTAATTATGGTTTAGATATAAGAATTACCTGGGGATCATTTGCCCTCTACTCCCGCTACAGAATTTCTGGATTATATAAAAATCAATCTTATGATTTACCGAAAATGGTATTTGGGATAATTATTGATCCGAAGAATTAAGATTTCGAAATTTTCTTTTGGTCAACCTATTTCAGTAGAGATGGATTGCAATCCGTCTCTACTCATTGATCATTAACCCCTAATATTTAACTCTTAATCATTTTTTTAATGTCACTTTCTATCTCTTTTAAGCTTTGTTCTATTTCTATTTTTTTATGCTCCAATTTACATTTCTCAAACTCATCACCTTATTTTTTGCAAAGTCATGTCGTGACTAATTTTCCCAACATGGCTAAGCAATTCACTACCATTGAGTTGTAAAATGCTATCCAGTCGTTGAATCCAGTCGTTCATATACATGGGAGTTTGTTGCTGTGCCATTGTTTTGGCAAATGCCAAATATTGCTCAACCAACAATCCCAACAATTTTATTTCATTTTCATTCAAGTAATTTTTGGCAATACCTACATCAGATTTCTTAATTGATACTGAATTCTTTTTATCAAGCGATTGCATTCCAATTAAAGGCAAACTGGCATCTACTCTGCGGTAGACCAATTCGGCTGCGGTTTGCGCGCTTATGACCTAAGGCAATTTGTTTTGCACTGCTTTAAAAAACTCAACGGTATTTTCATCTTTTGCATCGCAATCAATACTGTTGGTGTAGATGTCTTTTATTTTCTGATAAAAGAACCGTTCCGAAATCCGTATTTCACGAATGCGTTCCTGCTACTCATTGAAATAATTCATGGAATTACCAGATTTAAAGCGATCATCATTCAGAGCAAAACCTTTGATGATGTATTCTTTCAACCGCTGTGTTGCCCAAATTCTGAATTGGGTACCTTGTGGAGATTTTACCCGGTAACCAACGGAAATAATAACATCGAGGTTGTAGTATTTAATTAGACTCTCTTGCGTTTTTCCTTCAATAGCACTGTGTTGAGTGGGTTGTCGGAAATTCCGACATACCAGTTTTTCATCCAGTTCTCCTTCTTTAAAAACATTTTGAATATGCTCTATTATGGTTGTTCTGCCTTTTCCAAATAGCAATGCCATTTGTGCCTGTGTAAGCCAAACGGTTTCTTCTTCGAGACGTACATCTATTTTGATATTACCGTCAGTGTTTCGGTAGATAAGTATTTCGCCTGCATTCATTTTTGATGGCTTATTTTATTTCCTTCATAGCCATTCTTCAATGTCAATATTACTGTTAAAATTCGTTTTGCAAGCTAGGTTTTATATATATGTTATTTCAAAAGGTAACGTTCAAATTTTTCGCTTTCCACTGATATTGTTGGTAGTAAGCGAGCAAACTGTTAAATCCAAAATCCACATTAGAAATTTCCAAATTATACTAGAATCAATCTTATAACTTGCCTAAAATTGAGTTTGGGATATTTATTGACCCGAGGAATTAAGATTTTAAATTTGTCAGATAAAGGTTTTCTGGTATTTTAGTAAACCTAAGAATGAATAAGTTTTTAATTTCATTTGTCAATTGAGAGATGACTATTTCAATTCAAATTGCACATTGAGAAATATTTTATTAATTTTGGCATTAATTCTTTTAAAAGATAATGTATAATATGTGTAAAATATAACTCGGAAAATATTTTGAAGCCATTACAGTGATTCTAACATGTATTAATCCTAAATGAAAAATATAATATTTTGGTACCTATGCATGGTTTTTATTTCTATCTCTTGCAAAGAGAACATTGCTCCAAGTCCAAAGGGAAATATCAATAACCTTGATGGTAGTTGGGTATCTTTAGATTCAATCATCGTTAATAAATCTGGCAAGAACTATTATGTAAGAGATACCCTAACTTTCAGTAAGGACATAACAATCAATCATGAAACCTTTCCTTTTTATATGAAAAGGACTTGTGAATTTTCACTAGCTCCTAGTTCATACTATTCTGTTGATTATTTTATGAAAGATAGCTTATCACTAAAATATCTTGGGCCGGTTAAAATCGGACTCTTGATAAATAACTTTAGGCATGAGGTTCTATTTAATAACGATATGGATACTATGAGTTTAATAGATTTTCGAAACACATACCCATCTTCACCATTTATTAAATTTTACAAAATCGAATAGAAATACATGAAAACATTTTTTTGTAATTCATCGCTTTGATAAAGTTTCCAATCTGAACTCTTAATTTCATTTATCATTTTAAAGCTGATCATTTCAACTCTAAAAAAAATTATCCTAACGCCTCTAAAATAACCTTACACACTTTTTTAATTTCCCCTTCCTCTATTATAAGCGGAGGTGCTATTCTAAGTGCTTTGGCATTAAAGAGAAACCAGTCAATTAACACACCTTTTTCAAAACAGGTAGCAATAACATCTTGAACTAATTTTTCATTGCCTAAATGAACTGAGAGCATCAAGCCTTGGCCTGTAATTTCTTTTATTTTTGGATGAACCAGATATTTTCGAAAGAGAGATTCTTTCTTTGGAATTGAATCCATTAATTTTTTTGAAGTGATTTCACCCAATGTTGCTATTGCGGCTGCACAACATACAGGGTTTCCACCAAAAGTAGTCAAATGACCCAATACCGGATTTTCTGCCAAGGAGTGCATAATCTCTTTTTTGGAAACAAAGCAACCAATTGGCATGCCTCCTCCCAAACCCTTGGCAAGCAACAAAATATCAGGCGTTATACCTGCTTGTTCAAAGGCAAACATGGTTCCTGTTCTGCCAATACCAGTCTGAATTTCATCAACAATGAGCAAAGCTCCCGTTTCCCTGCATCGGCCTTCAAGTGCTTTTAAAAAATCGAGTGTTCCTAGAATATAGCCGGCTTCCGATTGAATTATTTCTACAAACACGCAGGCCGTTTTTTCATTAATGCTTGCCAATTGTTTTGTATCATTATACTCTATAAAAGAAATGCCTGGTAATAAAGGGCGATAAGCAGCACTAAAATATTCGTCACTCATCAAACTGAGCGCACCTTGAGTACTTCCATGATAAGCATTCTTCATGGTAACAATTTTTTGTCGTCCGGTATAGCGTTTCGCTAATTTCATAGCCCCTTCTGTGGCTTCAGTTCCTGAATTGGTAAAATAGACAGAATCTAGATTGCTGGGTAATATAGAAGCTAGTAATTGAGCCAAACGAACTTGCGGATGTTGAATATGTTCCCCATATACCATGGTATGCAAATACTTACTCGTTTGGTCACGAACAGCTTTTACTACAGCATCATTTCTATGTCCTACATTATTTACTGAGATGCCTGAAATCAAGTCAATATAACGCTTGCCTTCCAGTGAGGTGATATAAATACCTTTCGCTTTTTTCACCTGAATTCCTACTGGAACCGGCGATGTTTGAGCGACATGATGAAGAAAGAGTTGGCGGAGGTTCAAAAATCGGAATGACTAAATTATTTCGGCTCAAAATTAATGATTTAATGGAATATTGAGGATGACTAGAATCAATAATTCACTATCCTTCTATTCTTTTGATTTTTGTGTTTAAAATCTACCTTTGACCAATTGGATTATAATTTCATTTTCTCTAATATTACCGTTTTATTTCAATCAACCTCTAATCAAATAAAATCAATTGAAACCAACTGATATTAATAATCCGGAGTACTTTCACAAGGTTGTGGATTGCCAATATGCCTGTCCTGCTCATACACCTGTTCCCGAATATATTAGACTTATTGCAGCAGAACGCTACACCGAAGCCTATATGGTCAATTGGGAATCAAATGTGTTTCCAGGCGTATTAGGCCGCACGTGTGACAGACCCTGTGAACCCGCTTGCCGCAGAGGGCGTGTAGATGAAGAACCAGTCGCAATTTGCAGGCTTAAGCGTGTAGCGGCTGATAACAAAGGGGATGTAAAATCTTTGATGCCTCAAGGGCCTTTCGCGCCCAATGGCAAAAAGATTGCGCTCATTGGCGGCGGTCCTGCTTCCCTCACCGTAGCCCGTGATCTTGCGCCATTAGGATACGAAATACATTTGTATTGTGAACAAAAATCCGGTGGTGGTATGATGCGAAGTCAAATTCCTTCTTTTCGTTTACCTGAATCGGTATTGAACGAAGAAGTAGATTACATTCTTGACCTTGGTGTTCATACTCATTTTAATCATTATGTTTCAAGTTTTAAGGGAATTCTTGATAAAAAATATGATGCCATCTTTATAGGTACAGGTGCCCCAAGAGGAAAGGATTTAACCAATCTACCCGGAAGAGATGAAGCTTCCAAAAATATTCACGTTGGAATTGAATGGTTGGCAAGTGTAGCTTTTGAACACACTGCTAAAATAGGAAAAAAAGTAATCGTACTTGGCGGTGGAAACACAGCCATGGATTGTTGCAGAACCTCACTGCGCCTTGGTGGAGAATCGGTTACAGTGGTTGTGCGCAGTCCAATGAAAGAAATGCGGGCTTCACCTTGGGAGATTGAAGATGCCATGCACGAGGGGATTCCTATTCTTGAAAATATGGTTCCTAAATCTTTTAAAATCAAGGATGGATCCTTAATTGGGATGACTTTTGAAAAAGTGAAGGCCGTATATGATGAAAAAGGAAAACGTTCACTGGTTTCATCGGATGAGCCGGATATTTTTGTTGAAGCTGATGATGTGTTAGTAGCAATCGGACAAGAAAATAGTTTTCCATGGATTGAGCGCAATTTAGGTCTAGAGTTTGATAAGTGGGAAATTCCGGTTTTAAATGAAATAACTTTTCAATCTACTTTGCCTCAGGTATTTTTCGGTGGCGATTCTGCTTTTGGTCCTAAAAACGTGATTACCGCCGTGGCTCATGGTCATCAAGCGGCTGTTTCCATTGATTTATTTTGTAATGATCAATCATTAACAGAAAGGCCATCGCCCTATACCAACCTCATCAGTCAAAAAATGGGAATCCATGAATGGATTTATGACAATGATGTAACCCCAGATGACCGATATAAAGTGCCCCATGCCTCCAAAGCATCTACCCTTCACGATCGTAAGAAAGAAGTAGAATTGGGCTTTGATTTACCAACTGGTTTTAAGGAAGCAGAACGTTGTCTCAATTGCGATATGCAAACGGTTTTTTTGGAAGACCGCTGCATTGAATGTGATGCGTGTGTGGACGTTTGCCCAACAACATGTATTACTTTTACCGTAAATGGCGAAGAAGCAGATTTAAGAAACCGTCTTTTAGCCCCTTCTAACGATGTTACCCAAGATCTATATGTCTCCGACACCCTTAAAACAGGCCGTGTTATGATTAAAGACGAAGACGTTTGTTTGCATTGTGGATTATGCGCAGAACGTTGCCCGACCTCTGCATGGGATATGCAACAATATATTTATCAAGTTACTAAAGCCGGCAATACATGTCAGAAGATAGCATAAAAATTAATGATTTTGTAATACGATTCGCCAACGTAAATGGCACTGGTTCGGCATCGGCAAATACGATGTTTGCCAAATCAATTTTCAGAATGGGTGTACCCATGACGGCTAAAAATGTGTTTCCATCCAATATTCAAGGATTACCAACTTGGTATGAGGTGCGTGTAAGTGAGAAAGGTTATCTTGGAAGAAGAGATGGTGTTGATATGGTGGTTTGCCTTAACCCTCAGAGTTTGGCCAAGGATGTAGCCATTGTAGAAACAGGTGGTTATTTTGTTTACGACAGCACCAAGTTGCTACACAAGGAGTTTATTAGAGATGATGTCAACTACATCGGCATCCCGATGATGGAGATTTGTATGCGTGAGTATTCGGATCCACGCATGCGTCAACTTTTCAAAAACATGATTTATGTAGGAGCCTTGGTTGCTTTACTCAACATTGATTTTGAAGTGGTAAAAAGCGTTGTTTCGGATGAATTTAAGAAAAAACCCAAACTAATCGAACCAAACATAAAAGCACTTCTTCTGGGTGTTGACTATGTAAAAAGCACTTTTAAATTTCAATTGAATTTAAGAATGGAAAAACGTGATTTGATTGGGAATAAAATTGTAATTGACGGAAATACCGCAAGCGGATTAGGTGCTGTTTATGCAGGAGCTACTGTGGCTGCATGGTATCCAATAACCCCTTCAACTTCCTTGGTAAATGCCTATGAAAAATTTGCTATCCGCTTAAGAACCGATAAAGAAACCGGACTAAAAAAATTTGCTATTGTTCAAGCAGAAGATGAATTGGCAGCCATCGGCATGGTAATTGGTGCTAGCTGGAATGGTGCAAGAGCCTTTACTTCTACTAGTGGCCCTGGTATTTCACTGATGAATGAATTTCTTGGTTTAGCCTATTTCGCTGAAATTCCAACCGTTTTGTTCAATGTGCAAAGAACAGGTCCTTCAACTGGGATGCCTACCCGAACGCAGCAATCTGATGTTTTACTTTGTGCTTATGCCTCGCATGGTGATACCAAACATATTTTACTTTTCCCCAGTACACCGAAAGAATGTTTCGATATGGCGGCAGATGCTTTCGACATAGCTGAACGATTTCAAACACCTGTTATCGTTATGCTAGATCTTGATCTTGGGATGAATGACCACCTTTCGGAGCCACTCGTGTGGGATGAAACCAGAAAATACGATCGTGGCATGGTTTTAAGTTCCGACGATTTAGAACGATTGCCGAAATTCGGTCGCTATTTAGATGTAAAAGGCGATGGAATCAGTTACCGAACAATCCCAGGAAGTCACCCCAGCAAAGGTTCCTATGTTACAAGAGGAACTTCACGCGATGAAGATGCAAAATATACCGAAGAAAGCGAAGACTATGTCAAAAACATGGAAAAGCTGTTGCGAAAATGGGATACGGCCAAAAAAATTGTTCCAAAACCTGAATTTTATCAAACCAAAAATCAGAGCAAAGTTGGTATTATATTTTTTGGAACCACCTTGTTTTCTGCCTTGGAAGTGATGGATATCATCAAAGAAAATGGTTTAAAAATAGATGCCATGCGTGTAAAAGCCTTTCCATTCAATGAAGAAGTTGGGAATTTTATTGAGCAGCACGATCAGGTGTTTGTTATTGAACAAAATCGGGATGCACAATTTCGTTCCCTGCTTATCAATGAACTTGAAATCAATCCAAAAAAACTTTTCAAGGTTCTTAATTACGACGGTATGCCAATAACCGCTGATTGCATAAGGAAACAGATTATGAATCAAATTATTCTCCAAAAACAAGTAGATTTTAATAATAACTAATATTAACCAAAGTTTAATACAATTTTTATTCTCCACTAACACAATTTTAAATGTCATATATAAAACCTCCCTTCCGCCATCCTGATTTACCACTCAATGAAATTGGTTACTCTAAAAAAGATTACGAAGGTGCCATATCAACCCTTTGTGCAGGCTGCGGACATGATTCAATAAGCGGTGCCATTGTTCAGGCATGTTACGAAATGTCGGTAGAACCTCACCGCATAGCAAAACTATCTGGAATTGGTTGTTCATCCAAAACACCTGCTTATTTTCTGAGCAATTCGCATGGCTTTAATTCTGTACATGGTAGAATGCCATCCGTTGCAACTGGAGCAAATTTAGCCAACCGAAATTTAATCTATATGGGTGTTTCTGGTGATGGGGATACCGCATCAATTGGTATGGGTCAGTTTGTGCACGTTATCAGAAGAAATCTCAACATGACCTATATTGTGATGAATAATGGATGCTATGGACTTACCAAAGGTCAGGATTCTGCCACTGCAGATGAAGGCTCACTAAGTAAAGGTGGTTCTACCAATCAATTTCAGGCCATAGACTTAGTTGGAATGGCCATAGAATTGGGAGCTACCTTCGTTGCCCGCAGTTTTTCAGGTGATAAAACCCAATTAATACCGCTTATTAAAGCCGCGATGTCTCATCAAGGTTTTGCATTTATTGACGTCATATCTCCTTGTGTTACTTTCAATAACAATGTAGGTTCAACAAAATCATACGACTATGTTCGCGACCATATTGAAACACTGGCCATGGTAGATTTCGTGCCAGAGAAAGAAGAAATTATGGTTGATTATGCCGAAGGAAATTCTAAAACCATAGAATTGCATGATGGGTCATCCATCCATCTTAACAAACTTACCTCTGGTTGGGATCCTTCCGATAGAAACATTGCCTTTAAAAAGCTTCATGAATCAAGAGAAAAGGGAGAAATACTTACCGGATTAATTTATGTTGAACCTCAAAGTACAGAATTGCACAATACACTTAAAACGGTAGCTCGACCGCTTAATTCACTTACTGAAACGGATTTGATGCCAGGAATCGAAATTCTCGAAAGCATCAATTCAGATTACAGATAAACGTTTAAGCCACTAATAATCCTATTTTTAGAATCAAAAATGAGCTTGAATTTTTGAATTTTCTTTCATAAAAACGAATGATACTATTGTTTTGAATGAAACGTTAAAGAGACTTAAATCATTAATAATTACTATGAAACACGTTTTAACACTTCTACTTTCCTTCATTTCTCTTTTGGTACTTGCCCAAGAATTAAAAAAGGTAAAGGGCAATTTAGAAACTGTAACCCTGTATTCAATGGGTGCCATGATAACAGAATCAGGAAAAATCTCTTTAAATAAAGGAATCAATAAAATTGCCTTTATCAATTTGCCGAGAACCCTCGATCCTAAAGTACTGTTGCTTCAATTTTTAGGAAACACCAAGGTGATATCCATTACTACAGGCAAAACAGATAAAAGCATCTGGGTTCAGGATAAAGAATATAAATCACTTTTAGATTCAATAGAGTCGGTTAACCGACAAAAGGCAGAGGCCAATTATAATACAGCAGCCTACACTGGAGAAAAAACGATGTTGGATGCTAATCATTCTATTGGTGGTTCAAATACCGGTGTAAATACCATTGAACTGCAAAAAGCAATGGATTTTTACAGAGTACGAATGGCCAATATTCACAAATTATTATTGGCATCACAACAAACCGAGGCAGAATTGAGCAAATTAATTTCGAAGTTGACAGAAAAAAAAGCAAGTATGGAAAACAGTTTTGCACAGCACAACAATATTATTTATGCAACCCTGCAGAGCGAAAAGGTTGAAGAAAATTTCGAATTGCGCTATTTTGTGAATGATTGTGGATGGGCGGCCTCTTATGATTTAAAGATTTTGGATATAAGCAAACCCGTATCGCTTATTTATCAATCTAAATTGTATAACAATACTGGAACAGACTGGAATGATATCAATCTTACAATATCAACCGCCGACCCATCTAAAACTGCACAATACCCAATGATGAGCAAATGGGTTTTGGAAGAAATTTATCCTGCTATATATTATGGCTATGTGGGGAAAAAAGAAAGAGACAAAGGCGACCTACCGGGCGTAGCCGGAAAATATAAAGATTCAGAAAAAGAAAAAGAATCAACAATGACGGCTTCTGAATTATCCATTGATTTTAACATAAAGGACAAAAAATCAATTCCTTCAGACTCAAAACCTTATCTTGTTGAGATGAGTACAATTTCTCTTACTCCGAGCTATCGCTATATGGCCATTCCAAAGTTAGATGCTATGGCTTATCTCATTTGTGGTATTGTAGATTGGGAGCAATACAACCTAATTGAAGGGCCTGCCAATGTATATTATGATAAAACTTATATCGGTGCATCTTACATTGCACCACATCTTGCCTCAGATACCCTCGAAATTTCAATTGGTCGCGATCAAAAAGTTAATCTAAAATATGAAAAGAAAAAGGATTACTCGAAGAAAAGCTTGATAGGTGGCACCATTACCCAAACCTTTACTTATGAGATTAGTATTCGCAATAACAATTCAAAAGACATAAGTCTCGATCTTTTTGACCAAGTACCAATTTCACCGAACAATGATATCTCGGTAGAGGTAAATGATGTTTCAAAAGCTGACTACACAAAGGATGATGGGAAACTACAATGGAAAGTAAACCTCAAAGCAGGAGAATCTGCAAAGTATCTAGTCTCCTATTCTATTAAATACCCTAAAGGAAGACCAGTTCAAACCGTGCAATACAGAAAATTGATGTGTCCAAGCTTTTAGTTCTATGAATTCCTTTTCAATGTTTTAATTTATATCTAACTTATATCAAACAATAAAATATGGATACCCGAAATGACCTGCGACTTGCCGTTTTAATAGATGCCGACAACGTTCCATACTCAAACATTCAAGGAATACTTGAGGAAATTACGAAATACGGAACACCGACATTCAAAAGAATCTACGCCGACTGGACTCAACCTTCAGTTTCTGGCTGGAAAAAAGTTTTGTTGGAACATTCTATTACACCGATTCACCAATACAGTTATACTACAGGTAAAAATGCCACCGATTCTTCCATGATCATTGATGCCATGGATATACTTTACGCAGGAAAGGTTGATGGATTCTGTATTGTATCAAGTGATAGTGATTTTACAAGACTAGCCTCTCGGCTCAGGGAATCAGGTATGAAGGTGATTGGTTTAGGTGAAAAGAAAACACCCATCTCTCTTATTTCAGCCTGTGATAAGTTTATTTATATCGAAATATTAAAAAAAGAAGAAGAAGGTGTTCAAGAAGAAATTCCTTCAAAATCGCATGGAAAAACAAAGGAAAGCTCCACACCAGCCGAGACAATCAGAAAAATTGATAAAAAACTAATTCAATTAATATCAGAAAGCATTAATGATATAGCAGATGAAAATGGATGGGTGTTTTTAGGCGATCTCGGCAACAGATTGCCGCAAAAACAACCTGATTTTGATCCGCGAAATTATGGTTTTAAGAAATTAGTTCCTCTGATTAAGAGCATAAAAAAGTTTGAAATTGACGAAAGAGATTCTGGTAAAAACAAGATTATGCATGTTTATGTGAGGATAAAATAAGTTTAATTATGAAAAAATCAGATATCGAAGCACCACCGGATATTTTAGACCGATACATTAATCTGGTAGAAGATATTGACATCATGGAGGCATTCGAGCGTTATGGAATCAATACAATTCAATCAGAATTACCGATGCTTGAAAAGTTAGGAAACAGAATTTATGCCCCAAACAAATGGACGGCAAAAGATATTTTACAACATATTACGGATACAGAACGTGTTTTTGCCTATCGCGCTTTGCGATTCGCTAGAAAAGATCGGACACCTATGCCTGGATATGATGAAAATTTGTTTTCGCTGAATGCCCGTGCAAATGATAAAAGTTTAACAGATCTTATTGAAGAATTTACATTTGTTCGAAAATCAACGGTTGCGCTCTTTAAAAACTTTAGTATTGAAGATTATTTGCAGAAAGGAATCTGTCTTAATAAGGAAATGTCCGCGATATCAGTTGGCTTTGCTATAGTTGGTCACTTTCAACATCATTTTCAAATTCTGAGAGAAAGGTACTATCCGTTGAATTGATAATATTAATTTGATTAAACTTTCTTTTGCTTGTCTCCTTAATTTAACATTAAACCAATAAGATGTAAAATCGAAAACTTTATAAATACTTAACGAAATACGTTTTAATTAATTTTTTGTTTAATAAATAAATCCCCTTACTTTTGACTAAAATATTAATATACAAAAATGAAAAAAACTTTACTGTCAATTGTTGCCATTTCGATGCTTTCTTTTCAATTAATTGCTCAGAAGTGGGTATCGACTTCCGTTCAAAACAAAAATGTAATACTAGAAGAATTTACTGGCATTCACTGCGGCTATTGTCCTGATGGACATAGGTTAGCCAATACAATGGTAGATGCCAATCCGGGAAGGGTATTCTTAATAAACATCCATTCAGGTGGCTATGCTGTACCTAAAGCTGGAGAACCTGATTTAAGAACAAGTGCAGGAACCGCGATAGACGGTTCAGCCAAAGTAACTGGCTACCCAAGTGGTAGCCTAAACCGTGCAACAGTACCATGGGGACAAAGTCGTAATTTGTGGTCTTCACAAGCAACAACAATCATCGGACAGACTTCACCTCTTAATGTATATGTAAAATCATTTGCAAACTTCACAACCCGCGAATTAACCACTGAAGTTGAAGTTTATTACACAGGCAATGCAGCCCAAACAAGCAATTATCTTACAATCGCCTTAACTCAAGATGATATCTTAGGACCTCAATCAGATTATGGAAACTTCAATCCTACCAATTGGGTTGATGGAAAATATAAGCACAATCATGTTTTAAGACAATTAATCACTGCAGGTAATTTTGGAGAACTCATTGACAAAACTACCAAAGGTTCTTATTTCTACAAGAAATTTGTGACTGCAATTCCTGCAAACTATATTAATATCCCTGCAGTACTTTACAAAATGAGTGTAGTAGCTTTTGTTTCTGAAACAGCAGCTGGTTCAAAAATAATTTCTGGTTCTAGCGCCCCTGTTGATTTTGACGCTAACCTAAAGACTGATTTAGGTTTAACCGACATTACAGTTAAACCAACTTCATATTGTTTAACTACCATAAGTCCTAAAATTGAAGTGACCAATAACCTTGACCAAACCATTACAACTTTTGACGTGTCATGTTTTATAAACAAAACAGAATACAAAAAAACATTTAACGGGTCTTTGGCTAAGGGTCAAAAAATTGTACTTGATTGGGGTTCTATCCCATTTAATCCATCAGGAACTTACAGCATTAAGATGGTAGGCTTTAAGAATGTAAATAATGGCCTATTGTATGACATGGTTAGTTCCAATGATGGTTCAAATTTTTCAAGCTTTGGCTTTAAGACCAAGGCATTTACTACCTACAAAGATGGCTTTGAAACTGGAGCGGTTGCTGCTAATTCAGCCCTTGACCTATCTGTCAATCCTAATGTAAAGGTATTAGTTGGTTCAGCCCCAAAATATGGTGTTTATGGTTCTACAAGTGCCCTTCTCTTTTACTTGCACGAATTTTGGAAAGTTGCCGGAAAACCTGGTCATCTACTAATAGGTGAGGCAGACTTATCTGCTTTCGGCGATCCTGGTGTAAGTTACTATTACGCATATTCTGATGGAGCCTCAGGCGGAACAGCACCAACAATCGCACTCAGTGTATCCGAAGATTGCGGCGTTACATGGAAATCTATTAATACTGTAACATGTAAAGAAACTGGCCAACCAACCACTTCTGGTAATATTTATGATCCAAAGTCTGGCGAATATATGCATGTGGTTACTCCGCTTTCAGCCTACAAAAACAAAAATGTTTTGATTAGAATTACTGGTACTCCAGGAACACATGGTAACGCTTTGCTTATTGATGATATTCAAATTGGAAGTTCTGCAAAACTTTCAGTTTCTAATAAATTTGCCAACAATGCTCATGTTTCTATCTATCCAAACCCTTTAACTGATATAGCACAAGTTGATTATGAACTTGCAAAACCAAGTGCAGTAAATTTCAACGTTTATAATGCCCTTTATCAATTGGTTTATTCAAGAAATCTTGATCAACAGGCAAGTGGTTCTCATGAAGAGGCGTTTGATTTCTCAACCTTAAATAGTGGTGTTTATACACTTACTATTTCTTCAGGAGAATCAGTTTCTACCAAAATGTTTATTAAAAAATAGCAATTATTTTCTCTAACAAAAAAAAAGAGGCTTCCAAGTTTGGATAGCCTCTTTTTTTTCTGGAATCTGATCTACTCTTTACTAATATGACGTCTTCGTTTATTGAAGCAATAGATTTTACTGAATATTGGTATCAAAATTCATACATTTGCCTCTAAAGTTATTTTGGTCGATTTATAATTATAAAAATTGATATGTAATACTCGTTTTTAATTAGAAGTCGGAAATTGAATATTTATTACAACTAATAGACTTAAGATATTTTTTGAAAGTGAAAGCTATTATTAAAACGGTTTCTAACAAATACTTATAATTTAGGTGAAAATATGATAAGAATGAATAAAAAAGTCAAAATATTTCTAATTTCTAACCTATTTATAATCGGCACTTTGGTAGGCTTAAGAATTTATGTTGGTAGCGTTTTGAAAGAAATTGTAACTGGAAAAGTGAAAGAATATTCAAAAGACAGTTATAGTTTGAAAGTGAATAAAATTGAAATTGGTCTATTAGCTATTAATGCAACGATTGAAGGCGTTCATTTAAAACACAATCTTCAAAAAGATGATAGTTTGAACAATTATATAAATTTGAGCGCCAAGAGCATAAAATTAAGAGGTTTAAAACTATTTAAACTTCTGACAAACAGAACGTTGGAATTAAATAAATTTGAACTAATAGATCCAATCATTGATATACACAATAACAATATTGCTGATTCGTCAGACAGCAAAAGCAATCTAAAGATATTTAATCTTAAATTAAATAAATTGGTTTTACAGAATGCTAAACTCAATTTTATTAGTCGTAAAAAAAATAAAAGTTCGTTGAAACTTGGAAGCGTGATTTATAATGCCAGAAATCAAGTATTAGAAATAAATAACTTAAATATAAGCTCTAAAGATAGCTCTGGTGCGCTAAAAACAGTAAATTTAAATATTGGCTTACTGACCGGTTTTAATCTGGAGACAATTTTCAAAATGAAAGAGTTTACATACCAGGATGCCAGCCTAAGTAAATTATCACTTAATATAATTAATCCTAATGAAACGAAAGGTGCGTCTAAGTTAAATATATCGCAAGTAGACAATATTTTTGAGAATAAGTTTTTAGCAACCTTTAAACCACTAAAAATTAAAAGGCTTGAGGTAAGCATTACTCAGGGAACAAACAAGTCAATGATTTCTGGTGATGGTATTGATTATGGTAACAGGGATTTTAAACTAGAGAGAATAAATTTTTCACAATCAGGCAAAAAGAAAATGGAATTTTCAGCCAATGAATTACAAATAAATGGAATAATTATCGATACTCTAAAGAATGGTTACGGACTAAGTCTTGAAAAAGTTTCTCTGCAAAGACCTGATTTTAAGATTGAAATACAAAAAGATAGTTCCAATAATGTGAAGCAAAAAGATACCAGTATATCGTTCGCGAGCTATTTTAATATAAGGTTTATAAAATCATTTCTAATTAACAAAGGAGCATTCAATTTAAAACATAATAAATCATCCTTGACTATTGCAGCCAAGAATATAAACCTTGAAGTAAAGAATATAATTCCTGACAGCCTATCAGTTTGTGAAAATCTAAAATTTAAAGCCAGCGATATATTTGTAAACCTACCGAATAATTTATACCATATCGAAACATCACAAATAAGATACGAACAAAAAAATGCCTCAGTATTAATTTCTTCATTGAAGTTTAAATCCAATTATACTCAAAAGAATTTTTCGAAGCATATAAAAAAACAAACTGGAAGAATTGATTTGACCGTGCAGTCAATTTCTGCAGCAGGATTTGACTTACTCAAATTAATAAATCAGAAAATACTAAGTTGTAGCAAGATACTGATGGATAAAGCCAACTTGGAAATTTATAAAGACAGAACGATTCCATTGGCTGTGAATGATTATAAAAAACTCCCTCAAGAATTATTAAGAGATGCTGGTTTGGGGATTACAATTAATTCTATTGAATTTAGGAACAGCAGAATAGTGAGTGAAGTTTTATCTGCTAGAAGTGACAAAGCCGGAATAATAGAAATTGATAGAGTAAATATGCTTTTTAAAGGAGTTGACAATACAAGTTTGGCAGCTAATAAGGTTATGGAAATTGATTTTTACGGTCGTCTTGCAAAATCAGGAATTTTAAAAGTAAATGCACTCATGCCAATAAATGATCCCAACTGCAAACATACAGTTAAATTAGACTTGGGTAAGATGCCAATTCAAAATATAAATACACTCATCAATGATTTTTTAAATGTTTCTATTACCAAGGGTCAATTAGATAGAGCTAGTGCAGTAATAAACGGAAACAAAAAAAATATTAATTGTAAACTTGATCTCTATTACCATGATTTGTCAATGAAAATTTTATCAAATGATAGCAGTACAAAAAAATATATATTGAAGAAAGTAGGTACAAAGGTTGTTAATATGCTTATTAGAAATAACAATCCTGACGAGGGCCTACCTATTAGAAAGGGCAACAAGACCATAGAAGTTCAAAGTAATATATTCATTGTTAATAACTGGCTAAAAGCAACACTTATGGCCATGCTTGAAGTCACTTCTCCTACGGGTAACAATTTGCTCGAGAAGCGAAAGGAGAAGAAAAAAAAAAGAATGAATAAGGATTAGGGTTAATTGAGAATGGACAATTGAGAATGGAAAATTGTACATGGTAAATCAATATCGATAAGTTAAGAGAATATTCATTAGGAGTTTCGCTTTTCGTGGAACTCCTAACTCAGGACCCACTCGCTTCGCGTCTCGCGAGTGACATGTTACTATATCAAAGGCATTTTAAGAATTTTCCTGAATATAAATAAACTCAATATCCTTCATCCACGGGTATTGGGAGACTCTCTGCACAAGCCTTACCAGAAAATTTCAAAATTTCAAAAACCGAAATATTTCAGGTTGGAATATTTGATTGTGACCTAGGGACAAAGTGTTATATCACTAAAATACGCACGGTGTCGACAACCTGTATTTACAAAGTTATTTTTAGCGGAACTTATGCAGCCAAAAAGTTCCGAAAGGAATCAAGGAAAGTATAAATGCTAGTGCCCCTTTAAAAATTGACCATTTCAATTGTTTCATAGTCATTGCTAATAGAATGCAATAGGTAATGAAAAGTATACCATGAAGATAACCCACAATTTTTACTGCCCAAGGAAAGCCAAAATAATATTTCAAAGGCATGGCTAAAAGCAATAGGACAAGATATGAAATACCTTCGATGTGACCGATGCGCAAAAAATAGTTAAAAATTGGCGGAGTTTGTTTTTGAGACACGGCGCGAAAATAGGAAATAATACCAAATGTAATTAAGAAATAGACCAACTCATAAAAAAAAATCCCGATCTATATAGACAGATCGGGATTTTAAATTAATTGAGGCTAACTTAGTTAACATTTGTAGAAAGGTCTGCACCTGCCTTAAATTTAACTACATTTTTTGCTGCAATTTTAATTTCTTTTCCTGTTTGAGGATTACGGCCAGTTCTTGCAGCTCTTTTAGAAACTGAGAAAGTACCGAAACCAACCAAAATTAACTTGTCACCTGCTTTAAGGGCGGCCGAAGTTGAATCACAAAACGAATTCAATGCACTTTGTGCTTGCGCTTTTGTGATGCCGGCTGTTGTAGCCATTGCTGAAACTAGATCTGATTTGTTCATGTTTTTATTTAATTAGTTGAAAATTTTCAATGACAATAATCGGACATTTTGCAATGTTATTTAATCATCTAAGTCAAATGTTGATAAGTGTAGGCTCTTTGTGAATAAATCGGCTCTTAAAGCCCTATAAACATTGATACTAACACTGCTTTTGGCATAAAATGGTTGGCGTACGGCAAAAAGTTCGGTAACTTTTACCAACAATTCCTTGTTTGAGAGGTCTTTAAAAAGGGGTCTTTCTGCATTTCCAATAAGAATATTATCGACTAAAAACCTAAATCCTGCATTTAACCATACAGTAATTCCATTTTCATTCATATAATCCATCGCATTATTAAAACAGGCTGTTCCCCCGCCTGTGGCAATAATAGTGTCATCATTACAATTTGTTGTAATTTCTTTTAACATTTCGAATTGGAGCATTCTAAATTCTTCTTCACCTTTAGATTCAAACAATCTGGCAACGGAAATTTTATACTTATTGATAAGAGCTTCGTCCAAATCGAAGAATTGAACGTTTAATTTTTTGGCAGCATAATTACCGAGAAAAGATTTCCCAACTCCGGGCATACCAATTAGGAATACGATTTTAAATGATTTATTCAAGGGTTATTCTTGGGTCTAAAAGTGTGTAAACAATATCAACAAGTATATTAACAAATACAAATATAATCGCTACAAAGATAACAGACCCCATTACAACAGGTAAATCTGAATTATCAAGGGCATCAACCGTCACTTTTCCAAGACCTTTCCAATTAAAAATAAATTCAACAAAAAAAGTACCAGCCAATAAGGAAGCAAACCAACCGGAAATGGCGGTTATTACCGGAATTAAAGAATTTCGCAACAAATGCCGCCAAACAATGTGTCGGTT
>Ga0163144_10006667_pt1 | contig 25429 bp, 29 predicted proteins | sample OliLak19BULKMAT1_FD_123175 | JGI IMG/M metagenome (GOLD analysis project Ga0163144, IMG submission 123175) | Freshwater microbial mat bacterial communities from Lake Vanda, McMurdo Dry Valleys, Antarctica - Oligotrophic Lake LV.19.BULKMAT1 | ecosystem: Environmental > Aquatic > Freshwater >... | reverse complement strand
TAGCGATGCACATTTCCATATTCAGCAAAACGCACTGGAAGTTCGCGGTACGATCTTAAACGTGAAGCAAATATTTTATGGTGATGCGGGCAATTCATAGGACGTAAAACATAACTTTCTGTAATTTCAACTTTTTCGCCATCAGGCCCTTCGCGGTGCTCTTTCATTTCCATAAAAGGAAACATACCGTCTTTGTAATAGGGCAAATGTCCCGTCTTATAATAAAGTGAGGCCTTCGCTAGAACTGGAGTTGAAACCCTTTGATAATGATCTTGAAATTCTAATTCGCGCATCAATTTTTCAATTTCATCGCGTAAAATAGTTCCATTAGGTTGCCACAAAGGTAAACCTTTTCCAACTTCTTCATCAATAAAAAATAATTCTAATTCTTTCCCTAATTTTTTATGATCGCGCGCTAGAGCTTCATCATAAGCTTTAATATAGGCATCTAATTTTTCTTTTGATTCAAAACACCAAGCATAAATACGAGTCAGTGATTGATTTTTAGAATCCCCTCTCCAATAAGCGGCAGAAGTTCGGCGCAATTTAAAACAATCAGGATTTATTTCTTTTGATGAACCAACATGCGGCCCTTCACACATATCGACAAATTTTCCATTGCGATAAAAAGTTAATGTTTTTAAATTCTTTTTTTCAAATAGTTCTTTGGCGTATTCTTTTTTATAAGGCTCGCCCATATCATCTAGGCGCTGCATCGCCTCATCATAATTTAAATGCTCAACTTCAAATTTTTGATTTTGGCCGATCATTTTTTTCATGCGTTTTTCGATTTCTTTAAAATCAGCATCGCTAATGGGTTCACTCAATAAAAAGTCGTAATAAAATCCCTCATCAATGGCGGGACCAAAACCTAATTTCGTCCCTGGCCGAAAATCTTGGATTGCCTGTGCCATAATGTGCGCCAGTGAATGGCGAACACGATAAAGGGGTGAATCGTGAGTGGTTTCCTGGCCGTCGATACTTTGATTTTCCATGAATGTCCTTTTAAAAAGCTATCAACCTTGTCTACCTTACAAACTTGCTAACTCTTAAAGTTAATTGAAGCCAAAACTGTAGCGTAAAAGTTAGGAATTTAGAAGGAGTTTAGAGTGTTGATGAATGGACAGACATCAGGAATATGCAAAGCTAAGCCACCCAATTTAGTTTCAGCTTACGTTTTTGATGAACACAATCTAGCAAATAGAGATCAATCAATGTTTGATAGGGAACACCCACGACTTTGGACTGTTTTTTAAAATAATCTATGACCTCGTGACTTAAATTAATTCCGATCGATTTCTTTTTTTTCACATAAGGATTCTTTTTGGCCTTCATCTTTAAAAAATCATAATCCTTCTTCATAATGCCTTCTCTATTTTAGCGGAAATAATTCACATCTTACTATATTTAATCTATATAATATATAGATCACGAAAACAAAATAACAAAAATCAATCCCGAAGCCTAAAGTACATTGCAAAAAATGAATAGCAGTTGTTCAATTTTAGAAAGAACAAAAAGACATCGGTACCGAGCGAACGCCCACGTCATTAATCATGGTTTTCCGCTCTGGCGCGGAAATTTTAAAGCCCATTTTTTGATAAAATTTGAATGAAGTTAAAGTCGCATCAAGTTGAATTTCTTTTAGCCCAGATTTTTTCGCAATTAAAAAAATTTCCTGCATTAATTCTTTGCCTAAACCCAGACCTATACACTCAGGACAAAAATAAAGCCCATGCACATAACCACTTATGCCATCGGCAGATTTATTAATTTTAAAATGACCGTAACCGTAAATTTCGCCATCATCACTCGAAACCACCCACACATAATCATTTTCAATATTATTAATCCTGTGAATGGGATTAAATTCGCGCTGACCCCAGGCCTTAATTTCTTCTGCTGAATAATCTTTGGCGCAAACTTCTTGAATCGAGCGCATGTGGGCCTTATGAATATTTTCTGCGTCGGCAATGTCAGCGCGTCTAATACAAAACATTTATTTCATACCCAAAAAAATATCTAAGGACTTTTGAATCCTAAGTGACAACTTGGCCTTTTTTAAATGCACCATATAAATTATATTCTGATTTCAGTAAAAACATAAGACATAAATCTTCTTCCACCATAATTCAATCTTGAGATCACAATTTGATTAAGCTATTAGGCCACAGTGAAGATGTCCTCTTTATTTCAAACCAATATTTCTGCGTGTAGAATTTCTTTTAAATGATCTAACCTTTCAAAAACGACTTTAAAAATTTGATTTGTACCTGACTCTGGCCCGCTCATTCGTTTTTCTAAAAATTTTCCCATTATTAAGAAGATGCGCATGATGCTGATATTTACTGCAATGGCCCGCTCAGATTTTAAAATACTCGACAGCATGGCCACTCCGCTTTCGGTAAATACATAAGGTAACCACCTTCTTTCGCCAAATTTTGGTCAATCATGACTTTTTGTCCTCTAATCAAATAAATCATATTCTTAATTTCTGATATCTCTAAAAGCAACAATTGTGTCGCGAAGTAAGTAACAAACAAGCTTACGCTTACTAAAAAACCAAATCATTAATTTCATTTGTTAAAATAGTTGAGCTTATAAAAATTGAAATTACCAATTTCAAAAAATACACTATAATTAAGACTTCATTTAGCAGGAAGGCCCATGACTCTAAAACTCTTCAACACCCTCGGAAAAAATAAAGCAGTTTTTACGCCCAATAAACCGGGCGAAGTATCGATGTATGTCTGCGGCCCGACCGTTTATAATCGCCTGCACATTGGAAATTTTCGCGGCGCAATTGTCTTTAACTTAGTTCGCAATTGGTTAGAAAAATTAGGTCATAAAGTCACTTATGTTTATAACTACACCGACGTGGACGATAAAATTATTGAAAAGGCCAATCAAGAAAAAGTAACGGCCAAAGAAATTTCCGAACGATATATTGCCGCCTTTGAAGAAGATTTTAATCGCTTAGGTTTAAAAAAACATGAGCACAATCCACGTGTGACAGAATACATGCCGCAAATTATTTCTTTTATTGATGGGCTAGTTAAAAATGGTCATGCCTATGTAGTAGAAGGCGAAGTTTTTTATTCTATCGAAAAATTTCAAAATTATGGCGCGCTCTCAGGAAATAAATTAGAAGATTTAAATGCTGGTCAGCGAGTGGAAGTGGATAAAAAGAAAAAAAGTCCACTAGATTTCGTATTGTGGAAACCAGCAAAACCAAATGAGCCTTTTTGGGAATCACCTTGGAGTAAAGGCCGTCCCGGTTGGCATATTGAATGTTCTGCTATGATTAAAAGTATTTTAGGTGACACCATTGATATTCACGGCGGCGGCATTGATTTAATTTTCCCGCATCATGAATGTGAAATCGCTCAGGGCGAAGGATTATCTGGTAAAAAATATTGTAGTCATTGGATGCACAATGAATTTTTAAATTTAAATGATCAAAAAATGTCCAAGTCACTCGGCAATGTCATGACGGCGCAAAATTTTATGGATACTTACCATCCGGAAATTTTAAAATATATGATGCTCTCGCTGCATTACCGCTCATCATTTAATGTGAATAATGAACGTATTTCAAATATCGTCTTAGGGCTCTCTCGCGTCTATGCTTCGCTTAAAAATGCTCTCGGTCTTATTCAAGACGACAAATTAACTTTAGGCAAAGTCGATGATGTTTTGGCCAATGCCATTAAAACGGCCGAAGCTAAAATGACTGAGAGTATGAATGATGATTTTAATACTGGCGAAGTGATGTCGCAAATTTTTGAAGTGGTACGCACCTTTAACAATCTTTTGGTGACTAAAGGAAAAAATAAAAATGATCTCAAGGCCTCGGCGAAAATATTTAATGAATGGATTTTATCTTGGGGAATTCTTATGAGTTTATTTCAAGAAGATCCCAACAAATTTTTAAGTGATCTAGATGAAATGTATATTCGCCTTAAGGGTCTTGATAAAAAATTAATTGAAGCTAAAATTACTGAACGCATGAGCGCTCGTCAAAATAAAGACTGGGCCTTATCCGATAAAATTCGCGATGAATTGGTGGCGATGGAGATCGAAGTTTTTGATTCACCTACTGGCATGAGCTGGCGCGTTTTGCGCCGATAAATTTTAAAATTTCCGCTCCAGCGCGGAAGCTACATTGCAAATTCTAAAACTCTCTACTTCAATTTTTGATGACTTCGATAAAAAGCCTTTAATATTTCAACAACATACTAAAGTTCTAAATCGTGGCCCTGTGCAAATTACAGTCAATTAATAAGCAAAAGTTGACAAGTACTCCGCACTGGGGTGTTACCATGGGAGCTGGCAAATGATAAAATACTGGGTTGAACTAGAAGATGTATTACATCTCTTTAAAGGAAAATTCCCGGCCACCACGATGAACCATTACAAGGCAAAAGATTTGGACAAAGATCAATTAGATTAAGCTCAAGTTACTGGGCCATTTATATTGAAAATAAAAACAGGCAAATCATAATTGTTAAAGTTATAGAGGTAAATAAACATGAATACTAAAATAAAATATGGAGTAAAAGATTTCGAACGTGACTTCGGTCCAGTCACCATAGGTGGCATTTAAAAAACACACCGATTGAGTAAAGAGATAACACAACGAGATCTGGCAAAAAAGCTTAAGTTATCTCCACAGCGGTTAAATGATTTTGAAAAGGGGCGTCGCCTTCCAGATATAAGCTCAGTAGTAAAATTCGCAAAAATTTTAAATCAATCGGAAGCTTTTTTTGTACAAATTTTATTTGAGGATTATTTACGATCCGAAAAGTTAAAACTTGAAGTTAAAGTATGTAAGAAGGTTGCCTAATGACTTTTCTCTAGTGCTCAATGAATCGCCTGATACAGCCCTTCCACCACTTTTAGCGCCTGTAAATTTTTCGTCAACTCTTCTACTTTAACCATGGTGCCAAACAAACTCGGTTCAAATAAATCGTGACGAAAAGAAATCGCCAAATAAATTTGATCATGAATTAAAGAAATATGGATGGGACGTTTAGCGACTTCTCGAAACTGTACTAATAACTCCATGGCAACGGGAGTAAGTTTAGTGCGCGCCAGAATAGGATCATCACAAAAAACTTTGTAATATTTTTCAAAAATTGGATTTTCTAATTCAAGGGCCTTACCTCTGCCTTCAAAAATTTCGCTCCACTGCCCTACCATACGTCCTAGCCAACGACCTAAAATTTCTTCGCTGGGATCAGGTAAAATATAGAGCGGCGTATTCACCGGCTTATCTAATTTTGATTGATAAAAAAGCCCCCTAAAAACAGTCACCCAATGAGTTCTTCTTCGGCCTTTTTCATAGCGCTCGTCTTTTCTTTCTACATGCAATTCTGAAAATTGAAAGGCACGGTTATTAAGTTGACCCTCGACATAATCCTCACCTTTATAACGATCAATGCGTGAGTGAAAGAGTTGTGATACAAAAAAATTCTGCTGAGAGATAAATTGCTCTGGATGAAATTGCGAGTTAGGAAAAATCATTTGTACCATTTCAGCGAGAATTTTATTTTTATAAACCGTACGAAATTTTTTATATTTGTTGTAAAAGAGAATGCTAAATAAAAGTGCCACCGCGCCAGCAACGATCAACACAATTGGCAGGTGCTTGGCCTTTCTCACAAATTGAAAAACTCCAAAGGCCACTACTAGCAAAATAAAAACAAGATACTGTAAAAGCTGCTTGCGATCAATTTCTAGAATACTCAAGCGTCCTTTTAATTTAATTTGATAAAGTTTAAGCGTTTCTCGTTCCCAATGAAATTGGCGGCTCATTTTTGATTAAAAAGTTTTGAAATGTCAACATTAGCGCGCTCGGTGCTATTGGCCTGAAATAATTCTCTAGCATAAAAATGCAAAATTTGCGCTAAAGGCGCTGTCGGAAAAGTTTGTAGAGAAGTATTATAAATAGTTACGGCAGAATTATAATTACGACGAGCCGCTGCCACTTGCCCTTCCACTTCCATGAGTGTCAGTTGTAAATTTTTAAAATTCTCATTGGCCTTTAAATCAGGATAATTTTCAGCCGACACCATAATTGAAGTTAAGGCGCGACCAATTTGATTATCAAGTCGTACCGTTTCATCTGGGCGCATATCGGGGCGCAAGGCCTTGGCACGCAAGGAAGTGACTTGCTCTAATGTCGAACGCTCATGCTGCATATACTCTTTTACGGTCGAGACTAAATTAGGAATAAGATCGTAGCGCATCTTTAACTGCACATCGATGGTGGCAAAAGCATTGTCCACATCGTTACGTCTTGATACCAGAGTATTGTAGACCAGTATTAACACCAGTGCCATAAGGCCAACAGCTGCCATAAAAATCAGAAATGACTGTCCCATATTTAATTCCTTATAAATATGCTAAATCTCGAAGGAGTAGAATGCAATAACAAAAATACATTCACCGGCAAAAAAATTCGTGTCCACAATGACACCAAAAATACTTTTTCTGTGAGAATATATTAGGCGCAACGATTGCAGGGCCCAATGTGTGAATTCAAGGAGGAAACATGAAAACACTTTTAACTTTATTAACCTTAACTTTGACCGCGACAAAACTTTTGGCGGCAACGTCTGGCTCCATCAACTTATCTGGAGTGGTGCCGGTAACTAGCAGTATCGCTGTTACATCAAACTCAACTGCTGCTAACTTAAACATTGTTTCTGGTATGTCATCGACGGCCATCGCCAGCAGTGTGGAGAGCAGTAACAACCTGGCCGGATACAAAATCACCATGTATTCCAGCAATGCTGGTCAATTAAGAAATACTAGTGATGCAAGTAAAAAAACCACTTATCAAATCAGTTACGGCGGCGGCTCTTTTGCACAACCACCAGCTTCAACCAGTCCTGTAGTGGTAAAAAATGTTTCTAGTTTAAGTGCACTAACTTCTGCCACTTCAGCAGTTAACATCCAAGTGGACGCCTATGCTGCAGCTCCAGCGGGAACGTACACAGATGTAGTGACCTTATCCATTGTTTCGAACTAGCTCATTAATTTTCTTTTTACTCAGCTTCTCGCTCATTGTTTTTATAGCAAAGGGTGAGGAGCTTTTTGTCAAAGTTCCACTCATCTTGGAAAATTCTGAAATTGGTGTAGTGACTCTCTTTCCACAAGGAAAAAAATTTTCTATTTTAAGCGAAGATATAATTACCCATTTAAGTCCTGAATTAAATGCCTCGGCCATCAAGGATCTGACACAAAAGGTTGGTAGCAAAAAAAAAATTACTAAAGCTGGACTTGATGCTCTTGCTATAAAATTTATTTTTAATGAAGATGATTTATTAATTTATATTGAGATACCGCCAGAACTAAGACGCGCCACCGAACTCTCCCTGACTGATAATTTTGAATACGATGGGCCGGGTCTTTTTCGTGGCGACCCCTACTCCGGTTTTTTAAATTTTTCGGGAGTCGAAACCTATCATCAAGATGCTGATCAAAATAATTTTGGACACCAGAATTTTGCCAGCTATTTAGAAAATGTACATCAAATTAAAGGCCATGTTTTAGAAGTGGCCAGCGAATATCAAAGCGAAAATAAGGCCCAACCTTGGCAGCTAGATAAAACCAGATATATTTATGACGATCAAAAAAAAATGATTCGCTATATGGCAATGGATTTGGAGTTTCCAAGGCGCGGTCATCAAAATTTTAATCCGGCCTTTGGTGTGGGTGCCACACGCAATTTTTCTTTAAATCCTCATACCCTTTTTAAAAGTACTTCCAGTAATACCCTTTTTATTAAACGTCCATCATTCATGGAAGTTTATTTAAATAATTCTCTCATTAAAAAATTGCAAGTGCCGGCCGGTCCACTCACTCTCAGTGATTATCCTTTTTTATCGGGAAAAAATGACATCACCATTAAAATTATCGACGACCGGGGCCAAGAAGAAAAAATTGAACTTACTGAGCTTTTTCATCCAGATCTTTTAGGGAAAGGCAAAAATGAGTTTAGTTATAACGTATACGCCAAACCCACCACAGTAGGCTTTAAAAAAAATATCGACTCTCATCAACTCGGTTCCAGTGCTTTTTTTCGCCGCGGAGTTTTAAACTCACTAACATTAGGAATGTTGTGGCAACACGATCGTTATTCACAAATAGCTGGACCAGAAATAAATTGGCTGCACCGCTTTGGTGTCTTTAGTTTTTTTCCCACCTTAAGTCACGATCAAGATAATTTATCTAGAGCTCTCAAAATTCAGTACTCGAGTATTGACCAGTGGGGCGAAAAGCTCTCCCCGGTTTTTGCTCGAAGTAATCTTGATGTAGAGCAATCGACTTTTCGTGAAGTAGGACTTTTAAGTGATCAAAAAAGAGTGAGTTTTGATTGGACCTTGGGACTTAGAGTATTTGATTTTTCTTCGATTGGAATCGGTACCAATTATATTGATCGTTATAATCTTGTAGACACACACACCGCCAGATTACTTTTAACTAAAAGTTTTAGCGTCGCCTGGCAGAGCACTTTAGAATTTAAACACAACTTACAAGGTGAAAAAGAGAATGCCGTGCAACTGACTGTAACCTGGCAAGATTATCAAAACCGTCTGCAAAATTTCACTTCTTATAATTCAGAATACAAAAGCGCTAATACACTTTTTCGCAAAAGATTTTTTGAGGGTGACAAAAAACTTGATGGCACCGTCGGCATGGATTATTTAGAAAAAAACAAAAGTTATTTTGGTGGCCTTGATCTTTCGACGGCCAGAGGCGATTGGCGCTGGGATCATCGCGCCAATGATAGACTTAACGAAAAAACTACTCACACCGGAAATGTAAGTTATCGCGGCGCTGTCGCCTGGACCAATCATGGAGTTGGCTTCGGTCGAGCGGTGCAAGATGCTTTTGTTATCGTCAAAGGTGCTGTGCCTAAAAAAGGCAGTGTGCATATTGGAAAAAATGCCGAGTATGCTGAATATCATCTGGATGGTTTAGGCCCGGCCCTTTTGCCGCAACAACTCGACTATCAAATAGATCGCTTCTATCTTTTGCCTGAAAATTTACCGCCAGGGATTTCCCTCAATAAAGAAGAGTACGTGGGTTTTTTACGCTACCATCAGGGAAAAACCATCACTGTCAACTTTGAAGAAAAATTTCCGCTATCACTTAAAATTACCAATACAAAGCATCGACCCATCGAGTACGAGTCCATTACCATTTTAGATCAAAACAAAAACCCCATTGCTGAAGGTTTTAGCAACAAAGAAGGATTAGTTTTTGTTGAATCATTAGCGCCTGGACTTTATACTTTAGAGGTTGGTAGTGGTGACTACCGTCCAACAGCGCTACAAATTAATCAACTACTAGAAGGAAATTTCTATGAAGCTGGTGTGCTTGTTTTACAAAATAATTATTAGTTTCACTCTTATTTTTTCTTTAAGAGCGATGCCTTGCGGAAAAAAATTGCATCTGGCGGTTCCTCATCCCACCTATAATTTAAATGTAAACACTTCGCCCAAACTAGATCTTTATGTCAATCGCGACGAGAAAGATGAGGGCTGTGATTTTTTTATTACTTTTTCCAAGGGAAATTCTTCCAGTTATAATAGAAAACTTTATTTAGGCAATCAGAGCATTGATTTTGGGCTGGCCAGTGACCCGCAATTTAATAATGTGCTGATGAATTTCCCAGAATTAAACAATGACAACAATGCACTGGTGGATGATTTTCATCACGGAGACAAGCAAAAAAAACTAAGTTATCGCGCCAGATTAAGTACTCCCTTGGAAACGCTTCCCACTGGAACTTATACCGACACTTTTGCTCTCGCTCTTTATAAAGGAAGAATTAATGGCGGCCACACGCTGCAAGCCTCTAGCAATGTCACTTTTTTTTATAACATCCTCCCCGCTTTATCGCTCTCACTCGTAGATAGCGGCGCGCCTTATGATCCCAATGACAACGGACAATTTATAAATTTTGGAACATTAGAGCAGGGCAAAGAACAAAGTTTTGATCTGATCATCGTCGCTAACGTCGGTTATCAAGTCAGATTTACCTCACAAAATAGTGGGCGCCTAAAACATCAAGGGTATAATTCTTTTATCCAATACCGAACACAAATCAATAGCAGCGAAGTCAACTTGAACTCGGCCATGATTGCCGCCAGTGGCCAAGGTAGTACTCCTAGTGCCGGTAGAAGAATTCCTGTGCGATTTATTGTAGGAAGTGTGACAGGAAAAGCGGCAGGACAATATCAAGATCAAATCACTGTAACCGTTACTGCAAATAACTAGGGCGCTTCAATCACAATTTTTTCCACGTTCTTTAAATCTTTTTCACTAAAGAGTTCACCCGAAATAACCACATAACTTTTTTCATTTTCAGGAACGCTGGCCACTTCGCGATTAGCTCTTTTATGAATACGTACTCTGAGCGGCATAGGATTATTGCTCTCTAAATACATCTGCCCACTTCTCCATAAGAATTTTAGCTTCTGCGGCACTTGCCCGGTCAAATACAACGACGCTGGATGCGCGCTGGTAAAAAGGCCTAATAATAGATACAAAATGAGAATAGACTTCATCTGACTATTCTTGTCGGACTTTAGTCTGTAAAACTTTAGTTTTTAGGCAAGATCTCGATTTTATAAGGGCCAGTGTAATTGCTGGTGCTCTTCCAAATGATCTTCCTTTTAGACTTGGCCAGAATATTAGTGGAGCTTAAATCAGGAAATTCTTTATCTGTCAGTTTAATCTTGCCGCCTTGGTGTGAAAAATAAACTTCATAATCATTTAACAGCGCGTGCTGATTTCCTGGGTTATCTAATAAAATATCAAACGATTTTTTAGCACTATCATAGCTCACAGTTTCAGCTAACGGCTTAGCAAAAAGTTTTAAATCATCCGGCGCAATATATAACGAGGCGACGTATTCTAACAAAAATTGAATTTGATTTTTTTTATCCTGCATTTTTTTAGCATCAAACTCGACTGGTAACTGGCGAAAAACCAAACGATAAGCAGCTTCATTTTGCGCCATATCTTTTCCCGTCCACGACACTCGCACCACGCGCTCTTTTCCTGGTAATAATTTAAATTGAAAAGGATAAATCATAAAATCTTTAGTCGGTCTGCGCGTCTCTTCACCCTCCAATGAAACTTCCCTGGTGGTCGCTTCAACTTCAATCGCCACCGATTGCGCGGATTGATTGCTGATTTTAAAAGTTTGCGTGGCGCGAGATCCCGAATAGCGCATTTCTGCTACCATCGGCTCAACTTTAAAGGCAAAAGATAAAATCGGAAAAAATAAAGCAAAAAATAATGTGATGATTAATAATTTCATTACAACATTATTAACGATTAAGCAGCTTTTGGAAAGCGTTTGCACATGGCCGCAACTTTTTCTAGGTCAAAAGGTTTGCCTAAGCTAAAAACATTTTGAAACTTTTTTAAAGCTGATTCCACTTGATCGTCCCCTGACATGACAAAAACCGTGGAGGTTAAATTGGGCGATGATTGATGGCGCAAAGTAATTAATAATTTTTCGCCATCCACATGCGGCATATGCCAATCGGTGCAAATAAGGTCAAATTTTTCGCTGCGGCAATGAACCATGCCTTCCATTCCATCCTGGGCCTTATAAATTTGCGCGCGAGGGTAAAGGGATGCAAGTTGGGTACTTAAAATCTCTAAAATGTCCGGATTATCATCAATAATTAGTATTTTCATACACTTCCTATCGACAAGTTTTAAAATAATTAAATAGTCTTTTTTTGGCTTTTCTCATATAAATTGCTCATGAATCCGAACTTTTTTGATCAATCTTTTGATATGTGCCAAAATTTGGCCGCGCCATTCCCTAAAAATCAAAAGTTTGCCCAATTTTTATACCAAGAAACCTATAAAAATAAAAAATTACCGAGCGCTAATTTATCCGAAAATTTTTATCGTTTTAAAGAAAATTTTTCTTATTCACTGCCAAAAATTGTCACCACACAAACTGCACTGGATGGCACCACCAAGTTTTTAATGGAAATGAGTGATGGGAAAACGGTGGAAACAGTGCTCATTCCTTTTTATAAAAAATTTACCGTTTGTCTTTCCTCGCAAGTGGGCTGCGCTATGGGTTGCAGTTTTTGTTATACCGCCAAACAAGGCCTTTCGCGCCATTTAAGCGCTTCCGAAATCACTGGCCAATACTTACGGGCCTGGCAATGGCTCAAAGAAAATCGCCCCGATAAAGCGGTTAAACCAAATATTGTTTTTATGGGCCAAGGTGAGCCGCTACATAATTTTGAAGCGCTAAAATTATCTATCCATAATTTTCTGCACACCTCTGGCATTGATTTAAGCCGCAGACAAATGACCATCTCCACTAGTGGTTATCTGCCGGGCATTAAAAGATTTCATGAACTAGGCCAAGTTAATTTTGCGTTATCCTTGCACTCGCCTTTTAATGAAGAAAGATCACAACTTATTCCCTTAAATAAAGTTTATCCCATCGAACATATTTTTTCTGAAATCAAAAATATTATTCGCACTAAAAAACAATTTATTAATTTAGAATATTTAGTCATTGATGATTTTAATAACACGCAAAGACACGCTGACGCTCTGGCCGAATTAATTGGCACTCTCCCAGTCATTATTAATCTTATTCCCTTTAATCCATTTCCTGGCAGTCAATGGAAAAGGCCAACAGATGCTCAAGTAGAAACTTTTAAACAAAACTTAGTAAAATATAAATTCCCGGTGATGGTTCGCACCACGAAGGGCAATGACATCTTGGCCGCCTGCGGTCAACTCAATTCAACTCTCTCATGAATATTCCAATTATTTTTCAAGACGAAGATATTGTCGTCGTTCACAAACCCGCTAATCTTTTAGTGCATAAATTTAGTGAATCAACTGATAAAGTTTTTTTATTACAATTAGTGCGCGACCAAATTAAACAATATCTCTATCCCATTCATAGATTAGATCGGGCAGTTTCAGGCCTAGTTCTCTTTGGATTAAAACCAGAAAATGTCACCATCATGCAAGAGTATTGGCATAGTGAGGAAACTATTAAAGAGTATGTAACTTTATGCCGCGGACAAATTCCAGAAGAAGGAGTTTTAGAATTTCCGCTCTCCAACGATAAAGGTGTCATTCAAGCAGCGCGTACCGAATTTAAAGTAGAAAAACATTTTACTGATTTTTCTTTAGTTAACGTACGTATTCGTACCGGACGAAAGCATCAAATTCGTCGCCACTTTAATCGCCGGATGTGGAATTTAGTAGGCGATAGCACTTATGGCAAAGGTCCCATCAATCGTCTGTTTAAAGAAAAATACGGACTAGATCAAATTTTTCTGCACGCAAAAAAACTCACCATCAAGCATCCGGTCACTAACACTATTATGACTTTTGAAGCTGCCCCTTCAGAAAAGTTAATGACAATTTTGCAAAATCTTACATAATTAATTTCAAAGCCCATTTTTCACTCAAATAATTTCAATTAATTATCTTGAAGCACAATCATTTTATCTTGCAACACTTGATTTTAAACTAAACAGGTGTATATACTATGCGGTACAATAATGATTTTGAGTGGGATGAGCAGAAAAATGTAAATAACTTTAAAAAGCATGGCGTCTGGTTTTATGAAGCTGCGACAGTATGGAGTTCAATGTATTTCATAGAACGATATGATTTTAACCATAGCATCGATGAAGACCGGTTTATCGTTATAGGCCCATCAAAAAAAGGTAGACTTTTAGTTGTTATATTTACAGAAAGGATAATCTCCTCCAGAGTCGCAACTTTAACCGAAACAGGTGAATATGAAAAAGGAATATGATTTAAAAAAACTAAAAAGAAGACCAGGTCCACCAAAAGTGATTCAAGAAGAAATTCGCTTTGCTACTAGTCTTCGAATTGAGGCCATCGTCCTTTCAGAGCTAAGAACAGAGGCTTATCACTTAGGCATTCCTTATCAAACGCTTATACACAGTATCCTACTGCGATATACCAAAGGCGATTTAGTCGATATTAATTCTCATGAATTAAAATCACTTTTAAAAAAAGTTTCTTAATTATTTTAGCGTAAATTCGTTAATTATATTAATCTAAAATAATCCATAGTGATTCTATATGATTAGTTAAAAATTCTATTTTTGCACGGACATGATCAACTGAACTACTCGAGCCTAAACTTTTTTTAAATTTAAGATCTAATACTTTCCAGTATTCATCGCGATAAATATTCCACTGATTATTCAGATCCGTAACCATTTTGTTTTTCTCGTTATTTTTTAGAATTTCACTGAGTTTTTTTTCTACAAATTGCAGCCATTGATCAGAATTTTTCTGCATATCCATGGTGGTTATTGACTTTTGAAATTGTTTTCTCTTAACTTCATATTCAATTTTGTAATTGGCCAATTTTTCATTGGCAAAAAGTGAACTCCAACTAAAAACTACCAATAACAATATGCATTTTTTCATTTTCAATCCTTAGTCACCTAAATATTCAACCTGATATTTCTTAGGAATATTGCTCTGAAATTTATCATAGTAAGGTCTAATAATTGTGTCTACATTTTTAGGATAAGCGGTGACACCCAAAAGACCTGCCGGCAAAGTATTACTCACAAAAAGAATAGACTCAATAGTACGACGACGTTGCAGCCCTAATAAAGGGTCTTGATTAGAATACTGATAGCGAGAGATCTCTCCCGCCACTTCTAATAATTGTTTTTCACTCGGAACTTTATTGGCCCCTAAATATTCATCAATCAGACGAGCAAAGCGTCGATCTTTGCGCGGAGAAAATTTATTTCCCATATTAAACGCAATACTCACCAAGGCATCAAACTGACCCTGCGTAAATAAAACATTAGGAAATTCTGATTGTACTAACCTTTCAAATTTTTTAATGTCCTCGCTTAACAGCCGATCCATTTCCTCCTTGCTGATAATAACTGGACAGTTATCATCGCAACGATGTCCACAACCAATGGTGCTATATCCTGCAGGGCATATATATGGCCTGGCAAAACAACCTTCTGTCAGCTTAATAATATTGATTAAATTTTGACTAGATTGTAGCTTTACTGCTGCCACTCTTTGAATGGGATTTTTTTTAAGTTGAGCAGGTTTAGCTGCTTCAATCGGCTCCTGACACGATTTTGCTATCACACTTTCATCCCTATTCAATTTTTCTATATCACCCTTTAAACTACTAATTAAAATGTCATTGAAATCTTTTCGATGTATTAGATAGTTTTCATCTAAATTAGGAAATTTAACACTCAACCATTCCGCTTTTGGATTTTGTGGATAAAAAACGGGATCAATGACTAAAATTAATTTTTCTCCCTCGCGAAAGGGTTTCTCAAACGAACGATGACCAAGGTGATCGTATAAGGGAACTCCTTTTTTTGCTTCTACATAAGCAGCTTGCACCATTGGCACTTCTGCAGGCCCTGGCTTAGCTCCTATTAGTTTAAGTGTTTCTGAATTTTCACGATAGAAAACTTCTCCATCACTAACCTCTTCTCCATTAATAACTCTTCCCACTCTAAATATATAAGCGGCAGAACCATCGGTATTTTTCCACGGCTTAATTTCTAAGATTTTTCTCTTCTCGCCAACCTTTAGTGCGCCAATAATTTCAGATTTTACAAATGATTTACCATTAAAATATCGCAAAGCAGTTTTTCCCAAAACTTCTATCTCGTCTCCAATTTTGGGGTCTGCCAAAAGCTGAAAACTTAAAAGAAAAATAAAAGAAAATTTAATAAATCTATAAATCACTCTATAAGTATAATACAATTAATTGATAATGTTATCAGGCGAAAAACTTCCTTATATCTTTGCTCTGGGTGCAAATCTTAGTTTTGCCATTGGCAGTCAAGTGTTTGCCCACTACTCCCGACAAATTTCATCAACATTCGTGAATGTAATAAAGGTTTCAATCGCGATAATAGGCTTTGCCCTCATTATCACTCTAGCAAATTCTTGGCACCCAATAGCTCCCAATGTTTTAGGTCTGTTTTTATTTTCGGGCATGATTGGTCTGGGTATTGGTGATATTTTTTTATTGCAAGGTTTTGCCGAACTAGGGCCCGGGCGCACCATGATGCTCTACAGTTTTCAGCCGCTCATTTTAGGTCTTGGTGGTTATTTTATTTTTGGTCAGACAGTTGATCCTAATAAATTTTGGGCCATTTTATGTTTTATGGTTTGTTTATTTGCCATCTCTGTTGAATCGTTTAAAAAAGTTGGTCATTGGGGATTTTACGGAATTGCTATGGCCGGCCTGGGTATTATTTTTGATGGCGGCGGAGTGCTGATTACTCGTTATGCCTTTGATAAAGGGCCAGAGCTTTGGTCCGTCGAGGGAAATTTTTATCGCGCTCTTGGAGCTATATTATTTTTTATTATATTTACTTATTTTCGGCCGATACATGTTTTCAAAACTTTCAAAAAACAATCAAAGAAAGGAAAGTGGGCACTGATTGGCGGGAGTTTATTTGGTACCTGTTTTTCTCTTTCATTATACTTGGCCGCGATTCAAAAAGGCAATCTTGCGACAATTTCTGGATTGGCCATGACGGGAACAATTTTTTCCACAATTTTTGAATCAATCATTGCTAAAAAATGGCCGAGTCGTTATTTTTATTTGGCCTTTGTCTTTTTTCTGGCGGGAATGAAAATACTTATATTTTAATAAAAACAACTTGAGATTCAAGCTTGGTGTGCCAATCTTCAATTATTTTTTCCATTTTTGAATCTTTAATTCGATAAAAAATTCTAATGGACGGGCCATCTACATCAAAATGAACTTCTGCAAATGTTAACACCTGGTCTTGAGTAGACCGTTTAAATATTTCATCTAAATTACTCCTATATTTTTTTAAAAACATCTCTCCAACATCCCTTGCTCTATCACCAAATAATTCAGGTTGATCTCCTCTAAAAAAAACCACACGCATATTTTCTATTTGTGGTGCAACCACAAGTTCATGTAATTTTTTGATGATCTGATCTCCCTTATAAGGATTTTCATTAAAAATAATTAAATCATCTCCAGAGTGATAATTTTCTTTGCCCACAATTCTCTTAATCACTTCAACATTTTCTTTAATTGAACGATCTACCTGCCAAAATCCATCACGAGATAGATTAAGCGCCTCATCAATTGATTTTGCGTTCCGCATATGTGCGTGAACATACTGCAAACCCTCTGCCCCTTTTTTGGTAAAATCAAAAGATACGAAACCATTTTTTGCTTTTTGCCAATTTAATTTTGTTGTTTCTTTTTGCAAAACTGAAGAAGAAAAATAATTTAAATTGTTAAAAAATTGCGAGATTATATCTAAGTTCTTTTCATTCAGTGATGTTCCTGCAAAAAGATTAATTTTTCGAACCACCTCAACTCGTCCATCTGGGGTGTAAAACTCTGCTTTTCGTAATAGATCTAAAAAATCTCGAGACAATACCCTTTCTTCTTTTCCATTGATCTTAATCACACTCCAAATATAGTCCTTGGGATCATAGCTCAAAAGATGAGTCACCTCAGTATTTAATTTTTGAGTATTAACAAATTGTTTCTCTAATATTTTTTGTGATGTTTCAAATGTGTGGGCCATACTGATATTTTTTTGAGATTGAGTGCGTGCCAACCTCGCGACCAAGGCGGCTTGATCCGGAAACCCTCCAATGCCTTGCGCAAACCAATTCTTAAAATTTCTGGCCAAAAACGGAGCACTCCTAAGTCTATCGATTAAATTTTTTTCTTTTAAATAGATTTCTAATTCATCATTAACCTTTACAAAAACTTTTAACATCTCATCTGAAATTTCTTTTTGATTAAGGTCCTTAAATGATAAACGTAATGTTTTATAATCAAAGTACTTTTCATTTATCTTTGAATGTAACACTTTGTTCTGTAAAATGTTTTTCATCATTTGTTGTTGAAAAAAAATAGTAATCCCATGGGTCACTTCTTTATCTCCATAAACTTGATCATTGAGGGTCTTTAAGACCGTATTGTCTAAGTGCCAAAAAACCTCGTTATTAGAATATATTTTTGTTTTTACTAAATTAATAAATCTTTGATTATCCTCAAATGTAATGGGAAGATCTATGACATCATTTTTCGTACTTGAAAAGTTATTGAAAAGTTCGTAGCAAGAATTTGGATTTTTTTCACGGTTTGCAGGGGTACGAGCGGCCTTATGTTTTTCGTGACTAAAACACAAACTAATTAACAGAAAATATATTACAATTATTCGACCCATATTTTACGCGGATTTTTTTTATCCACCGCCCAAGTTTTAAATTTTATTTTTTTGCTGATACTAATGGAACTGATAAAATTATGGATAATGACTGCTAAATCATCCCTGCTCCAAAAATCCTGTGATTGCGAAGTTTTCTTTTTCTTTTGAGTTTCTGCCAATGAATAAACCATGCCGCTCATAGGGGGAACAAAGGCGCCTAGAGTATTTAAGACTCCCATCAGCCTTGAAAGCACTCCTTTCCCGCCCACCGTATGTTCTAAAACAATTGGCATCACCGGTTTTCCTAACCACAATGAAGATCCTTCATAGGGAGTCATTTCTTCAAAAAACTTTTGCAGCGGTGAACCCCATGAATCCCAATAAGTTCCGGTGATGATTAAAAATGCATCCACATCATTTAACTGTTTTTTTAATTTTTTTGCTGCAAATTTTGAATTTAAAAAAATAACTTCTAAGTCATGACGTTTGAAGTGTTTTTTTACAAAACGTAAAAAGAATCTATGGCCATTGCCATTTTTTCCTTCCGGGCTGCCATTTAAGACTGCAATTTTCATACAATCTTATCGACAAAATTAAGTTAATTATTTAAGTTTTTATAGTTCTTGCTCGTGACGTAGCACTCTTCTAACCGGTCTAAAATAAGAGCGAGGCGATTGCTTGAGTAAATCCGTCACCCTTGCCATGTAAATACAGGCGTATTTTTCCACCTGATCAGCAAAACGACTCTCTTCCACACCGGCCCTCATCATCTCGCCCCACTTCGGGCTAAAGAATTTTTGATACTCAGTAATCCTCTGCGATAGCTCTGAATTCATTTCATCGATCTGATCATATAAAACTTCAATCCGTTTTTTTTGTTCATCACTGCGTTTGGCGCTCTCGATCATATAGATTTTATTCATCTCAACTTCTAGAGTTTCTTTACCGCGCATCAAAGTATCGATGGCCTCTTGAATCACTTTCCCTTTTTGTAGTGATAAAATTTCTTCTGACAATGACTCTAAAACTAGTGCTGTTCGCCAATTAAAAGTTTTTTTAATACTCACCACATCGCCATAAATATGATCACCAAGATACAAAATTTCATCGCCTTCAAGTCCTAAATCTTTTTGCAACTTACCCGCACTGCCACCTTGAAATAGACCTTTTTCCACTTTTTTATCGTAATTTGTCATCAGTCCAGTATTGGGATCAATGGATAAAAAGCGCAAACGATCAGTAAAAAAACGCGGCTTTTGCGAACCTACGATCACAATATCAAAAAGCTCTATCCATGTTTTATATTCTTTTAAAAAAGGATTAATAGTGTAATCCAGTAACAATTTAGTGTAGCTATAATCTGAATTGGTAATAACCAATAATTTTTTTCCATAACTTTTAAAACGCTCAAACAAAGGCGCGCAATCTGGGTCTTGAATAATATATTCACTAATATTGCGTCTGACTTCATCTTTTAAAGTCCCGTCACTATGGGCCACATCTAGCATCTCCCTTACATCATCAGCAATTTGATCAAAGCGCGGAAGTGTTAGACCATCTTCCTTGGTGTCAATTAATTGTGCAAATAAAACACCGTGCGCCACTGAAAAAGAAGAGTCCAAAATTTGCATATTAGGATCGTTAAAATCCACCACTAAATTGTTATAAAGTTTTTGTTGCTCTTTAAAGTCGATGGGACGTGTGCCGTGAGTGCTGGCCTTGACTTTACTAAAACGCGAAAGCTTTAGAAGGTTGCCATTTTTTTTATCAATCACCAAACCTTGAATCACAGCATGATAATTAAATTTAATTTTAAGAATGTCGGCCGGATAACTTTTTTGTTCTACCAGTTTTTTTAAAACAGAAGAATGCGTCAGCTCTTCAAATTTTTCAGTGTGGTATCTAACAATGGTGTGATCCATGTCAAAGCCTACCGCTTTAATTTTTTTTAGGTTCAGGGCACGATTAATAAAAACACTCATAACTTACTCTAAAATCCTATTTAAAAGATTTGCTGCTGTTTCAAAATTATTATTTACACAACTAATATAAAAGTAGTCCACACCTTTATCTTTAAAATTACTGCAATGACTAAAAAAACCATTTTTGACTCTGGCGATAGTGCGAAAATTTTCGTTCACACAACTTTGAAAAGAAAAATCCAACTTGTCGCCATAATTGGCACAATAATATAGGGCCACATGCCCCTGTGAATTTAAATTAATTTCAGTTTCAATGGTGTTGAAGTTTCGATTAATACAAGAAATAAAACTATAGTCCACTTTGTCGGTGTAGTTGGCACAACGATCAACATAGACGTAAGCATTGGCCACTGTGCCAAAAGTAAGTGTCACAATTAGAATAAATTTATTCATATAAACCTCTCTTAAATTCTAAGGTAAAAAGGACCCTAATGTCTATTGGAGATTCTCCAGACGTTGATTGAACTTAAGCTCGAGTTCTTCCAAATTTTGTCCTTTTTCACTAAAGGTCCAAAAAAGATCGTCCACCGCTTTTTGGTTGACGGAAACTTTATTACTTAATTCAGTGATTTCCTCAGGCGATAAATCAGATTTTAAAAGTTGTAAATTAAGTTGAGCATTTTCTGCTTCTTTTTGCATAATATTTTTTTCCAAGCGCTCTAATTCTTCCTTGAGTGGCCTTAACGTTCGCGATCGCTCTAAAATTAAATCCTGCCGCAATTTTTTATTTTCTTTGTAGGAGCCTTTTACAATGGGGACCTTAGCGCTGACTTTGGCCTCGCCTAATAATTCTTCAAAGCCACCCTTTTCTTGAAAGTCTTCATAACTTCCCATGAAAAACTCCGCACCCGTTTCACGGTAAATAATTAACCGATTCACTAATCCCTTTAAAAAGTGTTCACTGTGACCAACCACCAAAACAGCGCCAGGAAAATTAACCAAGGCCTCTTTTAATTCATCGATTGAATCCATATCCAAATGGTTGGTGGGTTCATCCAAAAGCAAAATATTATGCGATTCGGCCAAAATTTTTCCTAGCATCACCCGCGCTTTTTCACCGCCAGACAAAACCTTAATCTTTTTTTCAGCCAAGTCACCTTCAAACATCATGGAGCCGCAAATCTGGCGCACACGAGTTAAGGCCAATTCATCATTTGAAGACATAATTTCTTCTAAGATGGTGGCCTCATTACTTAATCTTGAAATATTGGTTTGACCAAAATGTCCCACCGAAGCGTTGTGATAAAAACTCGTTTTACCTTCAACAGCTCCCTGCTCTTTGGTAATAAAATTGGCCAAAAGATTTAATAAAGTTGATTTACCTTTACCGTTAGCGCCAATAATTCCGATTCTCTCGCCAGGCTTGATGACAAACTTAAGATGACGAAATAAGAAATTTTCATGGCCATGATACTTAAAACCCAGATCATCTACTTCCATTAAGATTTTGGCCGGCGTATTTAAATAATTAAAACGTAAATTCATTTGTCTAATTTCACTCAGCTCATCCAAGCTCTCTAACTTCGCCAGCATTTTCACGCGAGATTGGGCCTGCGCCGCTTTTGAGGCCTTGGCCTTAAAACGTTCAATGAATTGAATCATGTCTTTTCTTTGGCGTTCAATATTTTCCCGTTTTTGCTCGTGCAATTCTTCTTGTACTTTAATTTGTTCAAAGTATTTTTGGGTATTGCCTTTTATTTTAAAAACATTTTTACGATGAATCCCGCCAATATCGGTACAAACCGCATCCATAAAAGAGCGATCATGAGTTACTAAAATTAAAGAGCCATCATAATTTTTTAAAAACTGCGCCAACCACTTGATGGTCACAATATCTAAATAGTTGGTGGGCTCATCTAACAGCATCAGATCCGGTGCTTCCACTAATAATTTCGCTAAATGTAAACGCAGCATATAGCCACCAGAGTATTCTGTAATGCTGCGATGAAAATCAGTTTTAGCAAAACCTAATCCCATTAACATTTTTTCGCACAAATAGGTGGCGCCTTCTAATTTTTGCTGCGGCGTTAGGGCCTCAATACACTCATCCAGAATAGTGTCTTTGGTAAATTTTAAATGCTGCCGCAAATAACCCATGCGATAATTTTTAGGCATAGTAATTTTGCCCGCGTCATAAGTCTCCTCACCTAAAATAATTTTAAGTAGAGTCGACTTGCCGGTGCCATTTCTTCCTACGAAACCTAATTTTTCCCCCGGCAATAAATTCAAACTCAAATCTTCAAAAAGAGTCTGTCCGCCAAAGCTTTTTCCTAAACCATATATTTGCAACATAATATGCTTGCTAGTATGCTGCTTAGATGAAAAAAAGTCTAGTCATCTCCACTTGGAATGTTAATGGCCTTCGTGCCTCTTTCCCCCAAGGTTTAAAGCAATATTTAACGAGCGAATCTCCCGATATTTTATGTCTTCAAGAAACTCGCATTAGTGCCCCAGATATTCCACAGACTATTCACAGTTTTTTTAATGAAAATGGCTACCTTACACAGTTTTTTTCCGCCCAGAAAAAAGGCTATTCTGGTGTGGCGGTTATTTATAAAAAAGATATTCCCTTAAAAATAACCAACGGCTTAGGCATTGATGAGTACGACAATGAAGGTCGCTGCCAAATTGTCGAGCATCCCGATTTTTACTTATTTAATAGTTATTTCCCCAATGGCCAGCGCGATCATAATCGAGTGCCTTTTAAGCTCGCCTATTCAGAAAGTTTGGTAAAAAAAGCGCTATTATTAGAAAAGGAAAAAGAAGTGCTGATTTGCGGTGACCTCAATACCTCTCATCAAGAAATTGATCTGGCAAATCCTAAGGCCAATCAAAAAACCACGGGATTTTTACCTGAAGAGCGGGCCTGGGTCGATAAGTTTTTAGCGCGCGGTTTTGCCGATGTTTATCGACACTTTAATCCGCACAAAAAAGATCAGTACACTTGGTGGACTTATCGCAATGATTGCCGCGACAGAAATATTGGCTGGAGATTAGATTATTTCTTTGCCACAAAAAAGATTTTAAAAAATGTGTCAGAAGTACAAAATCTACAAAAAATAAAAGGCTCGGATCATTGCCCGGTAGAAATCACCCTTACTTGTTAGTACACTCATTTTCTTTGACGTATTCGTTCAGATAGCCTTCAAAAGGATGTGGCGTTTTTAATTTAATGTTTTTACCAATTCCCAAATAAAATTTTGGATCAGTGGGATAAAGGCGACATTCATGTCCTAGATGAGTATAATCTGACACATAATTTAAAGAGTAAGGAATGATTGTCACTAAATCTGGTAGATAGTTAGTTCCAAAATTAACAAATCTTAAAATATTATCAAGACCTAAAAGATTTTCGATAAATTTTGCCGCATCTTTTGAAAAAACGCGAGGACTACCAAAGGTTGTTAACTGAATCATATTTCGATCTAGCAATATTTCTTTTTCAAACATACACCCCAAATGAAGAGCAGAAATACTAGCGAGTGCCGCGCCAAGGCTGTGCCCACTAATATTAATTCTAAATTTTGCGATAGGGTTTTGTGAGCGAAGAGTCTTCATGAATTCTGTAATTTCTAGCGATAAACCAGTATAGGCCAGTAAAAAACCATTGTGAACTGAACCTGGAACCTTTTGCGTAGAGCAAAGTTCCGTTTCGTCATTTAAATCATTTAACGCTGTCCCAAAGTTTTGTAACCAGTCATACCCATTGCGTGTGCCGCGAAAACTTAAATTTAATTCAATCACAGGTTCAACCTCATCTGTAATTCGATAAGTGACGATGGCGCCTAGAGATCTATAGAAAAAATAATTTTCTTTACGTAGTAAAATGATTTTTTTTCCCATTGGTGATCTTGATTAGTATAAATTTTTTCAGACAAAATCTTCATTTGCTCTTCTAAAACTAAAGCATCTGCCTCTACAAAACCCGGTGTCGTTAAACGATATGCTAAATATTCATCATCATGATCAAAAAGCATATAAACCAGTTGGTTCATTTCGGCCACGATGCTTCTTTCTCGGTGATCAAAACTTTGTAATAATGTTGGTCTTGTATCAACAGCCAAGGCATTGAGAGCGAAAAATAAAAAAATTAAAATGACTAGCGCTTTCACTTAGAACTCTCCGATGATTTTGTTATCAACGTTTTTTCTCTTGAATATTTAGGCCATGAAAAAAAGTATAATTTTGTTCATGGCCTATTATTTAAATTCTAGAGCTTAACGACAAGATCACGAGGTACGGTTTACTTAGTGCTGTATAAAAGTTGAACGATTTGGAAATAAGTTCATTTGTGACACTTGCCCAGAAAAATTCATCTCTTTTAAAATGATTTCGCCCGAAAAAGGTACATAAACATCTACTGTTTCAAAGGGTTGCTGAATACAACGAGTCAGCGCAGAAGCTTTATTCACAATATTGATGGCATTCACCATTAGTACACCCTGGCCGTCTACCACTTCAAAATGAGTAGCATAACCACCTAGACGATCCATACAGCCACCAAGTCTAATCTTAAGCGTCACGGTCGAGCCGAAAACCAAACAATGAACCATATTTGGTATGGCGGGACAGATTTCTTTAGTATCAATAATTCCCACACTCGCCTGAGTGATGGCAATATCGCCAGATTTAATGGGAGTCATGCCTCTAGCAAAAATTTGTCCAGATAGCATTAAGCTAAGTGCTAATAAAGTTGTTCTCATAAATTCTCCTTTGGGTATTTAAGTCTTTCTCAGTTTCTCCAGACGGAAAATATTGTAATTTCCTCTCTTCGTCAAAATAAATATGTTAAACATAATCTTTAATGAAACTCAAAAGCTCCTAGAAGAAGTAGCGAACTTCTCCCTTGATTTTGCTATCAGCGACGATACTTTTTCGCCGCAATTTGCCGCAAAAATTTTACGTCGTCCCATTTTCAAAGAAGAGTTAGTTTTAGTTTGCAGTAAAAATTATTTTAAAGTCCATGAAAATAGTTTTCCCGAATTGCAGAAAATGAAAGAGCTGACCTATCTTGGCCACTCTAGTGACTTACCTTTTTTGCAGCGCTGGTTTAAAGCTCAATATAAAAAACAAATGGTGATTATATAAATTTAAAATGGAAATTAACCTTTGATCATTCCAATCATACAATAAAATTTGACTTAATTCCTACCGCTGCTGGACCAACCGCCAATATTA
>Ga0163144_10006664_pt1 | contig 25434 bp, 21 predicted proteins | sample OliLak19BULKMAT1_FD_123175 | JGI IMG/M metagenome (GOLD analysis project Ga0163144, IMG submission 123175) | Freshwater microbial mat bacterial communities from Lake Vanda, McMurdo Dry Valleys, Antarctica - Oligotrophic Lake LV.19.BULKMAT1 | ecosystem: Environmental > Aquatic > Freshwater >... | reverse complement strand
TGTGCTCTGGCAGAATCATTCACGCGGGGTGCCTCCGTGTCTACTTGGGCCTTTATTCACTACCCTTTGGACGCAGCGGTGCCCCGCTCAGTTCACTTCTTCATGAATAATCCGGGCTAGGCCGTCATTGCGAGGAGCCCGACGAGATGCGGGCGGGCGCGCAGCCTGGCTGTGGCGTTTTGATCCAGTCGCTCGCCGTGTCGAATCAGACAGCGATCGAGCGCGCGAGGTCCTTTGGTCTTGCGCCCATGGCCAGAAGAGATCTGACCAGAAGATCGATCGAGACCGAGGCGTCTCCCCGCTCCATTTTTGCCACTCGCGACTGACTGGAGCCGATCAGTTCCGCGAGTTGCTGCTGTGAAATGTTGCGTGTGGCGCGTCGCTTCTTCAGGTCGTCGGAGAGCTTGAGCTTCAGCTCTATGAAGTAGCTCTCCTGGGGAGACAAGCCGAGAAACTCGGCCGCCGATCCCGAGCGCCAGCCCTTGGCCTTGAGTCTCGCCATCCGTGCGCTATGCATCGTCGTAGTCCTTGAGTCGTTGTTGGCAGGCCTGCCGGACCGAGTCCGGTAGCGCCCGTGTCTTCTTGGGGAAGACGCCGAGAACCACGACCGCGTCGGCATCGATCCGGTACACGATGCGCCAGGTATTGTCGCGATCCACGATTCGGAGTTCGTGGCATCGCGGACCGATGATCGGCAACGGCCGTGAGTGCGGAAGTCCGAACGGTTCGCCGCGCTGGAGCTTTCGCAGCCGGTAGCCCGCCTCGATTCGAGCGGCTGTGCTCAACGGAGGCGTGCGTACCGAACCATGAAGCCACCGCAACGGCTTGTCGTGCGGGCTCATAGGGAGTCTATGTCACATTCGACATGATCCGGCGCAGCCTCACGAACGCTCGCATGCCCTCGACACACCGGGGCCAAGTCATAGTCGAGCAGGATCTCCTGCCCGCGAATCAGGCGGATGCTCCGTTCTATCGAGTTGGCGGTGACCGGTTCGCTGCTCATGGTGAGGCGAAGGTAGCCCAGGCACCGGCCAGATCAGGACTCTTTCGACTCCGCCACAACTTGAGATCGCGCAAATCGCGATTTCAAGTCTCGCCCGCCCTTTGCTCCGGCAACGTAAATATCGCCATCATGCGCAGCTTCGTCCAGCCGCGGGTGGATTCAAACCGGAGCTCTCGCGGCCCGTCATTGCGACGAGCCCGACGAGACGCTGGCGAGCGCGAAGCCTCCCCTCGGGGGAGGAAGCAATCTCCGTTCGCCGTCACCCCGGCCCCGGCTTTCGCCGAGGCCGGCTCCAGCCGGGGGTCCACTCACCACGATCTCTTCCCTTGTGCGGGGCGGGGTCGTTGGGAAGTGGATCCCGGCGTTCGCCGGGATGACGGTGAGGTCCTACCCCTTCGTCATCGCGGGGGGACCGGTAGCAATCCCAGCTGTTTGACCGCGGCTTGAACCCTCGGATCAACGGTCAACCTGGGTCCGAGGATGGCGTACAGGACGCCAGCCAGGGTGAGCCCTTTGCTGAGCTCGTCGCAATCACGGAAGGAGGGCGGCGGCTAAACTCCCTCTCCTCCATGGCTGCGCCCGAGTTCGTTCATCTTCATCTTCATACCGAGTTCTCGTTGCTCGACGGGGCTTGCCATCTGGACGAGCTGGCCAAGCATGCGGCGGCCATGGGGATGAAGGCCATGGCCATCACCGATCATGGGGCGATGTTTGGGGCGGTTGGGTGGGCGGCGGCGTGCAAGAAGGCGGGGATCAAGCCGATCATTGGTTGCGAGAGCTACGTGGCGCTCGGGTCGCGGCTCGAGAAGAGTGGCGGGGGCATCGCGAACGCCTACAACCATCTTGGGATGATCGCGACTACGAACGAGGGCTATCACAACCTCGCGAAGCTCTCCTCCATCGGTTACACCGAGGGGTTCTATCACCGGCCTCGGATCGACAAAGAGGTTCTCGCGCAGCACTCCAAGGGGCTGGTCGGCTTCTCCGGGTGTCTGGCCAGCGAGATTTCGCAGGCTCTGATGCGGGACGACGAAGCCGGCGCCATCAGGTCCGTGATGGAGTTCTGCGACATCTTTGGCAAGGACCGGTTCTACCTGGAGCTGATGGATCACCGGATTCCCGATCAGACCAAGGTGAACAAGGGTCTGATGCGCGTGCAGAAGAAGACCGGACTTCCGTTCGTGGCTACCAACGATGCGCACTACCTTCATAAGGATGACCACGAGGCGCACGCCGTGCTGCTTTGCATCGGCACGGGGAAGAAGCTGGCCGATCCGAATCGTTTCGCGTTCGAGACCGACGAGTTCTACGTCAAGAGCGCCGAGGAGATGGCGGCTCTGTTCGGGCACGTGCCCGAAGCACTTTCGAACACGGTGAAGATCGCCGACATGGTCGAGTTCAAGCTCGATACGCACGCGAAGTTTCCGAAGTTCGACGTGCCCGCGGGCTACACCACTGAGACCTTCTTCGAGAAAACGACGCGGGAAGGTTTCGCCGAGCGGCTGAAGGTTCTCGAGCCGCTTGCCACCTCCGGGCGACTGAAGGTGCCGCTGGCTGACTACGAGGCGCGTCTCACTCGCGAGATCGGGGTCATTCATCGCGTCGGCTTCTCCGCTTACTTCCTGATCGTCGGCGACTTCATTCGCTTTGCGAAGGATCGCGGGATTCCCGTCGGTCCCGGTCGCGGCTCAGCCGCAGGAAGCCTTGTCGCCTACTCGCTGAAGATCACCGACATCGATCCGATGGAGAACGGCCTCATCTTCGAGCGGTTCCTCAACGAAGAACGCATCAGCCCTCCTGATATCGACATCGACTTCTGCGAGAACCGCCGCTCCGAGGTGATCGACTACGTCACCCAGAAGTACGGGCGCGAGAACGTGGCTCAGATCATCACGTTTGGGACCATGAAGGCGAAGGCCGTGGTGCGTGACGTGTCGCGCGTGCTCGATCTCTCGTTCGCCGACAGCGACCGGATCGCCAAGATGGTGCCCGCTGACCTCGGGATGACCCTCGAGAAGGCGCTGCAGGACTCGCCTGCCCTGGCCGACGCCTATAAGAAGGAAGAGCTGACCCGGCGGGTCATCGACATCGGCAAGCGCCTCGAAGGCACTACGCGTCACGCCTCCACCCACGCGGCCGGTGTCGTGATCTCGCCCGAGCCGCTTGCGAACCTGGTCCCGCTCTACAAGTTCCCGGGTACCGAGTCCGTGGTCACGCAGTTCGACATGAAGGGCGTCGAGGAGATCGGCCTCCTCAAGATGGACTTCCTCGGCCTCTCCACCCTCACCCTGATCGACCGCTGCGTGAAGATGATCGAGGAGCAGACAGGGGAGAAGATTGATCCGTCCCAGTTCCAGGACGGCGATGAGAAGACGTATCACCTGTTCGCCGCCGGGAAGACGAACGGTGTTTTCCAGTTTGAGTCCGACGGCATGAAGGACGTGCTGCGGCGTTTCAAGCCCGATCGTCTTGGCCATCTCACCGCCCTCAACGCGCTGTATCGCCCCGGGCCGATGCAGATGATCGACGACTTCGTCAAGCGGCGGCACGGCCAGACCAAGGTCACCTACGAACATCCTTCGTTCGAGACCATCCTCGGCGAGACCTACGGCATCATGGTCTACCAGGAGCAGGTCATGCAGATCGCCGCCGCGATCGCCGGCTTCACCATGGGTGAGGCCGACATGCTGCGCAAGGCCATGGGCAAGAAGAACGTCCAGGTCATGGCCGATCAGAAGGACAAGTTCGTGAGCGGCTGCGTCACCAACAAGGTCGCGGTGGCGAAGGCCACGAAGATCTGGGATCACATCGAGATGTTCGCGGGCTACGGCTTCAACAAGTCGCACTCCGCGGCCTACGCGTGGATCGCCTATCAAACCGGGTACCTCAAGGCGAACTATCCGGCGTTCTTCGTGGCTTCGCTGCTGACCATGGAAAAAGCGAACGCCGACAAGATCGTCGCCTACAGCGCCGAAGCTCGTGACCTCGGCATGACGGTGCTTCCGCCGAACGTCAACTCATCGCTCGTCGACTTCACGGTCGAAGCCGGCGCCGTTCGCTTCGCCCTGTCCGCGGTGAAGAACGTGGGCGAGGGCGCGGCCGAGTCGGTGGTGAACGCGCGGAACGACGGCCCGTTCACCACCCTCGACGATTTCTGTTCCCGAGTGGACATGAAGACCGCCAACAAGCGCGCGGTGGAGAGCTTCATCAAGAGCGGCTCGTTCGACTCCGTGGATCCGCGGCGTCACATCCTCTTCGCCGGGCTGGAGGGCGCGCTGGATCGTGCCTCGCGCCTGCGTGCCGACCGTGAGGCAGGGCAGTCGAACCTCTTCGGCATGATGGACGAGGAGCCCTCTGCGTCCACCGCCGCGCCGGGAAGCGGCAGGTCCGGCCTCTCCGACGTCCCGCGCTGGTCGGAAGGGGAGCGGCTCGCCTTCGAGAAGGAGTCCCTCGGCTTCTACCTCTCCGGCCATCCCATCGAGCGGTACAAGGCCGAGATCACGGAGTTCGCGAGCGGCACGCTCGGCCACCTGATTCGGTCACGTTCGATGGGCGACGTCACCATCATGGGCCTCATGTCCGGCCTTCGCCTCACCAAGACAAAGAAAGGCGATCGCATGGCGATCTGCCAGTTCGACGACTACGAGGGCAGCGTCGAGGGACTGATCTTCCCCGAGGCTTATCGCCTGTGCGGGATGAAGCTCAAGGACGACGAGTCGTACCTCGTCCGGGGCAAGCTCGAGGCCAAGGATGAGGACGAGCGTCCCCGCTTCATCGTCTCCGACATGACCCAGCTTGATTCAGCCCTGCGGATGATGGCGCGTTCGATCCGCGTGAGCGTGGATCTGGAAGCCCTGCCGGAGACGGCGCTGGCGGGGATCAAGCGCGTTCTCTCGAACCACCCGGGGGAGACCCCGGTGTCGATCGCGGTCCGCCGCCCCGCGGAGTTCGTGGCTCTTGTGCGCGTCGAGGACAAGCTGCGCGTGAAGCTCACCGCGGATCTTGTCCTCCACCTCGAAACCGTGACGGGCCCGGGGACGGTGAGGCTGTCGCGGTCGGCTTGAGGTTGTCGGCTGCTTGAGGTTGCGAACCGCTTGAGGTTGCGGGCTGCTTGATGTCGCGGTACCAGACGGCCAGTTCGCGCTAGGCCCCGGCTTTCGCCGGGGTGACGTGAGTATCTCCGGGCGGGGTAGGGGCTGCGGCTTCGGGCGTGGGGGTGGCGTGAGTATCTGCGGGCGGGGTAGGGCCTTCGTGCGCGGGCGTGGGGTGACGGTGGGGGTGCGCCGGGTGACGGGGGTGGGGATCAGGCTGCGCGCTCCGTGACATTCGGGGGAAACTCTCCGTCACCCCGGCGGAAGCCGGGGTCCAGGTCGGAACGAAAAGTGTCCAAAATGGGGAGAGGCGGTTTCGCGGATGGAACCGGGCGTTCGCGCTAGGCCCCGGCTTTCGCCGGGGTGACGTGGGTATCTGCGAGCGGGGTAGGGCCTGCGGCCTTCGGGTGTGGGGGTGACGTGGGTATCTGCGGGCGGGGTAGGGCCTGCGGCCTTCGGGTGTGGGGGTGGCGTGGGTATCTCCGGGCGAGGTAGGGACGGCTGTACGATTGACCGCAATGGCGGTTCGGATCGGGCGTACCTGCGAATCCTGCGGCTTCGACAACGCGGAGGTGGGGCAGGACTGTCCGCTTTGCGGCCTGTCCGCCGTGACCATGGCGCCCTCGGGGGATGCGCCCACCCTGGCGCTCGACCAGACCACGTCGAGTGTTGAATTCAACCCCGCAAAGACCCCGATGTTCGCGGGCCGCTACCGCATCGAGGAGTTGCTTGGAAGGGGCGGCATGGGCGATGTCTATCGTGTGCGGGACACGAAGGAGCCGCGCGACCTCGCCCTCAAGATCCTGCGCCGCGACGCTTCAAACCCGTCGAGGGGGCTCGATCGCTTCCGCCGGGAGATTGCCGTGCTCACGAAGCTGCGTCATCCCGCCATACCCGCGATCTTCGATCACGGGGTCGAAGGGGCGCACCTGTTCTTCGTCTGCGAAATCGTGCGCGGCCACGACCTCCGGCTGGAACTGCGCCGGCGGGGGGTGTTTCCGGTGAAAGAGGCGGTGAGCCTGGTCGCCGTCGTCGCCGACGCTCTCGCGGCGGCGCACGCCGAGGGTGTGGTCCACCGCGACGTGAAGCCCGCGAACATCATGGTTGCGGACGACGGCTCGATCCGCCTTGTCGATTTCGGTCTCGCGCGGCCCGAGGGGATCGACGTCGAGCGCGTCACCCAGACCGGGGAATTCGTGGGCACGCCCGCCTACATGTCGCCCGAGCAGTTCGACGCGCGAACGGTTGACGCCCGCACCGATGTGTATTCCCTCGGCGTCGTCCTCTTCGAGATGCTCGCCGGACAGGCGCCCTTCAGCGCCTCCTCGGTCATGAGCATGGCCATGAAGCACCTCAAGGAGGCGGCGCCGGCCCCAAGCGCCTCCCGGCCCGACCTGCCGCCGTGGGTCGACCGCGTGGTCTTGAAGTGCCTCGAGAAGGAGCCGTCGCGCCGCTTCGCCTCCGCGGCGCTTCTCGCCGAGGAGCTCCGTCTGCCTCGGACCGGTGCGGTGACCCGCCCACGCCGGCTGGCCTCGGGCGACAGCGTGATGCAGTCCGAGAGCGCGTCCGCCGAATGGGCCCTCGCCCTCGCCACCGCGGGTGAGAAGGAGGGCTGGACGCCCGGCATGGGCCTTCGGTTCGAGGACCGGATCTACCGCCTTGTGCGCGTCGATGCTCCGGGTGCCCTTCGCCGGAGTCTGTGGACGTATCGGTTCGTTCCGTGGCCGGAAGGCGAAGTCATCCGCAGGCTCGTGGACTACGGCACGCAGTCCTGAGCTTCACCCGACCCCGGAACGGGGTAAGGTATTGCCCCCCTCCCAGGAGCCCAGAAAGAACCGATGGCCAGTATCGATGTCCTTCTCAAAGTCGCGGTGGATCAAAAAGCCAGCGACCTTCACCTCTCGGTCGGCATGCCGCCGATCCTCCGGCAGTTCGGCGAGCTGAAGAAACTCCAGTATCAGCCGCTCACCGCCGATCAGACCGCAAAGCTGGTGAACGAGATCCTCACTCCGGAACAGCGCACGAAGCTCGCGGCCGACTGGGAGGTCGACTTCGCCTACGAGATACCCGGACTGGCGCGTTTCCGGTCGAACGCCTTCCAGCAGCGGAAAGGGCTCGACGCGTGTTTTCGGGTGGTGCGTACGCACCTCCCGGGCTTTGTCGAGCTGGGCATTCCCGAGATCATGAACAAGGTCTGCGAGAACCATCAGGGGCTGATCCTCGTGACCGGCTCCGCGGGTTCGGGCAAGTCGACGACCCTCGCCGCCATGGTCGACCTCATCAACACCCATACCGCGCACCACGTTCTGACCGCCGAGGACCCGATCGAATACGTCCACCCCATCAAGATGGGCGCCGTCAATCAGCGCGAACTCAATACCCACACCAAGTCCTACGGGAATGCGCTCAAGGCAGCTCTCCGCGAAGACCCGGACGTCATCATGGTCGGCGAACTGCGTGACCTCGAGACCATTTCGCTCGCGATCAGCGCTTCGGAAACCGGCCACCTCGTCATCGGCTCGATGAACACATCCTCGGCCCACAAGACCATCGACAAGGTGATCGACTCGTACCCGGCGGCCCAGCAAAACCAGATTCGGGCCATGCTCGGCGAGTCGCTCAAGGCCGTGTTCTCGCAGCGTCTGCTTCCGCGCGCGGACGGCACGGGCATGGCGCTCGCGTACGAACTCCTCCTCGGCAGCACGCAGCTCGCGAACCTCATCAAGGACGGCAAGACCTTCCAGATCCCGAACATCATGCAGATGGGCAAGGCCCAGGGCCTGCGCACGATGGACGAGTCCCTGCTGGAGTTGTTGAAGGCGGGCACGATCACCCTCGAGACCGCGCATAAGAACGCACTGAACGTGAAGGCGCTCCCGCCCCTGCCCGCCGCAGGGACTCCGGCCGCCGCCGGTGCTCCGGCCGCCCCGGCTCGAGCCGCCGCCCCAGGCGCTCCCGTGTCCCCGGCTCGAGCCGCCGCCCCAGGCGCTCCGGCCGCCCCGGCTCGAGCCGGGGCCCCAGGCGCTCCTGCCGCGGGTACACCGCGTCCGCCCGCTCCGCCTGCTCCGGCCGGTGCAGCCGCACCAAGGCCCCCAGGCGCCGTCCCGCCGCGGCCGGCCGGTCCTCCGGGAGCCCCGGTCAGACCCGGTGTCCCTCCTGCGGCTGGCGCAGTTCGCCCGCCCGCCAAGCCGGAGGTGAAGTAGCCATGATGGAACTTGAACGGCTGCTTCGGAAGATGATCCAGGGTGGTGCTTCAGACCTCCACCTCGTCGTGGGCCGTCCGCCCCTTCTGCGCACCCGCGGCGAACTGGTGCCGATGGACGAGCCGGTCCTGACGCGAGAGAGCTCGGAGGCGATCATCACCGCGATCCTCGCTCCGGGCCAGAAGGAACGGATCTTCGAGAATCTCGACCTCGACCTCGCCTACGAGTTGCCCGACGGGGCGGCGCGTTTTCGCGTCAACGTCTTGTGGCAGCACCGGGGCATGGGCGCGGTTATGCGCGTGATCCCCACCAAGATCCTGACCATGGATCAACTCGGACTGCCCCAGGGGGTGCGCCAGATCGCCGACACCCGCCGCGGCATGGTCCTCGTGACCGGCCCCACCGGTTCCGGCAAGTCGACCACCCTCGCGGCCATCATCGACCATATCAACGAGACCCGCGAGGCCCACATCATCACGATCGAGGACCCGCTCGAGTTCGTCCACCCGAACAAGCGGAGCCTGATCTCCCAGCGCGAAGTGAAGTCGCACACGAAGTCGTTCTCCTCTGCGCTGAAGATGGCGGCCCGCGAGGATCCAGACATCGTCCTGGTCGGAGAAATGCGGGACCTGGAGACGATCCGGCTCGCCCTTGCCGCGGCCGAACTGGGGATCCTGGTCTTCGGAACGCTGCACACGAACTCGGCCTCGAAAACCATCGACCGCATCATCGACGCATTCCCGGCCGACGAGCAGCCGCAGGTGCGCGTCATGCTCGCGGACTCGCTCAAGGCGGTGGTGGCGCAGCAGCTCCTAAAGACCGCGGACGGCAAGGGCCGGTGCGCGGCCAACGAGGTGCTGGTGTCGACGTCGGCCCTCGCGAACCTGATCCGCGAGGGAAAGATCTCCATGATCAACTCCATGATTCAGACCGGAGGCGCGCTCGGCATGCAGACCATGGATCAGGCGCTTGGGAGGTACGTGAAGGAAGGCAAGATCACCGCCGAAGCGGCCTACGAGAAGGCGATCGACAAGGAGAACTTCAAGAAGCTCATGGCTCCCGCACCGCCTGCCGCCCCGGCAGCGGGCGCCCCGCCCCGCTAGCTCCAGGTACGACATGGCTGAACTTGATTTCGAAGCCCCCTTCGTCGAGGGCCTGAAGCGCCTCACGGAACTTCGCGCCTATCGCGGAGATCCAAGGATGGAGCGGGAGGCCGCGGCCCTCAAGGCGCAGCTCGACAAGGACCGTCGCGAGGTCTATGCGAACCTCTCGTCATGGCAGCGGACGCTGGTCGCGCGTCATGGGAACCGTCCCTACACGCTCGACTACGTGGGCGCCCTTCTCACCGACTTCATGGAAGTGAAGGGCGACCGCCGTTTCGGCGATGACCCGGCCATCGTCGGCGGATTCGGGGTGTTCGAGGGGCGCTCGGTCTGCGTGATAGGGCATCAGAAGGGCCGCGACACGAAGCAGAAGATCTACCGGAACTTCGGGATGCCGAAACCCGAGGGTTACCGGAAGGCGATGCGGATCATGCGCATGGCCGAGAAGTTCGGTCGTCCGATCCTGACCTTCGTCGACACCCCGGGCGCCTATCCGGGTCTCGATGCCGAGGAACGGGGTCAGGCCGAAGCGATCGCCTTCAATCTTCGCGAAATGGCGAAGCTGACCGTGCCGGTGATCGTGACCGTGGTGGGCGAGGGGGGCAGCGGCGGCGCGCTCGCCATCGCGGTGGGGAACCGCGTGAACATGCTCGAGAACTCGGTGTACTCGGTCATCACGCCCGAAGGGTGCGCGTCGATTCTGTGGCGCGACCCCGGCCGGGCCCCCGATGCGGCCCGGGCAATGAAGGTGGCGGCCCGCGATCTTCAAGCCCTCGGTCTCATCGACGAGATCATCGAGGAGCCCCCGGGCGGCGCGCACTCGGATCACGACGCGACGTTTGAAGCGGTGCGTGTCGTTCTCGCACGACAGCTCGGCGACCTCACCGGCAAGTCGGTCAGGGAACTCCTGGATGAGCGCTACAACAAGTTCCGAGCGATGGGCCGGATCGGACAGGACCTGGTCGAAGGGTGACCATCCGCGTTCGTCTTTTCGCCGCGATCCGTGAGGCCCTGGGTCGTGAGAGCGTCGAGTTGACCTTCGCCGAGGGCGCCACCCCCGATGACGTCTGGCGTGCACTGCTGCGTCTCGACGCGCGGGGCGCACTCAAGTCGCGGCGGGTGAACCTCGCCGCCGCCGTGAATTTGAAGTACACGCGGTTCGACTCGCCGCTCGCGGACGGCGACGAGGTCGTCTTCATACCCCCCGTGAGTGGAGGCTAGACTCCACACCATGCCGCGGTCGCCGACGAAGGAACTCGATCTCTCGCCGAATCGATACATCGAGAAGGTCAATCGCACCACCGGCCGCGAGATACCGGGCCGGATCGACCCGGACGACCTTCTGGTCCACGCGCATCGCGATCAGAACCCCATCGAGGTCGCGGCCCAGGTCATCGCCTCGGGGTTCATCCGCGCCACCGGCCGCGAACGCGCGGTCGAGCGTGGCCTCAAGGCCATCAACGAGATGGCGGGCCGTGGAGCCGAGTTCGCCAGCCTCTTCGTGGGCGGACGCCGCTTCGAGAAGAAGGCGAAGGACTTCCTTGGCGTGGTCTCGCGCGACTATTCGTATCGGTTCCTGGAGCCGAAACACCTCTCGCCCGCGGTCATCGAGCGACGTCTCGTCAGAGCCCGCAAGGACGCCGCGAAGAAGCTGGCCGCCCGCGGCGCCGACCCGAAGCTCCACCTCCTTCTGACCGGAGCCACCGGTTTCCTCGGCAAGGAGATTCTGTTTCAGGCCGCGAAGGACCCGCGGATCGCGCGCGTCACTTCGATCGTTCGATCCGAGAAGATCACCGACCGCAAGACCGGCGAGGTCCTGCGCGTGGTCGACGCGGCCGAACGCGGGGCCCTGCTGCTCCGGCGCATCGCCATCGACGAGGACGCGGCTCACAAATTCGCCTTCATCCAGGGCGACATCGAGGAGCCGGATTTCGGGGTCTCCGCTCCCGCCCACGAAGCCCTCGCGAAGAGCGTCACCCACGTCATCCACTGCGCCGCCTCGGTCTCCTTCGACGATCCCTACGAAGCCTCCTTCCGCTCGAACGTGCTCGGCTCCATCAATGCGCTCGGTTTCTCGCTGTCCCTGCAGAACCGCAGGGGCGCGCCGTTCGTCGAGCACATCGCGATCGAGACCTCGTACATCCATGGCCGCAAGAGAAACGCCATGGCCCAGGAGGAGGCTCTCGTCTTCCCGCGGCAGTTCTACAACAATTTCTACGAACTGACGAAGGCCATGGCGTCGATCGAGACCGACCGCCACCTGATCGAGAAGGGCCTGCGCGTGGCCCAGCTCCTGCCGTCGATCGTCATCGGTCACTCCGAGACCGGCAACAACCGCGGCGATACCAAGGTGGTGAACGCGCCGGTCAACGCGTTCGGCCGGGCCAAGGAAATCGCGGACAAGCTCGACTCCGACATCGCGGGAAAGCCGCGCCAGATGCTGCTCCAGTGGGCGGGCGGGCAGTTCCCCGGGGATCCGACGGCGGAGTTGAACTTCGTTCCCGTCGACCGCGTGGTGCAGGGGATTCTCGCGAGCCTCACCGTGCCCGAGGCGATCGGCACGCGCATCCACCTCGCCACCGACAACCGGATCCGCTCCGACGATGTCGTGCGAACCGTGCGCGAGGAGCTGGGCGTCAACGTGCGGCTTTCGGACCCGACCATCTACCGCAACGTCACCCTGCCCATCGTGAAGAGCGTCCTCACGCGGCTCGGCGAGGACAAGCTCGCAAACGCGCTCGAGAAACTCGGGGCCATCTTCGGCGGCTACGCCGAATGGGGCCAGCCCATTCACTCGGTGGGCAACGATGTCCGCCTGCTTGGCCTGCCGATCCGGCGCCCCGACACCGAGAACGCGTTCCGGATGTTGTGCCGGCACAACCGCTTCGTGCAGCAGTACGGACGTGTCCGCGACGCCGACGAGATCGCCCGCCGCGAACGGGCCTGGGAGCAGGCCCTTCACCGGATCGAGGTCCGCACCGGGCATCAGGCGGGAGCCCTGCGCCCCCGCGAGTTTCGGGAGCACCTCGCCGAGGAACTGGACCTCGAGACGTTTTTGCTCAGGCATGGTGAGCCGGCGTTGCGGCAGCGCGCGGCTCCTCGTCGCAGGACGACCGCTTTGAAAGCCGGCTAGGAGTGAACAAAACTATGGCTCAACAGATGTTTGGCGACGTCCTCAAGAAGGGCGAGGAGATCTTTCAGAACGTTTCCGGAAGACTCCTCGAGAAACCCGCGGTGGCGAAGGCCTTTGAGGCCGCGATGGTGGGGAAGAGCAAGGTCGACGAAGGCTTCGCCACCGCCCTCAAACGCATGAACGTGCAGACCCGCAGCGAATTCCGCGGCCTCAAGCACCGGGTCGAGGCGCTCGAAGGTCAGGTGGCCGAGCTTCGCGAGAAGGTCGAGGCGATGAAGGCCGCGCCGGAGAAGCAGACCGCTCCTAAGGCTCGGGTCACGAAGGCTGCGCCGAAGAAAGCCGCGAAGAAAGCGTAGGTCAGGGTCATGGGCCGCATCGCGATCACCGGCGCCTCGTCCTTTCTGGGCGAGCGTTTCCTGCGCCGGCTCATCCGCGACGGGCATGGCGACGACATCGTCGTGATCGATGTGGCCGAGCCGTCGATCTCCGAAGGCTCGATCCACTTCCGGAAAGTCGACCTCACCGAGCCCGCGGCCGACCAGGCCATGCTCGATCTGCTGAAGGCCGACGACATCGAGACCCTCGTCCACCTGGCGTTTTTCACGAGCCCGAGACGCGACACCACGAACGCGCATGAGCTGGAGTCGATCGGGACCCTGGCCGTGCTGGCCGCCGCGGCCGCCGCCAACGTGAAAAACTTTGTGATGCGTTCGTTCACCTCCGTCTATGGCGCCCGCGGTGAGAATCCGGCCCTCATCCGCGAGACCATGCCTTTGCCTGCGCGCGCCCCGCTTGGGTGGCTGCGCGACAAGGTGGAAGCCGAGGAACACGCGGCATCGTTCGCCAGGCGCTACCCGGAGATGGCGGTAAGGGTCTTGAGGTTCGCGCCTCTGCTCGGCCCCTATGTGCGCACGTTCTACACGCGGATCTTCGATCGCCGGCTCGTTCCCACCCTCATGGGCTACGACCCTTTGCTCCAGCTCCTGCATCCGGATGACGCCGAGGAGGCCCTGGCGCTCGCGACCTACTCCACGGCGCGCGGCGCTTTCAACATCACGCCCCGCGGCGTGCTTGCCCTCGCCACCTTGATCCACCTCTCCGGAAAGGTGCCGGCGCCGGTGCCCCACCTGGCCGCGTACGTCGCGGTGGATGCTCTCTACGCGGCGGGAATCGTCGAGGCGCCGTCGGGCTTCATCGACTACGTCCGTTACCCCTTCATCGCGGACGGCGAGAAGGCGAAGCTAGATCTCGGCTTCGTCGCGAAGTACTCGAGCCGTGAGGCGCTCGACAGCTACATCGCATATCGCCACCCGGCCGCCGAGTCGAAGGTGATGGATGCCGAGGCCGCGGTCGAGGATGCGGTGGCCGCCTCCGCGGAAGGCCTGCGATGAGCGCCCCGCCTCGGGCGAAGGTGCTTCCCTTCGAGACCCGCGCCACCCGCGCGGCCCGGTCGCGGCGCGGTAAATCGGCGGAGGCGCAGGAGAAGGGGAATCTCCGGAAGAAGATCGAGGAACTCGAAGCGAAGCTGCGGTCGGTCGAGTCGAGCACCAGGGTTCCCGAGGGACTCGTCATCGAGCTCACGCGCTTCTTCGCTCAGGGGGTGGGTTCTCTCTCGTGGGATCGCGTGGCGCGGCTGCTCGCCGCCGGTCACTTCGCCTGGCACTCGGAGGAGACCGACGAGTTCGGCTACGACCCGAAGTTCACCGAGACCATCCGGCCGTTCCTGGAGTTCATGTACACGGTCTGGTGGCGGGTCGAGACCACGGGAATCGAACGCGTGCCCGGTTCGGGCCCCACCCTCGTGGTCGCGAATCACTCGGGGGTTCTGCCCTGGGACGGCCCCATGATCAACGTGGCCCTGCGCCACGAGCACCCGGCACGCCGTCACTGCCGGATGCTCGCCCTCGACATGTTCGCCCTCCTGCCCTTCCTGGCCCCCCTGCTCGCACGCAGCGGCGCCATTCGCGCGAACCCGGAGAACGCCATCCGCATCCTGGAGCGCGGCGAACTTGTCGGTGTTTTCCCCGAAGGCGTCAAAGGGGTGGGGAAGCCGTTCAAGAACCGCTACAAGCTGGCGCGGTTCGGCCGCGGCGGCTTCGTCCGCATCGCACTCAAGACCGGCGCGACGATCGTGCCGACCGCGGTGGTGGGTGCTGAGGAGATCCATCCAAATCTCGCCCAGGCGAACTTCATCGGCCGGCCCTTCGGTCTGCCCTACTTCCCGCTCACCCCCACCTTCCCGTGGCTGGGGCTTCTCGGCACGATTCCCTTCCCGACCAAGTGGTCGATCGACTTCGGCGAACCGCTCGACCTCTCGCGGTATCCGAAGGAAGCCGCCGACGATCCGATCCTGGTGAACCGGCTTTCCGAGCAGGTTCGCCAGCAGATCCAGACGATCATTGACGGACGCCTCGCGCGCCGGCGTTCGATCTGGTTCGGGTAAGAGTGGTCGTGGTTGAGGCGGGGAGCCGCGGTTCTCAAGGCGCCGCCCGTGCTTAGCCTCCACCCCCCCGCGCTCCGGCGGGAGTGACAAACGAGCGCAGCGACTTTGCGTTCAACCGCTCGCGAAGCGAGGGGATCAACAACTCCCGCCTCCGCGGTTCGGACTCAACGGGACGCTGATAGCGAGCGGTCGAGCACGTCCAGCGCGGCGGCGAGGGCCTGTGCGCTTTGCGCCTTGTGTTCTTCCGCGGGGCGCTCGGGGACGCGGTTCAACATCGGCGCATGCTTGAACTGAACGCCGTGTCGGGCGAGCGTCTTGCCGACCTTTCCCTTCCGGTCGCGAAGCGTTTCGAGCGCCGACATGCGCCCGTGGCGGGTGAGAGCCTTGCGGGCGCTGTAGCGCATGATGTCGTAGCTGAACATCGTGAGGTCGTCGCGGGTGGGCTGAATGAGAAGAATGTCGACCTCCGGGTGCTCGGTCTTGTAGCGGTCCATGCCGTACTCGAATCGTCCGTGGAGGAGGATGCGCAGAACCTGGCCGAGGACGGTGTCGACGCCGTGACTGGACAAAGGCCCGAGCGAACTGCGCGATGCGCCGTTTTGAATCGGAACCAGGGGATTGATGCAGATGATGAGATCGGCGCCGTGGCGGATGGCGAGATTGATGTGCGCGGTCTTGGTCACCCCGCCGTCGACATAGTCCTTGCCCTTGAGGTGGACCGGGCGATACAGGCCGGGCAGGGCGGTGGAGGCCTGAACCGCCTCGGAGATGGTGACGAAGCGGTGCGCCTTGTCTCCAAAGGCCACGGTCTCGCCGCGGTCGAGATCCACGGCCACGATGCGGAGCGGGGTATGGAGTTCGTCGAAGCTGTTGGTCTTCGCGAACCGCTCGAAAAGATTCCGCAGGAACTCTTCGACGCCTGAGTTGTCGAGGAAGCCCGGAGGGATGACTTCGAGGAAGGGAAGAAGGACGTCGTGGGGCGAAGAGGTGTCGCCGGAGAAAAGGGCTTTGGCGGCTTTTATGGCGGCGCCCGGCAGGCGCAGCGCGCGCCTCGCGTATTCGGCGACGCCCAGCCTAAAGATGGCGGCGGCGGGAACGCCGAAAGGGCTCGCTCCTCCGGTGGTGATCTCGCGATAGATCTCGCCCGGCCCGAAGCCTGACGCGAGCAGCGAAGCCACGAAGGCGCCGCCGCTCACCCCGACGTAGCAGTCGAGCCGGGTGAGATCGAGATCGAGGGTCTCGTCGAGAGCCTTGAGGCACCCGATCTCGTAGAGGGCGCCGGTGACGCCCCCGCCCGCGCAGACCAGAGCGATCTTCGACTTGCGGCGCCTGGGCTTCTGGGCCTGGGTCATCGCGGTAAGCCTATGCGAAAGCGGAGCCTTCGCGAGGCCTACTTGCGCTTCAGGCTATCGATCTTGCGGGACAGCTCTTCGACCCGCTTGGCGAGAAGGTTGATCTCGGAACGGGTGGGGATGTTGAGGGACGCAAGGGTGGTCTTGACCACGCCCTCAACGCGCTTGCCGAGGCTCTTCCTCTCCTTCTCGACCCGGGTGCCGATGTCGGCCACGCGGTGGGCGAAGTCCTTGCGAATGGCCTTTGACTGCTTCGAGAGGTTCTTCTGAGTCTCGCTCGCGAAGGCCTGCGCGCGTTCGAGCGCCGGCTTGCCGCTTTCGATCACGGCCTTCACCTTCGCCTCGACGGTTTTCGGGGCGTCCTTGATGGCCTCGACGGCGTCCTGGGTGAACGTGGTCCTGGTTGGGACTTTGTGGGCGGCTTTGCGCGATGAACGTTTGGTGGTGCGGGGCATGGTCTAACTCCTTGGTTTGGGGGATGGGGCGGCGGGCTTTGCGGCCCGGGGTTTGCGGGGAACGTTTACGGTCCCGGGCCTTGAGACGATGGTTTCAAGAGCTTTGAGTTCGCGGGCCAGGCCGGCGATGGTGGTGACGGCGCGGCCGGGCCGCAGGGCCGTGGCTTCCGCGGCTTCGACTCCGCTGTGGATCGCCGCCTCCACTTCCTTGCGTAGATTGAGCGCTTCCTCGATCCCGAGACGGCCGCGCGCGACGAGGCGCGTCGCGATGGCTTCGGCTTCCTTCCGGGCTCGATCGGCGAGCGCCTTGACCGGGGCGCTTTCCGGCTGCGGCTGAGGCAGACGTGCGCCGCCCGCGAGCCGGACCAGGGTCTCCATCAGGCCCGGCGGCAGGGACGAGGCCTGGCGCTTCACGAGGTCGACGAGGGTCTGGGCGAGGACCCTCGAGGTCGAGTCTTCGCCGCCTGGATGCTCGAGCACCCTTACCGACTGGCCCGAAACCACGAGATCGACGATGTCTGCGAGCGAGACGTACCGCTTCGCGGTGGGGTCGTAGAGCTTGCGGTTGGTGTGGCGGGTGATGAGGCGGTTCATGAGACGGCCTCACCATAACGCGGCGCGTTATGAATTGTCAAGTGTTATAACGCAACGCATCACAAGCGCGCGGTTTCGCCGCTTCGCCGCCTATCCCCGCAACCCGAGACCTCCCGCCCCGTGGAGGCCGCTCCGCTTCGACTTGAAGTGGCCGAGGACGACTCCCACCACCATCGACACGAGGACCATCACGCCGGCGAGCGCGAACGAACCGACCACGATCTCGCCCAGGGCGAGCTTCGGCCGGTCGAGCTTCACCCAGGTGATGACCTCGGTGGGCTTCATAGAGGGCAGGGTGGTGGGCGGCCGCACCGCTTTCGCGGGGCTCGGCGATTGGGTGGGGCCTGGCCATGGGATCGCGCTGCTCGCGGGGGCCGGGCTTGGAACCGCAGGGCTCACAGCCAGCAGGGGAGAGGCGGCCATGCCTTGCTGAGTCACGCTCCCGAGCTTAGCGGAGAGGCCCGGCGCGAGCGTCTCAGGCGTCTCAGCGCTTCGAACGGCCCTTGGCGGCGACCCGCGCCCCCGGCTTCGCGCCGAGCCTCGTGGCCTGATCGCGATTCAACTGGCCGAGGTAGGCGCGCACGCCGTCGAGCAGCGCTTCCGCGAGCTTTTCCTGATAGGCCTCCGAGCGCAGCCAGCTCTCTTCGTCTGGATTCGAGATGAAGCCCACCTCGGTGAGGATGCTCGGCATGTTCGCGCCGATGAGCACGTAGAAGGGTGCGGTGTGGACGCCGCGGTCGAGCACCTTGAATTCCGGGGCGAGGCCAAGGACGCTGCTTCGCTGGATGATGCCCGCGAAGTCCCGGCTCTCGTCGATCTTGCTGTTGGTGGTGATGGCCTTCACGAGGTTGTTCAGATCCTTCATGGTGGCCTGGGAGATCGCGTTCTCTCGAGCCGCCAGTTCCTCGGCCGCCGCGTTCCTGGCGAAACTGAGGTAGTAGGTCTCGAGGCCGCGGCCCGTGCGGTTGCGGGCCGAGTTGATGTGAACGGAGAGGAAGAGGTCGGCGCCCGAGGCATTGGCTATCGCGGTGCGCTCTTCGAGGGGGATGAAGACATCGCTGTCGCGGGTCAGCACCACGTCCGCGCCGAGTTCGGTACGGAGCAGCTTCTCGAGTTTCAACACGATGGCTAGGGTGATGTCCTTCTCCTGGGTCCCGTTCCGGCCGATGGCGCCGGGATCGTGTCCACCGTGGCCGGCGTCCAAAGCGATGCGCCGAGCGCCGAGCCCGAGCTGGCGGGCCAGCGAATAGCTGCCATCCCGGTTTCGCGTCGGAGCGCCGGTTGTGCCGGCGTTCACCGGAGTCGCCGCCGGGCGCGGCGTGGGGTTCGCGGCCGGCGGCGTGGGCCCGGGGGTGGGGGAAGGCGAAGGCTCAACGCGCGGCGTCGGCCGCGTCGCCGGAGTGGGCGAGGGCGAGGGCGAGGGCGAGGGCGAGGGCGAGGGCGGGGCAGCGGGCAGAGGGGTTGAGGGAGGCGCCGGCACGGGAGCCACGGGGGACGGCTCCCTAATCCCGACGAAGGGTGAAGGCTCCGGGACAACCGGGAGAGGCTGGGTGACTTCGACGTGCTCCATGGTCTCCGGCGGAATCGACGTGGGGGTCGGAATCGCGCCGGGCGCGGGGGAAGCGGATGCGACGCGCACATCGCGCGGTCCGGCGCCCTTGACGTCGATGACCAGTCTTTCCGGATCGGCCAGGAAGAAGACGTTGTGGCTCGAGGCTTCATCGAAATCGATGACCACCCGGACCACGTTCTCGCGGTTGACTCCGATCCGGATCTGTTTGAGGAAACCGTCGCCCACCGGAAAACTCTTGCCGATCAGATTCGGGTGCATGCGGGTGCCGATGAGGTCCACGAAGAGCCGGGGCGGGCTTTGCAGGCGATCCTGCTTGATCTCCACCTTGCGGTCGAGGTCGATCACCACGCGCGTCGATGCCTCGCCGCTCCAGAAGCGCACGCCGAATATCTGCACCTCTCCGCTCGACTTGGTCGAGGCGCGTTCGAATTGAGCCCCGCCCCTCGGCAGCGGTTTCGCCCCTGCGGTTGCCGCGGCGGCCGCGGTGCGCTCCGCCTTCGAAGTCTTGAGCGCCAACCCGAGTGCTCTCGCCTGCGCGCCGTCCGGGTAGGCGGCGAGGTACTTCTCCGCGGCTTGCTTCGCGGCCGTGGTTTGCTTGCGCTCGGTCAGGATCTGATAGGTGGCATAGAGCGCGGGCTCACCAAGGCGGCTGCTCGGGTACTCGGAGACGATGAGGCCGTACGATTCGACCGCCTGGTCGGAGTACCTGCGATTCTTGAACAGGCGCGCCATCTCCCGCTGGAGATTGCCGGCGTTCAGGAGCGCGTCGTCGCAATACGAGCTTCGCGGGTAGCGTCCGACCACGGTGCGGTAGGCACTCGCGACCTTCTCCCACTCCGCGGCTTTCGCCTTGAGCCTTGCCGAACCGCGAAGCCGCGTCTCCGTGCTCTTCGCGGCGAGGTAGAGGGCGCGATCGGGCTTCGACGGCGGAGGCGTGGGCTTCGCGCGAGCAACCGCGGGTTTTGACGACCGTCTGGCCGCCGGCGTGGTCTTGGTCGTTTGAACCTTTGCCTTGACGCTCGAGGGCCGCTTTTGCGCGGCCAGGGCGAGCGGAGGTGCGAGGACCGGCGACACCCAGAGGAGGGCGAGAAGGGCGGCGAGAGCGCGCCGCGAGGCCCTCACGATTGCCTCGCGTCCACTTCGGCGAAGTAGTTCTTGGGAACGAGGATCTCGCGGGGCCGCGCGCCGTCGGCGGGGCCGATGATGCCGTCCTGCTCCATGAGGTCGATGAGACGTCCGGCGCGGGAGAAGCCGATACGGAACCGGCGCTGCAGCATGGAGGTCGAGGCCTGGCCCTGTTCCACCACGAGGCGCACGCACTCGTCGAAGAGATCGTCGCGATCCTCGCTGCGCGCCTTCTCCGCGGCCGAGACTTCGGTCTTGCCGACCGTGGTGTCGTAGGTCGGCTCGCCGGTGGTGCGAAGGAACTCGGTGATGCGCGCGACTTCCTTCTCGGAGACGTAAGCGCCATGGACGCGCACGAGGCGCGAACTCTGGGGCGGGAGGAAGAGCATGTCACCGCGGCCAAGAAGCTGCTCGGCCCCGCTGGCGTCGAGAATCGTCCGCGAGTCGACGCGGGCGGAGACGCGGAAGGAGATGCGGGCGGGGAAGTTCGCCTTGATGAGACCGGTGATGACGTCGACGGAGGGGCGCTGGGTGGCGAGGATCAGGTGGATGCCCACCGCGCGCGCCATCTGGGCGAGACGGGTGATCGATTCTTCCACTTCCTTCGACGCGGTCATCATGAGGTCGGCAAGTTCGTCGATCACGATCACGATGTAGTGAAGAGGGGAGAGCCCGGACTCACCTTCGCCTTCGGTCTTGATGATGTTGTTGAACTGCTCGATGTTGCGCACGCCCTCGCCGGCGAGGATGCGGGTGCGTTTGTCCATCTCGCCCACCGCCCACCTCAACACGTTCGCGGCGAGCTTGGGTTCGGTCACCACGGGTGCGAGCAGATGCGGGATGCCTTCGTAGACGCCGAGCTCGAGCCGCTTGGGATCGATCATGATCAGCCGGCATTCGTCAGGCGTCGTGTTGAAGAGCAGGCTCGCGATGATGCAGTTGAGGCCGACGCTCTTGCCCGTGCCGGTGGCCCCCGCGATCAGAAGGTGGGGCATGGTCGCGAGGTCGGCGATGTAGGTATCACCCGCGACGTTCTTGCCGAGGCCGATGAGGAGCCGCGCGGAGGAGCGCCTCGCGAGATCGGAATCGAGTACCGCGCGCAGGCCGATCATCTCCCGGTCTTCGTTCGGGATCTCGATGCCCACGGTGCCCCGCCCGCCCATGCGGTCGATGCGGACCGACTCGGCTTCGAGGGCGAGCGCGAGGTCGTCGGCGAGCGAGACCACCTTCGCGTACTTGACCCCCGCGTCGGGCTTGAACTCGTAGGTCGTCACCACGGGGCCGGGATGGATCTCGACGATGGCGCCCGCGACGCCGAACTCCTTGCACTTCGCCTCGACCACGCGCGCCCGGTCGGTGAGCTTGCTCCGATCGAAACCGGAGGCGGAGACCGGAGGGTCGAGGAGGCTCAGGGGCGGGAGAGCGAAGCGGCCACGCCTCACCGCGGAGCGTGCATCCTGAACCTCGGCGGAGAGAGGCTCGCGCTTCCGGCGCAACGCGGCGCGCGAGGGCGCTTCGCTCACGGGAGGTGCTGTGACCACGGAGCCCGCCCCGTTTTCGGGAATCATCGAGGTCTGAATCGGGACAACTGAAAGGGGCGCCGCGACGGCCGGGGGCGCGGGCGGCGGCTTTGTGGGGAAGACATCGTCGATGTCGTCATCGAACCGTCCCGGGCCTTCGGAAGGAGCCGGGCGCAGGTCGAGATCCGCGAACGGTCGCACGTACGGCGACGGGATATTCAAAAGCCCTTGACCGCTCATGCTCTCTTTGCCGCGGATCGGGTACGCCGCGGGATCGGGCGGCTCATCCAGGGCCAGGCCCGGATGCGAGGGGGGGGCCGCGGAAGCGGGGACCTTCGGTTCTTCGTGGAGCGGGAGGTCGATGAAACGCGCTTCGGCGGGATCGATGACCGGAAGGTCCGCCACTTCTTCCTCGCTGCCGTCCTGGGTGCGCGCCGCGTGTTTCCGGATCACCTGCTGGCGGAGCTGCTCCTTGCGCCGGGTCTCGCGCCAGTGCTCGAGGGCGACCCTCGTGCCCGTGACTCTTGCGGCGATCCAGGAAGTGGACGCGGTGAGAAACGCGGAGAAGGAGAACTGCGTGGTCAGGATGATTCCCGCAAAGAGAGACAGGCCGAGGACCACCACCGCTCCGAAACGGCCGACGCGCAGGATCAGGAACGCGGCGAGGCTTTCGCCGATAGCACCCCCCGCGCGGATCGGCTCTCCGGAGAAGGGCACGGTCTTGAGAGCGATGAAGGCGAAGGCGGCGAGCGAGAGGAGGAGGGCGGTGAGGCCGACACTCTTGGTGACCGCGGCATCGAGTTCCTCGCGCCACAAAAGGCGCCACCCCGCGACGAGGAGGCCGAGGGGAAGGACGAACGCGGCGATGCCGAACGCCTGGCCGACGAACAACTCCGAGATGAAGGCGCCGTAACGGCCGATCCAGTTGTGCGGCTCGCCCATGGCTCCGGTACTGAACCAGGGGGTGGGATCGTGGGGGTCGTAGGTGGCGAACGAAAGCAGCAGCATCACCGCGAAGCCTAAAAGGCCGGCTCCCTTGAGTTCCGGCCAGAGGGTCCTCGACGTAGCGGCCATCGCGGTCACACTTCCACCATGACGGGCGCCACGATGGGCCTCAGCTGGAAGCGGCGCCTCAGAAGGCGCGACACATCGGTTTCCACGGTAGCGCGCAGGCCTTCGGTGGACGTGCCGACCGGCCATTCGCGAACGGTGGCGTTCACGGTGTCGCGGATCTCCGCGGTGACGGTTCCTTGAGCTGGCCCGTTGAGGAAACCGCGGGTGAGAACCTCGCAGGACCGCGCCCAGCGCCCGTTCGTTGCGGACAGATAGACGATCGGGCTCACGATTCCCGCGGACGAGAGCCGGTGTCGCTCGTGAAGGAGATCGTCCGAGAGATCGCCCGAAAGGCCCACACCGATGCAGCGCCTGGGCAAAGAGATCCGATCTTCGACCCGCGACGAGGTCGGGCCGACCCCCAGGACCTCGCCGTTTTCGATCACGTGCACGCGCACCTCGCCCGCGAGCGCGGTTTCAACCAGGCGGGCGTGGGCGGCGAGCATCCTCAACTCGCCGTGGAGCGGAATGAAGACGCTCGGCTTCACGAGCCTCACCAGTTCGCTCAACTCGTCTTGTGCGGCGTGGCCGGAAACATGCACATGCGCGCAGCCGCCATGAATCACCCGGGCGCCCTTGCGGATGAGGCGGCCCATGAGGCGGGAGACGATCCGGTCGCGGCCGGGGATCACGCGCGACGAGAAAAGGACGAGGTCGCCCCGCTCGATCTTCACGAGCGGATGGTCGCCCGCGGCCATGCGCGCGAGGGCCGAACGCGGCTCGGCCTGCGAGCCCGCCGCGAAAAAGAGCAGACGGTTGGCGGGCGTCGCGCCCGTGACCGCGTCTTCGAGGTTCACGACTTCGGCGTCGATGGTGAGATGGCCAAGGTCCCGCGCGAGGGTCGCGTTGTCCATGATCCTTCGGCCCGCGAACGCGACCTTCCGGCCCTGCGCTCCGCCCACCCGCGCGATGCGTTCGATGCGCGGGATGGAGGAGGAGAAGCAGGTCGCGATCACGCGGCCCGAGGCTGCGTCGAACGCGGCTTCGATCCCGGGAATGATGTCGTCTTCGTGTCCCGTCACGCCGGGAGTTTCCGCTCCTGTCGAGTCGCCAAGCATGACGTCGACCCCGCGGCGACCCCAGAAGGCGAAAGGCTCGAGGTTCGTCCGCTCCGCGACTGGCGCGGTCTTCGCGAGTTTGAAGTCGCCGGTGTGCAGGATGACGAGACCGGCGCACTCGATGACGAACGCGACCGAGCCAGGCGTCGAGTGCGCCACCGCCAGCGTGTGAACGCGGAAGGGACCGGCCTCGATCGGTGTACCCGGGACGAGAGTGCGAAGGTCGGCTTCCATTCCCGTCTCGGTCAGTCCGCGCTGGGCGAGACCGAGCGTGAAGAGTGTTCCATACACGGGAGCCTTCGACCATTCGAGCGCCTGGGCGAGGGAGCCGATGTGATCTTCGTGGCCGTGGGTGAGGAGAATGGCGCGCATCCGGCCCGGTCCGAGCCGCGCGTAGTCGGGCACCATTCGTTCGACGCCGTTGTCCCATTCCGGGAACATCTGGCCCGCGTCGATGAGCAGGCGATCCTCGCCCGTCTGGAGAAGGAGCGAGTTCATGCCGAACTCGCCCAGTCCCCCGATCGGCGTGATTCGGAGATCGCTATTCAAGAGAGCTTTGGGTGAGGTCAACGGCTGCCGGCAAGACTTCAGCCAGGCGGGCGAACTCGGCGACCGTAAGTGTTTCAGCCCTACGGACTTCCGAGATCCCGACTGACTTAAAGTAATGCTTGAGGTCAGGATACCTAAGTCTAAGGTTATTTTCAATCGTCCGGCGCCTTTGGGTGAAGGACAGCCGGACCATGGCCTCGAAAGCCGGAACGTCGCGGACGACGTGCCTCGGTTCCTTGAGGAATCGGCAGCGAATGACCGCTGAATCGACCTTCGGCGGCGGCGAGAAATCGACGGGTTTGAGCCTCTGGACGATCGAGACCTCCGCCCAGAGGGCGTACATGACGGACAGGATCCCGTAGGCCTTGGAGCCGGGCGGCGATGCCACCCGCTCGGCGACCTCTTTCTGCAGCATCAGATGGGCATCGGTGAAGTGATCCCGATGCTCGAGAAAACGGCGCAGGAGCGGGCTGGAGATGGCGTAAGGAAGGTTCCCGGCAAGGCGCGAGCCCTTCGGGACGTGCGCCCGATAATCCGTTTCCAGAGCATCGCCGCGAATGATCGTCACATTCGACGGGACCTGCCCTTTGAGTTGGGAGACGAGTTGCTGGTCAATCTCGATAGCCACCACCGCCTTGCAACGGCGGGCGAGCAGCGAGGTGATGGCAAGCGCGCCGGGCCCGATTTCGAGAAAAGTGTCCTCCGGCCGCGGGTCGATCAGGTCGACGAGGTCGTGCGCGGGGTCGTGGCGGAGGAAGTGCTGGCCGAAGGGACGGGGCATGGAACCGCAGACGTTACTTTCCGCGCATGGACAGGAAGAAAATTCCCCCGGGCCGCCAACCGCAATCGTTGCGAGCCTCACCGCCTTCATTGCGGATCGATTCACGGACCGGTGCTCCCCAAGGGGAGGCTTCGCGCTGGCCCAGGACCAGGCTGCGCGCTCGCTCCATGCCGGAACGATGGGGCGCTCGCGATGACGGCGGGGGCGCCGGGACACCGGTCCCCCCCCATCGTCATTGCGAAGGCCACTTCTTTCCGAATTGGCCTGAAGGGCCGGGACGCCGGTCCCCCCCCATCGTCATTGCGAAGGCCACTTCTTTCCGAATTGGCCTGAAGGGC
>Ga0163144_10006663_pt1 | contig 25440 bp, 26 predicted proteins | sample OliLak19BULKMAT1_FD_123175 | JGI IMG/M metagenome (GOLD analysis project Ga0163144, IMG submission 123175) | Freshwater microbial mat bacterial communities from Lake Vanda, McMurdo Dry Valleys, Antarctica - Oligotrophic Lake LV.19.BULKMAT1 | ecosystem: Environmental > Aquatic > Freshwater >... | reverse complement strand
TCTACAACGGGCAACGGTGCCACTCCTCCCTCGGTTACCTGAGCCCCGTTGCTTTCGAACGACAATACGACCAACAAGAGCGGGCAGCTTAACCCGGGTGTCTACAAACTCGGGGCAAGTTCAGTGTCCCGGTGGAGGCATTGAGCCATGAGCACCGTCGGACGGCCTGGAGCCCTAGCGATGGCGGCCGGAGCCGCCGAGGTGCGAGGGGTCCGTGCGCCGTTCGTACCGATCCTCCTGTTAATCCTCGGGTGTACAAATTTGCTTCGTACCTATCGGTCGCTCTAGCTCGACTCGAGCTGGATGAGCTGGGCCGTGAGGTCCTCTCGCGGCACGGCGCACGATCCGCCCCACTGAAGGCGTATGGCTTCCCTGGCACGACCTGTCTCAGCGTCAATGACGCGGTGGTGCACGGGAGCCCACATCGCAGAGGCTGCGAGAGGACGATGTCATCAATATCGATGTCTCGGCAGAGTTCGGCGGCTACTGACTATCCGGTGGGCATAGTCGCGCCACGGATCGTCGCGCTGATCAAGGCGACGCGCAGCGCGCTTCAGGACGCGATGACTTGCCCGAGCGGGGGCACGCGGGAAATCGCGCGCACGCACATACGGCGGTTTGAGTCGAGGTCCAGCCGGCTCGCCACGACGCTATACGCGATCGTGACCACGGTCCCGCGGCGACAGCACAGACGTCGAGGGGCACCGACGGCGATGAACGTGAGGGTGACGACCAATCTCGAACGGCACACGGGTGGCGATCCTCCACTCCTAGATTCGGCATTGATGAGTCGACCGCTCGGGACGGCTGGACAATCGCAAGGGTGCCGCACGTATTGTCCATGAGCGCGGGGCGACGCACCGTTCGTAATACCATCGCGTTCCGCGCCGGTAGACGCGGTTGCCGACAGCGTCCACTGAAATGGACCGCTATCGCCGCCATTTCTACCCTTCTCGGGCATTCCCACCGACGCGGAGCTGGTCCAGGGATTGCTTTTTCTCCTCGTCAAGCGCTCCGGAGCGTTCTCGACACTCACAACCTCACCACGAAAAGGAGAGCTACAATGAGACTACAAGCACTACGTGCCCACCTGCAGCGCAGCGTCAGACGGTCGGCCGCTGCAGCGCTCTTGGTGATCGCTGCGGCCACCGTGAGCGACGCCCTTTCAGTCCCTTGCCCGGGCAATCCCTGCCCCGACGGCTTTCAATGTATCGGACGCCTCTACGGCGAAGCGGCGGCGGGACAGCCCGCGTATCACGGCGACGACCAGGTCGTCTTTCCTGCGGGGTTTCGGCTGGACCAGAGCTACCAGCAGTCACAGCTCAGCTGCTTCGGTGGCGGGAACAACAACTGCGGCGACCTCAAAGCGTCCGACATCCCGAAGGGGATCCACGTCATCCCGGATGGCAGTCACTACTGGGCCGTCCTGAAGGAGGTAAAGTTCGGGCAGACGATCGGCCCGGTCGTCGGCGGCCTGCCGCAACCCGGTCAGTTCACGTACGGCATGCACCTGTACTGTGGTCCCGAAGCGCCTCCCGGCGGCGGGTGCAACGTGCACGTCGACGTGTGCGCGAAGAAGCTCAAATGAGAAGGAGAATCGACATGCGATACCGTCTCGTACTGCTGGGTACCGCGTTGGCGGTCTCTCTCGGAGTCATGACGTCGGTTCCCGCGGGAGCTGACGACGGCCAGAAGCTTCCGGCGGGTGCGACGCTGAGCGAAACCAAGACCGGCACGACCACCACGACACAGGTGCAAGTTCCGGTGACAGGCAACGTTCACGTCTACGGACAATCCCAAACGGTCGAGACTCGACCGATTCCCAATCCCGCCGACCCTCCCAACACCACTAAAGGCGTCGGGGTCGGCGTGAATTTCTAAGCCGACGACTCGATCCGGCACAACAACGGCCGGAGCATCGCAGCAGATGCTCCGGCCGTTTTGCTGCGCGCGGCGGATGCATCGACGCTACGCCGCCTTCCCCCGCTGGGTCTTCTCGCGTAGACGTCGCGGCCATTAGACACTTCCCCCGATCGCTCGGTCGCCCTGCTCGATTTTGGTGGGGCGGACCAGGTGACAGGGCAAAAGCTCTCGTCCTCGACGGCGACCGGCCTCGGTAACTGGCGACATGTCTGTTCACGCGCGGGTGTGAACACCGTTCGGATAGATCGAGTTGATCGTCGCGAGGAAGCGGTCTTCATGGTTGAGCGATGCGTGTGGCCCAACTCGTGGATCGCGACCAGGGCGAAGGATGTCCCACCGTCGAGCGGATCCGGCGTTGGGTCGACATCTGCCCACCGCGCCCCGGGCTCGGATTGAACAGAATGTCCGTCTCCTGGATCACGGCGTCCTTGTTCCAGCGGAGATAGGTCACCCCCAGCACGTTGCCCCACTCCGCACTCCCGAACGGACGCGCGGTGAACGCGATGGAGTTTCGACCGTCAGCGCTTCCAACCGTCGGAATCGACCCATACGCCGACAACGGCCGATAGATCGTCCATGGCGCACGTCGCCAGCGCTCGAAGGCGTGCTCGAGCGCCACCTGGGAGCTCGAGCCGATCGGGAACGATTCGGTGGCGATGCCGAGCGTCACGCGCGCCTGGCCGGCGCCGTCCTGCTGATGGGCGATCTGGTCGTTGGTGATGGTCCAGCCGTAGCCGTGCGCTCGGCTCGCGCCATCGGTCCCGCTCACCGCGACGATCGCGAGCGCGACACGCGTATCCGTCGCCAGCCCTTCCTTCCTCCTGGCCGCACGGCTGATCCTCGCGTTTCGGCGCGACGACCTCGAGCACATCGTCGGGCATGCTCGACAGATCCTCCCCGCCGATCGCACGGCGCGCCGTGGCACCGCGGCGCGCGGCTTGGATCGCCGTCGCGCGGCGAATGTCATCGAGAACGGCGTCGGCGTCCGACGGCGGGGTTTCGCGATCCCGCCGGACCGACCCCGGCTTGCCGGTGACGACCCCGCCGCAATCCTCGACCCATACGGGCACGGAAGGGTGCGAGACCACGTCCGCGCCGGCCGTCGTACCGGCGCCGCCTGCCCCGGCGACGGTCAACCACTCCGCGTCGTCGAAACCCCGGACCACTCGGCCCGCGGAGTCGTGGAGGGCCCGCGTATCGGACCCGACCTCCTGCACGACGCGCATGACACGCGCCTTCCACCCGACGATCGGGCATGCATCGCGTCCGTTCCCCGCCGCGAAAACGAGGTACTCGTGGCCGCGCACGAACTCGGGGATGCCGACCACCGCGAGCGTCTCAGCCGCGGTGGTTCCACCAGCATGCGCAGCATCAGGTCGGGCGGCACCTCTCCTTTCAGCGCCTCGCTCACCGAGAACGTGACGAACGTGTACGGCGTGTTCGCGTCCGCGGACGATCGAACATCGATGTCGACCACCGTCCCTACGAAGATCGCCTCCGCTTGCGCAATCTGTTCGGGCGGAGACAACCGTTCGAGCGTCGTGGCTCCGGCAGGCCCCTGCAGCGCCGCCAGGGCTGTGAGCAGCGTCATCGGCATCCTCAGTCGGTCACGCATGGACGTCATCGGTTGGTGCACGTGAGGTTGATGGTGCGCTCGACGTCTCCGCATGTGGTGCAGCAGCCTTCGCATCCTTGATCTCCGTCGATACCGACGCCCCAATAGCGGGTCGGGTCGCCGTCCGGCTCGGCGCCGTAGCAGATCTTGTTGCCGGTCTTGCAGGAGAGCGGGCGGGCAATGCTGCCACCCGATTCCGCGACGTAGACGTGCGTGGAATCGGGCCAAAGGCCCTCATCGGTCTTGTCAAAGAAGCGCGCGACGAGGCCGAAGTTGTCGGGACAGGCGTCATTGAGTTGCCATCGCAGCACCGACATGCCGTCACCGCCGTTCGGCGTCTGGATCGGCGTCGGAATCGGCGGGTCGGGATCGGGATCCGGACCGACATGCCCTGGGAGATGAAAGAAGCTCTCGGGCAGGTTCACGCGACCCCACGTCCTTGCTGAGGAGGATGCGATTGCCGTCTCTGGAGGCTTGCACGCCATGGTGCGACCAGGCCGGCGACGCGAGCCCGACGACGAGAGTGACGACCGCGAGCACGAGACTGCGACAAAACAAATGCCTTTCAATGATCATCCTGAGCTCCTTGTTCTAGGGAAGTTGTCGGAGAGCGGAGCAAGCACCGAGCCAGGCGCGCGACCGCGTTGCGACGAAGAAGGAACCGGCGATCGTGCTGGCCGAATGGACGACACCACGGCGCGCGTCCATCTTGTCGGAACGGGCGCGGGCTATCGCGACGCGTGCGCCGCGTCGCGGCGCCAGCGAAGCGCCCGATCGCAACCGACGATCCGGACCGCTTCGGCGAAGCTGCGATCACCGGCCGGCGCGTCGACGAGCAACGATCTGGCGTACGCCTGATCCGCGTCGACGCGCCCGACGGCATCGAGCCCCGAGATCGCGACTAGGAGACCCGTGCGCTCGTCGAGTAGATACAGCGTCGCATCGCTGAATCGCGGGCGCGCCCGCGCGACGACCAGGATCATCGCTCCCGCATCGGACACGAGGATCACGGCCTTCGGTGTGGCCAGGATCGCGCGCCGGTGGCCGACGAGGGTAACATCGAACACGTCGCGGACGAGCGGCGATTGCGCGATCTGTACGAGGTCGCCGGTACGCCCGTCGTGGACGAGCACACGATCGTCGACGACGGCGACCAAACCCTGGTCGTTCCAGGCCGCCGCCTGCACGGTGCCCGACGCCTTTACGAGTGGGCGCGCGGCTCCATCGCCGGCGCGCAACACGAACGAGGTGACCCGATCCCCCCGCACCACCTCCAGAAATCCCTCCGCACCCGACCCGTGCAGGGTACCGACGATCCTGCGATGCAACGGGGTGAACGGGACCAGCCCGCGCGGCGTGAGCCGGAAGACGTCGGTGCCCGCTCGCAGCACGACACCCAGAGGAGACGCGAGCGCTACGTCGTCGATACCCGTGCGCGTTTCCACGAGAACCGCGCGCCGCCCGTCGGTCGCCCACACGGAGCGTTCGAAAGCCACGACGGGATTGCCGGCTCGCACCTCGAAGCCTTTGACGCTTCCCCCCGCCAAGGGAACGACCGCCACGGTCCTCGCGGCCAGGCGACCATCGAGACCTTCGAACGGCGGCCCGGGACAGCCAGCGCCCGCGCCCTCGATCAAAGACTCGGGCCCTCGGCCCGCTACACAGCCGGCTAACAGCCCAGCGGCCACCACGAGCACCCCCCTCCTCATCGACACTCTCCGCCGAAGTAGCGCAGGCAGTCTTGCGTCCCGAATGGTACGAGACGCGGTCGCAGGTCTTGGACCTGATCACCGCTGCCGTTCGACCCGCTTCCACCGCGGAAGATCTCAAGTGAGCGCTGCAGATCCTCCCATGCGGGTTTCAGGACGCGATCGTACGTCCGCTGCAGCAGTCCGATCTGCTCGCGTTGGAGCTCGTGGATGACCGGCGAGGTCGTCGGCGCATGATCGTGATAGCCACGCACGAGCTGGACGGACCCGTCGACGTCCTGCGCGAAGGTGGTCTCGCCCTGGCGATGACGCTCGAGCCACTGCGCGACTTGCGACCCGTCCCGCAGTGGTGCCAGTTTCCCTTGCCAGGTTTCATAGATTTCCCGGTCGCCTTCCAGCGACGTACCCGTCAGGTCCTCGAGGAGTCGATCGGCCTCCTCGACGTGTCGGGCCGCAATGGCCTCGCGAAACGTGGAGTCGATCGCGTCGCCGGCGTAGGCGGCAGCGATCTCCATTCCCGGATTCACCGCAGCCGGGGCCGGGTCGTTCGCGGCGGCAAGGGCGGAATCCAATCTGTCCTGCATCCTGGCCATCAAGGAGCCCGAGGCCGCGACCCCGCCAGCGGCGGCAGCCCCGCCTCGCAAGGGGTCGTCGACGCGCAAGCGTTCTGCGATCCCCGGATTCTCGATTCCGAGTGGTCGCTCACGCCGCTCCGCTTCGAGCTGCGCAGTGGCGGCGGCAGCGGCGGCATACGCCTGCCGTTGTTGCGCCATCAGCGCGTATGCAGGATTCGGCGGCGGCGGCCGGGCCACCGCTCCAACGCTCGCGAACGAGGGCGCGTCGGCACCACCGCTCCCGACTCGCGGCGAGGCGCGGAACTCGGCCGACGGCTCGCTGGTGCGGCTGGCGCGGTTGGCGGCCGTTTGGGCTGCGCGCTCCTTGGCGTCGGCCGCACGCTGCCGTTGCTGGTGCGCGCGGACCTGCGTCATGCAGCGCTCGTAGGCCGCCGAGGATCGTGGCCGCGCGCACAGCACCTCGCGCGCCGTCGGTTGGCAGCTGCGAAAGACCCCCGTGTCGAATCCCCCGCAGTCGCGAAGATCCGACCAGCCGCCGACCCGTTCGAGACACGCGAACGTCAACGGGTCGGGGCACTGACTTCGCTGGCACTGCCGAAGCGTGTCCTGCAGCTGGGTGATGCGCCCATTCCATTGCCGGCGAAGCGACTCGCACTCCTCGCTCGACGTCGGCGCTGGAGGGTCGTTGGGTTCGTACTGCGCACGAACCGGGCCCGCCGCAATCAGGCCGACGAGCGCCGTCCCCGCCACCACGAGGACGGCGCTTCCCCTTCGGACGTCGGCCCGAGGCACGGCATCACGCTCCGGACGCGCTCGACGGACGAGAGGCGGTCAGGACACACTCGCGAACGACCTGGCGGAACTGCCGCATTTGCTCGGCGGGTGATCCGACGAGCGTGTACGTCGCCTGATCGAAACTCACCTTGAGCTCCGACGCATTCCCCGCGAAAGACGTGCGCATGGTTTTGATGGCGGCATCGATGTCGCCCGCGCGCTCCGCCTGCATGATGCTCGCGACCATGAGCTGCTCGGCATTCTGTCTCGCTTGAATGCTTGCCGGCGTCGGACCGCCGAACTGCCCCTCGTTCATGCCCGAGGCGGCTGCGCCGAGGAGGGAGACCATGACGCCGACCGTCGCCATCGTCTTCTTCTCTCGACTCTCCTCGGCCAGTTTCGTGGTCTCCTTCTGCCAGGTTGCGTACGCGGCGGTCGCCGCCTGGGCCTGCCGGATGCCGAGATCGGTAATCGGCCGCAGCAACTCGGTCTGCTCGATGCGCGCCGCCTCTTGGATGAGCGAGGTTGCTCGTCCGCCCGAGACGTCCGACCCGAGATACTCGCGCAGCCGAGCCGCTTCGACCGCCCGGAGGTCGTCAGGCGAGGCGGATTCGACCTGCTCGAGCACCCCGTTCGCCACCGCGATCCAGAGTGATTGCGTCGGGTCGGTGCGCTTGAAATCCGACGACGAGAGGTCGAGGTGGAAGGGCTGCGGACGCAAGGCCTTCGCTTGGCCCAGCCGCGCCACCGTCACGACCACCCGCGTGTCCTCCCCGTCCGATTCCACGATCTCGCCGACCACGTGGTAGTCGGTGCTCGGCGTCTTTTCCGGCGCTAAGAACGCGTCACGAACCGCCGGCGATTGTCGCAACGTCTCGATCAATCGCGCGGCGAAGTAGTACTGCTCGAATTCCTTGAGCTTCACGTCGTCGGGTTTGAGCTTGGCAGCGTTGCGAATCCTGAACGGGGTCACCGCGATGGTGACGCGCGACCCCTCGGCCACCGGCTGGGCAGGGATGCGCAGCGATTGCCGGGTACTGATGCCGCAGCCACCACTGACGACGGCAACGAGAGAGAGCGCGACGCCGATGGCGCTCGGCATGGACTGCATGGCGTGGTTGTTCCGCATCGTCGGATACCTCCTAGAAGGGGATGTCGACCTGGCCGCCGATCCGGGCTTCGCCAGGTTGGGCCGGCAACGGCAGACCGGGTCGCGCGACGGCGCCCCCGCCCAGGTCGATCTCGGCTTTCGGGAACGCAGGCTCGGGATTGGGAGCCGGCAGGTCGTTGACCATGCGGCCGTGCTGAATCTGCGGCATCTGGTCGGTGATGTCGGTTGCGTCCTCGGCCGCGGCCGGCAGCGCGGGCCACAGCATGGCCGCACATGCGAGTACGAATACGATCTTCATGATTTCTCTCCTTTCGCATTGGTCGTCGCCAACGGGTGCGCGGCTTGGCGCAGCCGCGAACCCGTCGACGAACGACGTTGGACTACTTCGCCTTGAGATAGCCGCAGACAGCCGACTCGCCGGCGTTGCCGATCTCAGTTGCCGCAGCACCGTTGTGGCACTGACAGATCTTCGAAAGGCGGAAGGCGTTGGCGCAGTCGTTGGCCTTTGCCGAGGCAATCGCCTTCGTCATCAAGCACGCCCGTCCTCCGCCCGTCAGACACTCGGGATACGTAGCCACATAGTTCGCCTCACAGTTTGTCTCGCCGGGATCGGTGGTGTGATTCCCGATGCACCAATCGAGACTACCCTTGAAGTCGGCCCGCGCAGTGCCACCGAGAGACAGCACCAATGCGAGCGCGGCGATGAGTCGTGTTGCGATACCCATGATCCTCTCCTCTTGTTGGTTTGGTTGTTTGCGGCGTCGAACCTGATCGCGCCGATCACGCCGTGGATGCCGACGTAGATGAATGCACACCAGAGCAAACCGAGTGCCGTGGGATCTCGGCCGACACGCACCGAGACATCGGCTGCAGACGCGTTCGGAGCGGACGGTGCGTCCGAGAAATTGGATCTCGCTCGTCTGGCGTCCAAGAGTTTGGACCCCCGCCTCGCGGGATGCTCGATCCCACGGCACGGCCAGGGCAATGGGGCGTCGTAGCGAAAGACTGCGACCGACAGCGAGCTTCCCCGGACGTATCGAGCAAGTTTCGAACCACGCTTGCGCTCGACGTCGCTCCCTAGCTATGCAGCGCCGATGTCGGACGAGAAGTTGCAACGACAATGCGATCTCTACCGTCGGCTCCTCGACCTAGATTCACAAAAGGAGCTGGATCGGCTCCTCCGCGAAGCGTTGGCACTGATCGTCGACGTCACCGGCGCCCGTCTCGGGTATCTCGAGCTTCACGACGACGAGACGGGGGGACACTCGCGGTGGTCGGCGGCGTACGGCATGAGCCCAGCGGAAATCGCCGACGCCCAGTCCGTGACGTCGCGCGGCATCGTGGCGGAGGCCCTCGCGACCGGCGAAACGATCGTCACCCCTTCGGCACTGCTCGATACCAGGTTCCACGCGCTGCCGAGCGTGCAGCGCTCCCAGATCGAAGCGGTATTGTGCGCGCCGATCGGCACGGAGGCTCCATTGGGAGTGCTGTACATCCAGGGCGCTCCGGGCGGCCGACGATTCTCAGCGGACGATTGCGAAACGGCCGAGCTCTTCGTCCGTCACCTGGCGCCTCTTGCCGACCGCCTTCTGAGTCGGGAAAGCCGCGATCCCGACCCCACGAAGAAGTTCCGGGAGCTACTTCGCATCGACGACATCATTGGGAAGAGTCCCGCACTGGCCGATCTCCTTCATCAGGTAGCGCTGGTGGCGCCGCTCGACGTGAGCGTGCTGTTGACCGGGGAGTCGGGCACCGGCAAGAGCCAGATCGCGCGCGTCATCCACGACAATGGTCCGCGTGCTCGGCAGCCGTTCATCGAGCTCAATTGCGCGGCGCTGCCGGAGGCGCTGGTCGAGAGCGAGCTTTTCGGAGCCCACGCAGGTGCGCACTCGACGGCGACGCGCAAGGTGGACGGCAAAGTCTCCGCGGCGGATGGGGGGACACTCTTTCTCGACGAGGTCGGAGACCTTGCTCTGCCGGCTCAAGCCAAGCTGCTCCAACTGTTGCAATCGAAGGAGTATTACCCACTCGGCGCCACTAAGGCGGTGCAGGCCAACGTGCGCATCGTCGCAGCCACCAACATCGATCTCGAGTTCGCGGTCGGTGAGCGTCGCTTCCGACAAGACCTGCTGTACCGACTTCGTGTGCTCCCCGTCCACGTGCCGACCTTGGCTCAGCGACGCGAAGACATCGGCCTCATCGCAGATTTCTTTTCACGTGAAGCGTCGCGGCGACATCGATTGGGAACCCTCGAGCTATCGAGGCACACGCTACGCGCCATCGAGGCTACGGAGTGGCCCGGCAACGTGCGCCAGCTCGCGAATGCCGTCGAGGCCGCGGTCATCCGCGCCGCAGGAGAGCATGCAAAGCGCGTCGAGCCGCGTCATCTTTTCTCCGGCCCTGGCTCCGCATCGATTCCCGATGTGCTGACCTACCAAGAAGCCACCCGTCGGTTTCAAGCGCAATTCCTGCGCGACACCCTCGACGAAGCAGACTGGAACATACTCGAGGTGGCGGAACGCTTGGACCTGGCACGATCGCACGTTTACAACCTCATTAAATCGTTCGGGGTTGAACGCTCGTGAAAGTGTCCGCCCCGCACCCTGCCGGATACTCCGCACCATCCCCGGCGCTGGGCTCCTCCGAGATCGAAGCCTATCTCGATGAGGCGCGGGACCTCGTCCTCGATGAGATCCGGTTGATGGTTCCGCGGGACCAGCGGGGGTCCGGACGCCTCTACGATCTCATGCTCGACTACCCGCTGCGCGCCGCGAAAGCCTTGCGACCTGCGCTCTGCATCGCGAGCTGTCGCGCCCTTGGCGGGCGAACGGAAACGGTGCTCCGGTCTGCGGCGGTGCTCGAGCTCTACCACAACGCCTTTCTGATTCACGACGATGTCGAGGACGACTCTGAAAAACGGCGGGGCGCCGACACTCTGCACCGCGTCCACGGGGTGCCGATCGCGGTCAACGTTGGCGATGGCATGCTCGCGCTCGCGCTCCAACCGCTGCTGGACAATATGGCCTCGATCGGCATGGGCAATGCCCTGAGGATTTTGAAGACGGTCGGCGAGATGTCTCGCGCGACCGCCGAGGGCCAGGCCATGGAACTCGCGTGGATTCGGGCGGGCCGCTGGGACCAGCGCCGGCGCGACTACGTACGCATGGTCTACAAGAAAAGTGCTTGGTACTCGTTCGTCACGCCGGTCACGCTCGGTGCGATTTGCGCCAGTGCGGAAGATCCCCCCACCCGTGCACTCCGCCGGTTCGCGACGCTCCTCGGCGTCGCCTTCCAGATCCAGGACGACGTCCTGAATTTCACCGGGACGGAGCATCAATACGGCAAGGAGATCCTCGGAGATCTCTGGGAAGGTAAGCACACGCTGATCCTGCTGCATGCCTTGCAGCACTGTACGCCGACGGAGCATTGTCGAGCCGAAGGGATCCTGCAGAAGCCACGCGGCGGCGAGTCGTCGGTGCTGCCGCAAGGCTTCGCGGCCGTGCTCGAGAGTCTCGTGCGCGTGGGGGATCTTACGCCCGCCGGACGAGACGCCCTGGACGCGGTGTGGCATGGGGAATCGCGCCCTCCGGCGAAGACCGTGGACGACGTTGCCTTCCTCGCTGCGCTCGTGGAACGTGCGGGCAGCATCGCCTTCGCGCGCTCGATGGCTCGACGGCGTGCCGAACGAGCGCTCCAGACGCTGGAACACGGCAGCCGGTTCTTTCGGCCGTCGGTGCACTTCGATTTCATGCGCGGGTTGGCGCGATTCGTGGTGGAACGGAGCTGGTAATGCTCTCGAGACTGGAGACGCGACGTCATGGCCATCGATGAGGGCCTCTTTCGCCGATTGCACTCGCTGCCCGAGGGGCGGATCGTCGCGGAGCTCAAGAAGATTCATGCACGACGCACGGACGGGTCGGAGGCTCCCACGGTACGTTCGACGCCGGCATCCAGCCGCGGTCGCGAGACCGACTATGACCGCGCCCGCCGGGTGTTCGCTGGAGAAGAGCAACGACTCCGGAAACACGCGCTGCTTACCGAGCAGGTCGTCGAGCAGCTGCGCAACCAGGAGCCCGGCAGCGAGCGTGAACGGAGCACCCAAGAAACTTTGTTTCTGCGTGCCGCCGCAGGACGGCCCGCAGGCGGACGCTTCCGACTCGCCAATCGGTTCGCCCGCACATTGGACATCGAGCTCCACGCGAAACCGTTGCGGCACGATGGCAGCGAAATCGATGTGCCGTGTCCGATCACGGTCTCCCCGTCGGAAACCCGACTCCGCCCAGGAGAAGACTGCGTGGTGCGCGTCCACATCGATCTCGCGGCCGTCGAGGCGCTGCTCGCTCCAGGTGCCACGTTGGAAGCCGAGATCGTCGCACGCGGTGACGGTTCCTGTCTCCATCGGTTGTGGATCGAGGTCGAGATCTATGCGGCGCCCTCGCCGAAAGGACGCCCGTGAGCGACGAGCTTCCCACGCTGGCACTGCAACCCAACGACGACGAGCTGTCGCGGCTCCTGCACGAAGCGCAATACCTCCTCCTGAAGCACCCCGTGGCGGCGCAAGCCGCCTTCGGGGCGTTCGTCGCCGAGGGGCGGCGTTTCGCGACGACCGAGGAAGGCCAGCGCTGGGAATCGCGCTTGCGCGGCTCCGATCTCATCCGCAGGGGCCGCGTCGTGTGGGAGGTCGTGACGCTCAAGATGCTGGAGGAGAATCCCCCTGACGTGCTCCCCACGGCCTACCTCGATGCAATGGTACGCGCGACCTCGAGCGCGGAGCTCGAGCCGCTCCTCGCACAGCTCTTCGACATGGGATGGGAGAATGGACGTACCGATCCTTCATCGGATGAAAAATGAGTTCGATCACCGCAACCTCTGGTTGCAGGTGGTGCTGGGATTGCTCTCGGCCGGCGAGCGACTCGAGCGCATGCTGAATCACCACGCGCCGGCGCACCCGGCTGAGCAACCCGACGGGTCCCCGCCGGCACCCGCCGAAGCAGCCGACGAAGTGCTGATGGCATTCGTCCTCGGCCTCGTCGGGTCCAAAGCGCATCTCCACGAGGTTCTGGAGCGCGCCGCGACGGACGGCGGGGCTCCGAACCCCGAGCCCCCGGACCCACCTCCGCCCAGCCACTCGACGTTCGGAAGTTTTCTCCGGTGAGCGCGGCTGATCCCGCGGTCGCACGGCGTGACCCGCTCGACCTGACGCGGGCCATCGAGCTCGGAGACTACCTGCGCCGTTCGCCATTCGGCGTCGGAGGTGCCGGGTCCCACAAGGAGTGGTTGCACTTCGTGGTCCACACGGCGGAGCTGGATCTCCTGGTCAATTTCAGCCTCGTCGACGACGTGCGGCCCGAGGCCGCGCCGGGAACCGAGTTTCCCCGCATCGTGGTCCTGGTGCGTGACGCTTCGCAAGGTGGCACCGGATGGGATGGTGACATCGAGCTCTTCGAGCCCGACGAGTGCCGGGCCGTCGGGGGCGGGATCGAGCTACGTTTCGGTGCCAATCACGTGCGTTTCGTGGACGGACACTACGAGATCCGCATTCGCATGCGCCGCCGTCCGATCGTTCTCGATCTGCGACTCCGACCAGTCTCGCTCCCAGCACTGTCCAACAACATCAGTCTCGAGCTCGAGGATCGACCAATCAACTGGATGGTCCTTCCGCGGCTCGTCGCGGACGGGACCGCGCGCCTCGGTAGCGCCGAGCACCGTTTGCACGATGCCCCCGCCTACCATGATCACAACTGGGGACATTTCGCGTGGGGACGCGACTTCGCGTGGGAATGGGGCTTTTCTCTGCCGCCCACCCCCGACGAGCTGTGGACGGTCGTGTTCGTGCGTCTCGCCGATCGTGGTCACACGCGCACGCTCACCCAAGGGTTGTTCCTCTGGCGTCATGCAGCCCACTGGCGAATCTTCCGAGCGCACGAGATGCAGGTCGCCCCGCGCGGCATTCTGCGCGTTCCCCGCGCGTACAAGCTCCCGCACGTCATGAACGTCATTTCCCCGGGATCGGATACGGACGTCCCGGCTCGCCTGGAAGCACGCGCCGAAGCCGACGGCGATTGGGCTGAGATCGAATTCACGGCAGAGGACGTGGCTCAGGTATGCATCCCGAACGACACCGACGACGATGCCGTGACCGTCATCAACGAGGTGAGCGGCGGTCTCTGCCTCCGCGGCGAGGTGCGCGGCGAACGCCTCGCCATGTCGGGCCGGGCCATGTTCGAGTTCGTGCGGGGAGGCTGACGTGTTCGCGACGTTCCTGGATCACTCGATGACCGTGCTCGCCGCCGAGAAGCCCGCGGTCCATGCCCGCCTCTGCGTGTTGCTCTACGATCGCGAAGCGCGGCTGGAGGTCGACCATGAGCACATCGGGATCGCGTTTCCCGACGGAGCCTTTCGACTCGTCGATACTGTCGCGCATCCGTTCATCGAGCTCCGGTCGAGCCGGGCGACCGTGCTCGACGTCGTGGGCGGCCGATCGACCCTCGACGACGCGGTCTGGGCCGACCGCCTGTGGCTGCGGGGGCATCTCGACGACCTGGTGCTATTCCACGACGCCCTCGTGCTCTACCTCCAAGGCGCCGTGCGCTGTCCGTCGTTTCCGTGGCTGTTGGAATGCTATCAGGACGCGCGCATACCGAGCATGGCGGAGCTGGAGAACCACCTCGACCGTACGAGCCCTAACCGCAGCCGATCGGAGATCGAGCGGCTCGCGATGGCCGTCGCCCACAAGGAGAGAGCTCATGGGTGAGATCAAGGACGATCCGAAGCGACCACTTGTAATCGTGTTCGGGGCGGGCGTCACCGGCCTCGCCGCGGCGCACGAGCTCATCGAGCGCGGCTTCCGGGTCCACGTGTTGGAGCCGTCGGAGAGCCTCGATCACTACGGCTGTTGCGAGGTCGGCGGCATGGCACGCTCGCAGTATGCGCGGTTGGCGAAGACGACGTCGCCGCAAGCAGTGACGGGTCCACCGGAGCAGGTGCACACGGCACGTGGAACTCCGCAGCTGGTCTATTTCGATGAGGATTCGTCGACCTGGGACGACGCGTTCACGATCCCCGAGGAATACATCGCCAACAAGTGGGTCGAGCCGCCCAATTGGGCAAAGCTTCTCGAGCTCATCCAAGTCCTGATAGCGGTTCGGAAGCAGGACAAGAGCAACGGCATCGCGGACACTTTCGTTCATGTGATCGGGCATTCTTCTGACTCGTCTAGCAATGCGGATGCTCGCCAGCTCGGCTGCGACCGCGCCAAGGCCGTCGTGGACGAGCTGGAACAACTCCTCAAGAAGGACCCGGATTACAAAGAGATCGGTGGAATCACGCTCGTCCCAATGTCCCGAGGAGCGGACGATCCTATCGGAGACAACAATCACGAGGCAGGGCGAGCGCGAAACGACCGCGTCTCGTTTGAGCTCCCGGAAGTCCGCCTCCCGGGAGAGCATGGATACCGCTTCTACCCGGCGTTCTATCACAACCTCGACGACCAACTGCGGCGGATCCCTGTCTACGACCGCCAAGGGCTTCCGACCCACCGCACGGTCCTCGACAACCTAGAGCACGCCGAGAGCGCGCGCTTCGGGGTCGAGGACGGGCAGCCTCCCATTCGCTTCGAACGGCGCTTGCCGCGCTCATTCGAAGAGCTCCGGCGTACGGCCGAGGAGCTCGCCAACAGGCTTGGGTTTCCCGTCGACGACTTTCTCTTCTTCGAGCTCAAGATGCTCAAGTTCATGACCGCCTCCACTGCCCGCCGCAAAGCAGAGTACGAGAACGTTTCGTGGTGGGAGTTCGTCGAGGGCGACCGCTATGCACCGGTCACGCAACGACACCTCCGCGCCGCGCCGCAGGCGCTGGTCGCAATGGAGGCGTTCGCCACAGATGCATACACCGCCGGAAACATCTACCTTCAGCTCCTCCTCGATCATCTCAGCACCGGCGCGCGTGTCGACCGCACGATGAACGCTCCGACGAGCGAGGCGTGGCTGCGACACTGGAAACGCTACCTGCGTATCCAAGGCGTCAAGTTCTTCGTCGGGAAGCTCATCGGTCTCGATACGAAGCCGGTCAAGGACGCGAAGCCACGGCTCAAACCGATCTTCTGGCGGCTCCTCGCCGGCTTCGAAAGCAGCACTCCGACGCCAGAGCCCGTCTACATGGACGAGGTGGACAAATACTCAGGGCAGGACATCGGCCTCGACTGGGAGCTTACCGACGATTGTCACTTCGTGCTCGCCCTGCCCGCTCAGGTGGCACAAACCGTCCTACAGAGCGTCCCAAATGACGCGGATCTCGACGAGACGCTCCTCAAGCTGAAGCACTACGATCTCGGCAGCCAAGACTCCACGACTGGAAAGCGCATCGGTGCATTGCGCGACTTCGTCGGTATCCAATTCTACTTCCCCCACGATCTGAAATTTACAAGCGGCCACACGTACTACCCCGACTCGGATTGGGGCCTCTCCTCCATCTCGCAGCTGCAGTTCTGGAAGGATCGCCGCACCCGCGACAGCCGATACCTCGGCGTCTTGTCCGTCGACATCGGCAACATGGTCGAACCGGATCGCAGCCGATACCGTCTACACGTCGTGCGCGCGCGGGTCGCCATGCGGAACGCCGAGAGCTCTGCGGCCCGCGTCGATCTCCTCACACTCGACGCCGAGCAGCGAAAGGCAATGCGGCGCGCACTCGCCGGCGGCAACGCCGCGCGGAAAGCGGCCGCCGACCTGACGAATCTCCTGCCATTCAAGATCAACGCGGAGCTGCAGAAGGCGCTGCGGGTGGCACGCGGTATCGCCCGACAGTTCTCCCACTCGCTCAGCGAGGTGGACCGCGACGCGCTGAAGGCCGCGCTCGTCGCTGCCGAGAGCGCCGCCCATGGACCGAACTCCCTACGCGTTGCGCGCATCCTGGCATCGATCAGGACGACCGTCGACGCCGTCTACCTGACGGGCACCGCACGCAAAAAGCCGCCCGGAGGGAAACGAACCGAAGCGCAACTCGTTGCACGCGCGGTCGCCAAGGCATTTCTTCAGACGATCCGCGCTCTGCGGTTGGTCCGCAAGGGCAAGACCGCCTGGCAAAGCACGCGTATGGGCATCGCCGCGGCCGTGTGGCGGCAGATCAAGCTAGGTCTCGACCCCGTCCAGGCCAAGGCGGTCCCCGATCCGCTTTGGTTCCACATCGACGACAATCTGGAGTTCCACCCAACCTCGAAACCGGATGATGGTGACGATGGTACCGTCTCGAGGAACAACTCACCGTTCCAGATCAACCTTGTCGGGGACTTCGACCTGCGACCCGGCAAAGGGCTGGCATTGCCGCCTGAGATCAGGGACGACAGCGGCACTCGCCAACCCGGACCGACGCCCGAGTTCTATGAGATCGCCAACCACCAATGGCTCGTCGCTGGCATGTTCACGAAAACCTATACCCGCCTCTCGACCATGGAGCTCGGCGTCGAATCCGCACGGCACGCCGTGAATGGGCTCCTCCACGGACTCGTCAAGGACGGAAAGGGACAGATCCCTGGCAAAATCATGGGAGACCTCTGCAGGATCGAGAACCCCGAGCGCTACGAAATCGACGACCTCGCCTTCCTAAAACGGATCGACGAGCAGTTGTTCGCCGAGGGCCTGCCACATTTCGTCGATATCCTCGGGCTCGAGGATGCCGTCCTGACGGTCAAGCGGATGCGCGAGCGTGGCCGTTTCGACACCGATCCGCTCGATCAGGCGCTGCGATTTCTACGCGTCACCATGCAGGGAGGACGGAGCGAGCTGAATCAGCTTAGGAACTCCCTGCCCGTGCCGAACCTTGCCGGCCCGCTTCAGGATGGCCTGATCGGTGCCGTCGACCAAATCGCCGACATCGTGCGCAAGATCCTCGGGCGATAACGGCGACGGAATAGGCCACGAAGGCAATTGACGCAACGGATGGACGCGGACCCTGCCCCACCCCACTTCCCCGCGCACCCTCGTTTCGCGTACCGATCCGCGCTCGGGCGAGGCGGCATGGGGGTCGTCTATCGGGCCTACGACCGGGAGATCGAGCAGGACGTCGCGCTCAAGACCGTCGACGATCCGGAGCACGCGCGCAAGCTGAAGCGTGAGTTCCGGGCCGTCGCCGACCTCAGTCATCCAAACCTCGTCGAGATCCACGAGCTGTTCGCCGAGAGCCGCCAGTCCTTCTTCACGATGGAGCTGCTCGAGGGAGTGGATTTCGTGCAGTTCGTGCGCGGACAGGCACCAGGCGCCGACGGGGCCGAGCTCCCACCGGAGGCATTCGAGCGCGCGATCGCGGCCCTCGGACAACTCGTCGACGGCGTCGCGGCAATCCATACCGCCGGCATTCTCCATCGCGACATCAAGCCGTCGAACGTCCTCGTGTGCCCTTCGGACACGAGCGAGGGCCAGCGCGTGGTCCTGCTCGACTTCGGCCTGGTGAGTCCGGTTGCTCTCCGGTCCGATCCAGAGTCCGGCCGTGGCCAGCTCGCCGGGACGCCGGCACGCATGCCCCCAGAACAACTCTGGGGTGAGGCGGTCGGACCACCGAGCGACTGGTACGGGGTCGGGATGCTCCTCTACGAGGCACTCACGGGCCTTCATCCCCACATCCGCTTGCGCCTCGGCCCGGGTGGGACGCGGAACCTCGACCCACCGCGCGTCCGTCAGCGCACGATCCCGGAGTGGCTCGATGCACTGGTAGTGGAGCTCCTAGCCGACGATCCGAAGGCTCGGCCGACGGCCGGTGACGTCCGCCAACGGATCACACGGGCTAGGTCACTTGGATGGCGGGGGAGCGCGCGCAACGAACCCGCGCAGCGCCGCACGGACGGTACACACGGACCGCAGCTGTCGACCACCTCGCAGGAGGTTTTCATCGGTCGCCGCAACGAGCTAGGGCGACTGCACGACGCGTTCCATGAGGTGCGGGAGGGCGGCGTCGTCGCGGCCCTGGTTTCTGGCGTCTCGGGCATCGGCAAGACCGAGCTCTTGCGACGTTTTACGCAGCGCCTGCGTGTCCGCAACGAGCTGGTCGTACTCCGCGGCCGTTGTCATCTGCGCGAGTCGGTCCCTTTCGCCGGGTTCGATCAAGTGATCGACGATCTCGTCGCGCACGTTGCGAGCCTCGAGCCCGGACGCGTGGATCTCTTGCCCGAGCATGCGGCGCAGCTCAAGCGCTTGTTTCCGGCATTCCAAGGCGTGCCTCCCTTCGATCGTGCGGCGATCGAGAAGGATGCGACCGAGCCGACCGTCCTTCGCCACCTGGCGGCCGGAGCGCTTCGCGACATCCTCACCCGGCTCGCAGCGCATACCCCGATCGTCATGTGGATCGACGATCTGCAATGGACCACCGAGGACAGCAATTTTCTGCTGCGGAGCCTCCTGCGTCCGCCCGCGCCTCCGCGGCTCATGCTGCTGCTTTCCTACCGAAGCGAGGAACGCAGCGACAACGAGGTGCTGGGGGACGTGCTGCGATTCATCGTTGGGACGCAAGACGTCCGGGTGGTCGACATCGAAGCCGGACCACTTGAGCCCGACGAAAGCTTCCAATTGGTATCCGAGTTGGTCGAACGGCTCGGCGGCGAGGCAGGCAACGCGGAACGCGACATCGCGCGTGAGTCCGAGGGCTCGCCGTTCTTCATCGGGGAGCTCGTGCGCCACCATGCCAATGTGGCGGCACGGCGTCGTGGCGCGGAGCCCGCTCCGGTCCATCTCGACGAGGTCATGCGGCGACGATTCGATGCGCTCAGCCCGATCGCCAGGCGCGTCCTGGAAACGGTTGCCGTTGCCGGCGCGCCGATCCCGCGCGACGTGATCTTGCGAGCCGTCGGCCTTGGCACGGCGGGGCGATCCGTGACCGGCGCGCTCGAGAAGCAATGCCTCCTCAAATCGAGCATCGCCAACGGCGTACGCCGTCTACGGCCATACCATGATCGCATCGGCGAATCGCTCCTGGAGCAGTTGTCGCCCGATGCGAGGCTGGCAGGCCATCGTGCACTCGCTCTCACCCTTGAGGGCGAGCCGGGTGGGGACCCGGAAGCGCTGGTCACACATTGGATGGCCGCGGGCGACCCAAAGCGGGCGGGATACTACGCTGTCGCGGCTGCGGAACGCGCATCGCTGGCACTGGCGTTTCGACGAGCGGCGGACCTGTACGAAACCGCGATCGAGTACGCCCCCCCGACCAATGATCGCCAACCTCTTCGCGTGGCGTTGGCGGAGGCGCTTGCCAACTCCGGACACGGAGCTCGAGCGGCTGCGTGCTTCGAGCAGGCATCCAATGAGCTGACGCAAACAGGCGACAACGAGGTTGCGGTCATGGCGCTCCGCCAGCGTGCGGCGCAGCAGTTTCTTTGCTGTGGCCTAATCGATGAAGGGCTCGCCATCATGCGCGAGCTCGCGCCGCGTTTGGGCTTGTCGATGCCCCGCTCGCCGGCTGCTGCCGTGCGCTCTTTCCTCTGGGAGCGTTTGCGGATCGCCCTCCGCGGTCTCGACTTCGAACGACGCGACGCCGGAGGAATCGCGACCGAGACGCTCACGCGCATGGACGCCATCTTCGGAACCGCAAAAGGGGTCAGCATGGTGACCCCTACCGTAGCGGCTGCACTGCACGCACAGCACCTGATCCTCGCGCTCGACCTCGGGGAGCCGTCGCGGGTGTCTCAGGCGCTCACCAATGAGGCGGCGTGGTGCGCCATCATCGGTGGCAAGCGCTACTGGCGCCGCGCCGACACCGTATTACGCCGAACTGCGGAACTGACAACTGGAGCGACGAGTCCGTACGATGAGGCATTTTTTCGGATGGGCGCCGGGTCGGTGGCATGGAGCCGTGGCGATTGGCATGGCGCCATTACGCAATCGACAATCGCCATCGACCTCTACCGCCGCCGTTGCCGTGGCGTCGCATTCGAGATCGCGATCACCAACGTCTTCTTTCTCTCCGCATTGGCGCTGGCAGGCCGTATCAGCGAGCTCACCGAACGTACGCACGCTGGACTCCAAGACGCGCGGGAACGCGGGGACCTGTTCGGTATGAGTGCCTGCATCATGCCGGAGCCGGTCCTGACGTGGCTCGTCACCGACCAAGCCGACCTGGCCCTCGCGCAGGCTGACGAAGCCATTCAACGTTGGCCGTCCAATCTGACACTCACTCAGCACTATCATCATCTCATCGCGACCGGCGAAGCTCTGCTCTATGCCGGTCGTCCGTGGGAGGCGTGGAGGCGCATCACCACTGCCTGGCCCCAACTGCGCCGAGCCCACTATCTCAGTCTTGCCTGCCCGCGACATCTCTTGCTCTTCCTCCGCGCAAGCACGGCCATAGCAGCAGCAGTCGGCCCTCCAGATCCCAGCATGCCCAGATGGACGGCGCAGCGGCTCGTGCGCCGCGCCCGCCGCGACGCCCGCCTCCTCGCCCGCGGGCCTCTGCCGTTCACGCAGCCGTGCGCCCAGATCATTCGTGCCGCGCTCGCCGTTCGCAACGACGACACTCGGGAGGCGGGACGCTTGCTCCAGTCCGCCGTTGTCGGCTTCGACCTCGCAGCGATGCCCGTCCATCGAGAGGCTGCTCGTCTCCGGCTCGGCGGCGTCCTCGCGTCTGGGGGTGAACACAGCGCGACGGCATTGAATTGGATGACGACCCACGGCATCCGACGCCCAGAGCGCCTGGCCCGCGTGTTCGCCGCGGGCTTCGTCGAGGATCGCGTCGAGTGACGTTTGCAGAAGACTTCCATGGTCATCCTGATTCGCGAATTAACTAACGCAATGAAATCATCCGTTAGCGCTCAGTGCTCGCTTTCGGCGTTCGACGGGGCTACGGCTCGGTGTCGGACTGGCGGTGCCGGATGCTGACGGTGGATGGGGAGTTGGCGCCTCGCGCTCCGCAAACGTCGATCCACGCTCCAATCGTCCTGCATCCAACACGCCTCCGTATCCGGGCATCGCCTCTGCGAGCAGGGCCCCGCCGACCGCGATGATCACGAGGCGAACGATGCGACCGCGTCCCATGTGAGAAACAACTTGAAAATCACCGTCTCATCGCTGCCACCGGTGATTTGCGCCTTCACAGCGGGGACGATGCGGTAGGATAGCGATACAGTCCACGCGTCGTCGCCGTCGACTTGGTTGTAGAGCGTGTAGTCACCACTGAAGTCGACCCCGGTCAGTAGCTCTCGGCTCAAGCCGAGCGTTGCGATCACATCATCTTTCGAGAGTGCGTTCTTCGGGTCTAGCCTGCCCCAGCTCAGGTTTCCACCGAGAGTGAATTTCCATGGGAGCGTCTGCTCTGCGGCGAGCCCGGCCTGCCAAGCCTTGCTGTGCACCAAATCGTCGCCTTTTAAGCTTCCGAAGGCGGCCAGTTTGAGCTTGATCGCGTCGGTCTGCGGCCGGAGGAAACCGAGCTTAAGGCCGCCGCTCGTGACGCTGATGTTGTCGGCCAACCCTTCGACATCGGTCGACCTGTAGCTGACATTCGCCTCAACGGGCATCGGCTCGAAGGTATTGGAGTACGCGAGACCGATACCGAACGCCGTCCCGCCGTCGAACGTCGCGCCAAAAGGCACCGCGGTGAGGTAGTGCGCAGTCCGCTTACTCTCTTCCGCCATGAGCTCTGTCGTTACACGGCGTCCGACCGTACCGGGAGCGTCGGTAGTCGGTTCATCGTAGACGCGAGCAGCAATCAAGTTGCCGCTCGTTGCAACGAAGCCCGGTCCACCGAGCCCTTGCGCCGAGGCCATCGTAGCCGAGCCCAGCATCATCGAAAGAATGCTCATAGTCGCCACACCCAGGGTGACTCGAATCCGCGTTGTCTCGCTCATGCATCCTCCCTCTATCTGTACCGCGTGGAATCGAACGAACGACGACTTGTGCAATCCCAATGCCACAGATTCGATAACGCGCACGCATACTATTGTAGGATTCAAATCGGCAAGAACGGCCTGCAAACGAGACCGACTGGTCGTCCGAAGGGGCGCAATATCAATTGGAGTACGTGCGTCGCCGTCGCCGACCATCGGTCCCAATCCAATTGATTGGACGGCCGCGTCAGTACTTTCCAATTCCGTGAACGCCGGGTGCCACTCACAGACCGATGGCGCAGCGGATGTCGCCGTGGCGTGAGTCTTGCTTTCCGAGCTCGACCTCCGCACGCGGAGGAAATCGCAGTTCGAGAGGGAGACTCATGAAGAAGACCATCATCCTGGCAGCACTCGGCACGTTCGGCGTCCTCACGGTTGCCGGACCATCTTTCGCGCAGAGTTATTCGTACAGTGGGAAGAAGGCTGCCTTAGCGCTGATCCGGTACGGAGCGGCAAACGGCGGCGGCCCGATGCCCTCCGCCGACGTCTCTCTTGCCAGCACTTCGATCGCGCGCGGCCTTCGCAAGAACGTGCTCGTCGTGCACGGCGAGCTGACAGGTCGCGGCAACGGTAACGCGTCCGCCGTCCGCAGCAATGCCGCCGTCAACGGTCACGGCATGGAAGGCGAGACCGCGTACGGGAACTGCGGTGGATCAGAGGGCTGCTCAGCAACCGGCACATGGTTCCTCGACCTCGACAAAGCCGAGGCGTCCTTTCCGGGCACGTTCATCGGCCAGACGCTCACCATCGAGCTCGTCGGTGGCGACGCCGCCAATTCGGGACGACTGGCACGGTCAACCTGATCGCCGAGTGGTCAAGAAGTAGCTCATATCAACCCGAGGATCGGCCGAGCGCCGATCCTCCACACCTCCAGAAGGAGACATGCGATGCGAGCCTCATTTAGATCCGCGATCCTAACGGCGATGCTGATGGCCGGTGGGCTTCTCCCTGCGGTGCCTGCGGGTGCCGACTGTGGTCCGGCGCCCATCACCAGCAGCTACTCCACCAACTTCTACCGCGCCCAGCGCCACTTCGCCTGCACCAAGTTCTGCCAGTCGACCGGCGGCTCGGTGAACGCGACCTTTCCAGTCGAAGGTATCCCGATCGGCGGCGGTGCGAGCTACAGCAACCAAACCTGCAGTGAGCTCTGTCAGAGCGACGACCTGACCGAACAGCAGGCGACGCAGTTCATCCAGCAAGAGCACGCCGACCGCGGCGCGCAAATCGTCGACGAGTGCGCGTACCGAATGTGCACCTTCCTCCAACAGGGCGTGTCCGAGACGCTGAAGACGCTCGCGATTACCATGCAGGCGACGATCTGCCAGCACTGGCTTACACCCGACGGACAGACCCCGGGACACTCGTCCGAGATCACGTTCTCGGAGACCGCCATCCCGCTCACCTTCATCGTTGGCAGTGACCAGGTTACCGAGCGCCTGATCACGATCCGCAACGACGATGACGCGACGAAGAAGTTCCTGCTCTTCGTCGATCAAGGGCCAGCTGGGGTTCCCGCCGGCGCCAACGCCCTCGTGACGGTTCGCAAGTTCGGCAGCAACAGCCTGAAGCCGATCACCAAGCTGACCGTCAAGGGCTTCTCATCGGTCACGGTGAAGCTGGTCGTCTCGGCGCCGGCGAGCATCGGCGAGACATACATGCCGCAGCTGGTGGTCCAGAATGCCAAGGATGCCGGCAAGCGGAACCGCGTGCAGTTCCTTCTCCGGAAGCGCGATCCGAATGCCGAGATCCCCCCGGGCTTCCGGATCTGCGATGAATCCGAGCCGTGCTCGGGCATTCCCTACCTCTGCTCGAGTGTGGGCGACGACTCCGACGGGTTTCAAGGTGGCATGCTGATCGCCAACGTCAACGCCGGCGAGATCATTTTCGGCGAGTGGGTAAACCCACAGTGCGGGACCTCGGGATCCGGCTGGCATACGGGATGGGGCAGCTGCGGCAGCGGACAAGGCAACGGCTTCAAACGCTGCCGGAAGGTGCTCGTGTACGAGCCCTGATCCACGACCGACTATCCGAACCTCAGCAGAGTGACGAGGACCGTTGATCTCGAGAGGAAACCGATGCACCTGCGGCAGCGAATTCCGACGCCGTGGTCGGAATCGTGCCGCAGAACTTCGCGAGCTTACGACAATGGGCCGTGGGGACTCGAACCAACGACCCGCTGCTTAAAAAAGGAGAGCCAAAGGGGCTGCTACGACAGGTCAGGAACAGCTATCCCGGCGATCTCGCAGGAAACCGCGATGACGCGCTCGCGTCGTGGTAGGGCGTGTTTCGGGGTGGGGTGGTGACTGGGTGGTGACCGACGGTTCCGACGTCAACCGCCTGGTCATCGAGACATGCGTTGGTATGAAGTCGGCCGGCCGGTTTTCAAGTGCAGCAAGTAAGGTCCCCGGCGGTCCTCACCGGTGCTAACGAGTGTGGTCCTGAAGGAGTTATCGCCTTCAGCATCCCTTCGAGTACTCGCTCGCCCCTGCCCGTCCTCTGACGTTGGAGTTCCCAACGTTTTGTGGACAGCTCGTCACCGCGGTTTCTGAACTGCTTCGAACTGCTCTGGGCTCACGCCGCCTATGTGACTTGTGACGGCGAGTTCGATTGTAGAAGCTGATGTAGTCGGTGACATCGTTGAGCGCCAGCTCACGGGTTTTGTAGAGGTGCTTCTTGATCCGCTCCTTCTTGAGACTGCTGAAGAAGGACTCTGCGACGGCGTTGTCCCAGCAGTTCCCTTTACGGCTCATTGAGCTTGCCCCAGTTTCGTAGACACCCCGCATCGCACGAAGAGTGCGGTAGGAGCGTGTCATGGGAACAAAGAAACGAACGCGGCGGAAGTTTTCAGCGGAGTTCAAGGCGGAGGCGGTGCG
>Ga0163144_10006662_pt1 | contig 25440 bp, 28 predicted proteins | sample OliLak19BULKMAT1_FD_123175 | JGI IMG/M metagenome (GOLD analysis project Ga0163144, IMG submission 123175) | Freshwater microbial mat bacterial communities from Lake Vanda, McMurdo Dry Valleys, Antarctica - Oligotrophic Lake LV.19.BULKMAT1 | ecosystem: Environmental > Aquatic > Freshwater >... | reverse complement strand
CTTCACGTCCGTCGGCTCCAGGCCGCCGAAGTGCTTCCGCCAGGCGTAGATCGTCGCCGGCGCCACCCCATGCTTCTTCGCCACCTCGGGAATCGGCTTGGCATCCGCCTCCCGGAGGATCGTTAGCATCTGCTCTTCGCTAAATCGGGTCTTCTTCATGGCTCCCTCGTGATCCGAGGGGCCATTCTCTCAGGCTTCAGGTGGTCCGAAAAAGGCCGGGCAGGTCAGGTGCACGGGCAAGCACTTGAGGACGGCTGAAGACTCCTTCGTGTATGGAATGGTCAAGAAATACGACCAGATCAAGGCGGTCGGTGGCGATCGCCCATTTGTCGCTATCTCAGCCCGCAAGGCCATCCGGATTCTCCAGACGCTCCCCAAACGCACGCCAGGAATCGGAATGCGCGCGTGGGGGACGGGAGCCCTGGGGGAGACCAACGTTCATGTCTCGATCGCAAACGAGATGACTCCTTGGAGCGAACTCTCCGAACTCCTAGTGGAGGGGGGCCCCCAAGCGGTCACTGCGCTTATTAGTCTGACCAAAATGGAATCTGTTTTTGACTCGAAAGTGTAGAACATCGCTGAACAGCCCTTGGTATAATTTTGTCGGGATTGTTGTTTGATGTTGAAGGCCATCAGCCTATACACCGGTGTCGGAGGAATCGACTTCGGACTCGAGGCGGCAGGCCTCAAGACAGCGGTTGCAATCGAAATGGATGGTGCATGCTGTCGCACGCTTCGACTTAACCGGCGTTGGCCCGTGATTGAGGGCGACATCCACAACGTAACGTCAGCGGAAATCTTGAGCACCGCTGGGCTTCGAAAGCGAGATGCCGATCTCTTAGTTGGCGGACCGCCTTGCCAGCCGTTTTCAAAGTCCTCTTACTGGGTCAACGGCGACTCTGGTCGCCTCAATGATCCGCGCTCGAGCACTCTCGGCCAGTACTTGCGCGTGCTCAGGGACACGCTGCCCCGCGCGTTCCTTCTTGAGAACGTATCGGGGTTAGCCTTCAGCGGCAAGTCTGAAGGACTCTCCCTTCTTCTTGACGGAATCAAGAACATCAACACTGGGGCGAAGACCAACTATTCCGTCAAGTTCCAGGTAATCAACGCGGCGTCTTTCGGAGTTCCTCAGACTCGGGAACGCGTTTTCTTAGTTGGTGCCCGTGACGGCACAGACTTCGTGTTTCCATCGGCGACCCACGCAGAGGCAAACTCAGTCCAGGGCGGGCTGGAGCCCTTTCGAACAGCCTGGGATGCGATTGGGGATCTACCGGCTCACCCTGCGGAAGAAGGAATCGAGGTCAACGGGAGGTGGGGCGGCCTGCTCCCCACGATCCCGGAAGGCCAGAATTACCTCTGGCATACCTCCAGATACGGTGGCCTTCCCCTATTCGGTTGGAGAACCAGGTACTGGAGTTTTTTGCTCAAGCTCGCGAAGGACAGACCCTCTTGGACCATTCAGGCTCAGCCGGGCCCGCACATCGGCCCATTTCATTGGAAAAACAGGCGGCTCACAACTCTGGAGATTTGCCGGCTACAGACTTTTCCGGACGGCTTGAGCTTCGACTGCTCGCGCAACGAAGCTCAAAAGATGCTGGGCAACGCCGTGCCGTCGCTGCTCATCGAAGTGCTTACTCGTGAGATTCGGCGCCAATTGCTCGGTAGCCCTGCAAGGGGCCATTTGAAACTGCTATCTCCTCGGCGAAACAAAGTGCCTGGCCCAGAGAAGGTGACTAAAGTGCCAAGCCAATTCCTGTCGCTGATTGGCCAGCACCCAGAACATCCCGGCACAGGGAAGGGACGGGCGGCCCGTGAACGGCTTGCGAAACTACAGCCAACATTGTTCTAAGGAGTGTCTGTGGCCTCAGGCTGTCGCCGCCGGCAGCTCGTCGTTGGGACTGCGCAACTCTAAGAAAACCACCTTCAATCGATCGGACACATCTGGGTTGCGCTTCATTACTCCCTCCTCAAAGAATCGGAGGGGCGACCTCGCAAACGAGTATCCATTCACGACCGCCAACTGCTCCCGAAGGTCGGCCAGCAACGGTTCGTATGCCTCCTCTGCCAAGAGGGCAGCGAGCACCAACACAGCTGCGAGACCTACACCGAAGAAAGTGTTTCTCCGCGAACGATACTGGGCTAGGCACTCTCGCATCTTGCCAAAGTCTGCGGCCATACATGACGCCATCGCTTTGTTGTAATGGGAGTAATTGGCGTGCCAACCAATCGCTTCGGCCTCTGTGTACCGCTGCAGCGCCTCCTCCGCACGGCCGCTTGCCAGTAGTTTGTTTCCCTCGAATACCTTGGCCTGCGCAGTGTTGCGCTCAACTGCCGAAAGGCTTGCTCCCTCCTCTATCTGCTCCCTGAGTCGAGGGATCTGAGGGTCATCCGGGAAGATTGCCGCCGCCGAAGCCAGATCGCCAAGCGCTCCGGGTGTATCGCCCGCCAGGAATTTGGCGCGCGCTCGGCCCAAGTAGTTGGTATGGACGTTTGGGTGAACCGCAATGACTTGATCATAGGCCCGCACGGCGTCCGTGTAATAGCCGCTGACGAGAAGCGCGCGGGCATTCCCACGCACATATGCGCGTTCCTCAGGCTGCGCGGCGGCGTCTAACGTCTCGAGTTGTTCCTCTAGCGGCACCTTATCGACCTTGAGTTCCTCAATCGTCGACAAATCGACGTCGAGTGCAAGACGAACATCTTCCCTTAGCGCGGCGTCAGCATCTTGAATTGTCTGGAACTCACGATCTGCGATCTCAAGCATTCCAGCCAGAGACATGAACCGTCTCCGTATTAATGCAGGGATTGCAGCGACGGACTTATACTGAATGTCGTGCTCCATCTCCGCCCACGCGTGCTGGAGAATAGTTCGGGCCTGAATTTCGCCGATCAGCCCCTCGAATCGCCGATACTCGGCGAGCGTCGTCCGGGTTTCGCGCAGCTTTACAAGATAGTGAATGCTCTGATAGCCGAAACGGCCCTCGGCAACAAGCTCTTCGCCCTTGTCCCTCCTCTCCACGACGTCAAATTCCGCATCGATACTTCGGCCAACATCCTCCAAGTTCCGCGGGAAGAAGGTGATGATCCTAATGCCCGCCAAATCAGTAATCTGCCTCATCGGTTCCGGATACTTGGGCACGGAAGCATCGTCATCGGCCGGCTTCGATGCCTTGTCACCAAACTGGTCCAGCCCCTTCGCCCTTGCTTCAATTGAGTGGATAGGGCACGAGGCCGGTATCGAAGCCCTCAACACCGCACGAAGGGACTCGGCAAAGTGCTCGTACAACGGTCGAACGGCTCGATAGCGTTCGATCGAATCAGCCCGGTGTCGCGTGAAGTCAAACGGCATACGATTCCCCAGAACACGCGCATCCAAATATGACCAATTTGGACCTCGCTCCACTCGCCCAACTCGCGAGATCCAGATTCGCACGTCCTGTCGCGCAACTCTACAGCCCTGCGCTGTAGATACCTACGTACCGACGGAACTAAGGACGCGTTTTCAACAGGGAACCTGCCATCGTGTTGAGGGTCACAGTCCCTCGTGCTAACTCTCCCAATCGAGCGATCGGCCCACGGCCTTCTTCCACCCCGCGTACAACTTCTCGCTCTTCGCCCTGGGCATCGACGGCCGGAACTCGCGATCGAGCGCCCAGTTCGTGGCCACGTCATCCATGCTCTTCCAGTAGCCGACCGCGAGGCCGGCGAGATACGCGGCGCCGAGCGCCGTCGTTTCGGCGACCACCGGACGCCGGACGGTGACGTTGAGCAGGTCGGCCTGGAACTGCAGCAGCATCGCGTTCGCGGCGGCACCGCCATCCACCTTGAGTGTCGTCAGTGGCAAGCCGGATTCAACCTGCATCACTTCCAGGACGTCCCGGGTCTGATACGCCATGGCGTCGACCGCCGCGCGCGCGACGTGCGCCATCTTGGTGTTGCGAGTGAGACCGACAATCACGCCGCGAGCTCGTGGATCCCAGTAAGGCGCGCCAAGGCCGACGAAGGCCGGCACCAGGTAGACGCCGTCGGTGTCGTCGACAGTGGCCATCAGCTTCTCGACATCGGCTGAGGCTTCAATGGCTTCGAGGCCGTCGCGCAGCCACTGCACCGCCGCGCCGGCCACGAACACCGAGCCTTCGAGCGCGTAGGTGGTCTGGCCGCCGATCTGCCACGCCACCGTGGTGAGCAGGCCCTTTTCTGACGGCACCGCCGTCGCACCGGTGTTGAGCAGCATGAAACAGCCCGTGCCGTAGGTGTTCTTCGCCGATCCGGCTTCGAAGCACGCCTGGCCGAACAGCGCCGCCTGTTGATCGCCGGCGTCGCCGGCCACCGGAACCGCCGTTCCAAACCACGACGGGTCGGTGTGTCCGTAGACTTCACTGGACGACTTCACTTCGGGCAACATCTCGCGCGGCACGTCCAGCAGCTTCAGCAGCTCGTCATCCCACTGCAACGTGTGGATGTTGAACAGCAGCGTACGGCTGGCATTGCTGACATCAGTGACGTGCACCTTGCCGCCGGTCAGACGCCAGATCAGGAACGTGTCGATGGTGCCAAACAGCACCTCGCCCCTGGTGGCACGCTCGCGCAGGCCGTCGTAGGAATCGAGCAGGTGCTTGATCTTGGTGCCCGAGAAGTAGGCATCGACCACCAAACCCGTCTTCTTGCGGAAGGTCGGCTCGTGTCCAGCCGCCTTCAGCTGATCGCAGATCGGCGCGGACACTCGGCTCTGCCAGACGATGGCGTTGGCGATCGGTTTGCCGGTGGCCTTGTCCCACAGCACCGTCGTCTCGCGCTGGTTGGTGACGCCAATCGCAGCCAGGTCGGCGGCGGTGATGCCCGCCTTGCTGATCGCGTCCCTGGCGGTCTGCAGCTGCGTTTCCCAAATTGCCTCGGGATCGTGCTCGACGTGCCCCGGCCCCGGGAAGATCTGCGGGAACTCCTGCTGCGCGGTGGCGACGGCGTTGCCCGAGCGATCGAACACGATCGCCCGGCTCGACGTGGTGCCCTGATCAAGGGCGAGAACGAACTTGCTCATTTGCCGGCCTCCGGCGCCACGTGATGCTTGTTGATAAACGTGTCATACAGCCACGCGCCGAGAATGGCGCCGACACAGGGTGCGACCACTGGAACCCACCACCAACCACCGCCGGCCGTGAACACCCCCGGCCCCCAACCAGCGACGGCGGTAAACAGGCGCGGCCCCAGATCGCGCGCCGGGTTGATGGCATAGCCAGCATTGAAGCCAAACGCGACGCCGATGGCGACGACAAGCAATCCAACCAACGGTGCGGTCAGCCAGGCCGGTGGTGCGACGTTCTTCTGATCGGTGACGGCGAGCACGCCGGCCATCAGCAGCATGGTGCCGACCACCTGGTCGACGAAGCCGCCGGCCAGCGACAGGAACGGCTGCGGGTAGGTCGCGAAGATGCCGGCGGTGGCCGTGGCGCCTTCGATCATCCGCGTCCCGCCGTCGAACGCCGCGAACGCTTCCCGGTAGTTGAGAAACACGAGGGCCGAGGCGACGAACGCGCCCGCGATCTGCGCCAGCACATACGGCAGCACCTTGCTCCAGGGCAGCTGCCGGTGGACGGCCAGGGCCACGGTCACCGCAGGATTGAGATGAGCCCCAGACACGCCGCCCGCCGTGTAGATGCCGAGCATCACGGCCAGACCCCACCCGAGGTTGATCGCGAGATAGGAGCCATTGGCGTCCTTGCTGAGCACCGTCTGGGCGACGACGCCGACGCCGAACATGATGAGGACGAAGGTGCCGAAGAACTCTGCGGCGGCTTCCCGCGCTGTGCCTTTGAGCATGCGCCGGATTCTACCCTGTCGCGGTCAGCTCATGAAGCGGGAACGTCACAGCCGCTGAGCACCATCGATCTTGCTCAAATTCCGATCAAATGTGCCAAGTGGAATATGGCCCGCCTTTCGGGCGATCTCCACCATGAGGCAGTCGGAGAATCCGACCTTGGGATGCTGCCGAAACTGTGTCACAGCGGCGGTGACCACGTCACCATCCTGCACGGTGAGGTGTTCGTGGCTCAGCAACATTTCGACCGCAGTCGCGACCGCCTCCGCACCGCAATCGTAGACGGAGACCAGCACCCAGGTCGCTTCAGCAATCGCCAGATGCGGCACCCACGCCCCATTGGCGACGAAGCTCTCGGCGGCGGCAACCTGCTTCACGTCATCTCGCGTCATGAGCCGGACGAGGACATTGGTGTCAACGGCTCGCATCGCGCTTCCTGACGTACCGTCGAATGCCGTTGTTCATGTCCTCGACAGTTCGCGGGGCTGGAGGCTTGGAGAACAGCACCTGATGAATGTCTTTGGAGGAATAGCGGCCCGCCTTCCGAACCACGATGCGGCCGGCATCGTCGTCCCACTCGAGCACCGAGCCTGGACCGACGCCCAGTCGCTGGCGCACTTTAGCGGGAACCGAGACCTGACCTTGCGCCGTGACCTTCGAATGCGCCAATGCCATGCTGCGATATTACCACGGTAATGAGAACACTAGCTGGCGGGGGTACGAGCCGCCCGGCGCCGCTACTTCGCGGCCACCTTCAACACGATGATGTGCTGCCAGGGCAGGATGTTGATCACCTGGTCGAGCACGAAGCCCTCGGCCTCCAGTTCCGCCTTTACTTCTGCCACGCTCATCTTGTGCACTTCGAGAATCGGCACCCGCGCGTCCTCTTTCCGGAACTCCACCAGCACCAGCCGCCCGCCCGGCTTGAACACCTCGCGCAGCTTCCGCAGGAACACCTGCGGCGTCTGCAGCTCGTGATACACGTCGACCATGATCGCGAGGTCAATGGATTGCGGCGCCAGCCTGGGCTCCTCCACGCCCGAAAGGATCGGGGTCACATTGGTGAGGCCTTCGTCCCGAATGCGGCGCGTGAGCAGCTCGATCATGCCGGGCTGGATGTCCGTGGCAAAGACGCGGCCACTCGGGCCCACCAGCGTCGACATCCGCGAGGTGTAATACCCGGAGCCGGCGCCGATGTCGGCCACCACCATCCCCGGCTTCAGCTCCAGGGCCGCCAGCGCCTTCGACGGCGCTTCTTCGGCTTCTCGCTCCGGCCGCTCCAGCCAACCGGCGCCGCCCACCCCCATCACCGGCGCCAGGACCCGGCCGCTGACCGGATGCCGCCGTTGTGCCTCGAGCAGCGCCACGAATCCGAGTGAGAGAACCAGAACGAGCGCGGTGGTCCGGGTTAACATGAAGAGCTTCCCTATTCTCATGACGTTGTCCGCACGAGCGGCTACCCCGGGTGACGTCCCGGCGATTGCCCAAATCTACAACGAAGGTCTCGAAGACCGCCTGGGCACCTTCGAAACCCGCCCGCGCACGGCCGACGAGGTGCTGGCGTGGTTCGACGGCGTGCACCCGATGGCCGTGGTCGAGGACGAGCGCGGCCGCATTGTCGCCTTCGCGTCGACCTCGACCTATCGTACTCGCGAGTGCTACGCCGGGATTGCCGACTTTTCGGTCTACGTCGCGCGTGCCGAGCGCGGACGTGGCGCCGGCCGCGTGGCCATGGATGCCCTGATCGCCGCGACCCGCCAGGCGGGCTTCTGGAAGATGGTGTCGCGCATCTTGGTCGAGAACACCGCGAGTCGCACGCTGATGGCGCGGGTCGGCTTCCGCGAGGTGGGCATCTACGAGAAGCACGGCAAGCTCGACGGGGTGTGGCGCGACGCGGTGATCGTCGAGCGCATCATTCCCGAGAACGTGCGCTGATGAGACGAACCGTCCCACAGTTGATCTCGCTGGTGGCGCTGGTCCTGGGCGTCGCCCTGTTCGTCTACACGATGACGGGGCTCGATCGCGAAGAGACCATCCGCCAGGCACGCGAGCTGGGCCTGGCCTTCCCGCTGGTGCTGATCCCCAGCGTGCTGTGGCACTTGATGCGCGCCGCCGGTTGGTGGATCTGCTTCCCCCCCGAGGTGCGGCCGTCGTTCTGGCGCGTGTTCCGCGTGCGCCTGGCGGCAGATGGCGTCGGCTACTTCACCATTCGTGGTGTCGCCAGCGAACCCCTGCGCGTCGTGATGCTGATGGGCCGGGTGCCGCCGGTGGTGTCGGCCGCCGCCTCGGTGCTCGAACGCACGGCCATGGGGATCATGAGCGTGGTCGGCGTCGGCCTGTTTGCCGCGTTCGCGGTGTCGTCCGACATGCTGCCGAGCGCCTGGCAGGGCGTGTTCCGCGGCATTGCCCTCACCGCCTTGGTCGTGCTGGTGTTCTCGCTGCTGTTCCTGATGCGGACCGGACGCTATTTCGGCCCGTTGATCGAGAAGATTCACCAGCGCACGGGCTGGCGCTGGGCCGGCGGACGCACCGTGCGGGCGATCAGTGCGGTCGAAGATCTGTTCTTGAAACTGGCGCGTACCGACCATCGTCGCATCGAAGCGCTGGTGGCGCTCAGCATCGCCTGCTACGGCCTGATGGCGCTCGAGATCTACCTGGTGTTCTGGGCCATCGGCCAGCCGATCTCGGCCTGGATCGGGATCATCGTCGAGACTTTCACCCGGTCGGCCAGCGTGGCCGGTGGCGCGATTCCCGGCAATCTCGGTGCGCTCGAAGCCTCGAACGTGGCGGTGGTGAAGGCGCTGGGTCTGGTGGGTGGCGGAACGCTGGCGTTGTTCCGGCGGGTCCGCAGCCTGATTTTCGCGACGCTGGGCCTCGCCCTGTATCCGCGCGATACCGTTGCGCCAGCTCCAGCGAGCAAGGCACCCTGATGTTCGCCCAGATGATTGCCGCCATCACCGGCTGGGCCACTGGCCTTGGTGGCGTTGGCCTGTTCATGATCGCCGCGCTCGACTCGTCGTTCCTGTCGTTCCCGCAGGTCAACGACGTCCTGGTCATCGTGCTCAGCGCGAAGTATCCCGAGCGCATGCCGTACTACGCTGGCATGACCACGGCCGGATCGGTGATCGGCTGTTTCGCGCTGTTCTCAGTGGCGCGGCGCGGCGGCGAAGTGTTTCTGCGCAAGCGGCTCAAGGGCGCGTACGTCGATCGCGCGCTGCGCCTCTATCAGCGATTCGGGCTGATGGCCGTCGTGCTACCCGCCCTGCTGCCACCACCCATTCCGTTCAAGGTGTTCGTGTTGCTGGCGGGGGCTGCGGATGTGGCCCCCTGGCGGTTTGTCCTGGCCGTGGCACTTGGCCGTGGCATTCGCTACTTTGGCCAGGGATACCTGGCGGTGGTCTACGGCGATCACGCACTGGATCTCGCCAGGACCTACGGCCCGGAGTTTGGCATCGGCCTCGCGGTCGTGATCCTGATCGCCGCCGGCGCGATCTTCCTCATCCGCCGGCAACGACGAGCGGCCGCATGATCGAGCTGCTGCCGTTCGAAGCCGTACATGTCGACCTGCTGGCAACAGACAGCGCCCAGGCGCTGGCGAAGCGCGCGCAGTACCTGCCGCTGCTGTCGGCGGAGGAGCACGAACGCATGCGGCGTTTTGTCTTCGAACGCGACCGGCAACGGTTCCTGCTGACGCGCGCGCTGGTCCGCACGACGCTTTCGCGCTACGCCGCGGTGGCGCCCGCCGACTGGCAGTTCATCGCCAACGCCCACGGGCGGCCAGAGATTCTCGACCGGCCGGCTGGGGTTCCCGATCTGCGCTTCAACTTGTCGCATACCGATGGTTTGATCGCCTGCGCCGTCAGCATTGGCCGAGAGGTCGGCGTCGATGTGGAGCACGTCAACCGGCGGCTGACCCGGGACGTGGCGACACGTTTCTTTGCGCCCGCCGAAGTCGCCCACCTCCAGTCGCTGACCGACGAGGAGCAGGAGCGGGTGTTCTTCGACTACTGGACGCTGAAAGAGGCGTACATCAAGGCCCGCGGCTTCGGCCTGGCGCTCCCGCTCGGTGACTTCGCCTTCCACCTGATTCCGGAGCGCGCGCCGGCCATTACCTTCGAGCCGGCCATGGACGACGATCCGGCCACGTGGCAGTTTCTACAGGACTGGCCCACCCCGACGCATCGGCTGGGCCTCGCCATCCGCCGCACCGGCGACGACCTCCCCGTGCGCCTGCGCCACGTTGTCCCGTGAAGCTCTGGGCGATCAGCGATCTGCACGTCGGTTACGAAGAGAACCGGCGTGTCGTCCAGGCACTCCCCGCCTGTCCTGAGGATTGGCTGGTCATCGCCGGCGACACCGGCGAGACGCCGGCTCACCTCGATTTCGTCCTGCGCAGCCTGGAACCGAAGTTTGCCCGGTTGATCTGGACGCCGGGCAATCACGACCTGTGGACGCCGAAGACGCTGCCCAGCGAACAACGTGGTGCCGCGCACTACGAGCGGCTGGTGGCGTTGTGCCGTCGCTACGGCGTCTTGACGCCTGAAGATCCGTACGCGAAGTGGCCCGGCGACGGGCCGTTGCGTGCGATCGTGCCGACCTTCACGCTGTTTGATTACTCATTCCGGCCCGACAGCGTCGCGCGCGAGGACGCGGTCGAGTGGGCCGCAGAGACGGGCGTGCGCTCGGTCGACGAAGATCTGCTGGCGCCGGATCCCTATCCGGCCTGTGATGACTGGTGCGCCGCCCGCGTCGCCGCGACCGACGCACGGCTCGCTGCGGTGCCAGCGGCGGCACAGCTGATCGTGGCCAACCATTTCCCGCTGCGGCGTGACCTCGCGGTGCTGCCGCGCATTCCCCGCTTCTCGATCTGGTGCGGCACCATGCTCACCAATGAATGGCACCGCCGCTACAACTTCGAGACCGTCATCTACGGCCACCTGCACCTTCGCTCGTCAAAGCTGGTCGACGGCGTCAAGTTCGAAGAAGTGTCGCTAGGCTACCCGAAGCAGTGGAACCAGTCGCGCGGACTCGACCACTACCTGCGTCGCATCCTTTAGATCTTCACCAGGCGGTCGGCGGCAGCTCTGAGCGTCTCGTCTTTCTTCGCAAAGCAGAAGCGCAGGACCGGGCTGCCCGCGCCTTTGTAGAGGAAGGCCGAAACGGGGATGGAGGCGACACCGTGCTCGACGATCAGCCGGTTCGCCATCTCGCTGTCGGACTCGGTCGAGATCGCCGAGTAGTCCATCAATTGAAAGTAGGTGCCCGCGCACGGCAGGGGCTTGAAGCGAGAGCCGGCGGTCAGCTCCAGGAACAGATCGCGCTTGCGCTGGTAGAACCCTGACAACTCCTTGGCGCCGGGATCCTTCCGGACGAACTCCGCGAACGCGACCTGTGACGGGGTGTGGACGGTGAAGGTCACAAACTGGTGGATGCGCGTGATCTCGGCCATCAGCGGCTGTGGGCCGATGCAGTAGCCCACCTTCCAGCCGGTGGTGTGGAAGGTCTTGCCGAACGAGCTGATCACGATCGAGCGCGAACGCAGATCGTCGTATCGCAGCAGGCTTTCGTGGCGGTGGCCATCAAAGATGATGTGCTCGTAGACTTCATCGCCAATCAGGATGATGCCGGTACTATCGACGATCGACCGCAGCTCCCGCACGTCGTCCGCGGTCCACATCATGCCAGTGGGGTTGTGCGGCGTATTGACGACAATCATCCGCGTCTTCGGCGTGATCGCGCGGCGCACCTCATCCCAGTTCACCGCGTAGTCGGGATGACGCAGCGTGACGAACACCGGCACACCGCCGCTCAAGCGGATGACCGGCACATACGAGTCGTAACACGGCTCGAACAGCACCACCTCGTCGCCGGGCTGTACGAGCGCGGTCAAGGTCGCATACAAGCCCGCTGTCGCGCCCGAAGTGACAATCACTTCGGTGACCGGGTCGTAACGTGGCCCGTAGATCTGCTCCACCTTGGCGGTAATCGCCTCGCGTAGCGGCAGAATGCCGGGCATGGCCGCGTACTGGTTGTGCCCGTCGCGCATGGCCTTGGCCACGGCCTCTACCAGCGCCGGGTCGCAGTCGAAGTCAGGAAATCCCTGCGACAGGTTGATCGCCTGGTGCTCGGCCGCCAGCCGGGTCATCACCGCGAAGATGCTGAGGCCAATATCAGGAAGCTTGGACGTGACGGGAACGGCCGGAGTCATGGGTTCCCGACATTCTGACACGGGCTCACGGCCGCGGTTACAATCGGTGGCATGGCCTTCCTGCTTGCCCTGCTTCTTGGCGTCCAGTCGAGCAACACCGATGCCCGCCCAGAACTCCTGGTCGACACGGCGTGGCTCGCGCAACACCTGACCGACCCGAACGTCCGCGTGGTCGACATTCGCAATCGCGGCTACGCCGACGGGCACATTCCCGAAGCGGTGTTCGTCGACAGCAACTGGATTCGCAATCCGAAGGCGCCGCCCACCTTCCTGCCGACGCCGCAGGAGTTCGAGGCGCTGATGTCGCGGCTGGGCATTTCGAACACCACCAAGGTGATTGCCTACGACGAGCGCGGCGGCATTTATGCCGCCCGGCTGTGGTGGATTCTCAACTACTACGGCCACTCGAACGTCGCCCTGCTCGACGGCGGCTGGGTCAAGTGGGCCGCGGAGCAACGAGCCACTACCCCGGTGGTACCGACCCCGGCAGCGGCCACCTTCAAGGTGAAGCCAGGTACGGTGAAAGTGGCGACCGCGGACGAGGTGAAGGCGGCCATCAACAAGCCTGGAGTCAAGCTGCTCGATGCGCGGACGCAGGGCGAAATCGATGGCAAAGACCTGCGCAACATCAAGCGCGGCGGCTTCATCGAGTCATCCGTGCCGGTGTATTGGGAAGACACGCTCGACCCGGTCACCAAGGCCTTCAAGCCGGCCACCGAGATCGCCAGGTTCTATCGCGAGAAGGGCATCACGGCCGCCGATCAGGTCACCGTGTATTGCCAGGTCGGCATGCGCGCGTCGCACGACATCTTCACCCTGGCGCTGATCGGCCACGACCTCACCAAGCTGGCGAACTACTACGGCGCCTGGGAGGAATGGGGCAACCGCGACGACACGCCGATCAAACAGAAATGACCAGGGCCAGAGACAGCCACCGTCAGGCGCAGATTAGTCACCGATTGCGGGCGGCTCGACGCGGCGGCTCCGCCCCCGTCGGACCGAGCAAGAGAAGCCCGTACGCAAGAGTCCTGAATCCGCATGCCACTCTTGTGGGCGAGCTTCTCTTGCTCGGTCAGGCCGGTTCTGGATGCGCCAACCGGCCTGCGCCGGGCCGCCACATCAACAGCCGGCAGAATCGGTGTCTAATCTGTGGCCGTGCCCTATCGGTGGCCGTATAATTCGCGGCGGAGGCTGTTCCATGATTCGCCGCGCATTTCTTGCTCTCGTAGCCGCGCTCGCTGTGTCGTCGATGACGATCCAGGCCGGCTCGGTCCCCACTCGCGCCAAGCTGGGCATGGTGATCACCCAAAGCGACATCGCGTCCCAGATCGGCTTTGAGGTGATCAAGGCCGGCGGCAACGCCATCGACGCGGCCGTGGCCACCGGATTCGCCATGGCCGTCACCCACCCCACCGCCGGCAACATCGGTGGCGGTGGCTTCATCGTCTATCGGCCCGCCAGCGGCGAGCCGGTCTCGTACGACTTCCGCGAGGTCGGGCCCGCGCGCTCGTCCCCGGAAATGTGGCTGAAGGACGGCAAGTACGACTTCGAGACCCATCACAACAGCCACCTGTCGGTCGGCGTTCCCGGCACCGTGGCGGGCCTCCACCTGGCGTGGAAGGACGCCGGCTCGAAACCGTGGAAAGAACTGGTCGAACCGTCGATCAAGCTGGCGCGCGATGGCTTCGAGGTGACGCACGGTCTGGCGCGATCGCTCGAGTCGATGCTCCCGGAGTTCAAGAAGTATCCGGCGTCGCTCGCGCAGTTCTCGAAGAATGGCCAGCCCTACCAGCCCGGTGACGTCCTCAGGCAGGCCGACCTCGCGCGCACGCTGACGCGCATTGCCGAGCAAGGCCCCGCCGGGTTCTACGAAGGTGAAACCGCCGCGCTGATTGAGAAGGAGATGAAGGCCAACGGCGGCCTGATCACCGCCGGTGACCTGAAGGCCTACGCCGCCAAGAAACGCGGCGTCGTGAAGGGCACCTACCGCGGCTACGACATCATCGGCATGCCACCACCCAGTTCCGGTGGCATGGCGGTCGTGCAGATGCTGAACGTGCTCGAAGGCTATGACCTCAAGGGTGGCGGCTACGGCTCGGCGCAGAACATCCACTACACCGCCGAGGCCATGCGCCGCGCGTTCGCCGACCGCGCGCGATATCTCGGCGACCCCGACTTCGAGAAAGACATCCCGCTGCCGATGCTGATCTCGAAGGACTACGCCACCGGCCTGCGCAAGACCATCGATCCGAAGAAAGCGTCCAAGTCGGCCACCAACTCCTTTACCTGGACCAGCGAATCGCCGGAGACGACGCACCTGTCGATCGTTGATGCGAAGCGCAACGCGGTGGCGATGACCTATACCCTCGAGTACGGGTATGGCTCGCGCATTGTCGTGCCCGGGGCAGGGTTCCTGCTGAACAACGAGATGGGCGACTTCAACGGTCAGCCCGGCCTGACCGATGACCGCGGCATGATCGGCACGAACGCCAACCTCGCGCGTCCCGGCAAGCGCATGCTCTCCAGCATGGCGCCGACCATCGTCGCCAAGGACGGTCAGTTGTTCATGGTTACCGGCACGCCGGGCGGCCGCACCATCATCAACACGGTGTTGACGACCATTCTCAATGTGATCGACTACGGGATGAACGCTCAGGAAGCTGTGGACGCCGGTCGCATGCACCACCAGTGGCTGCCGGATCGCATCGGCATCGAACGCTTCGGCTTCTCGGCCGACACCATCAAGATGCTGCAGGCCATGGGCCACACGGTGCAGGAAGGCGGCAACCAGGGCGCGGCCCAGGTGATCGTGTTCAACCAGAAGGACAACATGCTGGAAGGCGGCGTCGATCGCCGCCCCGCCGACGGCGGTGCCGCCGGCAAGTAGCTACGGCGTGGTCTGGTCAACGACCCACTGAGAGGTGGGGATCGAGAGCAGCAGGTAGCGCCGGCGAAGTTCAACGACGTGCCCCGGCAACTCGCGGGTGCTGAACTCGCCGGCGCGGCAGCGGTCGCGCAACTTGCGGATCTCGAAGCGGTAGAGGTCGTTGATCTGCTCACGCAGCAACTCGACGCGTGTGCCGGGCAAGGGCCGCAGCCCGTGCCGTTGCAATTCGTCCATCACTTCGGGTGTCAAGGGGCCTGGCACGGTTACACCCGAATCCGCTTCAGATTCTGCACTTCAGGGCGTAGACCGAGATTTCAATTTCTACCGCAGGAGGCAAGCCGGCGGTGGACGCCGCCTGCGTGTACGCCAAGCACGCGCCGGCCAGGTCGCCGAGGCGGTCGCTGGCACGCGCCAGGCCGATCAGGGCGTTCGGTGTTGGCCTGACACGGGTGGCGCGGCGAAAGGCGTCGCGGGCTTCGGTGTAGCGATCCACCTCGAACCACAACTCCCCTTCCAGTTCGTCAATCGGCAGCGGCCACTGCGCCGCCGTCCCGATCAGGGTCATCGTGTCAGACAAGTCGCGCGCGTGGGCGAGGAACACGCCGAGCTCCTCGCGTTCCTCCTGCGCCGCGCTGACCGCCGCGCGAATGGCGGCGTCGGCATAACGGGCCGCGGTGCCCGGCAGGCTGTCCAGCGCCTTGAGCCGCTGGTTCACCGGCCCGAGCAACTCAACCGCGCCGCCACGTGGCGCCAGCGCGCGGGCCGCGATCCAGCCGTCCTGGGCCACTTTCTGTACCTCGCGATCGACGTCTTGCCCGAGCGCCAGCACCGTGGCGATGACGACCAGAATCCGCATGACCGATCAGCCTCCCACCATCTGGACGATGACGCGCGAATCGGCATCCGCCACCCGGCGGCCCTCCAGCGCTCTGGAGGCGACGGTGAATGACCGCAACCCCACAGCGTTCTCAGGTGGCGGCGGGGCTCCCACACCGACCCATGTATTCATGCCCAAATGATGATGGTAGCCGCCTGCGGACACAAACAGTGCGCCGGGATAACTGCGAACCACCGGCTCGAATCCAATCTCGCCGCAGTAGACGGCTTCCCCGATTTCAAGCGTGGGCACGTGCAGGTGGACATGGCCGATCACCGTCGCCGCGTCGAGTCCCTGCCATGGGCGCTCCGCCCCGGGTTCGTTGGCGACACTCTGGACGTCCAGGGGATCGCTGGCCATCGCCAGCTCACCGTTCGCGGTGCGCCACGTCTCGCGCGGACGATCGCGATAGATCTCAATGCCCAGGCCATCAGGATCGTCCAGATAGAGCGCTTCACTGACCAGGTGATCGGCGACGCCCGACAGGGGCCACTGCTGGCCGGCCAGCCGCCGCAGGGAACGCCCCAAGGCCGCGCGCGACGGGACCAGAATGGCGAAGTGGAACAAGCCAGCGCTACGCCTCGGCTTGGGCACCGCATCGCGGCGCTCGTGCAGTTCGATCAGGACGCAATCGCTGTTGGGCGACAGTAACGCCGTCGCACCGGTGCGCGACAGTGCCTGAAAGCCGAGCACATCACGATAGAAGGACACCGACCGATCAAGGTCGGCCACCGTCAGGCTGACGGAGCCGATGTGCGCGTCGGCCGGGAGGGGCATCCAGCCAATCTTAACGCCGTACAAACAGAAACCACAGAGGACACAGAGGTGTTCCTCTGCATCCTCTGTGGCTTACCTAACTAGAAGCCAACCACGAGGCCAACGCGCGCGATGCGCGGGCTCAGGTTCTGCGCGAGCGCGTTAAAGGTCGTCGAAGTGATGTTATTGACGCGCACCAGTTCGGTGTTGGCGTTCATCACGTTGAACAAGTCGAAGATCGCGCGCACGTTGACGCGGTCGGTGCGGAACTGACGCGCGACGCGGATGTCCGTGTTCCACAGGTTCGGAAAGCGGAAGGTGTCGATCGCGGGTGACACCAGCACGCTGGTCGCCGAGTCGGCGCCGAGCGCCGCCGCCGTGCCCGAGCGAACGATCGGGAAGGGATAGCCCTGACGGCCAAACACGTTGGCGCTCAGCTCGATGCCCCACGGCGCCTGATACATCGCATTGGCGTTGAACTGCCACTTGGCGTTGATGTAAATAGTGCCCGAACCGCTGCCGCCGCTCTGCGGCGCAAACTGGCCGCCGTTCTTCAGCGGCTCGGTCGCCGTCGGCGTCGGGTTGCCGTTCGTGTTGTAGACCCCTTCGGCGCCGTCGAAGTTCTCGGTCGCATCGTTCCACGAGAAGCCGACCCGGCTCATCCAGCGGTTCGACAGCCGCTTGTTCAAGCCGACCTCGATGCCGTGGTAGCTGGTCGTGAAGCCGGGGACGTGGTGGTCAGGAAGCCGTTGCCACCGGCGGTGATCGCCGCCTGGTTGGGGATGAAGGTGGCGACGTTGTAGGCCTGGCCATTCGGCAGCGTGCCGGTGAAGCCCGCGCCCGGCGCGTAGTTGGCCAGCGTCACGCCCACGCGCGGCGTGATGGCCGCGGTGAAGTTGCCGAACAGGTCGCTCGTCTGGGTGTAGCTGTAGTTGGTCGTGAACGCCAGGTTGGGGATCAACTCGCGATCGACACCCACGACCACGCTGGTCGTGCGCGGCGCCTTCAGGTCCGGATCGAGCACGTTGGCCGAGGTCACCGCGGTGGGAGCCGCGGGGTTGAAGCCGCCGGCCGCGCTGATGAACTGGTTCAGATTCACTTCAACGGCCTGCGCGAAGTGGTCACCGTTGGTGTCCACCCAGCGGTAGCTCGCCGACCCCGCCACCGCGCTGGGATTCATCACGCCCACCGTGCCGGTGTTGAGCTGACCGGCGTAGCGGCTGTAGCTGGCGCGCGCCACCATCTTGCGGTCGGCGTCGAGCGCGCAGGTGATGCCCGCCCGCGGCGAGAAGTTGTTCCAGGTGAACGGCGTCTGGTAGCCGGCGAAGCTGATGCCGGGCACGACCGAGGGGAACGCGGGGTTCGCCCTGGTGTCGCTCGGCAGCGCCTCACCGTCCTGGCGATCGAAGCGGACGCCGAGGTCGACGGTGATGCGGTCGAACGCCATGGTGTCGCCAACGTAGAAGTTCAGGTAGTTGGCGCGGTTGCCGCCGGAGCCCTCGCGGAAGACCTGCGCCTGCAGGTTGCCGGCGCGTTCGTTGGCAGGAATGCCGTTACCCGGCCAGATGGTCGTCGAGATCGCATCGGTCGTCCGGTAGCCGACGCCAAACTCGAGGTCGTGCGATCCGCCCAGGGCGGTCACGAACCACTGCGCGTTGACGTTCACCACTTTCTGCGGACGGACGTTCAGGCTCTGGCTCACCGAGCCGTAGGACTGCGCGGTGATGAAGTTACGGCCTGCCTGCATCCCGAGGCCACCCGTCGGGTCGAGCACGAAGCCGGTGTTGTAGTAGCCGTAGTTCGCCGACACGAACAAGTGCGACCCGAAGGTGTGGTCGTTGCCGATCTTCCACAGCCCGTGCAGCGGGAAGTCGGTGTAGGCGTTGTCCTGGTGAAAGGTCGCGGTCGGCGCATCGAACACGATGCCGGTCACGCCAGGGCTGCGGCCATCCTTGATCTTGAAGCCGTCGAAGAAGAGGAAGCTCACCATATCGTTCTTGGGAGTTGGTGCCGCGCTTGACGACCAGGTTCAGGCCCATGCCACCAGTGCGTGACTTGATGTCGTTGCCGGCCGTGGAGACCTGAATCTCTTCGAAGTTGTCGAAGTTGAAGTAGCTGGGCGAGGCGCCGGTCGCCGCCATATCCGTGATCTCAATGCCGTCCATCGTCCAGCTCGCGTCCTGGGGGCGGGTGCCCTTCGAGGCGAAATTGGACTGCTGGCCAGTCTCGTTGCCGCCGCTGTTCATGCGGTCCACCAGCACGCCGGGCACGCTGCGCATCAGCGCGAACGGGTCGCGTGAGGTTGGGATCTTGGTCAGCTCGTCGGCGGTGAAATTGGTGGCGGTACCGGTGACCTTGGTGTCGACCAACGGGCTCTCGCCCGTCACCGTGATGGTTTCAGCCACCGCGGCCAGGCGCAGCTGCACCGCGATGTCGGCCTCGCGGCCGACGGCCACCACCACGCCCTCGCGCTTGACGCTGGCGAAGCCAGTGAGTTCGACGGTCACCGAGTACGAGCCGGGCGGCTGGTTCAGGAATCGGAACCGGCCCGAGGTGTCAGTCACCGCCGTCTGCGTGCGATCCGACCCCTGCAGGGTGACGGTCACCCCGGGCAGCACGGCCTTCTGCTCGTCGGTGACCGTGCCGGCAATGCTGCCGCCCGAGATTTGTGCGTACACGGGCAGGACGGCAATGAGCGCGAACAGCGCGGCCGTCAATAGTCTCTTCATTCGTTTCTCCTCCATATGAACGCGACCCACGAGGGCCTCGGCCATGGAAGAGCAACGTCGGTACCGACGGTCCGCGTTCACCCCACCTCACGGGCCATCCATCCCAGGAAAGGAAGTAACCGCTCTGCCGCTGCAACCAGCGCGCTGATACAGGGACAGGTGGGCCCGGCGTGACGGCGACTCATCACTGAACGCCATTCGTCCCTGACCAGTCGCCGGATGCCGCCGACGAGTCCAATGAAGCGGATCTTGTGATCTGGTGATCTGGAGATTTGTTGATCTGGAGATTCTGGGGATCTACCGCATGAGCGCAATCAGGGCACGCCGGTCGATCTCGGCATTCCCAATCACCACTCGCGAAATCCTTCTCGTATGCGTGATGTCATCGAGCGGATTGGCGTCGAGCACCAGGAAGTCGGCGCGCTTGCCTGGCCCAATCACGCCGGCATCGGGCTGATTGACAAACTCGGCGGCGCGGCTGGTGGCGGCGACAATCGCCTGCGCCGGCGTCAGTCCCGCCTCGACCATCGCCTGCAGTTCCAACTGCTCGGCGAATCCGAAGTGATGATCCTCGAGCCCGGTATCGGCGCCCAGCACAATCTTCGCTCCGGCGGCGTTCAGCTTGGCGAGGCTGCGTTGGAGAATGCCGTACCGCTGCCGCGCGCCCTCGACGGCCTTCGGATCCCGCTTGGCGTAGTACCCCCGCATCCGCTCGACGACCGCTGCGGGCACCGCGTCGCCGAGCAGCGTCATCATCGGATTGCCGTCGGTGAGCCAGGGCGGTGTCGCCGCAAAGGTCGGCTTGAGCGGAGTGGTCAGGTTCCCCATCACGACGACATTCTTCCGGACGATGGCCGCGATCAGCGCGTCGCTCATGACGGTATCGCGCACCAGGTGCGCGAACGCGTCGATGCCGGCGTCAACCAGATCGACGGCATCGGCATGATAGAAGACGTGGGCGATGACGCGCAGCTGGCGCCGGTGGGCTTCGTCGATGATCGCGCGATAGAGCGGCGGGCTCAGCTTCGGCGCGCGGCCGTTGCGATCGTCCACCCAGATCTTGATCATGTCGACCTGGCGAGCGGCCAGCTCCGCCACGGCCTCGCGCGCCGCCCCTTCCGTCGTCACCTCGTAGGCGATGCCGGCATACGCGGCCCCGCCAGGCCCGGCATTGGGTGACCCGATGCCACGTCCGGTCACCTGCAAGCGCGCACCCAATGGACGACTCGCCGCCTGCGCGGCGCGCCACTGATAGAGCAGGTCGCCGGATTCAATGCCCATGGACTGCACCACGCTGACGCCGAAGTACAAGGCCCGCGCGAGATCGCTGGCCAGCGTGTCGCGCGTCCAGTTGGCCGCGGAATACGAAAGGCCGTGCTGGAATCCGGGGTGGCCATGCGTGCCGATCAAGGCGGGCATGACGGTCTTGCCGCTCAAGTCGACCCTGCGGGTAGATACCGGCACGAGGAACGACCCGGCATCGCCGACTCGGGTGATCATCCGTCGCTCGGCCAAGATTGCCGAGCGCTCGATCACGGCGCTGCCGTCACCGGCAATCAGCCGGGCGTTTTCGTACAGAACAGGACCGTCAGGATTATTGAGCGCCGATGACGGTGCCTGGCCGCGAACGCCGAGCACGCCCAACACCGCTGCCACGCACGCGCCAAGAATTGCCGTCCGCATGACGCGGACTATACCCCCCTTGCGTGGATGCCCTCACGCCGATGACGACTCGCGAGGGTGCATGACCGCCAGGTCATCACGGTTTCGGGATGCGCAGCGTCGCGCTGATCATCGCGCTCCCGCTCGCGGCAAACATCAGCGTCAGCGGATGCAACAGGGCCGGTCCGATCTGCCAGACGCCGAACCAGAGGCGATCGTCCACGTGCCCGAGGTATTGCGCCAGGCCCAGCACCAGGACGAGCACCACGCTGGTTGGGATGGGCGTGCCTTCAAAGTACTTCACCTTGCCGGTCTCGGCGTCGGTCAGCGCCTCGGTCGTCGCATTGAAACGGGCGAGGCGGCTGACACCGCAGACCACGAAGAAGGTCAGGATGGCCATGTCCCACCCGCCACGCAGGCCGAGCGTGAACCCGAGCACCGCCGGCGCCACGCCGAAGGAGATGACATCGGCCAGCGAGTCGAGGTCAGCGCCCAGCACTGACTGCCGCCGCTTGTCCAACCGCGCGACGTAGCCGTCGAACACGTCGAACACCAACGCCCCTGGCAGCAGGAGGAACGCCGCCCAGAAGAAGCGGCGGTTGTCGGTGGCGATGTAGTCGAGGCAGAGGAAAATCGAAATAGTGCCGCACGACGCGTTCAGGATCGTGAGCAGGTCAGCCCAGGTATAGGAACGCAGCATGGACATGTGCCGCCGTGGGGGTGTCATGGCTCCCACACTATCAAACCGCGCTGTTAACCTTTATCCGCCCCATCCGTATTGAAGGGTATGAAACAACAGCTTCTTGCCGCCGTTGCGGTGCTGCCCCTGCTGACGTCTCCGCTCGCCGCGCAGGTGCCTGCCCCTGCGGCTCCCGCGGTAATCGCCCAGCTGCCGCTGGCGCCGGCCGCGCCGCCGGCGCCCATTTACCAGGTGCCGACCGACGCCAACGAGACCCGCGAGATGCTGCAGCAGATCCTGCAGCAGCACCCCCCCGCCGTCGGTGAGGTGCTGCGACGCGACCCCACGCTGCTGAGCCGGCCCGACTACATCGCCCCATATCCTCAGCTCGTCGCGTTCTTGCAGCAGCACCCGGAGATCCAGCGCAACCCGACGTACTTCTTTGGCAGTTACGACTACTACGAACGTCGCGAGCCGATGTCGCCGGAAATGGAAGCGCTCGACGGCATGCTGAGCGGGATGGCCGCGTTTCTCGCCGTCGGCATGTTCATCGGCGTCGTGGCCTGGTTGATGCGGGCCGTGATCCAGCATCGCAAATGGCTGCGTCAGTCGAAGGTGCAAGCCGAAGTGCACCTCAAGTTGATGGACCGCATGACGACCAACGACGAGTTGCTGGCCTACATCCAGAGTCCGGCCGGCAAGCGTTTCCTTGAATCGGCACCGCTGCAACCAGAGTCGGACGCGCCGCGCCTCGGCGCCCCGGTGGGCCCGATCATCTGGTCGGTGATGGCCGGCATCGTGCTCGCCACCGTGGGCGGTGGCTTCCGCCTGGCGGCCAGCTCGGTGACCGATGACGCACAGCGGGCGTTCACGGTGATTGGCGTCATCCTGCTGGCCCTCGGTGCCGGCTTCATGCTGGCGTCGCTCATGGCGTACTTGGTGTCCGCTCGCCTGGGCCTCTTCCCGAAGGCGGCCACCGGGCCAGATGCGAGCGCCGGCCATGCGTGATCTGACGCTGACCGACATGGAACGCCTCGGCGCATTCGACGAAGCCGAACGGACGTTCCTGATGACCGAAGAAGCGTTTCGCGTCTTCTACGAGCTGACGGCGCGGCCGGTCCGCTCCTATCTCGGACGAATGACCGGCGACGATCGCCTGGCCGACGACCTCTTCCAGGAGACGTACTACAAATTCCTGCGCGCGACCGTGCGATTCGAGAGCGACGACCACCGGCGTCACTACCTGTTTCGCATTGCCACCAACCTGGTGCGCGACCATCGCCGGCGCCCGCGCCACGAGGTGCCTGGTGGTGAGGCGATGCACGACACGGTGCCCTCGCCCGCCGAAACCCACACCGCCGACCGGGCGGCGCAGCGGATCGACCTTGGCCGGGCGTTGGACCACCTGAAACCTCGTGAGCGCAGCATGTTGTGGCTGGCGTACGCGCAAGGGTGGTCGCACGAAGAGATTGCGACGGCCCTTGGCGTCAAGACCGCCAGTCTCAAGGCCATGTTGCATCGCGCCCGTCACCGCCTTGCTGACGTCCTGAAGCACCCCGGAGGCCGGTCGTGAACCGCTACGAATGTGCGTACGAAGACCGCGTCACCAGCACCGTCCTGTCCGGACGGTGGCCGGACGCGGCTGACGAGGAACTGACCATGCACGCCGCGACGTGTGAGCTGTGCGGCGAGGTGGCGATGGTGGCGTCGCTCCTGCGCAGCGACCACGATCAGGCACGGCGTGAGGTGCAGGTGCCGGTGGCGGGACAGGTGTGGTGGCGTTCTGCCGTGCGCGCCCGGCTCGAATCGGCGCAGGCGGCGACCAGGCCCATGACGTGGCTGCACGGCGTCACCGCGGCGATCACCATCGGCATCATGTTGGCGGGCATCGGCCTGGCCTGGCCGTCGATTGCCGAAGGCGCGGGGTGGGCCCGTGAAGTGGTGGACCCGCTGGTGTCACACGCGGCCGTGTCAGGTGTGGTGAGCGGCGTACTTCGACAAAGCGTGTTGATCGGATTAGCGGCCGCGGCGTGCCTGGTCATTGCGCCACTCGTGGTCTACTTCGCCCTCGCCAACGACTAGCGCCGCTACCATCGCCCGCTCGCACCGCCGCCGCCGGACGAGCCACCGCCAAAACTGCCGCCGCTCGACGAGCCACCAGAGCTGGAGCTCGATCCCCCGGAGCCGCCGCCCATCACCCACCCGCTGCCACCGCCGCCCTTGCCGTCACGGAACGTGTCACGCCACTTCGCGCGGCCGCCAAGCCGATAGCCCAACGCCGCCATCGCCAACCAGAACGGCACCAGCGTCAACAGCGTCACGGTGAACATGAGCAGCAGCGCCATCACCATCGGCAGGCCCGAGAAGAAACTGCCAAACAGGATGGGGAATGCGGCCTTGGTCCGCAGGCCCAGGCCCATCATGAACGAGCCGATGGCGATGAAGAGTCCGAGAAACGGCACCATGACCCACACTGGCGCATCGCTGGCACTCGACTGGTTGAACTGCGCCAGTTCGTCCGGCGTCAGCACCTGGTTCTTCTCGACGAGGTCGGCGATGCGATTGACGCCGGCGGTGATGCCGCCGGCGTAGTCATCGGCGCGAAAGCGCGGCAGGAACTGTTCGTCACGAATCTGGCCGGCCAGGCCATCAGGCAGTACGCCCTCCAGCCCGTAGCCGACTTCGATCCGCATCTCGCGTTCATTGGGCGCCACCAGGATCAACACGCCGTTATCGGTCTGCTCCTGGCCGACGCCCCACTCCTTGAACAAGCGGGTCGCGTACTCCTCCACCGACAGGCCGTCGAGCGAGGTGACGGTGGCCACCGCAATCTCGGACGAGGTCTTGGCCTCAACGTCCTTCAGCCGCTGCTCAAGCGCCACGCGTGCGTGGCCATCCAGCAGGTCGGCGAAGTCATTGATGTAACCGCTGGCCTTCGGTAGCGCTTGCGCGCCCACCGCAACGGTGAACGCCAGCAGCAGGTGAAAAGTGGCAAAGACGACGAGCGGGAGTCTTCTCACTTCGAACCCTTCCCCTGGCACTGCTATTTGGCCATCGACTTCCTAATCGCCGCCACCGTCGCTTCGGTGCGGAACGCGATCATCCGCTTGCCGTTCTCGATGGTCTTCTCGATCGGTGCCAGCGGCACGCCGTTGATGACGAACTTGCCGGCCTTGACGCGCTCGGGCATGCGGATGGCGTCGGTGCTCACGGTCGCGATCATCGCCGAGATGTAGTAGTCGTCGTGATAGCCCTCGAGCTTCTCGTGAATGCCGAGCACCTTTTCCTGGAACTGCTCGACGTCACCGTAGTTGTAATACTCGGGAATGAAGTGAACGACGCCCTGGCCTTGCCACTCGCCGTTGAGCGTGCTGGCCACTTCTTTCATGCCGTTCAGGTTGCCGCCGCTGTCGCCGAGCATCACGATGTCCTTGAAGCCCTGCCCGCGCAGGCTGTTGGCCACGTCGGTCAGCACGGCGCGATAGGTCGCCTGCGATAGCACCACGGTGCCCGGCGACATGTTCGGCCGCAGCGGATTGCCCGGTTCGAGCGTGATGATCGGTACAACCAGCGCGTTGCCCAGGGCACGGGCAATCGACTCGCCGGTCGCCTTCAGCACGTTGTTGTGCTTGCCGGTGGTCAGGTACGGCCCGTTCTCTTCAATGCCGCCCACCAGCACCAGCGCCGTGGTCCTGCCGCCCTTCATCAGGTCGCGCACTTCCAGCATGGTCAGGTCTTCGATCCAGACGCTGTCGTGCATGTCGATCGGGCGCGGCATGTTGCTGACGTCGACCCGCGGCTGACTGTTGACCGAGGCGACCCGCGGT
>Ga0163144_10006661_pt1 | contig 25441 bp, 16 predicted proteins | sample OliLak19BULKMAT1_FD_123175 | JGI IMG/M metagenome (GOLD analysis project Ga0163144, IMG submission 123175) | Freshwater microbial mat bacterial communities from Lake Vanda, McMurdo Dry Valleys, Antarctica - Oligotrophic Lake LV.19.BULKMAT1 | ecosystem: Environmental > Aquatic > Freshwater >... | reverse complement strand
TCGGGACCGGCGACCTTCTCGGCCGTCTGGGTCATCGCGTAGCGCGCGAGGTCCATGGCGAGCTGCGTGCGCGCCGCGGTGGTGCCTTCCGGCAGGTTGTCCCGGAGCAGGACCAGGATGCCGCGCGTCAGCAGCATGAACGCGCCGAACACGCCGGGGTTGCTCATCGAGGTTCCCGACATCGAAGCACCGGGTCCGCCGAGCTCAGGCACGTTGGAGCCCGTGGGCACGGCCGCGATCAGGTTGACGCCCACGCCCGACTCGTCGGGCTTCTGCGGGTAGTTCTTGTACTCGGGCTTGGTGGAGGTGAGCTTGCTGCCCGGGCCGCGCGAGGAGAACGACGCCGTCTTCTTGTCTCCATCGGAGGCCGCGACGGCCTTGATGCGCTTGACCTTGCCGATGACCTTGCCGTTGATGACGAGGTCGGTCGTGTACACCGCGATGGCCGGGCCGCCGACGGTGTTCTTGCGGCTGCCCGCGTTGCCCGCGGAGACGGAGTGGTGGATGCCGGCCTCGGCGCCCTTGATGAAGAGCTTCTCGATGGCGCCGTCGGGATTGCCCGAGCCGTCGCCCCACGAGTGCGTCGTGCCGATCGCGCCGTCCTCCTGGGCCATGTTCATCTTGAAGAGGATGTCGCTCTCCGAGGCGCTGCCGCCCGGGAAGATGTTGTAGTTGCGGCCCTCGTAGTTCCAGCGGTCCACGCCGATGACGGTGCTCGCCGTGTGCGTGCCGTGCGTTTCGCTGTCGGCCTTATTGTCCACGTTCTTGGTGAAGCGCCCCTTCAGGTAGGGATGGGTCGCCGCGACCCAGGTGTCGAGGACGGCCCAAGGAAGCACGGGGTTCTCGACGACGGTGCCGAACGTCTTGACGAGCCAGTTCTTGGCGCGCGAGAGGATCGTCGGCTTCGCGTCGGGGTCGCCCAGGACCTTCGCGAGCTCGGCCTGGAGCTTGTCCGCGTTGATGATCTTGGACATCTCCTTAAGACCGACGCTGCGGGCCATGGGCTCAGCCAGCTGAGGCCTGGGAACGTCGAAGACGCGGCCGCGCTGAACCTTGAGGCCCTGCGCCTCGAGGACGGCCTTGAGCAGCTCGGCGTCGGCGGCGCTGACCTTGAGCACCGCGGTGTTGATCTTGGACACCGCGCCGATCGCGCGCGCGTTGTGCGCCTGGAGCGTGCGGGGGGAGACGCCGAGCTTCTCGAGCTGGCGTTCCATCGCGGCGCCCTGGGCGCGGAAGGTCATGCCGGGAGCGGCCAAGGCCAGAGGGTAGACGTCCTCGGTCATGACCTGGCCGGCGCCCTCGGGAGCGGAGAGCAGGAGTTCAACCTCGCCCTCGCTCTGGCCGATGCGGTTCTGGAAGTCCGTGCCGGCGGCCTCGCGCGACTCGGAGGCGCCCATGTCCGAGGTGTCGACCGCGGCGGCCGACAGGGCCTGCATCGAGGTCGCGAACGCGGTCGGCTTGCCCTCGGGCGTGCGGTAGATCGCGGCGAGCGCGGCCGGAACCGCGGCCGGAGCGGCGATTGACGGCGCGGCGAGAGGCGAAGGCGCCGCCGCGAGGGCGGGCGTCAGGCCGGCGCCGAGCGTCATGGCGGGGCTCAAGGTCCCGACCGAGGGGGCCAGCGCGGGAAGGCTCATCGCGGGCATCGAGGCGGCGGGGATCCGGGCCGCGGAGACCGTCTGGGCGAAGGCGGCCGGAGCGGCCGGTCCCATGCTGACGGCGAGCATGGTGGAAGCGACTAAGAGGGAAAGGCTGCGTTTCATGGAAGGTCTCCTGGGTTGCGGCTGAGGCCATCGTAGCGAAGTCCTCGACGGCGCGCTGAGGGCCCAAGGGCCGTGCTCGCGCCCGGCAAAAGGCCCTGGGCGGGGTGGGTCCGCCGGCCCTCTCCCCGCTTGACGCGGCGGGGAAAGCGGCGTATCCTCGCATTGGAACAAAACGAATGTACGAAGTGACCAACGATCGTCGTTCCACGATCCTCGGAGGCCGCATGAGAACTTTCGCGTTGACGATCCTCGCCTTGCTGGGCGCCGCGCACGCGGCGAGGAGCGCGTCGGGGACCGAGGCCGCCGCTGCGCCCGCGCTGCGCGGCGGCGCATCCTTTCGCTTCGAGAGGATGCCGGCGATCGCAGCACCTCCCGCCGAGAGCCCGCTGAGCCTGACCGCCTCCGACGGCACCGGCCTGCGGCTGCTCAAGCTTCGCTCTCGCGTCGTCGTGCGGGGTCCCCTGGCCTTCACCGAGCTCACGATGACCTTCGTCAACCCCCAGGACCGGATCATCGAGGGGCGCTTTCGCGTCGTGCTGCCGCAGGGCGCCGCCGTGAGCCGCTTCGCGATGCGCCAGGGCGACGCCTGGCAGGAGGCGGAGGTCGTCGAGCTCCAGAAGGCGCGCGCCGCCTACGAGGACTTCCTGCACCGGCGCCAGGACCCCGCGCTCCTCGAGAAAGGCGCCGGCAACGAGTTCACCGCGCGCGTGTTCCCGATCCCGGCCCGTGGGACGAAGGAGCTCGTCGTCTCCTATTCGCATGAGCTGCCGAGCGCCGGCGCGCCGTACGTCCTCTCGCTGCGGGGCCTCCCCGAGGTGGGCGAGCTTGATATCGCGGTCGCCTCTGAGGGAAAGACGTTCGGCGAGTTCAAGCGCGCCAACTACGTCCCCGCGAGCGACTTCTCGGCGGCCCTCCCCAAAGAGCCCGCGGGCTTGGTCCTGCGCGGCGGCGACCTGATCGCCGCCCGGGTCCGCCCCGTCGTGACCTCGAGCCCCGATGAGATCGGCTCCCTTCTGATCCTCGTCGACTCGAGCGCGTCGCGTGCCCTCGGCTTCGAGGCGCAGCAGCGCCTGCTGGGCAAGCTCATGGAGGGACTCGTGAAGGGCGCCGGGCCCGAGGTCCCGGTGACGGTCGCGGCCTTCGACCAGGACGTCGAGGTCATTTTCTCGGGCAACTCCGGCGGCTTCGGGCCGGAGCAGCTCTCGCTCCTCTCCCGCCGCGGGGCGCTGGGCGCCTCCGACCTCAAGAATGCGCTAGCCTGGGCGGCGGAGTCGCTGGCCAAGCGTCCCGCCAAGCGCGTGCTGCTGATCTCCGACGGGATCGCGACGGCGGGCGCCGCGGACGGCGAGGAGCTGACGGCGGCCGTGCGCGCGCTCAAGCGCGCGGGGGCTGAGCGCCTCGATGCGATCGCCGTCGGCGGAATCCGCGACGACGCGTTGCTGCGGCGGCTGACGACGGCGGGGCTGCCGCGCCACGGCGCGGTGGCCGACGGCGCCCTCGAGCCCGCGGAGATCGCGCGCAAGCTCACCGAGACCACGCGCTCCGGCCTCGCGGTGAGCGTCAAGGGGGCCGCGTGGTCTTGGCCACGGACGCTCGACGCCATGCAGGCCGGCGACGAGGCGATCGTCTACGCGCGCGTGCCCGAGGGCCAAGCCATTGAGCTTTCGATCGGCGGCGTCCGGGCCCCGCTCGCCGCCGCGAAGCTCGATCCGGCCGACCAGCCTCTGCTCGAGCGCGCCGCCGCGCAAGCCGAGATCGCGCGGCTGCTCGAGCGCGAATCCGCGGCCGACGGACGCGAGGCCAAGGAGAAAATTCGCAAGGAGATCGTGGCGCTCTCGGTTAAGCGCAGGGTGCTGTCCGCATACACGGCCCTGCTGGTCCTCGAGTCGGAGAACGACTACGCCCGCTTCGGCATCGACCGCGCCGCCCTCACGAAGATCATGACGGTCGACGAGAAGGGGCGCGTCGCGCTGGCCTCCCGTCTTCCCGTGCTTCCGATCGTGGAACGTCCTGAGCAGCCGGATACCGACGTGATGCCCGACTCCGGCGTCCCAGCGGCCAATCCCGGGGCGAAGCGGCGGCGCGCGCAGGAGGCGATGGACGGCGCCGCGGCGGCGATGGAGGGCTCCGCCGTGAGCGCCATGCGCGGATCATCCGGAGGCGGCGGTGGCTCGGTCGCGGCGAGGGTCAGCCCCGCGCCCGCCGCGTCCCCTCGGCCGATGGGCGGCGCGATGGATTGGAGCGAGCAGCGGCGCGAAGCGCCCATCACGGCCCCCCGCCGCGAGCTTCCTTACACCGGCAAATATAAGGAGATCATGGACGCCCTCGCGGCGGGCCGCGCGGAGCAGGCCGCCGCGTCGGCGCGCGGCTGGCTGTCCGAGGCCCCCGGCGATATCATGGCGCTCATCGCCTTAGGCGAGGCGCTCGAGCGCGGCAGCAAGCCGGCCGCCGCCGCGCGCGCCTACGGCTCGATTATCGACCTGTATCCCTCGCGCGCCGACCTGCGGCGCTTCGCGGGCGAGAGGCTCGAGCGCCTCGCGGGCAAGGACGCGCTCGAGCTCGCGCTCGACACCTTCAAGAAGGCGCGCGACAACCGTCCCGACCATCCGTCGAGCCACCGCCTCTACGCCTTCGCGCTGGTGAAGGCGGGCCGGCTGCAGGAGGCCTTCGAGGCGATGGCCAAGGGCGCCGCGACGGTGTACCCCGGCGGGCGCTTCAAGGGCGTGGAGCGGATCCTGAAGGAGGACTTAGGCCTCATCGCCGCGGCGTGGGCGAAGGCCGAGCCGGCGCGCGCGGCGGAGATCGGGGTCATGCTCGCCAAGGCGGGAGGCGTCCGCGAGGACGGCCCGTCGCTGCGGTTCATCCTGAACTGGGAAACCGACGCCAACGACGTCGACTTCCACATCCACGACGCCAAGGGCGGGCACGCCTACTACAGCGAGCCCAAGCTGAAATCCGGCGGCGAGCTCTACGCCGACGTCACGACGGGCTACGGCCCGGAGTGCTTCACGATCCGCGGCGCCAAGGAGAAACGCTCGGGGCCGTATAGGCTCGAGGCCCACTACTACTCGCGCGGCCCGATGGGTTACGGGATGGGCAAGCTCCAGGTCGTCGAGCATGACGGCCGGGGGACCCTGCGCTTCGAGGAGCGCCCCTTCATCGTCATGGTCGACGGGGCGTTCATGGACCTGGGCCAGGTCCACTGACGACAAAACGACGTTGACAGGCGATCCGAACTCAGAGTAAAGGGACGTCCGCCAGGACTAGCCCGCGTGACCCGGTCGGCAGAGTCATGCCCGCTGGTCCCATGAAGGTGGCCGCCGCCAAGAACTAATTTTTCCTGCCTCGTCGTGGCGTGCTCCCTTGAATATCGAAGATTTCGGGGCTATATATCTGGAAGAAACCTTCCATGGCAATCGGCACCTGGGTCTTCACGTTTCTGCTCGCCTTTAGCGCTTCCTTTGGCAATGCGGAACAAAAATCACCTCCGCTCGAGCCGGCGGATGAGGCGTCTGCTCAAAATCTGCGGAGAGAGAATCGTCCACTTCTTCGTGAAGCGTTCCAAAGGCAGTTTTCCAAGGATCAACTCGCGCTGTTCCAGGAGCCCCCGACGCTCAAACAGCTTTCGGAGCTTATGTCCGAAGAGCAGCGGAAAAACGCGCGAGCGCGACTTTTGGATTTGGAGACCACAGCCACGAATCCCTCCGACCTGGAGCAGATCGCTGAGGGATATTTACTTCTGTCGGCCTCTGAAGATTCTGTACGCGTGGCAAACCGTCTCCGCGAAGATAATTCTGAGAACTCGCGGGCCTATCACTTGACCGCCGAAGCTCAATACAAACTGGGTAACTATCCTGCTGCGTCCGAAGCGGCCCAAGCAGCGCTCAAGATAAACCCGGAAGACAAGGTGGCATTGGCCCATTGGATGCTCAATAAAGACAGGACCGCCGCCCCCACTCTGAAGTCTTCAGCCATTCCCGACATAGGCGAAAGAGTGAAAGAACCAGCGCAGGGAAATGGCGGCCTGGGGAACCGGCCTGCGGTCGCTGCCAGAAGCGCCTTTGCGAATCTTCCCTCACCACCTTCGCCGGTGGATACAGAGCCTATTCCTAAGGACGCCACGCTCGCCGCAATTGCCAAGGTTGCATTCACCGCCGCAGCGACTGCCACTGGCGGGCTCCTCCTCTTTGGCGGTCTTGGGGGACAAGCGCTGGAAGAGAAGTTCCCGAATATCAGACGCAATATGGGCATTGCTGCCGGCATCGGAGGTGCCTTTGCGGTCGCGGCAATATCGCTTCCGGCGGTCGCACCGGCGCTCTTCGTAGTTCCATCCGCTGTTCCGGTTGCCGGAACTGCAATTTCTGCGTCGCGTACTCCGCAGGGGCAGCGCCTCGGCACGCGTTTTATTCAGGGTTTACAGCAATTTGGACAGTCTACTCCTCAGGCCATCGCAATCCGCGCAACCGCATCCGGCTGGACTGGGCTCGACAAAGAGGCCGCGCGGCAGAGCGTGGCGAAAATGTCTTTAGCACCCGAGCAGGCCGCTGCCGCTTTGAGGGCAATCAGCCGTGCCACAACGACCAGTCGTGTGCAGTTGCTCTACAAAGGCACAGGGGACTTGATTGTTCGAATTGTTCGTCCCGGTCATGACGGGTACCAAGCTATCGAAAACACCATCACTCCGAATGGATCAAAAAAGGTGGTCCAAATCGCTTACGATGCGGCTGGAAAAGTTGTTCACTACGATCCGAAGAAGCTATGAACAAGGATCCTCGATCGCAGTCCCTAGTACTAGTCGCCAGGGGCACAAGGTCATGGGATGAACTTTCAGAGTTGGGGATATCGATTAAACTCGGCGATGAGAATTGTGAAGTCACTAACCGAGCCGGAATATCCGCGACGCTCGGCGCGCCTGACGTCGCTGCGGGTATTCTTGCCCATGAGCACGACCCAGTTAAGCTTCGCCGTTGGGCATGGCTTCTGCTTTCAGCGGACGTGTTCGATCTGAGGCTCGATGATGCCCCGGGCGCGGTCTTGCTGGATGCCCTTTGGGATTTGGCTCACGGCAAACCTCTCGATTCAAGAACACGAGCGACTGCGCAGTCGTTGATGTAGGTTAGGGCGGAGGCAATCTGAAGTGTCCCGCCCGGACAGAGATCGAAAAGACTATTTCCGATCTAATTGCGGGTTGAATAACGCGCGAGAAAGCCGCGCGTTGGGCAGACGCAGTAATAATAGACTGGCTCGAAGAGCTGCGGTAGAGCCCGAAGACGCCTTGAACGACGTTCCCCTCGCCCCTTTCGTCAATACAGCGGCGTGTAGGAGTAGCTCTCCTTCGGGTACTTGCGCAGGCGCTCCTGCACCTTGGCCATGCGCATCAGCGGCGCGTCGGCTCCGCTGACGAAGCCGTCGACGAGCGCCTTGGCGCCCGCCACGTCGCCGCTTCCCTTGACGCGCACGACCTCCCGCATGAGAGCTTCGGCCGCCGCGGGCAGCTTCGCGAAGTCGACGCTGAAGCGCTCCACGCCGTCGGGCCCCGCCTTCCAGTCGAGCACGCCGGCCTTCGACAGCCAGCCGATCTGCACGCCGGAGAGCTGGCTGTAAGGCTTGGGCGCGCCGCCGTCGGTCGTCATGCCGTTGGCGATGTGGCCCATGCACCAGACGAGCTCATGGGTGTAGATCTCGGCGACCTGCTTGTCCGACAGCAGGCCTTTGCGCTTGAGCAGGTCGACGTACCAGAGCGCCCCGCTCTGGGCCTTGAGCTCCTCGAGCACGCCCTCGAGGCGGCCGCCGAAGATCTGCGCCTGCGTCTTGCCGCCGACGAGCGAGCCGCTGTGCGGCCCGAGGTTGTGCGTGGCCTCGTGCAGGATCGTGCCGACCAAGCCCGCCTCCTTGTCCGAGGGATAGTTTGCGAGCACGGCGGCGTCGAACATCTCGCCGGCTTTGAGCAGCGCGGTCTTCTTGGAGTCGGGATCCTCGTAGAGGTTGGTCATGACGACGGTGCGCCGGCGGTTCTCCTCGGCGACCTTGCCCCAGTTGGGCAGGGACTGCCCGATCGTGGCGCCCGCGGGCGTCCGGGAATCCCCGCTGTTGAGCACGATCTCGATGAAGTCGGGAAGGCCGAACGCGACGCGGCGCGCCTTGTACGCGGCGGGCGCGAGCGCTGCGAGCGAATCCTCCATCTCCTGGCGCAGCGGCGTGAGCTTGTCCTGCCACGCGAGCGAGCCGGAATCGATGCGCGCGAAGGAGACGTGGAAGCCGGCCTTCTCCTGGCACGGGTCGAACTCGACCTCGTCGGGGGCGATGCGCAGGTACCACTTGCTGTTGCGCGCGCCCATGCGCGACCACGTCTCGTCGGCCTCCGCCCAATTGCCGGTCTCGAAGCCCTTGGCGGCGCCGAGCAGGTACGCCTTGAGGGCGGCCTCGTCGCGACCTTGCGCCGCGGCGGCGGCGCGCAGTTCGACGGCGATGAGCTTCATCTGCGGGCCGTAGGCCTCGACGAGCGGAACCGCGACGAGCTTGCCGTCCTTCTCGCGCACGACGGTGAACGGATCGAGGAGCGCCTTGCCGTCGGGTCGGGATTTGAGCTCGTCGCACATGGCGCCGTCCTGCGCGAGGCTCTGCGGGTAGGCGTCGGACTTGCGCGCGGGGAACGTGGGGACCGCGCTGCAGAACGGATCGGACTCGGTGCCCGGGGCCTCGCACCAGGGGCCGTGGTTGCGCTCGAACATGGAGCGCGAGGCCGCGTCGCCTCCCAGGGACTCGCGCCAGCGCAGGCCGCCCGTCTGCAGGGCGTAGAGCTCGTCGATGAGCTTACCGGCGGCCGCGACGCGGCGCACGAGCTCGCGCTCGGAGGCCGGAGCCTTGCGGAAGTCGCTGACGATCAGGTTGGGGCGCCCCGAGTCGAGCTCGCGGCGCACGGCCTCCGTGCGACGTTCCTCGACGAGAAATTTATAGGCGTGGTCGAACTCGGCCGTGAACTTGCCGCCGATGACGAAGCGCTCGAGCGCGTCGGCGTCTCCGACCGGAGCGAGATCGGCGGGGCTCAGCGTCGCCGTGTCGTAGGCCACGGGCAGCCAGAAGACCGGGATGCCCGCGCGCGCGGCGAGGCGGTTGAAATCGGAGCGGGGCAGAGCGGGAGCGGCGTGGGCGGCGGGGGCCGCGAGCAGGAGGAGGGCAAGGATCATGTTCATAATGGAAAATGTAGCACTATGCGGGGTACTGCTTGATCGAGGCTTCGGCCGCGCGCCGCGTGAGCGCGTGGTAGGACGGCGCGGCGCGCGAGAAGACCTCGCGCGCGGCGGCGCGCCCGGCGGCGGTCTTGCCGAGGGCCTGGTAGAGCGGGCGGACGTATTTCATGCGGCCGACGCGCGCGAGCATGGCGCCCGCGTCCGCGAAGGCCGGTTCATGGCCGGCGGCGGCGGCGAGGCACAGCCACGCCGTCCGGATCTCGCAGTTGCCGCGGCCCGAGAGCGACAGGGCGGCGTCGAGCCGCGCGCAGTCCGCGGCGGCGAGATCCTTCGGCAGCCTCTGCAGGAAGATGAGGATCTCGTCGGGCCGCCACCTCGCCATCGCGGCCGCGCCGGGCTTTCCGTCCGTCTTCCAGGAGCGCGCGAAGCCGTCCAATTCCTCGAGCCGGGCCGAGACAAAGCGCGGCGCGCCGGTGGGCAGCCCGGGAGCGTCGAGCCAGGCCGGGGCGTCGACCTTAGCGAGCAGCCCGGGAAAGCTCGCCTCGACGAAGGCGCAGAATTGCTCCGTCGTGACGCTCTGGAAGCGGAAGCGCTTCATATAGGACTTCACGAAGCCGTCGAACGCGGCCTCGCCGGCGGCGCGCTCGAGGGCCACGACGAAGCGGGCGCCCTTCTCGTACGGCACCACGCTGAACGCGTCGTCGGGGTCCACGCCCTGCAGATGCGTGCGCAGGCGCGTCAGCTCGGGCTTGTCGCGAAACCGCTCGAGCGCCTCCTCGAGCTCCTTTTGCCCGATGCCCCACGACAGCGCCGCGGCCTCGTCGCCGTGCATCGCCCGGAGGATCCGCCGCTCGGCCCAGACCGTGAAGCCCTCATTGAGCCAGAAGTGCTCGGCCGTCGCGTTCGACACCAGGTTGCCCGTCCAGCTGTGGGCCAGCTCGTGGGCCACGACGTCGACGAGGCTGCGGTCGCCCGCGAGCAAGGTCGGCGTCAGGAACGTCATGCGGGGATTCTCCATGCCTCCGTAGGGAAAGGAGGGGGGAAGGACCAGCATGTCGTAGCGGTCCCAGTCGTATGGGCCGAACAAGGTCTCGGCGCGCTCGATCATGGCCTCGGTGTCGGCGAACTCCCAGGCGGCGGCCTCGATGGTCGCGGGCTCCGCCCACACGCGGCAGCGATGCGAGAGGTCCCGGCCCTCGAGCTCTCCGACGGCCAGCGCGAGCAGGTAAGGCGGAATCGGCTGCGGCATCTTGAAGCGAAACGCGCGCCGGCCCGCCTCCGCGGGCGCGTCGCCGTCGGGCCCCGCGCTCATCACGGCGGTCAGAGTCGCGGGCGCGTCGATTTCGGCCTCGTAGGTCACGCGCGCGATCGCGCTGTCCTGGCAGGGCAGCACGCTGCGCGCGTGGATCGCCTGGCATTGGCTGAAGAGGAACGGAAGGCGCTTGCCCTCGGTCTGCTCGGGCGCCAGCCACTGCAGGCCCGTCGCCGACGGGCTCGTTTCGTAGGACAAGGTCACCGCTCGCGTGCGCGCGGGCAAGGTGAGCCGCAGCCGCCGGCCCAGGATCGGCTCCTCGGGGCCGAGCTCGAAGGGGACCGCCGCGCCGCCGTCGGCGACGGCGCTCTTAACGCTGAGCCCGCGCGTGTCGAGGTCGAGCGGCCCTTCGGAGTCTGCCCCGAAGAGCAAGGTGGCCGTGCCCCTCAGGACCTTGCGCTCGAAGTCGGCGCGCAGGCGCAGGCGCCAGCTCTGCGTGCGGGGCTGCTCGTCGTCGAAGAAGGAATGGGGGTCGGCTCTCATGCCGCGATTATACCGAAAGCAGGCGGGGGAGGCCGTTGGTTTCCCAGGGCCTCCCCCGCCGACGAGAGAACGGCTTACTTCGACGTGATCTTGTAGACGACGCCGCGATGCAGCACCGTCACGTCCGAGCCGAGCGCCAGGTAGCGCGCCAGCCCCGGATCCTTGGACAGCAGCTCGAAATACGCGGCGCTGCGCGCGACGATCGTTTTCGTCCGCAGCGACGAGGCCTCCGGCGCCTCGGCGTCCGCGTCCACCCACGTCCCGCCGCGGTCGTAGAACGTCTTGCCGCCGATCGTGCGGGTTCCGACCGAGGCGAAGCCCTTCTGCTTGTTTTCGGCGAGCGCCGCCGCCTCGAGCTTGTCGAGCGCCATCGCCGGCGCGTACGCGGCGGACTTCGCCCCGCGCACGGCGGCGACGGAGGGAGACGCCATCTCCCGGAAGTTCATCGAGTCGGCTTGCGCCTCGGCTCCCGCTCCGGCTCCGCCCGAGAACCCGCTGCGCGCCGCGCTCGCCGACAGCGCGCTGAAGCGCCGGCGGCCTTCGTCCTCGGCGCGGCGCAGGTCCGTGCCCTCCTCGGTGACGAGGAAGGACGTGTACGGCGTCACGATGCCGTGCTTCTTCGCCAGCCGCACGATGGAGGTCACGACCTCCGGGTCCGCCGGGCGCCCGGAGAGCCGGATCAAGTCGAGCTCGTGGCCGATCTTGCGAGCCGCCCACAGGCGCGGCAGGAAGGCGTTGCGCGAATTCTCGGCCGGGAGCTCGACGGGGAACTCGAAGCGCGTCGGCTTGCCGTTCGCCTTTCCGGTCACGACGAGCGTTCCCTTGCCGCCGGCGCGGAAGCGGCCGTACAGGGCCAACTCCCCGCCGTGGAACAGGTCGGGCACCGGCTTCGGGAAGACCTGGTCGACCTCGACGCCGTTCCATTCCAGCTTCACGTCGGTCAGAGCGGGGCGCGCGACCTTCTCGTAAAGGGAGGAGACCTTGGCCTCGATGTCCTCGTTCGGCGCGACGTAGTCGCGGGCGCCGCGGCCGCCCTCGGCCAATTTGTCGAGGAGCAAGGTGTTGACGTCCGAGCCCACGCCGAAGGAGAACACGCGCGCCCGCAGCGAGGCGTTGTCCGCGGCGGCCTTGCGCAGCAGCGCTCCGGGATCGGTCTGCCCGATCGTCGGGACGCCGTCGGTCAGGAAAAACAGCATCGGCGTGATCCCGCCCGCCGAGTTGAGCAGCTTGAGCCCCTGGTCGAGGCCGGCCTCGATGTTCGTGCCGCCGGCGGCCTCGATGCGCTCGATGTAGCGCTTGGCGCGCGCCTTGTTCTCGGGCGTCGCGGCGAGCAGGACGCTTTCGTCGAGCGCGTTCCAGTCCGTGGCGAAATCGACGACGCCGAAGCGGTCCTGCGGGTTTAAGCGGTCGACGCACCACGCCAGCGCCTTCTTCGCCTGCTCCATCTTCCCGCCTTCCGTCATCGAGCCCGAGCGGTCCACGACGAACACGACGGCCTTGGGCGACGCCTTCCCCTCGGCCTCGAGCTTCGGCGACAGCGTCAGCAGGAAGGTGCCGTCCTCTCCGCTCTCGCGGTAAGCCAGCACTCCCGCGGCGAGCGGGTCCTCGCGCATCGAGAACGTCAGCGCCAGGTCCTGGGGGCCCGAGGCTCCTTCTTCGTAGCTGACCGACGCGCCGTGCTCGCCGTCCCGGACGATGCGGGTTTCGGCGTTCGACGAGAGAATCGTGCGTAAAGGGCGCGTGGTCTTCAGCGCGATGCGGGCCGAGGCGCGCCCGCCTTCGCCCTGGGTGAAGCGCGCGGAGCGCATCGGCACCGACAACGTGACGAGGCCGCCGTTCTTCGCCAAGGTCTGCGTCATCTTGAGCGTCGCCGTGATCTCGCCTCTCGGCTCGATCGGGAACACCTTCGCGCGGAACATGCGCTCCCCCACGAGCTCGAGCAGGCCCGGGTCGATCGCGCGGCTGACGATGGCCTGGTAGATCGAGGAGGCCTGCGCCGCCTCGAGCAGCTCGCCCTTCGTCTCCTTGCCGCCGATGACCATCGAGAAGCCGGACAGCGAGGCGTCCGCCGGCAGCGGCACCATGAGCACTCCCTCCAGGCGGCGGTCCGTCGGGTTGCGGAAAACGATGCGATAGGAGAGCTCTGCGACCTGATCCGTGATGGTGCCCTCGACGTGATAGCCGGTCATCGTCACGGGCGAAGCCTCGGGCGGGAGCACGGGCGTCGGCCGCGGTCCGGGGATCGGCATCGGAAGCGGCCGGGGGCCGGGGCCCGGGAAGATCGGGTGCGGCATCGGCATGCCGGGCAGGAAGACGCGCATCGCGGCGTTGGCGGCTCCGATCGGCCAGGCGAGCAGCTGCTGCGCGGGCGCGGGAGCGGCGAGAGCGAGGACGAGGAAGGTCGACAGGGCGCTGCGTTTCATGGGGTGCTCCTCCGTACTGGGCGATGGGACCCCGCCGCCGGGAAAAGGTTCCTTATTTAGGCTTGCGGGCCACGGCGAAGATGATCAGGCCGAAGCGCAGGTTGAAGCCCGCGAGCCAGCGGGTCAGGAAGCACAGCTTGTCGAACAGAACCAGCTGGAACACGGGGATGATCCTCTGCTTGAAGACCTTTCCGTTGAGCCACCAGCCCGGCACGGCGATGGGGTTTAAGAACTTGAAGACCTCGATGTCGAAGCCGGCCAGCGCCAGCTTCTCGCGCAGCTCGGTCTCCTCGTAGCGGCGGAAGTGGCCCAGCGCCTGGTCCATGTCTCCGAAAAGGGCCATGTGCGCGGGGACCATGAGGAGCAGGCGTCCGCCGGGCTTGAGCAGGCGCAAGGTATTCTTGAGGGCGGCCACGTCGTTCTCGATGTGCTCGATGACCTGGAAGGAGACCGCGGTGTCGAAGCTCTCCCAGAGCGGGGCGGCGTCGGCGGCGGGCGAGACCAGGTCCAGGCGCGCGGCCTTCACGTACTCCCAGTCGCGGTAAGTCAGCTGCAGCTGCTCGACGTAGTTCGGGCTCTCGTCGGTCAGCACGACGCGGTCGCGGTCGAGCAGCATGCGGGAGATGTTGCCGACGCCCGCGCCGACCTCGACGAGCTCGCGCCCGAGGTAGGGCTTTATCTGGTCATAGAGGAAGAGATTGTAGTTTTGCGCGCGCGACATCACGCGCAACGTCTGCTCGCCCACCGCCAGCGGGCCGAGGTCGTTCGAGAGCCAGGCGCGGAGCATCGCGAGCGTCCCCGTCACGGCGTCCTTGATCCCGATCTTCTTACCCTCGGCGTACGTGCGGCCCGCGTAGGAGATCGGCACCTCTGAAATACGGCAGCCGAGCTTGGAGACCTTGATGGTGACCTCGGGCTCGAAGCCGAAGCCGCGGGAGCGCAACGGCAGCTGGCTTAAGATGTCGGCCCGGAAGACCTTGTAGCCCGTCCAGACGTCGGTGAGGTTCAGGTTCGAGAGGACGTTGCACATCAAGGTCAGGATGCGGTTGGCGACCATGTGCCAGAAGAGCAGCGCGTTGCGCGAGGAGCTCGTGAAGCGGCTGCCGTAGACCACGTCGGCGCCGCCGTTGATGATAGGGGCCAGCAGCGCGGGATAGTCCTTCGGGTTGTACTCGAGGTCGGCGTCCTGGATGATGACGACGTCTCCCGTGATCTTCTTCGCGCCGACCGCGATCGCCGAGCCCTTACCCTCGTTTTTGTCCTTGTAGATCACCCGCAGGGGGCAGCGGTGGCCGCCGAAGCGGGCCGCGAGCTCCTTGAGCTGCTCGCGGCTGCCGTCGGTGGAGCCGTCGTCGACGAGCACGATCTCATGGAGATAATCGGACTGAAGGTAGACGCGGCGCACGATCTCGCGCAAGGTGAAGCGCTCATTGTAGACGGGGATGAGGATGGAAACTTTCACCCGTCGATTCTAGCAGAGTCGGCGCGATTCTAGCGGTCTAGGGCGCGCAGCGCGGCGGCCGCCTCGGGATGAGCCGTCGTGAGACGCTTTGCGCCGCGCGCGAGGCGAGGGAGCCACCCGCGCACGCGCAGTGCGTCGTGCGCGAGGCGCAGGTCGCCGGGGCGCGCCTCGGCGAGCGCGGTCAGCAGTTGCGCCGCCTGAGCGAGATCCTTGCCCGCCTTCGACTCCTGGGAGACCGGCCGCTCGGGAGCAATGAGGACCTTGTGCAACGCGAAGCGCGCCGGTGAAGGCACGCTTACGAGGAATCCGCCGGCGTCGAGCACGGCCGCTTTCTCCGGGTTCTCGATCAGGCAGTCCATGAACGGCAGCGGTTGGGCGCTCGTTTTGAGCTGAGGCATCGGGACAGGCGCGCCGCCCTTGCCCGGCGTCAGGAAGTCGACGCGCAAAGACTCGCCGCGCACCTTGAAAGAGGTCGACGCGTGCCGCGAGTCGAGGCCGGGGACCGGCAGGAATCCCATCTTCAGGCGCTCGAGCGCCCCCTCGGCGTCGGCCGTCGAGCCGGACGCGGCGAGCAGGGAGACGGCCGCAAGGTCCAAGTCGTCGGTGCGGAGGGAGGCGCCGGTGAGCCTCATGCCGAGCAGGTTGCCGAGGACGCCGAACGCGTGGGTGCCGACGAGGACGGCGCCGGCCTCGAAGACGCCGGCGTCGGCGAATGCCTTGAGCACGCGCGAGGCGCGCACGCCCATGGACCAGCCGCCCCCGGCGCGCGTCTGCGCGCAGAGGCGCTCGCGGCCGGCGCGCGCCCGTTCGAATTCCGGCTTTTCCGTCTTGAAGCGCGCGACGAGCCGATCGAGCACCGGGCCGGCACGGCCGAGGTAGAGCTGGCGAACCTTACCCCCCGGCTCGGAGTACTGGAAGTAGGCGTAGACCGCGCCCTTGACTGTCTTCGTGGTGAACGTGCCCGGGGCTTTCCCGACGCCGCGGCGCGCGGAATCCGCGAGGAGTCGTTCGAGCAGCTCCGCGTAGAGAGTTTGGGTCTCGGCGGGAAGTGAGGAAGCCATAGTTATACGCAGATTAAGTGTAACATGCGTATAACTTTACGTCAAGCCTGTTTGCGCTCGGAGAATTCTCGCTTTGGCCGATTCGTTGCTAGGGCTGTGATGCCCGCGATGCCATGATTTCCCCCGATGAAGCCCTGAAATTGATCTTCGACGAGTCGCCCGTACTCGGCGAAGAAACGGCCGCGCTCGCGCGGTCCGTGGACCGCGTCCTAGCCGCGGACGTCCGCGCCCAAGTGGCCCTTCCCGCCTTCGACAATTCGGCGATGGACGGCTTCGCCCTGCGCGCCGCGGATCTCAAGGACGCCACGGCGAACAATCCCGTTGAGCTGTCCGTCCTCGAGACCGTTCGCGCGGGCGAGACCGGGAGGTTGGAGGTCAAACCGGGCGAGGCGGTTCGCATCATGACCGGCGCTTGCCTTCCCCGCGGCGCCGACAGCGTCGTCATGGTGGAGATGGCCGAGGAGGCGGCGCCGGGCATGGTCAGGCTGACGCAGGCGGCCCGTCGCGGCAGCCACGTGCGCGTACGCGGGGAGGATGTCCTCGAGGGGAGCCTGCTCCTCGAAAAGGGCGCGCTACTTCGCCCCTACGACATCGCCCTTCTCGCCGCGCAAGGGATCATGGACGTCGCGGTGGTCCGGCGGCCGCGCGTCGGCGTCCTCTCCACCGGAGACGAATTGGTGGACGCGCGCGAGCCCCTCGTCCCGGGGAAGATCCGCGACTCCAATGGACCGGCTTTGCTCGCCGCGCTTTCGCGGTGGGGCGCCCCCGCGGAGAACCTCGGCATCGCGCCTGATGAGCCCGCGGCCCTGCGAGCCACACTCGAGTCCGCCCTGGAGCGGAGCGACGTGCTCGTGGTCACAGGCGGCGTGTCGGTCGGCGACTTCGACTGCACTAAGCCTGTGTTCGCAGAGCTCGGCATCCGCGAGGTCTTTTGGAAGGTCGCCATCAAGCCCGGCAAGCCGCTCTTCTTTGGCGTGCTTGAGAAAAGGGACGCGCGGACAAAGCTTGTCTTCGGGCTTCCCGGCAATCCCATCGCCGCCTTGGTCTGCCTGGAGGAGTTCGTCCGCCCCGCGCTCGAGCGGCTCCAGGGCTTTGCTCCGAAGCACCCCAGCTACCACCTGTCGGGTGCCGCGCTCAACGATTATCCCAAGCCGGCGGACCGCCGCCAGTACTTGTTTTGCCGCGCCCGGCGGGGGCCCGGCGGCTATGAGTTGGACATCATACGCCCCCAGGGCTCGGCGATGCTCGGTATGGCGTCGCGCGCCAACGCCCTGGCGATCGCCTCCGAAGGCGTCGACCGCGTCCGCCGCGGCGACCCGCTCTTCTTCCGGTGGCTCAAATGATTCCCGGGATGACCGGCGTCGTCCTGGCGGGCGGCCGCAGCCGCCGCTTCGGTGCCAACAAGGCGCTGGCCGCCTGGGAAGGAGCGACTCTGATCGAGGCGGTGGTCAATTCAATGCTGGAAATTCTGCCCCGCGTCCTGGTCGTGACAAAGAACTCTTCCGAACTCGCGTTCTTGAAACGAAAGCGCGTGCGAATCATCGAGGACGCATGCCTTGAAGGGCATCCCATGGGAGGCCTCTTCACCGCGCTGCGGGGCCTGAAGACCGGGCACGCCTTTGTGGCCGCCTGCGACATGCCGTTCATCCGGCGCGAGCTCATCGAGGCGCTGTGGCGCTCGCGCGCCGACTACGACGCCGTCATTCCGGTATGGAAAGACGTGCGCCAGCCGCTGTGCGGCGTCTACGCGCGCGGCTGCCTCGGCATGATTCGCTCTTCGATCGACTCGGACATGTTAGGCATCTCGCGTTTGTTCGACGATCTGCGCACTCGCTTCATGCTTGAGCCCGAGATCGCGGACATCGATCCCCAGGGCCTCTCGTTCATGGACATCGACACATGCGAGGATTACGAGCGGGCTAAAGGACTGAGACCGTGCTGAGCGACGGTTTGGGCCGGACCATCGATTACCTGCGTCTCTCGATTACGGACCGCTGCAATTTACGCTGCGTCTATTGCCTCCCCGAGCGGTCACCTCGATTCGTTCCAGGCGCAGACCTGCTGACCGACGACGAGATCGTGACGCTGATGGGCGCCTTCGCGCACCTTGGCGTGTCGAAGCTCCGCATCACCGGCGGCGAGCCGCTGATGCGCCCGGCCTTGCCGGCGCTCGTGCGCCGGTTAGGCCGCATCCCGGGAATAACCGACATCTCCCTGAGCACGAACGGCGTTCTGCTCGCGCCCCGCGCGCAGGAGCTCAAAGCGGCGGGCTTGAGCCGCGTCAACGTCAGCCTCGACACGCTCGACCCGGTGCGGTTCGCTGAAATCGCCCGCTTCGGCGCGCTCGCGGACGTGCTATCGGGTATCGAGGCCGCGCTGGAGGCCGGCCTCTCTCCGGTCAAGCTGAATGTGGTTGTGGCGCGAGGGATGAACGACGACGAGATCGGCGCCTTCGCCGCGCTGACCGAGAAACGACCTCTTCACGTCCGATTCATCGAGCTCATGCCGATGGGGGAGACTGGCTTTTTCCGCGCGGAACGCCGCGTCACCCTCGGGGAGATGATGGCTTCCGCGGCCCCCCTGGCGCCGGCCGCCGACGGTGAACGCCCGGTCGGCTACGGCCCCGCCCGCTATTACCGTCGTCCCGGCGCGGCGGGCACGATCGGCTTCATCAGCGCCCTGAGCTGCGGCTTTTGCGACGCGTGCAACCGCGTGCGCGTGTCGTCGAGCGGGACCTTGATCCCATGCCTCGACGGGGACGACGGCGTGGACCTGCGCGCGCCTCTGCGCTCCGGCGCCGGCCGTGAGGAACTTATGTCCCTCATCCGAGGCGCCGTCCGCGCCAAGCCCGAAAGGCACGACATGCAGGCAAAGCTCGAGCCGTTGGGCGCCAATCCCCGGTTTATGCGCCAGATCGGCGGATAGAGCCGCATATGGAAGTTACGTTGCATTCAAAATAAGGAGACGAGATGAAGACGCTGATCCCCCTGTTCCTACTGGCGGCCACCACCGTCTCCGCGGCGACCGAGCCCCCAAAATTCACCTTCAGCGGGCAGGTCCGCGCACGCGCCGAGACCACGAACGTCGAGTCGTATTCGACGCCGCTCAAGCGCCGCGGCTACGACACGACTTTGCTGCGCACCCGGCTCGGCGTCGGCGTCGACGCGGGGCAGGGCGTAAAGGGCTTCATTCAGATTCAGGATTCCCGTTCCTGGGGCTCGGAGGCCACGGTGGCGACAAACTCCGGGAACCTAGACCTGCACCAAGGCTACGCCGATGTCCTAGATCTTTTCGCCGCGCCGCTCGACCTGCGCGTCGGCCGCATGGAACTGCAGTACGGCGACCAACGGTTGGTCAGCCCTCTCGACTGGAGCAACGTCGGCCGCGCCTGGGACGGGGCGCGCCTGCGGCTTCGCGGGATGAATTACACCGTGGACCTGTTCGAGACAGTCGTGAAGGAGGTCAACGTCGCCAAGCGCAACGGGAACTTCTGGGGGCTGTACGCCTCCTGCAAGGCCATGCCGGCGCACGAGTTCGACGCCTACATCCTGGGACGCGACCAGGGCGACGGGACCTTCACCAACGAGCACGGCACCCTTGGAAACCTCAGCGATCGCACCGTCGGCGCCCGGGTCAAGGGCACGCCGGGCGGTTTCGACTACACCGGCGAGGCGGATTGGCAGTTCGGGCGCAAGGCCGGTCAGCGGGTGCGCGCCTGGGCGCTCGCCGCGACCGGCGGTTATACGTTCGATCACGCGCTTAAGCCCCGCCTCGGAGCCGAGTACGATTTCGCCAGCGGTGACTCCGACCCGTCGGACAACAAGGTTCAGACCTTCGATCCGCTCTATACTTTCGGCCACGCCTACCAGGGCTATCAGGATATCTTCGCCTGGAAGAACGGCCACGACTTCAAAGGCAGCGTGTCCGTCGATCCCAAGCCCGATTGGCGCGCGCAGGCCGACTTTCATCACTTCCGCCTGCATCGAGCCTTCGACGCCTGGTATGACGCGGCCGGGACGCCGATCGTCGCGCGCTCGACCACGGGCCGCCCGGGCAAGGATATCGGCTACGAGCTCGACCTGCACGTGAAAGGGAAGTTCCGCGAGGTCATCACGCTCTGGTTCGGCTATTCCCGCTTTTTCGCGGGGGCCTACGTGCGCGCGACCACGACGCGCGGCGACCGCGACTGGGGCTTTTTCCAGGCGGCGTTCAACTTCTGAGTCGGGGGGCATCATGAAAAAATCGATCACGCGCCGTGAGTTCCTGCAGTGGGGCGGCCTAAGCGTCGCGGCCGTCACCGTCGGAGGCGGCCTCATCGCGTTGAATCCTTTCGAAGCGAACGCGGAGGAGCTGCTTCCCGGTCTGAAGTGGGACAAGGCGCCGTGCCGCTTCTGCGGCACGGGCTGCAGCGTGATGGTCGGCGTGGAGAAAGGCCGAGTCGTGGCGGTGCGGGGCGACGAGAAGTCCCCCGTCAACCAGGGCACGTTGTGCGAAAAAGGTTACGCGCTGCCGTTCATCCAATACGGATCCGACCGTCTCACTAAGCCGCTGATCCGAAAGAAGAACGGACGCTACGATAAGCGCGGGGAGCTGACGGAGGCGGGCTGGGAGGAAGCGCTCGAGCTCGTTGCGCTCAAGGCCAAGGAGGCCATCGCGGCCAAGGGGCCGTCGGCCGCGGCGATGTTCGGTTCCGGCCAGTGGACCATCTGGGAAGGCTACGCCGCCTCTAAGCTCTGGAAGGCCGGCCTGCGCTCCAACAGCCTCGAGGTGAACGCGCGACACTGCATGGCCAGCGCGGTCACGGGCTTCATGACCACCTTCGGCATGGACGAGCCGATGGGCAGCTACGACGACTTCGTCCATGCCGACGCCTTCATCCTATGGGGCGCAAACATGGCCGAAATGCATCCGATCCTGTGGGCGAAGATCACGGAGCGGCTCCTGAAAAACCCGGATGCCCGGCTCTACAACCTGACGACGATGAGCAATCGCTCCTCGGAGATGGCGGCCAAGGAAATCCTGTTCGCGCCGCAGAGCGATCTGGCGATCGCCAACGGCATCGCCCGGCTCCTGCTCAAGAACGGCCGCATCGACGCGGACTTCGTGGCCAAGCACTGCGCGTTCAAGCGCGGCAAGGAGAACATCGGCTACGGCCTGGAGGACGGCTTCAAGTTCAAAGATGAGCCCGTCGCGACGGACCTCGAGGCGTTCCGTTCCTTCGTCGAGCCCTACACGCCCGAGCGCGTCCGCGAAATCAGCGGCGTCGCGCCGGAGGCGCTCGAGGAGCTGGCGGCCGTCTACGGCGACCCGAAGACCAAGGTCATGTCGTTCTGGACCATGGGCATGAACCAGCACACGCGCGGCACATGGATCAACAACCTCGTCTACAATCTGCATCTCCTGACCGGCAAGATCAGCTCGCCCGGAAACGTGCCGTTCTCTCTGACGGGCCAGCCCAGCGCCTGCGGCACGACCCGCGAGGTCGGGACCTTCACGCACCGGCTGCCCGCCGACATGCTTGTCGCCAATCCCGAACACCGGGCGAAGGCGGAGGAAATTTGGGGCGTGCCGGCCGGGACGATCCCTGAAAAGCCCTCGTTCACCGCCATCGAGATGATGCGCGCGCTCGACCAGGGGGAGGTGCTTTTCTTTTGGAGCATGACGACAAACCCGTTCCAGTCCTCTCCCAAGCTGAACCGCTATCGCAATGCCGCGCTCAAGGACGGGCGCTTCATCGTCGTCTCGGATATTTATCCGAACCGCTCGACCGAGGTCGCCGACGTCGTGCTGCCCGCGGCGATGTGGGTGGAGAAAGAAGGCGCCTTCGGCAACGCCGAGCGCCGGACGCAATTCTGGCGCCGGATGGTTGACGCGCCGGGCGAGGCGAAGTCCGACCTTTGGCAGATCCTGGAGTTCGCCAAGCGCATGGGGCACGGGGAGCTTTTCGCGCGCTCTTTTAAGGGCCGGGAGCTCCCCGCCGGGCACAAGGCCTCCGACGCGAGCGCCGCTTGGGGCGCCTACGTCGAGAAAGGCCTGTTCGAGGAATACCGCCGGTTCGGCCTTGGCCACGGCCACGACCTCGCTCCGTTCGACGACTATCACGCGGCCCACGGCCTGCGCTGGCCCGTGGTCGACGGCAAGGAGAGCGCCATCCGCTACCGCGAAGGGTACGACCCCTACGTGCCCAAGGGAGCGGGCGTTAGCTTCTACGGCAATAAGGACGGCCGGGCCGTCATCTGGCAACGGCCGTACGAGGCCCCTCCCGAGATTCCCGACGTGGAATATCCGTTCTGGCTGTCGACGGGCCGCGTCCTCGAGCACTGGCACTCGGGCACGATGACCCGCCGCGCGCCGCCGCTGAAGAACGCCTACCCTCACGCGACCGCCAATCTCCATCCGGACGATGCGGCGCGCCTCGGGCTCAAAGGAGGGGAGAAGCTCCTCCTCACGTCTCGTCGCGGCGCCGTGACCGTGCATGCCGAGATCGGCGGGCGTGTCACTCCGCAGAAGGGGATGGTCTACGTGCCGTGGTTCGACGAGGACGTCCTCATCAACGAGCTGACCTTGGACGCCTACTGCCCGATCTCGCAGCAGGCGGATTTCAAGAAATGCGCCGTGCGTATCGAGAGGGCATCATGAGACAGCTCATCTTTGCCGTCATGGCGGTAGCGGTCGCGGTGGTCGCGACGGCCGCGGATAAAAAAACGCGCAAAGGAAAAATTCCGCGGGAAGGGCGCCCGGGCGTGAACCGCTGGAACGACAAGCCCCCCGGGTCGACCAAGCCCCTGCCGCGTCCGTATCCCGGCGCGCCGCCGATCGTGCCGCACGCTGTTGAAGGACTTGTCATCAGCCGGGACGCTAACGCGTGCCTCGACTGCCATCTCGAGGGGGCGGAAATCGGCGAAGGGCACGCCGCGACAAAGGTCCCTCCTTCGCACTTCGTCAACCCGCGAACGAATGAGGTCAAGACCGGGACGGTGACCGGAACGCGTTACCAATGCCTTCAGTGCCACGCGACTACTACTCGAATGCCCTCGAAGTAAGACGCTATTCCACGCGCTTAACGACAACCGGCTTCTCGGAGGAGGCCAGCGCGCGCACGCGCGCCGACGGATCGTCGTAGCCCGTGTCCTTATAAAGGACGACGACGAGCTTTTTGCGGCTCTGGACGCTCACGATGCCGCAGCCCGGAGGGCAGGCGAGGAACACGGCCATCTCGCCGGGAAACTTCACGGCGGGAGGCTCGCCCGCGAGGCCTGCGGCGGCCCAGGCGGCTAGAAGCGCCTCGGGCGTCTTCAGGGCCAGCGCCTTAACGATCGGCGCGGACGAGCGCCGGCCCGACCCGCCGCGAACGGCACCGACCGAGCCCGTGCGTTGCGCGACGCTCGGCGCTTCGGGCGAGGCTTGAAGTGCCATCAGGTCGCGCCCGCCCGACGCCAGGCCAGTCTCCTCGGCGTCTTTGTCCACGATCCGGGCGATGCCCATCCGCTTCTTCTCTTCCTCGAAGCCTTTATAGAGGCGCTCGTTAATGGCGGAGCGCTCCTCCTCGTTGCGGGCGATGTAGCCCGTGCTGCCCTCGATCGTGTCCGCCGCGGAGGGCGGGGAGGCGGGGGCCGTCGGAATCGAGTCCGCCGGAGCCGGCGCGGACAAGGCCGCGAAGCCCGCGCCTGCGCCCCCGGCCGACGGCGCCGGTTCGGACTCCTGGATTTCGAGAGGCTTACCCGGGGCGCTGTGCTGCTTGCCTAAGGTCGCCGGCGCGGCGTCGTCCTCTTTTTTCGCGGTGAGCTCGTTCGCCGCGGCTTTGTCCGCGCTGCCGGCCTCCTCCATCGCGGCGAGCCGGCCGCTGACGTCGAAGGAGGGCGGCGCCTCGGCCGCGCTCTTGATCCCGACCGTTTCGCCGTCCCAGCCGACGCGCTGAGGGACGATGTCCGGCGTCTGCGTCCGGTCCCAGACAACGAGGGCCACCACGGCGGTCGACAGCGCGAACGCGAGCGGACGGTAGGCGGGCGGGAGGATGAAGTAGTCGCGCGGAGGCGTCGAGCCCTCGCGGGCGCGGCGGGACTCGAGGCGCGCCGCGAAGCCGTCGGGCAGCTTCTCGCGGGGAAGCCCCTTCACGGCGGAGGAGACGGCGCGCAGGGCCTCGAGCTCCAGGCGCATGTCCTCGGAGCGCGCGATCTCGAGCTCGACGGCCTGGCGCTCCGCGTCGGGGAGCGCGCCGTCGAGGTACGCCGATAGCTTTTCGCGGATTTGGTCGTTCATGCGGGTGCCTTGGCGAGCAGGAGCTTGAGCTTGGCGCGGGCGCGGAACAGGCGCGACTTTACGGTGCCCTCCGCGAGGCCGAGGACCTCCGCGATCTCGCCGTACGAGCGTTCCTCGATCTCGCGCAGGACGACGATGGCGCGGTCGTCCGCGTCGAGCTGCAGCAAAGCTTTTTGGACCACGGCGTTCGTGCCCTCCTTTTCGAGCTCCGTGTCGAGCGGAGCGTCGTTTCCGGCCGGCTCATACACCGGCTCGTCCTCGTCCTTATTCCCGAACGCCCCGAACGAAATCGTCTTCCAAAAACCGCGGCTCTTCTCGGCCCGGACCCGGTTCTTCCACGCGTTGACCGTGATCCGGTACACCCACGTCGACAGCTGGCTGTCGCCCCGGAACCCCGGCAGGGCCCTCAGGGCCCGGATCAGCGCGTCCTGCGCGAGGTCCTCGGCGTCGGAACGGTTCCCCGTCAAGCGCAGAGCCAGGTTGAAGACCAGCTCCGAATGCTTCTCGAGGAATTCCTGTTCGGACACCTGCTGATATGACCCTGGTCCGGGCACTATGTTCCTTTAGCGGGCGTAGGCGGCGACGTCGGCCGCGACCGTAAACGGCGCTCCCGTGAGCGCCTTCACGGCCTCGACGGTGGTATCGGCGGCCAGCGCGGTGAGGACGAGGCCGCCGGGCGTCACCTCGAACGTCGCGAGCTCGGTGACGATGGAGCTGACGACGCCCTTTCCGGTCAGCGGCAAGGTGCAGCTGCTGAGGATCTTGGGCTTGCCGTCCTTGGTCGCGTGCTCCATCGCGACGATGACGCGCTTGGCGCCGGCGACCATGTCCATAGCACCGCCCATGCCCTTGACCTTCTTGCCCGGGATCATCCAGTTCGCGAGGTCGCCGTTCGCCGAGACCTCCATCGCTCCGAGCACGGTCGCGTCGAGGTGCCCGCCGCGGACTATCGCGAACGAGTCGTGGGAGCCGAAGTACGAGCAGCCGGGAAGCTCGGTGACGGTCTCCTTGCCGGCGTTGATGAGGTCGGGGTCCTGCTCGCCCTCGTGGGGGTAGGGGCCGTAGCCGAGCATGCCGTTCTCGGTGTGCAAGGTCACCTCGACGCCGGGCTTCAGGAAATTGGGGATCAAGGTCGGAATGCCGATTCCGAGGTTGACGTACGAGCCGTCCTTCAATAAAGAGGCGGCCTGACGGGCGATGACGACGCGGCTATCCTTGGGCTCAGACATGGGCGGCGGCCTTCCTTACGGTGAGTTTCTCGATCGGCTTTTTATAGGCCTGGCCCAAGAGGATCGCGTCGACGAAGACGCCGGGAGTGTGGATGTGCTCGGGGTGCAGGCCGCCGATCTCGACGAGGTGCTCCACTTCCGCGACGACATAGCTCGCGGCGGTGGCCATGACCTGGTTGAAGTTACGCGCGGTCTTGCGGTACTCGAGGTTGCCGAGCACGTCGCCCTTGTACGCCTTGATGAAGGCGAAGTCGCCCTTGAG
>Ga0163144_10006660_pt1 | contig 25444 bp, 17 predicted proteins | sample OliLak19BULKMAT1_FD_123175 | JGI IMG/M metagenome (GOLD analysis project Ga0163144, IMG submission 123175) | Freshwater microbial mat bacterial communities from Lake Vanda, McMurdo Dry Valleys, Antarctica - Oligotrophic Lake LV.19.BULKMAT1 | ecosystem: Environmental > Aquatic > Freshwater >... | reverse complement strand
CCTGTTCGGTGTAGCGGAAATCGGTGACGAGGAAGAGATCCTTTTCGGTGATGATCCCGACGGAATCGTCGCCCGTGAAGTTCGTAAGATACGCAAGGTCTGGCGGATGCGTCAGCAGCAGGCAATCGAGCTTCAGGGCCTTCATGGCCTCGCGCACCCGCTTCTGGCGGGCCTTCAAATAGGCCTTGGGACGGGCGGCAACCATCGGTTTTAGAGTATCTGTCATGAATATAACCAAACAGGAACAAATCGAGAGGGGAAAGGTAATGGCCGGTGGCCGATGGTGTCAAATGCCAGCCGACTTGGCGTTCGGCCAATGGACGGCCCATTTCCGATGAAAATTAGACGACCGCAGAGGCGCAGATTTGGACGTAGAGTGATGCCGAGCGGGTTGAAATGGCTCTGAAATCGCCTTTCTTCGCGTTCCTCTCTACGTCTCTGCGGTGGTCCTTCCCTCGATCCTCCTTTTCGTTTCGCCTACGATGCCGTCAATGAACCTCCCTCTCAGCACTCCAACCCTGCCCGGTGTCGGCGGGGTCATCAAGGCCCGTAGCGAAGATTTCTTCGTCCAGGAGATACCCCTATACGAACCCAGTGGCGATGGCGAGCACGTCTTCTGCGAGATCGAGAAGGTCGGCATTCCGACTTTCACCGCTATCGACTGGATCGCGCGCGGGCTGGACGTGCCAACGCGCGAGATCGGCTATGCGGGTATGAAGGACGCCAAGGCCGTCACCCGGCAGACGCTGTCGATCTGGGGGACCACGCCTGAGGCCGTCATGGGTTTACGGTTACAGGGGCTCAAGGTGCTCTGGGCGGCACGCCATGGCAATAAGCTTCGGTTGGGGCACCTGGCGGGCAACCGGTTTGCAATCAAGATCCGTGAGGTTCAACCGACCGACGTCGTCAAAGCCAAGACGATCATGGAGACGCTGGAACGCCGTGGCATCCCGAACTACTTCGGTGAACAGCGCTTCGGTCGGCGCGCCAATAACGACAAGTTCGGCGCCGCGCTCATCCGTAGCGACAACGTCGAAGTCCTCCGCCTTCTGCTCGGCGACCCGATGGACGGTCTGGACAACAACAAGATCATGAACGCCCGCAAGGCGTTCGAGGCCCGCGACAACGAGGCCTCAATGAAACACTGGCCGCGCTCGGCGGGGCTTGAACGGCGCATTCTGGCGCGACTGATGAAGACGCGTAAGCCCGGCATGGCCGTCCGCGCGATCGACGAGAAGCTGCGCCGGCTGTGGATCAACGCGTTGCAGTCCAAGATATTCAATAACATCCTTGCGATGCGCGTCGACGAGTTCGACAAGGTCGAGCTTGGCGACTTAGCGTACAAACACGACACCGGCTCGGTTTTCCGCGTCGAAGACCTCGCCGCCGAGACCGTTCGGGCCGCCGCATTCGAAATCAGCGCGACCGGGCCGTTGCTCGGTTATCGAATGACCCTGCCGACCGATCGGCCACTGGAAATGGAACAATCGGTCTTCGCGACCTACGGTCTGACGCCCGAAATGTTCCGCCACGAAGGTCAGCACCGGATCAAAGGCGCCCGCCGACCACTCCGCATCCGTCCAACCGACATCAACCTTGTCGGTGGTGTCGACGATGACGGCAGCTACATCACCGTCGCGTTCACCTTGCCCGCGGGCAGCTTCGCGACGGTCGTGATGGCGGAAGTGATGAAGGCCGTGGACACGTCGGATGATGAAGTGCCCGAGAGTGACGAGGATGAGAACGACGAATCTGAATCGCCGGAGGAAGTGACCGACTAGGCGTCGGAAGTCGCGTTACTCGCACACCCCAAACTGCCGCAGCGCCGCCCGTACGCCGTGGTTGTTGTTGGACGGCGCGATCCAGTCCGCGACCGCCTTGACGCTCGGTGATGCGTTGTCCATCGCCACGCCCACACCTGCCGCCTGCAGCATGCCGATATCGTTAACGGCGTCACCGATCGCCATCACCTCCTCCATCGCGATGCCATAATGCGCCGCAACCTGCGCGAGCGCCGCGGCTTTGCTGGCAGTGGGGTGGGTGATCTGGATGAGATCGGCATCGGTGCTGACCAGCGTGATCTGGCGCGCGTAGGCCTCACCGACCACCCGCGCCAGCGAAGCCATCATCTCCGGGTGCCCCAGCAGCATCAGCTTCGTAATCGGTTGGTTGCAGAACATCGGGATCGGCGCGACCACGTCCGGCCCAAACAGCCGGCCCGTCTCGGTGGTGTACGTCAGGTCATGCCGATCGGTATGCCACCTGTCCATGATCTCGCAGCCGATCAACACATCGCTGAACAACCCCCGCGCGCGGTCGATGATGTCCAGGACGAGCGAAAACTCCAACGGCGTGTGCGCGACGACCTGCCGGTTCACCTCATCCCACACCAGAGCCCCGTTGTAGTTGATCTGCCACGTGTCTAGCTTTAACCGCTGATAAATCGCCCGCACGCTCCGCGGTGGCCGGGCCGAAGCGATAACCACCTTCACCCCGCACCGAACCGCCATCGCGAGAGAGTCGACCGTTTCGAGTGTGACCTCCTTGCGGTCGTTGAGCAGCGTGCCATCAAGGTCGATCGCGACCAGTTTGATCTTGGGGGTTAACTGTTGCGAGGACTTCATACGTTACAGCTCGACGTTCTTCCGCTGGGACAAGAACACCAACCACACGGCGGGCCTTCTTCCGGTGACCGATGATAGGGCGGATGCGTACGCGTCCATCTGCAACCGGTACGCGGCGATCCGCTCGTCGAGCGCGGTGCCACGGACGCGGTCGGTTTTGTAGTCGACGATGTAATCCTTCAACAGCGTCGGCACGAACAGGTCGATGCGGCCACGGACCATCACGCGGTCACGCGGGTCGTCACTGACCGGCGCACCATCCACGGTCGCAGCGAAATACACGGGCAACTCGCGGCGGAGGTGCTCGGCGTTCTCGCGCAATAGCTGCCCGACCTCGCTGGCGAGCAGCCAGTCGATTGACGCGATATCAACGACCTTCGCGTGCTCGCGTGCCAGCAATTTCGCGTCGACCATCGCCGCGATTTGGTTGCGCACCGTGTCGGCCAGTGGGGAAAAGTCGAGATGTTCCAGGACAAGGTGTGTCGCCGTCCCCACGTCCGCAGCCCCGAGCAAGCCCGATGCGGCGGCGAAGCGCGGCGTCGGTACAATGCCTGGCTCGGTGGCCGCGTTCGCGTCTTGTAGGACAGGCATTCCTGCCTGTCTCTCTTCCTCTCCCCCCGTCTTCTGTCTCTCGGAAAATGCCGGGGGGAGAACGGGGGGAGAGACAGGCAGGAATGTCTGTCCTACGGGCGGATGCGGGTCGCTCGCATGGGCCCGCGAGGTCACCGACTGCGCCCCAGCCGTGCGCGTGTACGCGGCGTGCGGATACTCGAACGCCAGCCGACCGATCACCTCCGCAGCGACATCCGTTACCGCTGGCGCCGGTTCCAACAGCTTCAGGATCGACAACGGCGCTAACCGCTCGATCGCCGCTGCGGCTTCGGTCTTCGAGGTCTCGATGGATGGCAGCGCCTCGTGCGACGTGATGTCTATCGTCCGAAGCCCTGTCGCCACCGCGACAGGCCCAAGCCACGCCAACGCCGTCGTCGCGCTGAGCGTGTCGTCAGCCGGGATGACACCCGCATGGCCCGTCCAGCGCGTCACCCATTTCTCATGTTGTCCCTCGCGCGCCGTGCCGACGAGGATCAGGTGCTCTTTAGCGCGCGTGAGCGCCACGTACATCACGCGCAATTCCTCAGCGAGCATCTTGCGCTTCAAGCGCGGCGTGATGACCGTCGTCGCGAGCGTCGGGTAGCGAACCAGCCGTTCCTCATCCACCGCGTACAGCCCGAGCCCTTCGTCTTTGTCATACACGATCGGCCCGCGGGCGTCGGTGAGGTTGAATGCCTTGCCGAGGTCGGCCACGAACACAATCGGGAACTCGAGCCCCTTGCTGCGATGAATCGTGATGATGCGGACGGCGTCCGTTGCCTCGGCGGTCAGCGCGGCTTGGCCGGCGTCGACCTCGTCGGCCAGGCCGTCCAGGAACTGCAGGAAGCGCGACAGCCCACCGCCGTTCATCTGTTCAAACTGCGTCGCCCGCCGATGCAATTCCAGCAGGTTGGCCTTGCGCTGTTCACCATCCTCCAGCCCGCAGACGAACGCGAGGTAGCCGCTCTGCTCGTAGATGGTCGCCAGCGTCTCGGCCAGTGGCCGTTGCTGGGCCAGTTCTCGCCAGGCGCTGAGGCGCGCCAGCACGTCGCGCAGCCGCGCTGCCAGTTCGTCATCCTGTTCGACCGCGTATCGCGAGACCGCTTCGTGAAACGCCGTCCCATCGTCGCGATAGGCGAGCCGGATGCGGGCCAAACTATCCTCCGGCTCGGCCAAGCTACCCAACGGGCTCCGCAGCACCGCTGCGAGGGGCAGGTCTTGTCGAAAATTGTCGAGCACCTGCAAGAGTGACAGCAGGTCGAGTACTTCCATCGCCGTGAAGAAACCACTGCCTCCCTCGGCCAGCACGGGAATGCCGCTCTTGCGTAGCACGTTGGCGTACTGCTCGACCTTGAACTTTCGTGTGCGCAGTAGGATCGCGATGTCACCGTAACGGACATCGCGAAACGACGACCCATCGTCCGCCGCGACCTGTGCACGTTGTGAACCGTCTGCGCCCATCAACTGCGCGATGCGATACGCGATAAAGACCGCCTCGCGCTCGGCGCGCTCAAATTCAGCGCCATCACCGGCCTGATCATCACCGCTATCGCTCGCCTGCGGTTTTGCCGGCACCAGATGCATCTCAATGGGAGCGCCGGCAAACCCACTGCCTTCCGGGAAAGTCGCCCCGGCGATTAGCCGATGGCCCGCGGTGTAATCGATGTCGGCGGCGTCCTTCGTCATCAGCAGGTCGAAGATGCCGTTGATCGCGTCCAGCAGTGGCGCGCGGCTGCGGAAGTTGGAGTTAAGGTCAATGCGCTCACCACCACTGTCGCGGTCGGCGAAGCCATCGTATCTCCGCAGGAAGAGCTTGGGTTCGGCCGAGCGGAATCGGTAGATGCTTTGTTTGACGTCACCCACGCAGAACAGGTTTCCATTCCGCGGCCCACCTATGCATTCACGGCTGACGAGGCGCAGGATTGCTTCCTGCATTTCGTTGATGTCCTGGTACTCGTCGACCAGCACATGCGCGTATCGCCGATGGCAACCACGGGCGACGATGCTTGGGCGGCTGAGATCCCCGTCTTCGGACAGCAGCGTGAGCGCTCGCCGTTCCAGGTCACTGAAGTCGAGGGCGCGGATGCGATTTTTCGCGTCGCGGTAGGCTTTGCCGAACTGCTCGACGAGCGACAGCAGTTCCTCTGCCGGCGCGGCGATCCGCTGCATGCCGTCGCGCCATTGCGCTTCGGTGAACCGCAGGGCGCTGCGCAGCGGGCCGTCTTTCATATCGGCGCGGATAGCGTCGACGGCGTCCTTGGCGATCGTCTTGCCCGGCACACTGTTTTTAACGCTCGGAAGGTTACCTGGCTGAAAATCAACCTCTTCGGCCAATGCGTCGATGCCGTCCGAATCCAGTGTCGCCCGCCAGTTGGCAGCGATCGAGGCGGCCTCGTTCAACGCAGTGATATAGCCCGGAAAGTCACCGAGCCGGCGGATGGTTTGGAGGGCGCTTTCGATGCGAACTTGAAACGCCGTGATTTCGCGCTTGAGGTCCTTCAACAGCGTGTTGCCGAAATGGGAGTCGCCAAACGGGGGCTCGAGTGGTCCGCGCAACCGCGATCGCGAGTCGGATAAAAACTTTTCCGGGTCGACCAGGCTCGACAGGGTTTCGTACAGTGACAGTAGTTCGGATCCCAGCGCCGCGTCATCACCATTGAAGTAGCCGTCCAGCAGAGCGGCAAACGCCTGGGGTGATTCACTGCGGAACCGCTCATCGAGCACCTCGCGCATCGTCTCGTGCTTCAACAGCGCCGCGGCGTCGCCGTCGAGAATCTCAAAGGCTGGATCAAGCCCCGCAGCATGAAAGTGCTGTCGCAGCAATCGTCCGCAGAACGAATGAATCGTGCCGATCGTCGCCCGCTCGATGCCGGCGAGCTGTTCCACTGCCCGCGTGTCGTCCGTGATTGCGGCCCGGTTGGCCAGCGCGCTGCGAACCCGAGTCCGCATCTCAGCGGCCGCTGCCTCGGTAAACGTGACAACCAGCAATTCATCCACGTCGCAGGGTTGCGGTGCATCACAGATGAGATAGGCGCACCGCTCGGTCAGGACGGCCGTTTTGCCCGAACCCGCAGCGGCGCTGACAAGCAGACTGTGACCGGTCGTCCGAATCGCGCGCAGTTGCTCAGGGGTCCAGTTACGAGAGGATTTCGATAGTGCTTCGGACACGTTCTACGGTTTCCCCTCGTCAGTTTCGACGTGTTGACGATGTGCCATGAGTTCCTCTCGGCTGATTCCGCTGATGATGTTGTATCCGTTCAATGTCACGTCGAATCGACAGAGCGAGCGATACCCGCACTGCGCACACGGGGACTTCTTGCCGAGGCGGTACGGTCGCGAGCGGATATCGCCACTGATGATGGCGTCGGTGATTCCCGCTAGCTTGCTGCGGACGTAGTCGAGCAGGCCGAGGAACTCGTCGGCGTCGCAGGCGTCACTGCGGTCGCGATCGCCGAGGATGCCTTCCTTGTTGATGCGCACCTGCACGACGGGCGATGCACCGGTTGATAGGGCGTTGTCGAAGAAAGCCAGGTGCGTTGAATCGAGGATGCCTCGCGCCTTGGGCGAGAAGTGGAAGTCGTCGGTGGTTGGGTCTGGGGCCTCGTCGGGGTGGCTGACCGAGTCGTAGCCGCGCATCAACTGCAGGTAAAAACCCGCTGCCGGGGTGATCGGCGCGCCGGTCAGTTCATGGCCGTTTACTTGCAGGACGAGCAAATAGGTCAGCAACTGAAGTGAAAGCCCGTTGTAAATCGCCGCCGGTGACAGGCCACCGGCCGATAGTTTGTAGTCGTATACCGCCGCGTGGGCCGAGCCGGGCAGCAGGTCGATGCGGTCGATGCGCCCGCGCACGTTTAGTTCGCGACCCTGAAGTGTGGTGACCTTCAGCGCAGGCAGTGTCGCGTCCGCGCTACCGAACAATACGCCGACATATCCACCATTCAACTGCGTGCGCGTCGAGACGATGCGCTGGCGTTTGACGACCTGTCGAATGGTCCGCTCGATTCGGCTCAGCAGGTACTGCGACCGCCCGGGCTCGATCGCCATCTCGCGCTTTAATTCAAGGTCGACCTCGCGTGCGACCGCGGCGACGCGGGTGTCGGTCCATTCGTCAGTCAGATCGCGCCATTCCTGTTTGGCGCGGATCATCTGGCGCACCAGCCGCTCGAGCATATTGTGATAGATGCGCGACAGATCGATCGCCGAGAACGCATCGTCCCGGCGGGCCTGCAGGTTTAGCCCGTACTGCGCAAAATGCTTGAACGCGCACGCGGCGAACGTTTCCAATCGACCGACCGTTGCCTGAAGCGGGCTGGCGAACAACTGGGCCGCCGTCTCGGGGCGCAGCGACGATGCATTGGCGTACGAAAGAGCGCCCCATGCGTGGTATCGCATCTCGGCGACCGGTGACTCATCCGCATCGTGCGTCGCGAGCCACTGGTATAGCGCTGCTCGGGTTCCACCGTCGCCTGTCCCGGCGTGGCGGGCCCATCGCATGAGTGACACGATCAATTGGCGCGGCGTCGCGATGTTGCGCGGGTCCTGCGACGATGACGAACCGACCGACGCCACGGTGACATCGGGGAACATCCCCTGCAACCGCGCCCAGTAAGGTGACGGCGCCTGTGGCTTGCCGGCGGTGTCGCAGCCGACGCGCGAGACATAAAGTGAATGCGAAGGGCTCGCGAACGCGCTGTACGCCAACAGCCGTTCGTCGCGCAGTTGGCGCTCGCCGTCCCCTTTGATATCGAGTTCACCCTTACGCAACAGCGAGCGGTCGCGGTCGGACAGCACCGAATCTTCCCGTGGTACGCGCGGGAACTCACCGTCATTCAACCCGAGGACGAGAGTGGTCTTCACCTCGGGCAGCCGTGTCCGATCGACCTGCCCGACGATGACCTGATCGATCGTTGCCGGCGTCAGCGCCAGGTCGAAACTGTCGAGGCTGGTGTTGAGCAAATCAGTGAACTCACCAGCGGTGATCGGGTGATCGCCGAGCAACTCGACGAGCTGGTCGAGCAGTTCGACGAACTCGGCCCACACCTGCTGGTGCTCACCGGCCTGGTCGAACCGCCGATTGGCCGTCGCGCGGGCCGACCATTGCGCGAGCGTGACCCCGATATTGAATCGGACAAGGACGGCGTACAGTTCGGTCGCGAAGAGGCGCAGGGGTTTGGGGGTGTTGGCGGTGCAGTGGGCGATGAACGGTTCAATGGCAGCAACCACGCGCCGCCGCATGGCGTCGGATCGTTCTGCGATAGCGGTGGCGACGAGCAGGGCGTCGGCGTCGTCTTCATCACGGGTGTGGGTACGCCGGAAGGCCCAGGGTTCGGGCATCGTCCAATGCACCGACCGCAGGCGGTGTTCGTGGATGTAGTTCTCAAGCTCGTCGACCTCCGAAAGCGTCAGCCCGGCCAGGCCTGTCTTCATCAATGCAAACAACGGCGCGTGCGACCAGCGATCGGCGGCGACGGTCAATAGCGAACGCACGAGCCGTAGCAGTGGATGATGCGATGCCGTCCGCCGGCGGTCGAGGAAGAACGCGATCCCGTGCTCGCCAAAGCTGGCGTCGATCAGGTCCTGGTACACGTCGAGGTTCCGCACCAGCACCGCGACGTTGCGCATGCGATGGCCCGCCCGCAGCAGATCGACAACGTGCCGCGCCGCAGCGTCCACCTCGGCAGCGCGGTCGTTGGCCTCGGTGAAAACGATGTGATTGTCGCCGCTCGTTTCAGTGCTGTTGGAGTGGGATGTGAACGTCTTTTTCTCAACGGTCCGCAGCCCCGGCGATGCAAATCGATGAACGTTGCGCAACAAAACCGCCGGCTCAACCTTTGCGCCGTTCTTGCGCAGCGCGATCCCCAACCGGCGATAAGCGTCCTCGGTCCGATGAAATAAACCCCTTTCGTCCGGTATGTGGTCCAGATTCCCGAGGACTGGCGCATCCGGATCGGCCAGTGTTGTGACTTCCACGCGTCGGCACGTTGTCGCCAAGCCGACGATCATCCGCCGTTCCGATTCGGTGTAATCGTAAAAACCGTCGACGTACACGGTCGCGTTGCGCAGCAGTGTGGCACCCTTCATGCACGCGACAACCTGTTCATTCCTGCGATGGGGGTCGAGGCGGTCCTGACCGAGAAATTGGGTGTAGGCTTCGTAGAGCAGCCTCAGGTCCGACAGTTTCGGATAGAGCAGATCGTCGGCATCGTCAGCCGCCGTGCTCTGAGACTCGAGCGCAGCAAGGACCTGTTCCGGGCCGTTTCCACTTCGCTCGAACTCCGCGAAGGTCGCGTCGAGTGTGCCAGCCAATCCAGGGTGGTGCGCAACGGATCCAAAAAACTTCAGTTGCGGTTGAAGCTGGCGCAGCAAGTGGCTCAGGATGACTCGCCGCCCCGTCGCGGTGATCTGTGGAACCGCAGCCCCACCGCAGTCAGCGAGCACCGCGGTGGCCAGGCCGTCAAAACTTTCGACGCGAACGCGACATATCGCAGGCAGGTTGTGCTCGGTCGCCAACTGTCGTTCAGCGCTGAAGGTGGCTTGTCTTGGCAATATCCAGAAGATCGTCGGACCCAGGGGGTCGGCCCGCACGGCGTCGACAATCGCGCTGACGCAGTGGGTCGTCTTGCCCGTCCCCGACCGACCGATGACAAACCGAACCGCCATGCCCGCAAGTTTACCCGATGTTCGGGTGGGTTTCCTGCGTTGCGGGTACGGAAGTCGGTTGTTCCGTCGCGCCCGGCAGGGTTCTCGCGCCCGGTGGGGGTGCAATTGATGTCGGCGCCGCGCCCGTCGGCCATGCCAGGATGCCTGCGACCAGGAAGATTACGAAGCCGAAAGCGAGCTTCGTAAAGATGCCGATCAACCGGCCGATCGTCGCCCACAGTCCAACGCGAAAGGCCTGCCCATGATTTCGCTTCACCCAATACTCGACGACGAGCGCGCCGATAAACGTGCCGGCACAAATCCCAAAAATTGTGCCGAGGATCGGAATTGGGATCAGCACCGACAGAAAAATCGCACCCAGAATGCTGCCAACGATCGCGCCGACAAAGGCCCGCTTGCTGCCACCGGCCTTTTTCGCGCCCGCGCCACCGGCGACAAATTCGACCAGTTCGGCAAGCCCAGCCAGCACGACGAGCGAGATGATGCCCGGCCAACCGACATATTGCCCACCCGTCACCCATGCGTAGATCGCGATCGACGCCACCATTAACCACAGGCCCGGTAATGTGAGAATGTTGATCCAGAGGCCAATGACCATCACGGTCATGGTCAGCAGGTAATAAATCCAATCCATGCGGCAGAGTGTAACGGGAATCGACCCGGCGGCGAGTCGGTGATTTCCAACCATCCGCGCCGGTCGTTATGCTGCTGGCATGTCGGACGTTACCGAAACACCGCAGGATGATCTGACGCTCGCGATCCGCGGTTCCGAGCGCGTCGCGGCCACGCTGGCCGAGCAGCAGGCGTCGCTGGCAGTGGGCAAGTCGTGGACGGCCTTGCCAACCGTGGACCAGGTTGCCGGTTGCGCCACCGTCGAGCGAGCCCAGCGGGCAGCAAACGAGGTCGCGCAACGACTGGCGAAGTTAAAGCCGACGTAATTCAGACATCGCCATTGGCGAACCGTCGCGAGCAGAGGAACCGTTTCGTTTGGACTTTTAGCTATGACCATGACCCAACCCACGCCCCTCGCCACCCCGCAGACCCCGCTCGTCGCACGGGCGGGCAGCTATTACCGCAATGTTCGCTACCTGATGGCCGCCGGCATGGTCGTGTTTGGCCTTTGGTTCGGTTACGATGGCTTCATCGGCTGGCCGGCCAAGAATGCCGCGTACGACCGCATTGTCGCCGAGCATGAAAAGGGTGGGGGTTCAGGGGGTGAGCAAAGCCTTAAGACGGCCCTCGAGGCCGAGGGTGTTACCAAGCGATACAGCGACCTCGAACTGCTCATCCAGAAGCTCCTGTCCTTCTCACTGCCCGTCGGTGGCGTCACGCTGCTGGTCTGGATGCTCTATAACTCGCGCGGCGAATACCGCTTTGATGGGAAGACGCTTTCGATGCCCGGCCACCCATCGATCGACGTCGACTCCATCTCCGCAGTCGACCGCAAGCTGTGGGACCGCAAGGGCATCGCGTTTATCGAATATGCACGCCCTGGCGGGACCATCGGTAAGGCACGGCTGGACGACTTCGTCTACGAGCGCGGACCGACCGATGCCATCTACAAGCAACTCGTTGCCGGGTTTGAGGAAACACCGGAAACGACGCCTGGACGGAACGCGTAGATTGAAGATCGAGCCACGATGTCGGCTTGCGGTTTAGCGTCTGCCGTGGCCGACCGTGAAACGCTAAACCACAAGCGACCGGGCCGGACTTTGGGTCGGTCCCGAGAAATGTTCGTGCCGTGAGCGGTCTTGCCTACGTACAATCTAATGATGCTCCGCCACCTCGCTTTAAGCTTCGCTGTGCTCGTGATGGCCCCTGGCGCCTGGGCTCAGCCCGCGGCGACCCCACCGGCGACGATGCCGACCCCCTTAGCGGTGACAACCGCGCCGGTCGAAGATCCCAACGCCCGCAAGATCGGCAGGCTGTCTGAGATTTTCACATTATCCGTCACCCATGGGTTTCTGTCCGTCACCACGCCCTTGAAGCCCGCCGAGACACCGCTGCGCGTGTCGCTTCCGGACTTGCCCGGTGGAGGAGAGGTGCGCCCGATGTTGATGACCGGCGCCGACGATGGCGTGTTGAGGCAGTTTGCGTTCACCACACCACCCGACGGGGTGCCCGACGTGCGCGTGAAGACGGCCCTCTCCGCGATCGCCAACCAGGTGCAATTGACGCAGGACGCCGAGACCGAGAACTCACTATACAGCGTGCAGTTCATCCAGCAGTTGCCATTCGATCCCGACGGTTCGGAAGAGCCCGCGGTTAAGCTGTACGTTAAGCTGTACGATTCGACCACCGGCAACGCCACGATCGACCTGCGGCTGGCGGCTGGCAATTTCGAGGACCTGCGCCGATCGCACCCGATCGAGTTCTCGCGCCATCTCGTGCCACTGCTGGCGCTTTTACAGCATGACAAAGCACTGCTGGGTGTGCCCCTGGAGACGGCCCGACAAGTGCTCAGCGAGGGTGCCGTTGCCGACGACAAGAGCACGGCCCGTGTGAACGAACTGGTCTCTCAACTGGCCTCACCCGAGCCGCAGACGCGCGACACCGCGATGGCTGCACTGCAGGGTTCGGGCGACGTGGGCATGGAGGCGCTGGCGAAGGTGGATCGATCGAAACTGTCCGCCGAGCAGAATAGCCAGATCGACCTCGTGCTCGCGTCAAAAGGTTCGGCTGCACCGGCTGAACTGCGGCAGTTGTCGAACGACCCCCTGTTTTTAGTGGACTGCCTGTACGTTGACGACGCGGACCTTCGCACGCGCGCCGTAAAGCAGTTGCAAGAGGTGACGAAGCTCGCGGTGACGTTCGACAACGAAGCCACCGAAAACGTCCGCCGAAAGCAGATTGGCAAAGTTCGCGAGCAGGTGGTCGGCTGGGCGACGACCCGACCGGCGACACCGTAGTACGTCGCGTCAACCTCCGTTGGGCCGGCTTTAGAGCATTTTCACGTTAAACATAGCATGTCAATCCGAAGGGAGCGGTTGCGACCTGAGGGATCGGAACTGGCAAATGCTGTCCCCCGTGGCGATCCCTCGGGTCGCTACCGCTCCCTTCGGGATGACATTAAGCCTGACCGCTACAGTCAGAATAAAAAGGCTACAGCCACCGTCTGCGATCAAAAACAACACAGGCGGCTAGAGCTGCCCCTACGAACGGAACGGGACGCCGCTAGGTCACGTCAACCGTCATGCTCTTCGTCACCGGTGGCAGACAGGCGTTCTCGTCGCAGGCCTGATATTGCAGCGAGATCCGCACTGGAAGCATGGGCGGAGCAGTGAATCGGATCCCAATCGTGATCTGGCCGCTGTAGACGGGCATAGGGTCAGGCGAAAACTCAAACCGCTCTGTCGTCGCGGGTGGATAGTCGATTCCAGCCACTTGGAGGTCCGCATCCTCACTGCTCACCGATAGCTGCGTTGCGACGAGCCCCTTCAGTGGTTCGTGGGCGTTGATGTGGAGACCACCCAGAATCGTGACGCGGACTTCGAGCTGGTTTGCCGACGCCCACTCGGTCGTCAACGTGACAGCGGTGTTGGCGGTTGTCGTGATGGGCGTCATGCCGGCCGTGGCTGACTCGGCGGCTCCAACTTCGATTGGCCCGAACTGCCGGACGTACTTCGCCGCCGCCAGCACGAGGGAGCTCATCCCTTCACCGACCTGCTCCATCTGCGGCGCAAAGGTCGCGATCGTCCTGCACGCGATGTCTTCGTGACCGAGGTCCTGCATCACGGTCGCTGCGACACCGTTACCACTGGGCATGGGGCTGTCACTAGCGATCTTCTGGCGGACGATGAGGTCGGTGGCGTCACTGGCGAAGAAAAAGAACGCGCCGTTTTCGTCGTCACCAAACCGCTGCAGCATGTCCGTCGCGATCGCGGCGGCGGCGTCTTTCCAGCCCTCGCGACCGTCGGCTTCGCGCAACGCCAGCAAGGCTTGCGCGAGGCCGGCGTAATCATCGAGAAACCCATCGTATTTTGCATTCCCGTCGCGGCTGGTGCGCAACAACACACCCGCTGGCGTGCGATGGTTCGTCAACAGGAAGTTGGCTGCCTTGCGTGCCGCTTCAAGATATCGCTCTTCCTGCAGCACCTGACCACCCTTGGCCAGCGCGCGGATCATCAGCGCGTTCCAACTCGTAATGATCTTCGTATCGAGCAGCGGTTGCTTGCGCTGGGCGCGGATGCCGAGCAGATAAACGCGCATCCGGTCGATCAACTCGGCGTTCTGCTCGTATAGTTCACGATCGGCCATGAACAGAATGCTCTTGTCCGGCCGACCATTCCCATGGTGCGGGTCAGCAAAGTTGGGGCCTTGATCCAGCCCATAGACCTTCGCGAACAAATGGGCATCGGGCTGCCAGAACGGCGCGCCCATTCCCTTGTTCGGCTCGTCGGTCAGCGACCGGCGAACCTCGTCCTCCGTCCAGAGGTAGGACAGGCCTTCCTGCGCGTCGACCTCGGCGTCCAATGCGGTGTAAAATGCGCCGTCGCGCGACGTCATCTCTCGCAGGATGAAATCGAAGACCTCGCGCGCCACCTTCGCATAGCGCTGGTTCTCGGTCTGGCGAAACGCCTCGACATAGATTTGCGCGAGCATCGCGTTGTCGTACAACATGATCTCAAAGTGCGGCACGAGCCACTCGGCGTCGGTGCTGTATCGATGAAAGCCACCACCGAGCTGGTCGCGAATGCCACCGAGCGCCATCGCGTCGAGCGTGTGGTTGACGATCGCCAACCGCGTGGCGTCCGGTCGATGTGATAAGTCGTCCAGCAGCAGTTCCAGGAGCGTTTCCTGTGGGAATTTGGGCGCGCCACCGAACCCGCCGTTCTGGGGGTCGTAGTTGGCAATTGAGTTGGCGACGATGCGATCGATGACGCTTTCGTCGATCGTGATCGGCCGTTCCGCAACGGGTGGGCGGGCGACCTGCTGCAACACGTTTGCCAGTTGCGTCGCCGAGCGTTCGATTTCGTCCCTGCGGTTCTGCCATGCATCGTCGAGCCCCTGCAGGATGTCGACGAAACCCGGCCGGCCTCCCGTGCTTTTGGGTGGAAAGTAGGTGCCGCCATAGAACGGGCGCAGGTCGGGCGTCAGCCAGACGCTCATCGGCCAGCCACCGTGCTTCGTCAGCACCTGCACTGCGGTCATGTAAAGAGAGTCGACGTCGGGCCGTTCCTCACGGTCGACCTTGATGTTGATGAACCGCTTGTTCATCTCCGCAGCGATCTCCTCTACCTCAAAGCACTGCCGCTCCATCACGTGGCACCAATAGCAGGTGCTGTAACCGACGGACAAAAAGATCGGCTTGTTCTGCGCGCGGGCCGCCTCGAACGCCTCGGACCCCCACGGGTACCAGTCGACCGGGTTGTGCGCATGCTGCAACAGGTACGGCGACTGCTCGCGGGACAGGCGGTTGGTATGTTTCGGGGAATGGGTTGTCATGAACGCTCCGAAAGAATTCACTATGAACTACGAAATTGTCAATGTCGGTGGCGCGGCGGACGCGTTGCGGTTGTTGACCTCCTTGACGAGCCGGTCGGCGATCGCCTCCAGAATCGCGCCAAGTTTTACATTATTTTCAAAGTTCGCGTGAGGTTTACCACTGTCACTGTTCACACGCAGGTCAGTGTACATCGGGATCGCGCCCAGGTAGGGCAGGCCGAGCTCGCTCGCGCTGCGCTCGGCTCCACCGCGACCGAAGATGTCATGCTCACGGCCGGTGTCGTCGATGAAAAAGCTCATGTTTTCGATGATGCCCAGCACCGGCGCGTTTAACTGCTGGAACATGCGCACGGCCCGCACGGCGTCGTCCAGCGCCACCTGCTGTGGGGTCGCGACGACGACCGCTCCGGTTAGCGGAATCAACTGACACAGCGTCAGCGGAATGTCACCCGTGCCCGGTGGCAGGTCGATGATGAGGTAGTCCAGGTCCGGCCAATCGGTGTGATCGAGAATCAGATTCTTAAACGCACCCTGCGCCATGGGGCCACGAAAGATCAGCGGCTTTTCGGGCTCGACGAGCGCGCCGATCGTGATCGCGTGCAAGCCATGTACGTGGAACGGGACGATCTTATTCCCGCGCTGCAATGGGGCCTGACCTTTGATGCCGAGCATCGTCGGCATCGAAGGCCCGTAGATGTCACCATCCATTAACCCAACCGTCGCGCCACTACGCTGGAGGGCGACCGCGAGGTTGAGCGCAACGGTGCTCTTACCGACACCACCCTTGCCCGCGCCTATGGCGACGATGTTTTTCACCTGTGGCAACACGTCGCGCCGCGGCCCGACCGTCGCCGGGCCGGGTCCGGTTGCTCCACGGGCGGTCAGCGACAGTTGCACGTTGCTGACCCCGATGCCCGCCAGGGCCGTTTTCACGTTCCGCTCGATCCCCTCGCGCACCGACGGGTTCGGCGAGGTCAGCTCGATGCCGATCCGCACACCCCCGTCGGTGGTAATCTGGATGTCCTTCACCATGTTGAGCGTAACGATGTCCTTGTACAGCTCGGGTTCCTGCACATTTCGAAGGGCTGCGGTGATCTGTTCTCGTGTCGGGGGCATTGGCTTCCTGTAACTTCCTGTAAGGGGCCAGGAATTATAGCGGTGGCGGTGGTGGGGACCAATTCAGCGACCCCGACCCGGTGACGGCGGACCTCTTCGCCGATACGATTTGCGGTTCGATGCAGCCCGAGCCCGTCGCGACAACCAGTCTCATCCGTCCCACGCCCGCCGACGGTGCGGAGGTCGTATTGCTCGGGGCGACGCTCACCGGCAACCGTGGTGCCGAGTCGATGCTGCGGGCGGCGGTCCAGCGGATCGAGCAATTTGCACCGGGGACGCATTTCACACTCCTGAGCCTCTATCCTGCCGAAGATCGCGAGGAAATGGCTCGTTCGCGAGACCTGCCGTTGACGATCGCGGCGTTCCCACCGATCCAGATGGTCGCGGCGTTCCCAATCGCGCTGGTTGCGGGTGCCTTACGTAAGTTCGGGCTACCCTATCGCTGGCTGCTGCCCACCGCGGCGCTGCGGGCGATTGCCAGAGCGGATCTGCTGGTCGATTTGTCCGGCATCAGCTTTGTCGACGGGCGCGGCTACGGCATTTTGCTTTATAACGTTCTGACCGTCCTCATTCCACGTTGCCTTGGCGTGGCGGTTTTCAAATGCGCCCAGGCGATCGGCCCACTCTCGACCGGCCTGAACCGCTGGCTGGCCAGGCGCATGCTCGATCGCGTCGCGACGATCGTGGCGCGGGGAAAGGTGACGCGACAGTTCATCGACGAACTGCGGTTGAAGCGTGCGCGTGTCGAGACGCGCGCCGACGCCGCGTTTGGGATGATGACCTGCGACGACGACATCGCCGCCGTGTCGTCGTTGCTCACGCACGACGTCTTTCGCGATGGTCGGGTGGTCGCGATCGCGCCCAGCAGTGTGGTCGACCGGTACTGCCGTGATATGGGGATCGATTATCCGCAGCAAATTGCGACGTTCATCGACACATTGGCGCGCGACAAGAACTACGGTGTGGTCCTCATTCCGCACTCGGCCCGTTTCAGCACGACCAAAGCCAAGAATAACGACCTCGTTGTCTGCCGGCGCATTGCCGAGCTCGTGCAGGCGAAGGACCGCTGCCTGTTTATCAAGCGGCCACCCAACGCGCCGCAGTTGCGCGTGTTGATCGGGAACTGCAGGTTTATCGTCGCGTCACGTTTTCACGCGATGATTTCGGCGTTAGAGACGGGTGTGCCACCCTTGCTGATCGGTTGGTCGCACAAGTACGCCGAGGTGCTCGCCAGTTTCGAGCTCGACTGCTGCTACCTGAAATGGCAAGGCTTGTCGGCGGCCATGTTGCGCGAGGCGTTTGACGTCGTCGAGGCGCAGCAGGACGAGATGCGCAAAAAGATCGCGAAGAACCTCCCTGCCGTCATGGAATCGTCGCTCGACAACGCCCGGCTGGCCGTCGAGCTGCTGACGCAGATCCGTGCCGGCAAGCTCGACAAGGCAGGCGGTCGTGGCGCTTAGCCCTGCGGTCAAAGCCAACCTCATCCGCGGCATCAAGACGCTGGTCGTCGTCGTCAGCTTTGCCTACGTCGCGCAGGTAGTTTGGAAAAATTACGACGCGCTGACCACGCGCGACCGTCCGTTGCTTTGGTGGCCGCTCGTCTGGTCCGTGCCGTTCGCGGTGCTTTACCAGTTGGGACGGGGAACCGTGTGGCACTTGATGGTTGCCCGTATCGTCGGGCCATTCCGCTTCACGTTTGACGTCTTCGCTTGGGTGCGCTCGCTGGCAGGGAAGTACATCCCCGGGCGTGTGTTCAACTACCTCGGGCGCATGGGCAGCTACCGCGGGCTGGACGCACCTGTCTGGAAGCTGAGCACGGCGTACCTGATCGAGGCGTATGCGTCGGCGCTGTCGTCGTTCATCCTGTTTGGCCTGGGCCTTTTGCTGCTGAATACGCAACCTTCGTCATTCTGGCTCTGGGCTGCGGTGGGGGCGGTTGCGGTGATGGCCATCGGTAGTCACCCGATCTTCATCAACACACTGGTCGGCCTCTGGCAGCGGTTGTCAAAGCGCCCGCGCGAACGATTGAACGTCAGTTGGCTGGACTTCTGGACGTGGCTGTTCCTATTGACCAGCAATTGGCTCGTGCTGGCGGTCGGGTTTTACTTCCTGTCGCAGATGCTGTCGGACCTGCCGGTGCGCTACGCGCTCTACCTGATTGGCGCGTTCGGTGTGGCGGGGTGGTTCGGGATGATCCTCTCCGTCGCGCCCTCCGGTCTCGGGGTGCGCGAAGGGGTGCTGGTCGCGCTGCTGATCCCCATCCTCCCCAATGGTGAGGCCGCGGCGTTGGCGCTGCTGGCGCGGTTGTGGATTACGCTGGGTGAAGCGATAAGCTTCGGACCGGCGCTGCTGATGAGGGTGCCGGCCGCGCACGATGGTTTGGGAACGGAATCCGCAGATGACATTGCCGCTACGCATAGTTGACGACCTCTCGCCGGTGCTGGCCAACGATCTGTGCATCGCCTGTGGCGCGTGCGTGGCGGCAGACCCGTCGTTGGAATTGCGGCTGGACCCCGTGAAGAAAATGTACGAGCCGACCGGGCCCGGAAATGCGGTCGCAGCGTCGGTCTGCCCCGCGGTGAAGGTGGACTTTGTCGACCTGCAAAACAAACTCTTTCCGGATGCCGCCCGCACCGGCCCACTGGGGGCGATCGAGTCGATTTACCTCGCCCAAAGCGTGGACCGCGAGCGCAACGTGAAGGCCAGCAGTGGGGGCATGATCAAGGAACTGCTGCTGGCGTACCTCGCCGACCCGCAGGTCGATGGGGCGATTGTTTTGGCGCACAGCGGTGGGCTGCTGTTCGAGCCGAAGCTGATCACGCACGTTGACGAGGTCGACAAGCTGCCCGGGTCCATCTACCATAACATCCCGTTCGACAAAGCCCTGAAGTTGCTGGCAGAAAACACCGGGCGATACGTGCTGGTCGCGATCCCGTGCCAGCTTGAGGGCATCTTCAACTACATCTACAAGGTCCGGCCCGAGCTTCGCGAGCGCATCCACGCGACCATCGGTCTGATCTGCGGCTGGACGTACACCCATCACGCGATCGACGCGATCTGCGACTACAAGGGGAGTGATTCTTCGACCATCAAAGACCTCAGCTTCCGTGGCGGTGGCCCGGTAGGGCGGTTGCGCATCGTCCACGAGAACGGTGACGAGACGACGGTGCATCGGCGGGTCGATTTCAGCTACCAGGTCGCGTTCGACCGCGCGTTCAACACGCCACGCTGTCATTTTTGCGTGAACCACACGAACTACCTCGCCGATGTCGTCGTCGGCGACGCGTGGTTGCCCAGCACGCTGATGACCAAGACGGGGATTTCACTGGTCATCTGTCGCAGCAAGGACGCCGAAGCAATGATGCGCGGGCTGGTGGACCGCGGCCGGATACGGGTGGTCAACGCGACGGACGACGACATTGTCGAATCGCAAACGCGTCGGGTGGCGTACGGCGACTTTTCATACGCCTACGCCGACTGGGTCAAACGCCAAGGCGGGTATGCGCCCGACCTCATCGGCCCCAACCGCCCGGCAGCGAAGTTGTGGTCGGACGATTCGGTCGCGAAGTTCCATTCTGAAACGACGCGCAAGATCGAGTTGCAACGCCAGGGCCGATACAACTTCCTCTGGTGGCGCAAACTGACCCGCGAAAGTGGCCGACTGTCCTGGCGCTACATCCGCTGGTTCTTCGTGCGCGTGCTGAAGGTCAAATCGATCTTCGGCAAGCGCAAGGAACTAACGAGTGACGCGTTGGCGGATTTTGCGTAGTGAACTAGAGGATCTCTTCTTTTCCCAGAGCAAAGACGCGGAGAGTGCCTCAGGATGACGGAAACGGAAGATCCAAACAAAATACGAACTTTTGTGTTGATCAATATGTCGAGCGCGAGTATGATTTCGATGTTGTGAGATCGCACGTGCTAACCCCATGTGCGATCTCCCATGCTCTTTGAAAACTGAATATTGTGAACACATCGACAGTCGTCGTTTCGTGTCGTTTGTATGTCGTTTCTGGTCGTTTGTATGTCGGTTTGCGGTCGGTTTTTTTGGACGTATTATCGTGTCCGTCACGGCCAAGCGCAGGCTGCAACGGGGGTTGCGGTTTTTATGATGGGAAGGGGGAGGCGCGAAACTTATTTTTCGCGTCAGACAACTGCAAGGGCAGGTGGGTGGTTACCCCGGCCATTCCCCACTAAACACTTCGGTCGCCGGGCCGGTCATGTAGACGTGGTTGTCGGTCTCGCGCCATTCCAACTGCAGGTCACCACCGGGCAGATGGGCCAGCAGCTTGCGCTGGGTCTTGCCGATCAGCACCCCCGCGACGGCGACGGCGCAGGCGCCGGTGCCGCAAGCGAGCGTCACACCACTGCCACGTTCCCAGGTGCGCAGGATGACCTCGCCGGGGGAGACGACCTGCACCCAGTGCATGTTGATCCGGCGGGGGAACGCGTAGTGGTGTTCGATCCACGGTCCGAACCGCTCGACGTCGATGGCTTTCACGTCATCCACGTACGACACTGCGTGCGGGTTGCCCATGGAGACGAACGTCATCTCCGTAATCCATGGCCGTTGACTGCGACCACCCCCACGATGCATCTCGGGCTGGGTCGTGTTGTTTTGCGAGACGGCGACGCGCCAGATGTGTTCTTCACCGCCTCGGATCTTGGCTGCGTCGACGGGGATCTTGTCCATTTCGAGGATCGGTTCGCCCATGTCGACGGTTGCCGAGGTGGCTTTGCCCCCGTCGACCTGCAACTGGATCGGTAGCACACCCGCGCCGGTCTCGACGCGAAGGGGGTTGTTCTTCGTCAGCCCATGATCAAACGCGTACTTCGCGACGCAGCGGACCCCGTTGCCGCACATCTCACTCTCACTGCCGTCGGCATTGAACATGCGCATGCGCACGTCGGCTTTGTCGGAAGGGAGGATCATGATCAGCCCGTCACCACCGACACCAAAGTGCCGGTCGGCGACCTTTCGTGCCATCGCTGCCGGGTCGGTGACGGTCTGGTCGAACCCGTTGACGTAAACGTAGTCGTTGCCGATCCCATGCATCTTGGTGAACTTCGTCATGAAGGGAGATCATAGTCAGGTTGAGGAAAGGGTGAAGGGGAAGCGCCACGGACTGGACCTTTGCCCCTCAATCGTCCGATAAATCAGCATATGACCCTTCTCGCACCACCCATTTTGACTGCAGAGACGTCGTCAGACGCTCCATCCACCACCGCGGCTAGGCGGGCGCAAGCGAATGTCCTGGCAAACCTTACAGCGATGCAGACCATCCAGCCCAGCCTCGTGAGCGCGATTGCTCCGACCCCGTCGGGCCTCACTTGGCTGTTCGCCCGTGACGGGGCCCTGACGGCGACCCGGAACGGTAAATGGTGGGCCGACAACTCCCTGCCGGCAAAGTCCGCCGAGGCGATGCTGAAGGACGTAACCAGTGACGTCGCGGTGACGTGCGTGGTCGCGCCGACGCACGCGGCCCAGTTGCGGGTGCTGCTCGATCGGGTCTCGCCAAGCCACGCGATCGTCGTCGTCCAACCGGACGCGTCGGTGGCCCACGTGGCGCTGCACTGTGAGGACCTCGCCGACGCCATCACCGCCAAGCGGTTGTGGTGGACGATCGGGACCGACTGGGCGGCGCAGCTTGAGCGGTTGCTGACGGAACAGCCGGGCCTGCCGATCCCCGGGCGGTTCGTCCGCACACCGGACGTGGATGCGGATGTCGCCGATGCGATTCTGCCCGAGGCTCAGGGGATCTTCGGGCGGCATATGGCGAAACGGGCCCAGCAGATCGCGACGCTGCGCATTTCACTGCGCCGAAAGGGGACCTACGTGAAGCATATCGCCGTCGTCGCACCGTCGCGGTTCCGGTTGTGGTCTAACGGCGGGTCGACCCTCGCCCGCACACTTGCTGCGACAACCCCTCAGCATGTCGCTGCGGACTGGCGAACGATCGACACGGACGACCCGACCGCTGCGTCACCCCTGGCCGTTGCCCAAGCAGCGAGTGATTGTGACGCGATCGTCATGGCAGACAGTGGTCGCAGCGACAACCCGAACCTGCTGGCGACCGACCTGCCCTGGATCACCTGGGTGACCGGTGGGCGCATCCCCGACTTTGCCGCCGCCGGTCCGAACGATCGGTTGCTGCTGGCGGACCAAGTGTGGCGCACCGGCGCGATCGCCAACGGTTGGCCCACCGAGCGCCTCGCGATCGCGTCCCAACCCGCGGCCCGGCGTCGTCCAGCGCCGACCAAACCGGCACACCTGGCGATCCTTGCTGACATCCCCAATCTTGCACCCCCAGCATTCACAACCGAATTCTCCAGCCATCGCCTCGTGTGGGAAGCAATTGGCGAGCAGTTGACGACCGACCCGTTCGCGGTGGGGACCGACGTCAACGACTACCTCTACCGCAAGCTGCGCAACGCAGGCATCGACCCTGCATCGGTAGACCGGCTGGCGTTCATCGACGGCCTGATCCTGCCGGCGTTCACGGTTGGTGTCGCGGGTGTGCTGCTGGAGGCACAGGTGCCGCTGACCCTGCACGGCGCCGGTTGGGACGCCACGCTCTGCCGCGACCACGCTCGCGGGCCAGTGCATACGCGCCAGGCGTTTGACGCGATCGTTAATGGCGCCACGGCGCTCGTGCGCCCTTGGCCGGTCGTCTTCGCGCACGAGATCGACGCGACCGGTCGACTGGTGCTGACCGTTGCCCGTTCGCGATCACAGTTCATCGCCGACGCGCGGGCGATGCTGGAGGACGCGATGCCACCAGAAACAACCGACGCTGCCCTGCGGGCCGAGCAAGTCTTGTGCGGACTGTCGTGACGCGATGAATGGGTAAGACCATGGCCGACACACCGACAACTTCGTCACCGATCACATGGGATGCATCGCTGTACGACCGCGCGCACTCGTTCGTCTACGACGCTGCTACCGACTTGGTCGACATCCTTGCGCCACAGGCAGGCGAGCGCGTGCTGGACGTGGGTTGCGGCACAGGACCGTTGACCGCAAAGCTCGCAGCGGGTGGGGCGAGTGTGCTGGGGATCGACTCGTCCGACACGATGGTCGCAGCAGCGAGGCTGGCGTTTCCGAAGCTGACGTTCAGCGTCGCCGACGTCCGCACGTTCCGCGACCCGCAACCGTTCGACGCCGTGTTTTCCAACGCCACACTGCACTGGGTCCGCCCACCCGGTGACGCCGTGGCGTCGATCTTCACGGCGCTGAGGCCCGGTGGGCGATTTGTCGCCGAGTTTGGTGGCAAGGGGAACGTCAGCGCGATCCGCGCCGCGATGGAGACGGCGTTGCGTTCGCTGAACGTCGACCCGACAGCGCTTAGTCCGTGGTATTTCCCCTCCGTCGGTGAATACGCGTCACTGCTGGAGGTTCACGGCTTCCAGGTCGCGACCATCACGACGTTCCCCCGGCTAAACGTCCTCGACGGTCCAGCCGGCCTTCGCAATTGGATCACGATGTTTGGCGGGACGTACGTAAACGCGGTGCCGTCGGACCAACGCGACCACTTCTTCGCGATGGCCGAAGAGGCCGCGCGACCGCGTCTGTTCCACGACGGTGCCTGGCACGCCGACTACCAGCGACTTCGTGTGGTGGCGACTTCACGCCGATGACTAACTCTGCTATCGTCGCGCTCCCGCTGTTTTGGAGATGACTTGATGCCGACAACGATCCCTGCCTTACTGACGCTGTTCTCCCTGTTGCTGCCAGCCAAGACGTGGTTTGCGCCGGATCAACCGTTGAACGTGAAGAACGATTCGTCCGCCATGGTCACACTGGCGTTGACGAGCTTTTCCGGCGCGTCGGTCGAGGCGCGTACTGAGGCCAAGCTGGATGCGGGCAAGTCTGCTGACGCCAAGACGATCTTCCCGCAGCTCAATCAGCCGGGCACGTACATCCTGTACGCGGTGCCGGAAGGCAAGGCGTTGCCGGAATTCGTGGGCACGCCCCTGGTCATCAGTGTGCGCTCGGACAAACGGCCCGGTGGACCAGCGGGGCCGATCGTGACGAAGGTTGATCCGCTGCGTTACGCGACGATCGAGACGCCCAAGGGGACGATGACGCTCGTGTTCTACTTCGACGTCGCACCAAACACCGCGGAAAGCTTCCTGTCACTGGCTGCGGGTGGGTACTACGACGGGCTGGCGTTCCACCGCATTGTGCCGGGCTTTGTGCTGCAAGGGGGCGACCCACGCAACGACGGCACGGGTGGGCCGGGTTATGCGTTGCCCCCCGAGTTCAATGATCGACCTCACGTCGAGGGCGCGCTGTCGATGGCGCGAATGGGCGACCCGAACGAAGGGCCCGGCGTTCTGCCGCGCTACGAGTTCGCTTCCAGCGCGGGCAGTCAGTTCTTCGTCTGTCTCGACTACGCCAAGACACGCCAGCTCGACAACCGCTACACCGTCTTTGGGAAGGTGATCGAAGGCATGGACGTCGCCAAGGCGATCGCCGCGACGCCACTGAAGGATGAACGTGCGGGCATTCCGGCCGAGAAGCAGGTGATGACGAACGTGAAGGTCGTCCCCGTCACACCGGGAAACAATCCGTACGCATTGCTTAAACTGGAAGTGCCAAAGTAACAGACGGCTCGACGATCGGTCGGCGATCGTCTATAGTTGTTCGTCTGGCCGTCGTGAAAGCGGCCGGGTCCGATGCAAGGGTCGGCTGTGAACCGGGTCAGGTCCGAAAGGAAGCAGCCCTAAACAGAACCGGTTTTGTGCCGTCGTGTCCCCGGCCGCTTTCCGACGGCCTTTTTGTTGCGCGGCCCGCTCGCGTATCATCACCCACCATGACGCGTGTCTTCATCGTAGCCAAGACCGATAAGCCCTCCGTCGCTACGGCGCTGGAAGAACTACAGCCCTGGTTGGCGGCGAGAGCGCAGGTCGTCGGGGTCGAGCGGGACGGTGAGAACAAGCTCGCGAACGTCGAGGCAGACGTTGTCGTCGTCCTCGGTGGGGATGGCACACTCCTCTCGGCCGCTAGG
>Ga0163144_10006659_pt1 | contig 25447 bp, 23 predicted proteins | sample OliLak19BULKMAT1_FD_123175 | JGI IMG/M metagenome (GOLD analysis project Ga0163144, IMG submission 123175) | Freshwater microbial mat bacterial communities from Lake Vanda, McMurdo Dry Valleys, Antarctica - Oligotrophic Lake LV.19.BULKMAT1 | ecosystem: Environmental > Aquatic > Freshwater >... | reverse complement strand
CGCCCATCATCGACAGGAAGCAGCGACCGGTGGCGGTGCTTGTGTCGATGTTTTCCCGCAAGGAAACCAGGTTGACCTTCCTCTGCTCCAAAGCTTGCGTCGTTTCGAGCAGATGCATCAAGGGTAGTTCTGACTAAAACCGCGAAAAGTCAATTTTCGCCGGTTGAGGAGGACAGTTGCCCCAGATAACGTGGCTGTCTGAAAAAGGGGTCGCTTCGCCGCGCCCAACAACGGCGCGCCCGTGACACCATTGGACCGTTCTGACATCAGCCTTCTCGTTAGGAGGGAAAGTCTCGAATTGAACCCTTGATCTGATATCGCCGTCTACGTAGTCCGCTCTTTCGCCCTCGTCGGTAATTCTCATCCGAATATCAGTCGTTGATAAATAGACGAGTTAATACGTACTTCCGGGCTCAAACTCAGCCCTCGGCGGCGACCAAAATCTTCGTCTCGCAAACGATCGTTTTCTGGAAGACCCGAATCGCTAAGACGGCCCGCGTTTTCAACCGAAAAATTGACTTTTCGCGGTTTTAGTCAAAAACACCCTACATCCGGCTGAAGCAGGAAGACAGCGTGATTTGGCCAGGGCGCTAATGTGGCCCGATCCGGTGGAAATATCGCGGTTCATTACACAATGCTCACTGGTGTCCAGCGGGTGTGGTCGACGACCTGTGCCAAAAGATCGAGGGTACACTACCCCGCATATGATATAGTCCTGGGAAAAAGATAAATTGTTGGTTCAAAAGACCCTTACGATTCAAGATTACATGAAGATTTCTGGACATTCTTGCGGGGTAACGTCGATGGCCACTGACTCTGGCGGCTATGTACTTGTGACGGGTGACGGAGCCGGACATTTGCGGGTTTGGGATTTTCGCAGCGGACGCCTTATGGCGGAACGCGACGATGAGGGCGGCCCCATTTGGAGCATTGCTCTTGCGACGCACCGGCGCCAGATTGCATTTGCTGGTGCGTGTTGCGTCATCCGCCTTTGGGATCCTTCGACGAACGAATCAAGAGAACTGACCTATGCTGGCAGCCGTCGGACATTATCCATGCAGTTTCGATCGGAGGAACACAAATTGGCATGGGCCGGAGTGAATGGGAAAGTATTCGAGGAAAGTACAGGTTCGGAAGCAATCGGGAAGCCATTGCACGTCTTTGGCGCCGAAGCACTGGCGGTTGAACTTGATCAGTCAGGGCGATGGATAGCCTTCAGCGGGCATAGAAGAAACCTGGAATTGATCGACTGCGGGAATCCGTCGCTCCCTCGCCGCTTGGAAGGACATAGAGGGAACGTGTCCAGCATCGCCTTTCATCCCGACGGCAGCCTCTTGGCCTCCGGCAGTGCCGACGGCACGGTCCGAATTTGGCGCACGGACGAGGCCCAACAACTATTTGTACTTCGCGGCCACCGGGAACCGGTTCTCAGCGTACGCTTCAGTCAAGACGGGAAGATGTTGGCGTCGGGAGATGCCGCCGGTGGCATCATCCTGTGGTGTGTAGATGACCGAAAAAACCTGGCGCAATTCGCGATAGCCCCCGCCAGCAGCGCGGGTTGCCTGGCGTTCGGCATCGATTCGCACGTCCTGGCCGTAGCTGGCACAGGCCCGGAAGTGCACCTTTGGGATTTGACCGAATTACGGAATATTGGGACTCTATGAGACTTTCTTATGAAGTTGAAAGCGGGGAATCCTTCGAAACCAGGGATCTTCCATTCGTCATCGGTGTTCTTGGCGACTTCACAGGGCACTCTTTGGATCCACTCCCACGACTGCGGGAACGCAAATTTGTCCACGTTACGGGCGAAAGCCTGGACAGCGTCCTGGCGGGCTTCCACCCTCGCGTAGCCTTCCTGGCAGAGAACAAACTGCGTGCGGACTCTGACGGCCTGCTCAAAATAGATCTTCGGTTCATGAGCATTGATGACTTCGAACCGGCACAGGTTGCCCGCCGGGTTAGGCCCTTGCGCCGGCTGTTGGAGCGGCGTCGGGCATTTGTTGATCTATTGGCTGAACTGTCCGGAAATGACCGGCTGAATGCCGTCGTGCACCGCTGTCTCAGCGACCCCGCCATGTTGGCGCTGCTTGAGACAGAGACGTCTTGGAGTGCGGATGAGGACGTTCCATCCGTCCTCCCTCCGCAGATCAGCAAAGTACTGGCGGAATGTGGATGGACCGAAGATCCCTGGAGGGAGTGGACCACCTGGGGCACGGCTTTTGGTCTATTTCTGCTCTTGGAGCACGTGGTTGAGTATCCAGTGCAGCAATCGCGTGACGCGGGGGTGATGGTTCAATTTGCCATCTCCGCGATCGAACAGGTTGTGAGTGATCAACTGGACTTTATACTCCATCATCCTGAATTCAAGAAACTGGAGGCCACTTGGCGCGGCTTGGCCTACTTGTTGGATCGCTGTCAAAATCTGCCAGCAGTGAAACTAAAGGTATTGAATGCCTCGAAGCGGGATGTGTTACGGAACTTGCAGCGCGCGCCTGAATTCGACCAGTCGGCATTATACAAGTTCACTGAGGCGGAGTTTGGCGTACTCGGCGGAGAGCCCTTTGGCATTTTCGTGGGCGCTTACAGCTTTTCTCTCCACCCTGAAGATGTCGAGCTACTGGAGCGACTTTCGAACGTCGCGGCATCCGCTCACTGCCCGTTCCTATCTTCGCTCGAACCCGTCTTTTTCCAACTGGAGTCGTTCGCCGACCTGGATTTGCCGCGTTCGCTGCGCCGGATTGTCGAAACCACTAGTTACGCGAAATGGAACAGCTTCCGCGTATCGGAGGATTCCCGGTATGTAGGTCTTGTCATACCCCGGATTCTCCTCCGGGGCCCGTATGAGAAGGAACTTGGTACTCGTTCGAGTTACTACAGCGGTGCTCCCTACCAGGAGCAACTCTACTCGTCGGCCGATCTCTTATGGGGCAATGCCGCATTCGCCTTGGCCGCAGTTTTTGCGGAGGGAATTGCGAAAACAGGTCTTGCCGGTCTCACGACTGGTCTGGAACGCGGCGGTCTGGTGTCGGGGCTCCCTGTATGTAGCATAGATTTTCAAGACTGCCAGACGGATGCTTCATTTGCCGTGGAAACTCCGATCAGCGACGAGCGTCAGGTAGAACTTTCCGGCCTCGGAGTAATTGCATTATGCCACCGGAAAAGTGCAAATGAGGCCGTATTCTTTGATTTTCCAAGCTGTCACTGCCCCCGGGCTGAAAGAGGACGAGAGTCTCTGACCGCCCAGGCCCGGTTGAGTGCCCGTTTGGAAACCGTTCTTCTCGCAAGCCGGTTCGCCCACTATCTCAAATGCATACTGCGGGACAAGTTCAGAAGTTTTTCGACTCTCTCCGGCTGGCAAGGGTATCTCGAGTCGTGGATCAACGGCTACGTGCAGCCAGATGGCGATCCTCCGCTGGAACCCTCCGCGTGGCTTCCTCTAGGCTCGGCGAGTATTACCATTCAGGCTAACCCTGGCCCCTATGTAATCGCCACAATCAGCCCGCGTTTCAGTCGCCAGGAGGCTCCGGCGCCGTTGCGATTAGTTGTGGAACTCCCTCAGATGAAAGGGGTGGAGTGGTGATCTTTGAAGACGAACACTTTTTTGTAACTTCATTTCAGGGCATCCTCGCCCCAATCTCATCGGGCAATCCCACCGGCGTGAACGTGCGTAGGGCCTCGGTATTCGATTGGATAGGGTTGAACAGCGCGCGTCAGGGCGAACACGGGGGCTCCCTCTGTCCCAGAGGTGGGCGTATAGATGGCCCCGACTGGAAGAAAGTCGAAAGTCTGGCTACCACTGCGCTTTCGTCTCATACCAAGGATCTTCAGATCGCAATCTGGTTGGTCCAGGCGCTCACTTTCAACGCCGGTCTAAATGGTCTGTGTGCCGGCTTGTTCATCCTGCGTGAAATCATTCGCCGCTACTGGGCCGCTGGGTTGCATACGGCCTGCGAAGAATACGATGGGTACCATTGGGAAAGCGATGACCGGGTTGTTCTGCTGGAGTGGTTTAAGACCCAACTGGCAACCTGGATCACCATGGCTCCTTTCACTCCGATTTCGAACGGACGGTCGTTTTCGTTTGCCGAGTACGCCGTGGCCCTCCACGAATACAGGCCCGGAACCCCCTATTATGAAAATGAACTCTGGTTCGACCTATCGTCGGATCAGCGGGCGTATGCTTATGAGGTACAACGGGCATTAGCGGAAGCCGGCGAAGACTTCTTGTCACAGTCGTCCCAAGCCATCGGCCGTGTTCGGGAACAGTTGGCTCGGCTATCGGTGTGTTTGGAGGAGGTTGATTCCCCGATATCGTTTGCCTCGGCATTGCGATCTCTACACTCACTGGAAATCAATCTGCGACCGCATGAGCGCTCCGCTGCACTTAAGATCGATCCTGTCTTGGTCCATCCTGCTGAGATTCCAAAAGAAAACGAAACCCCTGAAGAGCGTTGGGAGCGCGCGCTCGAACTAGTTCGCCTGAATCGTCCTCTACTCGCATCGCCATTGATCGAGTCCACCTTCTCCGGGGCGATAGCTGAACGGGAACGTTTTTTTCGGAGAACTGAGCTTGCGGCGGCGCTGATTGACGCCAGGAATTTTGACCTTGCCACAAATATTCTTGAACTCTTGAGCCAACAGATCAACCAGTTTCAACTTCATATTTGGGAGGATCCGAAGGCCCTGGTACGTGTTTGGACGCTACTCTTTGATTCCTATTCGATGTCCAACCAACACCAGGATAGGGCCAAAGTTCTTGCGGAAAAGCTCGGTCGAAACGCTCCCTGGACCCTTATCCGGTAAACAGCTCTTCACCTACAGGCCCACCGCGTTGACACAATAAGGTGGCACGATGTAGGCGGCAGATCCGAAGCCGGAGAGCATGAAAAACCGGGGGCTGATTGAATTTTCCTCCCGAGCGGCCCATTCCGTTTCCTGAGGGGACCGCTACTTCGCAAAACCGTCTGTATACATCGCTACGGCATTGCGTAGCGGATACAAGAGCAGATAGAAAACTGCCAATGCGAGCACAATCTGGATCGCTTTCATACGGCGCGGCCGTCGGTACCATCGCCGCTGGATCGTGACCGCAAACCCTCCGGCCATCGCCAACAGCCCGTGACCGGACATGGCGCAAGCCAACATTAGCGGCCAGCAACTAATGACACAGAAAGTTCCGATGGACAATGGACCAACCATATCGAACGGCGGTGCGATCCGCCAGCCACCCGGAGGGCGCCAGCGGATAGCCTCGGTGACAGGCTGCATCCGCCGACTGAGAAATGAGGGTGCGAAGCCACGCGGCGGCCACTAAAAAAGCGGCCGGTGTCAGAAGCCAATGGCGTCCCCATTCAAACTCGTGCAATAACCAGACGGCGAGGCCAGGCGCGAGCCAGGGAACGAGATAGCCGATCAAGAAAAGCGCGATCGATCGATGACGCCGGGGCCACAAGCTACTTCCCGCGATGTAGCGAACAGTTTCAAGAATAAACGGGAACATCATCGCCACGATCATCAAGGTCCACAGCCCCAACTCTTCCGCGATTGATATCCGGTGCTGGTGCCGCCAACCGTGGGGGAGCATTGTGGCCCAGGCGGCGACCCTTAGGGCGAAGCTCACCGCCGGGGTGTTTGGCGAGCAGCGCAGCAGCTACTTGGGGTGGAAGCCGGCGCGAACCGGCACCCGTCCTCAAACGGTACCGCAACGAATAGCAAATCATTGAGCGGCGCCGGATCGGCCTGTGAGCGTCATCTCTATCATCCCGTTTCTGACGGGCTCTCATATTGCGTACGCAACCATCCTTTCAGGTGGCGGCAGTTCTGGCGCCTCGCGTACCTCTATCCTCAAGCTCCTTCACCAGGAACGTGTAACCAAGGATGTCATAGTGACTGTGAACGACTCTGGCTGTCCCTTCGGGGCGGGCGTTCAGCAAGATGACGTACGTTTGGGAAATCTTGTCGCGCATCGATTGTTTATGGGGATCGCCTGAAAGCCACGCCAGATCAAAGAGCCAATTTAACGGTCCAAAGGGCGCAAACATGAGCCGAAAAGTCAGGGATGACACAGTGGCGACGTTGCCCTCCAGGCCTACAATTCGAACGCCTGCAACGCGATAACCAATCGTCCGAAATCTTGATCGCTTTAATACGACGAGGTAGGAGAAAGCCAAGATAAGAATAGTAGCGAAGGTGATATTCAGGGTCGTTCTATTGGCCGGGAGCACAGTCCAAAGTGCGATAGTAAGGATCAAACAAAGGATTCCCATGACCGCAAAATCTACGAGAGCGCCCAGCAGTCTTCGCGAAAATGAAGCATAGTCCTGAGGCCGAAAGTAGACTCCGACGGAATCTGAACCTTGTAATGAAGTCACGATTGTCCCTTCGGCGGAGCTTTTCGTCATCTCGCCCGCACGCCTCTCAGCATAAGTATGCGACGCATGTGCATAATATCACTTTGCGCTTATACCAGTCCGTTTTGCGCGAGTTCATTGTTCTTCCCGACGCCAGCCGGACCATAACACAGGCCAATATAACGATCCCTCCGCACAGCCTCGGCGAACTCTGTAAACCGCCGGTGTTCCTTGGTCGTAATGAATGTCCCCGTTCCATCTCCGCTCATGCTCTAATCCTCCTGATAAATCCGCAGCTTTACCCGAGATCGGCCGGAGGGTTTGGGCTCCTCGCCGAGATTTCTGAGGCGGTCCATGGCGGTAGATTGTTCGTCCGGGCCGGGCATTTCTACTGTGACGTCGAGTTCAAATTCAAAGGTATCGCCGACAGCGGGGGGCGGGGAGCCGGCGCCATCGGAGGAATTGGGACGGCTCCATTTTACGTTGATCTTGGAGGGCACTTTGGGGTGGCGAATTGCAATGATGGCACTATCGGCGCCGGAGCCTCCGGAGGCGCGCATGGGGCGGGGGGACTTGCCCTCCTCGGTAACGAGGCATGGGGCGAAGGGGAGCGGGCGGGCGAAGCGGTCAAACAGGCACGCCGGGAGTTTGAGACCACAAAAGATACCTTCGCCTGCCGCTTCTACCACCGCCTTACCTACCGTCGATTCCCCTTGCGAAGTCATCAACCCCACCGAATGCGTCGTCCGTATCCGGTTGAGGGGAGCGGCGTTTTTCTCCGTCGGACCAGAAGCGCTTCCTGCAGGCGGCAGTGCCTTCGCTGGTTCTGGGGCAAGGCCATTTTTGCGGCGGGACGGAGGAGGCGGGGCGGAACAGGAGGATCATGACGCGGCGGTTGACTTCGTTGTCAGCGTCGCGTGCGGCTTTGTTTTCGGGTTTCTTGAAGTTTTCGTTTTCGGCGAAGGAAAAAGACTGGATGGGATTGAACTCGCTGCATCTTTGGACGTCGCCTTTTCCGCCGGGGTCGGCGCCTTGGGCGAGGAAGCCGGTCTTGGGGAGCTTGTCCGGGAACAGGAAGGCCATGTAGACTTCAAAGAGTATGGCGCGGGTGTTCTTGCCGGGGTCACCGTCGACCCTGAGACCGTTTTCTTTCTGAAATTTTTCGACGGCCTGTTTGGTGGCCGGGTTCATGGACCCGGTGGCGGGGCCGGGAGTGCAGCCAAGGGCTTCGAGCATTTGCTGAATGGATTTGAGGCCCCAGCCTTCGGCGGTTCCGCCGGCGGCGTAGAGGCGCTCCCAGCGTTCGGGATCGCGGATGATGACGGCGTAGACGGAGTCGGCGCGGCGGCCTCTGAGGATTTTGTTGAAGTCGTCGTCGCCAACTGGGTCTGCGTGCCCGAAGACAGATAGGGGTGCCGCGGGATGGGCTTTGACGAGCTTGGAGAGTTCGACGAATTCGTCCCTGGTTTCTGGCAGAAGGAAGGAGGAGGCGAAGGCGAAGCGGAGGTCGTTCAGTTTCCAGCACGCGATTGGGATCAACTCCATGCGGATAGTGTTCTTCTCCTTGCCTGAGGTGCTGGGAGCGACGAGGAGTGGAAGCTGATCCTGGGTGATTAGCGGAGACGCCGCCCAACGGGTTCCTCCATGGACTTGCCACACACCCCGGCATTGCGGCAGGCCTATCCGCCAGCCAGCACCGCCAGCCAGCAACCAGCATGGGGAAGCGCACTGGCCCATCATTCGGATCCTGGTGGCGCATCATCTGGCCAACGGGTTGGCCGTGCGCCCCTGCTGGGGCCCGATGTATGGGAGCCAAGCGGTGAGCGAGCAGGGCTTAACCGAGCAAATTCTGGAGCGGTTGCCCGCCGATGCGGTGCTGATGGCGGATCGCAACTTCGCGGTGTTCTCTGTGGCTTGGGCCGCGCAACAACACCATTGCGGCGTGCTGTTCCGCATCACCGAGGAGCGGGCGCGCCGGATCGCCGGTCAGATCTTGCCCCCGGCTGGCAGCGAACGCCGCATTGAATGGCGACCGAGTCCGCATGAGCGGCGGGCGCACCCCGAGTTGCCGGCCGATGCCGTGGTCCGGGGCCGGTTGCTGGCCGCCCATGTGCAGGGAGAGATAGGGGAGCCGTTGAAGCTTTACCTGTTCACGACGCTGGAAGAACCGCGGGAAGTGCTGGTGGAATTGTTCCGGCGCCGGTGGGACGTGGAGTTGGACATTCGGTCGTTGAAGCAGACGCTGCGACTTGCATAGCCTGAGTTCGAAGACGCCGGAGATGGCCGAAAAGGAACTGTTGCTGGCTATCGCCTGGCTACAACCTGGTGCGCAGCGTACAGATGGCGGCGGCGCAACAGGCCAATCTGGAACCGCGACGCCTCAGCTGCTCCCGTGTCCAGGCGGTGGTCATGACCGCCTTGCCCCGTCTCGCAAGGTGTACCGATCCGGCGGAGTGGGACGCCCAATACCAGCGCGTGTTGCGCTGGGCGGCGCAAGGCAAACTGCCCAATAAAACCCGCCGCCGATCTTATCCCAGAGCGGTTTGGGGCAAAGGCGCTACTTTCCCCCCACACAAAAACACCGGCCCCCTGGGTAAAAGGCACCGTTAGCGGGAGGCTTCCATCGGGATAGGGGTGAGAGAGTCGAGCAGGGCTTCCCAGGCAGCCTCGAGGTTGGATTGGGAGGGCGATTCAGCGATTCCGACGATGTTGATGTGGGGACGGGCGGGGTTGCGGGGTTCGCCGGAGAACTGCCAAGTGTAGCGGAGCTTTGGCGTCTTGCCCGCCAGTGTCAGGGCGAGCCGAAATTCCTTGCCGGTCATGCCGGCCACGGTCCGGTACCGTTCGGAACGCACGTCCAGCGTACCGCCGTACGCTTTCGCCAGATCGCGCTCTTCATCGAGGCTGGTGAAGGTGGATGTGTCGGGAGTCATGACGGTTTGGGTCTCCATATCGATCTTTACTCCCGGCGTTTGCTTGTGAACCAGGGAAAGTGTCGTTGACTCACTGAGCGAACCCTCCATACGGATGGACCCCAGTTCGGCACAGAACCCGTGCCGGGTGCCGGGGCCATAGACGGAGAGGATCTTGGCGACGAGGCGCTCGGCGGAGCTCTCCTTGCCGGCCGTGACGGCGCAACTGACCCAGAGGGCGTGGCTCCCCATGGGACGCATGGCTTCCAGAACCAGGTTCATGGGCATTGCCGAGTAGGGGGCGTAGAAGAGGCCGATGGCATCGTCCGGGAACTTGATTTCCCTGGCGTCGGGTCCGAACTGGGCGCGGAGATTGCGCCACTGCGTGGCGATAGGGACGTCATCGAACGGGGCAGTGCGGATGTCGACGCCATAGATGCTTTGGTGGCGGCTGGCCACCCTTGTTTGTTCCGGGATGGCGATACGGAATCTTCCGATTGAAACTTCAATCATATTTTCCCTCCGATCCAGAGTCCGATATTCTACCTTGGTTTCCTGGCCGGCGGGAACGGAACAGCCAGCGAGGATGAGGAAGGCAGCGGCCAGGTTGAACTTCATGGTTCAGCCGCCGCCCGCGGCTGGCTTGCGGCGTTCGTAGAAGTGGTATTTACAGAGCGCGCGAATGGCCGCCTCGGCCCAGCGACGAACGTGCGCGTCCGAGTAGGCGGACTGGTGGCCGACATCGAAAAGTCTGTCGCCGGGTAAGGGGCGGCGGGAGACATCGACGGCAATCGCGGATAATAGGGGGACTGTGCCGTCGCCATCGTCGGCGGGATCCTGGAGGACGGCCTGGCGGTTGTGGCCGGCGTCGTCGTGAAGGAGGCCGCGGAAACCCTGGTTGGGATAGGGATCTGAGCGGCCCCAGTTGGACTCCAAGCGGAGCTCGACGACTGTGGCGGTGTGGCGCCCGGTGCCGGAAATGCAGAGGGTCTGGGGATGTTGTTTGGGACCGGTTGGGGGGCTGAGGTCGTCGTGCAGGGTTTCGGCGATTTTTAGAAGGCCGAGATAGTTGGCCCAGGGGTCGTATTCGTCAGCGCTGAGGCCATCGAATTCGTTACCTTCGCCGACAACCCTCCTGGGGTTGAGTAACGCGGGATCGATGAGGCCCCAGTAGGTGTTCGTACTAGGGTTTTCCCCCTTCTTCGGATGCACTTCGGCTTTGACGCGGTAGATCTCTTCGTAGGGGTCGGCGCGAGGGAGGGCAAGGAGAGTTGTGCCGTCTTCGGTGATGTGAAGCCAATCGGCGCGGTCGGCGGTGGAGCGGTAGAGCTTGTTCGGGAGCAGTTCGAGGCCGCCCGGGATATTGCCGAGGATGACGGTTACCTTGGGACCGGAGTTGCCGAGGGCCTTTTGGAGGAAGCCGAACTTATCGAAACCTTCAAAGCCGGCCTTTATGCGCCAGTAGGCGGCGGGGGTGCCGTTGACGGGTTGGACGCCGTGAACGATGCCGAGAATCCGGCCACGACCGCCGAGGACTTCGCTAGCGGTGCGGCAAACGAGACCGCCCATTGAGTGGGAAATGAGGATCACTTTGTCACAGAGGCCGGTAATGGCTTTGGCTTCAGCTATGATGTCATCGACGCGTTTGAGAAGGGCGGCAGCGCAATCGCGGACATCGGCGGTCCAATTGAACCCGCACGCATAGACGGGAAGGGTAAAAATTTTGCTGATCTCGCCCCATTGGGTTTCGCGGAGCAGATTGAGGAATTCGTGGTAATCGGTGAAGATTCCGCGGAAGCCATCTCCAGGCGGGTTGTCTTCGTCGACTTCGAGGTAATGGGGATCGAAGTGTCGCTCGGGTGTGTTGACGAGCATGAGACGGCGCCGCGCGGGACTCGCGCGAACTAGGTGGTCCCACATCCACCCTCCATCGGAGGGATTCCAGCGGAGATTGGGGAGGTCATCGGCATCCCCTTCCCCTTTGGTGTCGGAGCGGCGGAGGTGGGAACCCATGATGCCGGGGACGAAGATGATGGGGATGGCTTCACGACAGACCTCGACTTCGTGCTCGACGTTGGGTTCGAGTCCGTCAAGCTCGATATCGAGTTTGAACCATTCGACCTTTTGTTGCTTAGCCATGCGCGTTACCGGGGGAAGATGAAGTGGAGATAGGGGTCGGTGTCGATGGCGACATCCCCGAGCCGCTCGCGGAGGGCGGCGAGGGTGGAGGCGGCGAGATCGGCAGCGGGGCGGAAGCGACCGTTGAAGACGGAAGCGGAGTACGCGCCGGCGGCGATGGAGCGGAGCATTTCGGGAGAGGCTCCTTCGTAGGCTGCGCGGAGAAGTTCCCGTGTGCTATCAGAATCCGGGGTTTCGGTGATCAGGAGATAGGTATAGACGGCGAGCAGGTGACCGCGGGATCCGACGTAGCGGGAAGGGATGGTGGTGCGGTCGACACCGGTGGTTTGGAGCAAGCGGCGGAAGGCTGCGGCGGCGAGGAGGGGATTTTCGAGGTCGAACAAGCGGACGAGGTCTTTTTCGGCGCCACGTTCGAGAGCGGAAGAGAACTGGAGGAGAAGGCGCGCGCCTTTGGGAGCGTCGCCAGCCCAATCGGGGAAGATGAGGCGGGCTGCGGAGAAAGGGTTGCCCGGCGGCGTGGGGGTATAGCGAAACAGGACGGAGCCACCGAGAGTAAAGGGGGAGTAACGATCTTCGGGGGAGAGTTGACGTTTTTCTTCTCCCATTGGTTCGGTCCAGCTATAAACGCCGCCGTCATGGGTATTGGGACCGCCGGAGGCGAGGCGAGTCCAAGCGCCGATTTTCATGATGACGGTAGGGGTATTGGCGGGGGAGACGAGTTTACCGTCCCGGAGGTAAGCGCCGGGGATTGTGGCCGCGCCGCTCTGGGGGGAGGGTGCGATGCGGGCGAGGATCCAATCGGGCGATCCATCGGGGAGTCGATAGTCGAGGACAGGGAAGGTGGCGAGGTCGTGGACGGCGCGGGCGTCATGGAGGACCTGCTGCTCACCCGAATGCGGTGCCGGCGGAATATCTTGCTGATACATTTTAGTGGCCTCTCTTCATCAGTTTCGCATTAGCGGGTGAATGTGACGGTGGCCGCGCCGAGGGGGCCGCGGGAGAAATTGGCCGGGTCATTGGACTGGGTGTTAGAGACGGGCGCCAGGACGGCGTCGGACGTGGGGGCGGAGTCCGCGGCGACGCTGGCCTTTTTGGAGCCGGCGCCCCTGCCGTCGACATTGAGGCCCCAACCTCGTTCGCGGAGAAGAACGAAATCTTGGGTGGTGGTGTTGAAAACGACGGTCCAGGTGAGGAACTGGACGAGGAGTTTGGCGCTGTTGGCGCGATAGGTGACGGTGCCAACGTTCGCGCCGGTGCCGTCCTGGGCCGGAACGGCGAGGGTGGCGGCGGCGCCGTTGGACGGGGTGTCGTGGGAGGTTGCGATGCCGGTCCCGGCACATGCTTTCGGGGGTTTGAGGGAGTTCGCGTCAAGAGTCCCGCCTCTGCCGGGCTGGTCGTAGAGCGGGGTGACGGTGGCTTCGGTGTCATTTGCCTTCACAGGCCGGTTGATGGCTTCCCTGAGGACAGCGGGGACCTTCACAACTGTACCGGCGGCGACGCCGCCGTTCCAAGCGATGGCGGGGGCGTCCCATATCCATTCTCTGGTTACACCGGCGAGTGCGTTTTGCATCAGGCCGATGCGGAGATCCTTGACCTGGGGAGTGGAGCAATCGACGCCAGCGGGACGGATGCGGGCTTCGGCGGAATAATCGACGGCATGGCCACCGGTAGCAGTGAGGACGCCACCGGTGATGGAATAGGTGCCGGGGTTGGCGATGGTGAGTTTGGCTTCGTCGAAGGAGAAGACGGTCATTGACTTAGAGCCGATGACGGAGCCGGCGGCGGTCCGGCAATGAGCTTCGATAACGGCGTCACCGATTGCGGCGCTGGCGCTTTCGCCGGAGACTTCGAAATCGACCCAGGCACCGCCGACAGGCACGGCGAGGGAGAGAGTAGTGTCGGCGGCATTGGGGAAGCGGAGTCGTCCGTCAGGGTTGGTGAGGATGATGGTTTCGGCGGGGCCGGAAGTGGCGCGCATGCGGGCTTTGACGTGGAAGCGTTTGGCGGGACGGTCCGATTTGAGTTGGACGAGATCATCCTTGGCGTCCGGTGTGCCGTTGATTTCGATTTCGACCTTCGGGCACGGCTTTTCGGGAGGAGGAGGCGCCGGGCGATCGGACGGGGTGAGCGGCGTTGGGGCTGGCCAGGGTTCGGCGGGTTTGATTTCTTTTTCGATGGCGGCGTAGATACTGGTGAAGCGGTAGGAGCAGATGCCGACGGGGACGTGTTCGAAGCGGGAGAGGGCGTTGGCGTCGAGTTTGCCGGATTCATTGCGGTCGGTGAGTTTAGCGGTGAAAGGTTCGTTGGGGTATTGGACGGGATCGGTTTTAGGCCACCAGGATTTGGGGTTCGTTTGCGGGCGGCCGAGGAGGCGGAGCTGGATCCACTGGTAAACGATTTTGGCGGGTGGGGCGCCTTCACAGGGGGAAAGAGTTACTAGGCGGTGGTAGAACCGGCAGGCGAAGGTGTCCTGCGTCTCGCTAAACTTGCGGGCTTTGGCCTGGGGGTTGCGGCGGTGGTCGCCGTCGGACCAGAAGCGGAGGTGGCAGCGCTCGACGCCCTCGTCGACACGGGGGCAGGGCCATTTATTGATGGCGACGGTGGTGCCCGGGCGAAAAAGAAGAATCATGACGCGCCGGTTGACGACATTTTCGGCGTCGCGCTCGGGCTTCTTGGCGGTGTCGGCGAAATTCTTTTGTTGTTCCTGGGAAAAGACGAGAGTGGGGTTGAATTCGCCGCAGCCCTGGAGGGCGGCCTTACCACCGGAGTCGGTGTCCTGGCCGAGGAATTCCGTTTTCGCGACTGTGAATGAACAAAGGAAGTCCATGTAGGCGGCGAAGAGTTCCTTGCGCGTGTTGGGGCCGGCGATGCCGTCCTGAGTGAGCTTCTTCTGTTTCTGAAAGCTCTTGACGCCAGCCTGTGTTTGGGGGCCGTCAAGGCCATCGACGAGGCCGGCTGGGTGGCCAAGGGCGTTGCACATCTCCTGGATGGAACGGATTCCCCAGCCTTCGACGGACTTGCCGTCGTTAAAAAGTCTTTCCCAGCGGCCGGTGTCGCGGATGAGGATGGCGTAGATGGATTCGGCACGGTGTCCGGCGAGTTTCTTATTGAAGACGTCATCGCCGGTGGGGTCGGCGTGGCCGAAGACGGAGAGCGGACAGTTTTTGTGTTTATTGCGGAGCGCGTTTAGTTCGGCGAATTCCTTTTTCACTCGGGGGAGGAGGAAGGATGAGGCGAAGGCGAAGCGGACGTCATCAACTCGCCAGCAGGCGATAGGGATTAACTCCATCCGAATGGTGTTCTTGCCCTTACCGCCGGTCGTGGGCGAGACGAGGATTGGGAGTTGGTCGGGTTCGTTGTGACTAGCGGCCTGGCCGCCACTGGATTCGTCTGGGGACATTCGTCAGCTTTACCGGGCTATGCAGACTCTCGCGCATTCCGGGCGAAAGGTCCGTCATAACCCGGCATTTTAACACTGTGGTTCTCGCAAACCTCGAAGTTGATGATAAATTGGGAGTTGGATTCTTTCTTTCGATCCAAATGTCCGCCACCCCTGGTGGCGCTTGTCGCGGTGATCGGCATAGGGGCGGCGGTCACCCGCCGACCCCTGCCACACCACCGTGCGTACGGGTCCCGTACACGGCGGTTCGAGTCGGTTACGCTAGCATTCCTCGAATAATGAGGGTAGTCCGAGCGATTTGAAGTGCGCATTGGTAAGCCCCACAGAGAGAGCTTTGACCCGCGCGAGATACCAGGGGCCTCGACCGCTGCCAGCCGTATTACTGGCCAGTCGCGGGGAACCCCCGAGTTCTAACAGCGCGGCCCGGCGACGGCGTGGAGTTTTCCATTGCCGCCACAGAGCCGCCCTGAGTCGCAAACGCACCCAGCGGGTAAGGGAAACCAGCACCTCGGGCGTTTCGCAGAAGCCGAAATAGCCGCGCCAGCCCCGCATATACGGAGCCAGTTCTTCCATCGTCGTCTCCATACTGACGCCCTTGGCCCGGCGCGTGATTTCCCGCACTCGCTGCTTAAACCGATCCAAGGCCTTGGGCGCAATGACGCGCTTGACCTCCGGACCGGCGGTAAAGCTGAACCCGAGAAACTTCCGCTCCTGCGGTCGTGCCACCGCACTCTTCGCTTCATTGACCTTGAGCTTGAGCTTTTGTGTGATGAATCGCGTCACGCTTTCCATCACCCGTTGCCCCGCCCGCTCGCTGCGGACGTAGATGTTGCGGTGAGTAGCGCCAGGGAATCGCACCCCGGCGCTCTCTCAGAACCGTACGTGAACCTCTCAGCTCATACGGCTCCCGCCATGGAGCCAAGCCGCACACCCAGTTGCCAGTGTGCCCACAACTTCGGATCGCGTCTCGATATACGCGCGACCCAGTGAGTCGCCCGGCGCAAATGACCGCGCAACTTCTTGTACTTCCGCTCGGCCCAATGGGCCAAGGATCGGTCCAGTTGACGCATCGGCGGATAGAGCGCCGACCGGTAAAATCGCCCATAATACTGGAGCCAGCCGCGTATGACCGGGTTGAACATCCGCGACAGATCTTCGATTCGCTTGTCACCTGCGCAAATGCAGATTCCAACTCCGAATCTCTGTCCGAATCTTCTTCACCGCCTTATCCGAAACGGCCGGGCTGAAATTGATGAAGAACTTCCCCTTCCGATTTTTCGATCTCCGCGGCCGAAATGTATAGCCTAGAAAATCGAACTTCTCGTTCGGGTACGTCCCTCGCCGTTCATCATCCTTGCAGTAGACGATCTTCGTCTTCTCCGGATGAAGCTCCAACCCACAGTCCTTCAAACGGGCGGCGATTGCGGCCCGCATCTCCACGGCTTCCCTTTCCGTCCTGCAATGCACGATGGCATCGTCGGCAAAACGCTCAAACGGCACTTGGCCTTTTTGCGTCGCCATCCATCGATCAAACGCATAGTGCAGGAACAGATTGGCTAACAAGGGGCTGATGACTCCCTGAACGCAAAAGCGAACTTCCACTAGATGGCCCTCCCGAGGGCGTACCAACCGGCGGCGACGAACTTGGATTGGACGGAATCGGGAGGCAATGCCGGATGGTTATCGCCGCAGGTCCGACGATCACTTCTTTGACCAATAAGCGGACAATCCTCTGCCGTTCGGCTATTTCCATAGAGTCCGCGCGAGACCGTAAGCGTGCCTGAAACGGCGCAAGGCTCTCTACCAAGCGCAGGAACCGTTGCTGATCGGCAACCGCCGTTTCGAGCGCTTGTAGTTCCGACTGAACCGCGCCTTGTTGTTTGCGTAGAGGTTCGATACGGCTTCTCAGCTCATCCAGCGTCAGCAGACTCTCCTGATAGGCGGTCAACAAACGCTCCACGCTCTTTTCAAGCCGGGCTTGTTCGCACAGCAGATGCTGTTGGCGCTGTCGCGCCGGATCGGCCTGCTGAGCGGCTTCCACCCGCCGGGTGATCTCGGCTTGTAAAAGCGTAGGCTCCTCCAGAAGGCGAATCACTTCTTTCCAAACGACGTTGTCCAGATAGTCTTGCCGGATCGGCGGACATTCGCACACCGAATGCTTTAATCGCCGCCAAGTGTCCGAGCCAAGGCAACGGTAGTAGCCGAGCTTCTGCTTGGTCGTGCGCGTGGATGTCCGGTACAAGCCGTATCCACAACGCTCGCAGACCAACATGCTTTGCAGCAGACTCGGCTCGATGGTTCGCCTCTGCGAGAACTGTTTGTTCTTTTCCAACTGCTCTTGCGCCAGAGCAAATGTGGTTTCGGCGATGAGCGGTGGCACGGCGATCTCAATCCATTCCTGTCGCGGACGCTCTTGATTGGCCCCGCAACGATTAGAATATCCTCCGCGCCGCCGCAACGGGCGCGTGATTCTTTGCCGCGGCTTTCGTTCGGTCTTGCCGAAGCACGCTTTCCCGATATAGGCCGGATTGCGCAGCATCGCCCATACCGTACTTCGCTCCCAACGCGACGCACCGGTGCGTGTCGGGATGGACTGCTCATTTAAATCTCGGGTTATTGCGCCGATGCTGAGATGCTGGACGGTGAACCTCTCGTAGACCATGCGCACCACCGCCGCTTCCGCTTCGACCACTTCGTAATAGGCGCTGCTGGCCTCGCTTTTCTTCACGTAACGATACCCATACGGCGCTCCCGACAACACATTCACCGAACCTTGCCGCGCCCGGTGCCGTTTGCCGCGCCGCGTCCGTTCGATGATCTGGGCGCGCTCGTACTCGGCGATCATGCCCTGCACTTGCGCCAATAGCTGATCTTCGGGTGTCTTGGCTGCTGGTGACTTCACGAATACCAGTTCGGCGCCGTGCCGCTGAAACTCTTCCGCCAGCAAGATTTGATAGGCGTACTTTCTGCTCAAACGGTCCGGCGATAGCACCAGTACGGTGTCCACCTGCCCCTCGGCAATGCAATCCCGTAAGCTGTCCAATGCCGGGCGCACCAGACTCGCACCACTATAGCCTTCGTCCAGGAACCGCCACCCGGTGGGGACGGTCCAGCTTTGGCTCGCCGCATGTTCCAGCAGCGCCGCTGTTTGGCTGGCTATGGTCTCCTGCTCCTTCTGCCGTTCCGAGGATACGCGGGCGTAGATCGCAACCGGTTTCATGCTTCACCTCTGGTAAGTGGTCCTGAAGCTCGCCCCTTCTCTCGGGTACGAGTAACTGGTAGGCTTGCCGGAGTTTGTCCGGCTGTAAACGATCGAAGTGACACTCCAACTGTACTCGATAAGCTGGCGGCCGCCGCTCAGCCACGGCCCCCTCGCCGCAACAGCGCCCACAATGCATGGCTGACGATCTGGCTGAGAGTCTCCCCGGTGGACTCGGCGTATCGATGTAGCCGCTCGACCAGTCCTTGAGAGAGCTTGACGCTGAAGACGACCTTGACATCGACGCCCGGCAAAGGAGCCTTGAGTCTTCGCGCCTCTTCCACATACCGGTAGGCCTGCCGATGGGAGATGCCGGTTTCCCCCGTCAGCCGCTCGGTCACTTCGGGTGGGGAAAAGCCTTGTCGCAACCAATCGAAGGCCAGGTTCAGGCGCGTAATCCGCTGGGCTTCGTTCGCCCTGGACATATGACATAAACATACTACCGTATCTGTCTCGCGTCAAGAGTGTTTCGACTCTGATTTCTTTACCGCGCAGACTGTTTTGGCAAGTCCAGTCTGGTCCGCTTGATCGCCAGGCGTGGGCTATATTGGCCGTTCCCGTTACTCTCTCGGCCTTGCAATGTTGTTGATTTCTCCGGTGGAGGCACGTTGCAGCACTTCGCAAACGAAGTTTAGGTCGTTCTGCAGTACCCGGTAATCGGGGTTCTTCCGGTATCCTCGCAGGGAATGAATCACATCGGCAGCCGCTTGCAACCCTTGGTCCCGCATGAGCAGTCCACGGGTAGGCGCGTTCTGGACCGCCTGCGGTTTTGCCCCAGGCTGCTCCTCTCCCTTTCGCAACCGATTCCAGTAAGGCGAGCAGCACCGCGGGCAAGTACCCGGGATTTTGGCGAGAGATCGGCGCAACCAGGAATGGCCACACCGGAGGCAGCACAGCGTCAATCCGGTTTCCATGGGGCCAGTGTATAGTCATACCTATATTCGGTCAAGCGGGATCCGAATCAGAGCGGTTTCCAGGTCGGCGGATGCTCACTACGCGGTCGAATTCGAAGTTCGCTTTTGCGTTCAGGGAGTCATGACTCCGCCTTGCGGCGTGCCCTTCTCACGCGGGATCAACTGACCGTCTGGCTCTTGCACCGAAGCCTGCAACCAGCGCTCGATGTAGAGAACGATCTATTGTTCCTTGGCGTGCTTCCGGACGGCCCGCATCAGCAGATCTTGTGGAATGCAGTTCACTGCATCTAAACAGTGGACCGCTGTACTTTATGAGTGGACGATTGTTGCCCGAATGTTCGGACATTTTCGTTATGTAGATCATTGCAATAAAATGGTGGACAAACTCACCGACCGCGCCAGTTCGCTGAGACTTTTCAGAATTGTTGTCGCCGCGTCGTCCACGATTCAAGTACAGCAAAACGCCCCCGTCGGTGCCCGCATTCCACTGTTCAAGTACAATGAACGTCGCCGGAGACGCCGTAATCCACTCATAAAGTACAGCGCGACAGCAGCCGTGGAAAATGCGGTGACGATGCCGTGGGGCAACGCCCAAGTGGAAGGCCAAGTCAACAAGCTGAAAGCGCTCAAACGGCAGATGTACGGGCGCGGGAGTACCGAATTACTGCGCACTCGCCTTCTACCTGTGCTTGCTTGCATAACCTTGCACCAAACCTGCGCCACACCCAGATAGCGTGAACCCATTTGCGCCACATTATTTGCAAAGTGACACTGGGGTGATCTCAGAAACGAGCTTGACGGTCCCCTTCATGTGGGGCGGCCTCCTAAATGAAGCTTGCACCCTCAGCTCGCCCTGGCGCTGCCCACTCGATTGAACACTCCCTTGCGGATGAGCCCAATTCATTTGCAAAGTGACATAAAGGGCCACCGCGATTTCATCGAATCGCGATGGTGACCGGACGGCTCTGCTGTCCGGCAACTTCCAATGTGACCTCGATGGCATCTCCGACCGGTGCGCCGGCAGGAACTACAGCGTTGATTTGATACAGCCCGCTGAATCCAGGCGCCAAACCCGCAAATGTGACGTTCGCCGCAATTCCGCCGACTATAACTTGAACATCATTTAGGGTTCGGCTGAGGGGTGAAAGGGGAGAGGCTAATCCAGTATTCACCGGTGGATTTACCTCTCCAAGTCCCGAAGCATAGATTACTATCGCCTCGCCAATCGCGGCGGGAGACGCCGGTTCTGCCATAGTTGCTCCGTCCGACTTGAAGATGGTGGCCTGTCCGGTACCGGTTTGCGTTTTTGTGAATATACCGGGTCTCGATGCCGCCACATTGACCATCTCAGGTGAAGCGATTACACCGCCGCGCGTTATCGTAATTTGGTGTTGGGTATTTACGGAAAGGTTGTAAGGAACCTGGACGTTCACCTGTCCCGCGCTAGCGTAGAGAATCGGCATCGACTCGTCGCCTATTCTGACTTCTGTTCCGTTTAAGCTTATCGGCAATGGTGAACCGGTCGCTTGTTCGGAGCCGTCTGCCAAATCCGAGCCGTATAGGGTTATCAAGCTCCCCGGGGCGATCGGAACGGAATTCTCAAACGACGCAGCATGAACCACACCGCGGTCGGTGATAATTGGCGCGGAACGAGTGGTTGCCGCGACCGTTGTGCCGCCCATCTCGATCGTGCCGAATTGTTGCCGCTTCGCGAGCAGATCCGCCGTCGTACCCGTGAACACAGCTACTATCTTTATCCTGGCATTAACCGAAGTACGTGTCGGCACCCAGGTGCCGCTCCATCGGCCGCTTCCGATGTGTGTTAAGGGCGTTTGGATTCCATCCGCCTCAGAACGAAACATGACTTCCGCGCCCTTACCATTCGCAAGCGGTTCAAGAAAATTCCGGCACTCATCAACGACTTGGACCTCTACGCGGACGGGTTGGCCGACTGTAGCAATGAAGCCCGGCTGTAAGGAGGTCGATTGAATTTGAAGCGTTGGTAAAGGACAGGAAGCGGCCGACCGGACGCTTGAAGATGACTTTCCCGGATCCCTGGGCGAGATGATGGAAAGAAGGGGAATGGTGCGGACAGCCCCGGTTTCTTCAAATCTGATTGTGATAACACCCCGCCGGATTCCGGGGGCAAGCGTTCCCAGTTGCGGTTGAACCGTTATCGTTGATGGCGTGTTCGGGAGCGCGCGTCCCGCGCCCGGAGCTATCTCATACCAGATTCCCACACGGCTCGAATCGTACGTCGCGGAGCCGCTAGTGAGATGGTTGATGGCGATGTTTTGTGAGCCCGGATTCTCGCCTGCCTGCGAGACGAAAATCATCGAAGATGGGACCACGTCGGGCCCGGGATTCGAATTTGCTGGACGAACATCGACAACGACGGTCACGGATTGCGGCGAATTGTCCCCGTCACCCGTTACTTCGATTCTCCCGTAATGCTTCCCGGGTGTAAGCCCCGAATGATTCACGCTAACGGAGAAAGTTCCGATTTGAATCCATGGTTGCTCAACGATACCCGAGTCTGTGTCGAGGATCTTAAGGAACGGCTGTTTTGCGACCGCTTTCCAGTTGAGGATGCCGCCGCCCACGTTCAACACGCCTATTGATTGAGGTAGCGGAGCCCCACCGCCCGCAACGGCAACGAAATTAAGACCCGACTGTGACAACAGGATCTTACGTTGGCCGGAACGCACAACAATTGTGACGGGAAGGGTCTGCCGCGTCTCCGCCGTCGAGATCACCAGGTGAACCACATAAGTTCCGACGGGCAGAGTAGATGGGTCCGCAATCACGCTGATCGCGCTCGCCTCTCCGGCTCCAAGTGTTCCTTCCGCCGTGGACACGCTGACGAGTTTACGGCCGAGCAACTCGGGAACGGCAATGGAAAAAGGCATCGAACCGCCGCCCTGGTTCCTAATCTCAAAAGTTGAAAATTCGGCAGGGCCTTTTTCGACGCATGTAACTCTGACAGCAGCCGTTGAGATCTCCAGCTTCGGCGGTAGATTTAGCACCTCAAAGTTGACGAGAACGGAATTCGAGGCGCCAGCCGGGTCTCCCGTAAACCGGAACGTTGCGGAGTACTTGCCAGGCGTGAGACTCGTTGCGTCGGCAGCGACGGATATGGTGGTAGGCGCCGCAGTATTTGCCGATGAAAGGTTTAGCCAATCCTTTGCTCCGGTTCCATAGGTGACGTTAGTTGAAATGGGTAACCCGTTGATACTGCTAGCCAATGCCAGCGTCTGCAGTTCCAGTGACTTCCCGCCAGCGGTGGCGGTTAGGTTTATTGTGGCCGGCGCAGCAGTTAGAACCGGGGTTACGTTCAGAATAACCCGCACATGCGCGTTTCGAAAATCCGCAAGATATAGATTGCCGGCGGCGTCGCGCGTAGTTCCGTAGATCCAACGAAAGCGGGCGAGTAAAGGATTTCCTCCATCTCCGCTGAATCCGACCTCCGCTCCCCCTGCCACGGTAGAAATTGTCCCATTCGGTGCTATCTTTCGGAGTATTCCTTTACCGTCCGAATTGACGTAAACATTGGCTTCCGCATCTGTAGAAATATGCGTAGGGTATGCGATACCGGCCTGCGTCGCGGGCCCCCCATCACCGCTGTTGACCGCTTCCCCGTTTCCAGCCCACGTCGAGATCGTACCCGCCGGCGAAATCGCGCGGATGCGATGGTGAGTAAAATCGGCTACCAGAAGTTCACCCTTGGAACTAAACGTAAGTCCGGATGGCCTAACGCCTGCCGCGGTCGCCGCTCCACCGTCTCCGGAGTATTCGCTACTGCCATTGCCTGCGAACGTGCTAATGACTCCTTGCGGTGTAACCTTTCTTACGCGGGAGTTGTACTCATCGGAGATGTAGATATTTCCGGCCGCATCCTTCACTAGGCTCGTCGGATGGTTAAATCGCGCTTCGCGAGCAGGCCCTCCGTCTCCGCTAAACCCAAGATCGCCTCCCATAATGGTAGTAATCACACCGTTTTGAATAGCCCGTATTCGATTGTTGTTACTGTCGGCGATCCACAACTCATTTGGCCCAATCGAAAGGAGGCCATTGGGAAAGGCCAGGCGTCCATCGCGAGCAGGTCCGCCATCCCCACAACAACTTGGCACCAAGCCTCCCGCGATAATCGTTGCTTTCCGGTTCCGGTCGATCTCGATAAGTCGGTGACTATCAGAGACGTAAAAGCCATCCTGTTGGGAAGGTACGATCTCGATTGGAGCGACAAGTGTTGCCAACAACGAAGGTGTGTCCGGTTCGAAGTACTTAAATTTACCGTTTCCCGCCACAGTTTCAATCTGGCTTTCGGCGCTGAAGATGCGCCAGATTCGAGCGTTATCGGCATCGAAAAGGTGTATTACTCCGCTTCCATCCCGTACCAGGTCGATTGGGAAGCCGATTGCGGCCTGCAATGGTTTGCCCCCTCCAACGGCAAATCTGCCAGGTTCAGTTCCTGCGACGGTGGTGATAAGCCCGGACGCGAGAATTCGCCGAATACGCCCGCCATTGGGATCGGCATACAGCACACTTCCTTCATTGTCGACGGCTATTCCCCGAGCGACATCGATCGAAGTCGCTCGTGCTGAGGAGCCGTCCGGGGCAACTCCACGGATTCCATTGCCCGCGATACTCTCAATTATTCCGGACGCGGCTATTCGATAAATACGAGAGTTCGCAGCATCCGTGACGTAGATAAGACCGTTGCGGTCGAAGGCGAGCCCGGAGGGGTAGAGCGACGAGTCTTTGGCGAGCTTCCCGTCTCCAGAATAACGGCCGTCGGAATTGCCAGCAATTGTGGTGATTGTTCCATTGAGGTCGATCTTCCTTATCCGGTAGCTCGGAATGCTTGCGTTTGTTTCTGTGAGATAGACTTCACCGGAAGCGGAGATTGCTAAGCTGCTGACAGCTAGTTGAGCGCCAATCGCCGGTCCATTATCGCCTGACGATCGAAAAGCGCCGGTGCCGCCAATCGTAGCAATTGTCCCATCCCGACTGACCTTGCGAATTCGGCTATTTCCCGTGTCGGCGATAAAAAGTTCACCCGCTGAATTTACCGCGATTCCGCCAGGGGAATTCAATGAAGCCAGCGTAGCCGGCCCGGCGTCGCCAGAAAACCCTCTAATCCCATTCCCCGCTAATACCGTGATGGAGCCGTTTGCCTCGACCCGTCCGACAATAGCATTCTCCAGATCACTGAAGAGGACTCTACCCTCGCCATCGATAGCGATACGCGCGGCGGCCGATAGGGGCGCGTCGGAAGCCTTGGTACCCGATGGGGGGAATTTCCATTCCGTTCCCACAAACGGTGTCACAATTTGCTGGGCAACGACTGTGTTAACAATCAACCCAAGCAGGCAAAAAGATGATTTGGCAATTCTAAGCCTCATTAAGACTGCATTGTCGCATGAATCTCAAGACAACAAGCTGGAGTTGTCCTCGAATTTGAGACACGAGACTAGACTCACAAAAATCCTCGAAGGAGAATTTGAGTCATGTCCACAACGGGACGGAAGTTTACGCGCGAATTCAAACTGACGGCCGTTAAGCGGCTGCAATCCGGCTTTCCCGGGCCGGGTAGCCCGCGAGTTGGAGGTCAATCCGAACCAGTTGCACGCTTGGCGGCGACAGTTCGAGGAACGTCCAAACTCGGCCTGCCGGCGGCGGCAGGAAGAGACGGCGGTGGCCGAACTGGAGCGAAAGATCGGCCAGCAGGCTATGGAGATCGATTTTTTAAAGGGTTGCTTGCGACAGATCGAAGAACTGCGGAAGTGGCGGGCAGAGAATCCCACTCCGCCCTCTGCCGGAAAATCCACCAAGAACAGCAAAGTAAGGGCCCATTGACGGTCCAGCAGAGGACGGCTCTGGCGGGCGTGAGCCGCGCCACTTTCTACCGCTTCGATGCGGCGGTCACACCCGCTGTCGGGGACGTCGATCTCCGCGACGCGATCCAACGGATCGCACTGCAGTTTCCCGCCTATGGTCGGCCGCGCATCACCGCCGAGTTGAAGCGCCAGGGTTGGCAGGTGAACCACAAGCGGGTTGGATGTATCCTGCGCGAGGACAACCTGCTTTGCCTCCGCAAGCGGAAATTCCAGGTCACGACGGATTCCCGGCATGGCTTCCGGGTGTATCCGAACCTCACGCGGAAGCTCGTTCCGTCGGCCAGAATTTGGATTCGCAGGGGGACGCCTTGCAAAAGGCGGGCTGCAAGAAGACTTTCTCCGACAAGATGACCGGCTCCCGCATGGATTGTCCCGGTTGGGATCAACTGATGGACTATGTCCGCCCCGGCGACTCGTTGGTCGTGACCGAGTTGAGCCGCATGACGCGTTCCTTGATGCATCTGCTCGAAACGACGCAAGCTTTGGAGCAGAGGAAGGTCAACCTGGTTTCCTTGCGGGAAAACATCGACACAAGCACCGCCACCGGTCGCTGCTTCCTGTCGATGATGGGCG
>Ga0163144_10006658_pt1 | contig 25453 bp, 23 predicted proteins | sample OliLak19BULKMAT1_FD_123175 | JGI IMG/M metagenome (GOLD analysis project Ga0163144, IMG submission 123175) | Freshwater microbial mat bacterial communities from Lake Vanda, McMurdo Dry Valleys, Antarctica - Oligotrophic Lake LV.19.BULKMAT1 | ecosystem: Environmental > Aquatic > Freshwater >... | reverse complement strand
TGACGATCGCCGCCGGTGCGGCTGACCAGCGTCACGCGCAGCTCGAGCGCCGCGCACAGCCGCGCGATCCGCGCGCCGATCGCGCCGGCGCCGAGGATCGTCACCGCCTCGCCGGCGACCGCGCCGCGCGCCCGCGGGCGCCAGCGATGCGCGCGGTGATCGTCGACCAGCTCGGGGACGCGGCGGCGGAGCGCGAGGATCATCGCGAGCACGTGCTCGGACACCTCGACGGCGAACTCGCCGCGCGCGCCGCACACCACGACGCGATCGGGCAGATCGGGCGACGGCAGGAAGTGATCCGCGCCGACGCCGAGGAGCTGGATCAACCGCAGCGCGCGCGCGCCGGCCCAGCCGTCGCGCGGCGGCTCCGGCGCGAGCAGGACCTCGACCTCGCCGAGCGCACCGGCGAGCGCGGCGGGCGTGCGCAGCGCGATCACCTCGCGCGTCGGTCCGAGGGCCACGACCGCGTCGCGGATCGCGTCGGCGTCCTCGTGATAGACGTGGATCACGTGCGCGCGACGCTACCACGCCGGGTGTTCCTCGGAGCGCGGCTCGCCGCCGACGACGGCGACGCGTTCGGCCCCGACGGCGCACGGATCGACGGCGTGATCGACGGTGGCGTCGCCGCCGCCGCGGGCGTGATCGCCGGCGACGTGCTGCGCGCGCTCGACGGCGCGCCCGTGCGCTCGATGGCCGAGCTCGCCGCGGCGCTGCGCACCGAGGCAACGGAGCTCGCGCTCGATCTCGTTCGCGCCGGGACACCCATGACGCTCCGCGCGCCGCGTCTCGAGGCCGCGCGCGAGGAGGCGACCTACGGCCAGCTCGACGTCCCGGGCGCTCGGCTGCGGACGATCGTGACCGCCGGCGACGCCGACCTGGTGATCCTCGTCGTGCCCGGGATCGCGTGCACCTCCGTCGAGACCGGGCCGCTCGCCGCGCTCGCGCAGGCGTGGGCGCGCGCCGGCCTCGCGAGCCTGCGGTTCGATCGCCGCGGCGTCGGTGACAGCGACGGCGGGGCCTGTGGCGACGTCGATCTCGCCACCGAGCTCGCGGATCAGCGGCTCGCGCTCGCGCGGGCGCGGACGCTCGCCGCGCGCGTGGTCGTGTTCGGCCACAGCGTGGGCGGCATGACCGCGGCGCTGCTCGCCGCCGACGGCGTCGACGGCGTGATCGTCTACGGCACGTCACCGGTGCGGTGGCTCGACTGCGTGACCGCGAGCCAGCGCCGCCAGGGCGTCGACGACGAGCCGCGGCTCGCCGCGCTGCGCGCGCGGATCCTGGCTGACGGCGCGAGCGGCCGCAGCGCCGCGTACCACGCGCAGCTGGACGCGCTCGACCTACCCGCGGCGTGGCGCGCGGTCACCGCGCCGACGCTGGTGCTGCACGGCGAGCACGACTGGGTGGTCGGCGAGGACGAGGCGCGGCGGATCCCCGGCGAGGTCGCGATCGTCCCCGGCCTCGATCACCTGCTCGGCTGGCATCCGGACCGAGCGTCGAGCCTGCGGGAGTACGGCGCCGGGCGTGACGACGACACGGTCGCCGCGCTGACCACCGGCTGGGTTCGTGCGTTACGATCGCCACCATGACCGACCTCGCGCCCTGCCCCGCCTGCCGCCGCCACGCGCGGATCGACGAGACCACGTGCCCGTTCTGCGCCGCCGCGCTTCCGCCGGGGCAGCCGCGCGTCGTGGGACGCGGCGGCCTCGCCCGCGCCGCGGTGTTCGCCGGTGCCGCGCTGGTCACCACCGCGGCGGGCTGCGGCGGCAAGGCCAAGCCCGCCGACCCCGACCTCGAGAACGCCGCGATCGACGCCGGCCCCGGCGACGAGCCGGTCGTCCCCGACGCGGCGCCCTACGCCGAGCCCGACCCCGACTACGACAACATGCCGATGCCCTACGGCGCGCCGCCCGCGCGCCAGCGCATCGTCTGAGAGTCCTTCGACTCCGGCCTCGCTCCGCTCGGCCTTCGCTCAGGACAATCGGAGCAGGCTGCCTGCGTTCACGGACTGCGTCCCCTTCTCACTCCGACTGCCCTGAGACCGGGAATCAATCGGGCCATTCCCTCCGATTGCCCTGCGCGAAGGGCGAGCGAAGCGAGACCGGAGTCGAAGGGCTCTGCCTACGGCGCGGTCTCGCGCTCCCAGCGCGCGAGCGTGGCGAGGGCCTCCTCGGCGGAGCCGCCGCACATCTCGGGGCCGGGGCGGAGATCGCGGCACACCGCCGGCCGCTCGGCGAGGCCGAACAGCGCGCACCGGATGTCGGCGGTGAGGTGCGGGCAGCGCGCGCCGGCGGGCTTGCCGTCCGGCAGCGCCGGGATCGACGGCGAGATCGACGGCGCGATGCAGCACGCGCCGCAGCGCTCGCGGCACGCGGTCACCGTCACGGGATCGGCTCCACGACGATCTCGAACCGGCCCATGTCGAACGGCTCGCCGGGCGCGGCCTCGACCTGCACCAGCCGCTCACGAAGCCCCTGCTTCGCGTGCTCGAGCGCGCGGTGGTGGCAGATCGGGTTGTTGCCGGGCTTGCCGAGCAGCGACTCCGCGGTCCACGTGCACCCCGCACGACACGTGTCGGCGTAGTAACAGGTCCGGCAGAACCCCCACAGATCCTCGACGGTGCGATCGCGCGTGTAGCGCAGCGGCGCGGCGCGCTCCCAGATGTCGCGCAGCCTCGCGTCACGCACGTTGCCGCCCGCCCACGTGCGCGTCGCCAGCGACGGGCAGCCCTTGATCGTACCGTCGGCCTCGATGCCGAGGCCCCAGCGGCCCGCGCCGCACGACGCGCGGTGGCCGCGCGGCAGCGTGCCGCGCAGCGTCGACTCGAGCGTCCCGAAATAGCCGACGTTGTTGCCGGGCCACAACAGCACGTCGGCCTGCTTGCAGCGCGCCGCGAGCCGCTCGATCACCTCGAACACGCCGATCAGATCGTACGGCTGGAGGATCAGCTCCGGGTCGTCGGCGGCGCGGCCCATCGCGACGGTGAGCTGGAGCTGCCAGCTGTGCGCGCCGAGCGCGATGATCCGCTCGAGCACCGCCGGCAGATCCGCGAGGCTGCGGCGGTTGATCTGCGTGTTGATGCTGACCGGGATGCCGGCGCCGCGCAGCGCGTCGATCGACGCCATCGCCGAGGCGTGCGCGCCGGCGACCCCGCGCAGCGCGTCGTGCACCGCCGGCTCGCCGTCGATCGAGACGCTCGCGCTGACCAGGCCCGCGGCCTTGGCCTCGGCGGCGCGCGCCGGCGTCAGGCTGCGCCCGCCGGTGGTCAGCAGCGGCTGCATCCCGCGCGCGGCGATCCGCGCGACGATCTGGCACCAGTCGTCGCGCAGGTACGCCTCGCCGCCGATCAGCACGACCTCGATCACGCCGAGCTCCGCGAGCTGATCGACGAGGTCGAGCGCCTCGTCGGTCGTGAGCTCGTCGGGCCGCGCGCGGCCGGCGCGCGAGCCGCAGTGCCCGCACGCCAGATCACACGCGAGCGTGATCTCCCACACCGCGAGGATCGGCCGCGCGGCGCGATCCACGGGGCGCGCCTCGGCGGCGAGCGGCAGGTGACGGCGCGCGGGCGGCGCCTTGGGCGCGATCGGCAGGCGGCGCGTCATCGCACGCAGCATCCCACGTGACCGCTGACGCAGCCCTTACGTATCTATCCAGATCGTTTCGGCTCCAGGGTCGTTTGCACCCGGGCCATGAAGCTCCCCGCGCTTGTCGTTCTCGGTGCTTGCCTCCTCCCGCTGGCCGCTTGCGACTCCAAGCCCACACCGGCGCCACGCAAGCCGGAGCCGACGCAGCGCGTCGCTGACCCGAAGGTCGACACCAAGTCCGCGGGCTGGATCATGCCCACGCCGACCCCGATCGACACCAGCCCCAGCTTCACCGCGGGCAAGACCCTCAAGCTCGAGGGCCGGCTCGGCCACGCCGTGCTGCCCTCGTACGCCGCCACCGAGACCTACGTGTTCGCGCACGTCACCGCGGATCCCGGCGCGCACGCCAAGGCCGACGTCCCGCTCGCCCTCGCGATCGTGATCGATCGCAGCGGCTCGATGAAGGGCAAGCGGCTGCAGAACGCGGTCTCGGCCGCGCGCGCCGCGGTCGGCCGCCTGCGCGACGGCGATCTCGTGACCGTGGTCTCGTACAACACCACCGCGCAGACGCTCGTCCAGCCGACGCTGATCGACGCGGCCGCGCGCGACCGCGTGACCGACGCGATCGAGCTCGTCGCCAAGGGCGACACCTGCATCTCGTGCGGCATCGACGCCGGCATCGCCGCGCTCGGCGATCGCCCCGGCATGATCAGCCGCGTGCTCCTGCTCAGCGACGGCCTCGCGACCGCGGGCGTGCGCGACGTGGCCGGGTTCCGCCAGATCGCCGAGGGCGTGCGCAAGGGCGGCGCCGCGATCACCACGATCGGCGTCGACGTCGACTACGACGAGCGGATCATGACCGCGCTGGCCGCCGACTCCAACGGCCGCCACTACTTCGTCGAGGACGCGAAGGCGCTGCCGGCGATCTTCGACCGCGAGATGGACTCGCTGACCCACACCGTCGCGAACCGCGCCGAGGTCGTGATCGAGCTCGCCCCCGGCGTCGTCGCCGAGGAGATCTACGATCGCGTCACCACCGGGCTGGGCTCGTCGGTGACCGTGCCGCTCGGCGCGTTCGCGGCGGGCGAGCACAAGACGATCCTGCTCCGCGTCCGCGTGCCGCGCGGCACCCCGGGCGCGCGCGCGGTCGCGACGATGCGCGTGAGCTACGACGATCTGGTCACCGCGACGCCGTTCGTCACCGACGGCGCGCTCACCGCCGAGCTGTCGCCGGACCCGGGCAAGCTGACGCCGCTCGACGGCATCGTCGCCGGGCGCGTCGCGAGCAGCGACACCGCGGCCGTGCTGCAGCAGGCCAACGCGGCCTACGCCGCGGGCGACGCCGACGCCGCGACCGCGATGATCCAGGCGCAGTCCGACAAGGTGGCCGCGATGCGCACCTATGCCGTGGGCAACGCCGCGCCCGCCGACGAGGCGGACGTCACCAGCGCGTTCGAGGTCCAGGCCGAGGTGCTCGGCGGCGCGTCGGCCGGGTACGCCCCGCCGCCGCCCGCCGCGGATCCCACGGCGCCCGCGTCCGCCGCGCCGTCCCCGAAAAAAGCGGAGCGCGCCGGCCGGGCGCAGGTCAAGGCCAACGCCAAGGACGCGTTCGATCTCGCGCAGTAGGCCGGGCGCCGTGTCATGGTGGAGCCATGCGTTCCCATCGCCTTGTCCAGATCCTGTTCACCGCCGCGCTGGCCTTCACGGCCAGCGCCTGCATCGTCACCGGCCGGTCGCGCGCGGTCGTCTACGCGGAGTCGGAGCCCGAGCCGTACTACGTGATGGAGGAGCCGCCCGCGCCGCGTCACGAGACGCGGTCGTCCTCGCCCGGCGGCGGCTATCTGTGGATCGACGGCTACTGGGACTGGAGCGGCTCGGGGTGGATGTGGATCGACGGCCACTGGGAGCGCGAGCGCGCGGGCTCGAACTTCGTGCGGCCGCGCTACGACCGCGATGACCGCGGCAAGACGATCTACGTCCGCGGCTACTGGCACAAGCCGCCACGGGACCGCGGCGGCCGCGGCAACGACGACCACGACAACGGTCGTCCGAACCCGCCGCGCGGCGGCGGCAAGGACAGCGACCGCGATCACGACAACGGCCGGGGCAACGATGACAAGGATGATCGTCCCAACCCGCCGCGCGGCGGCGGCCACGACAAGGACCGCGGCGACGACAAGCACGACAAGAACGACAAGGACGACGTGCGCCCGCCGCGCGGCGGCGCCGACGACAAGGACCGCGGCAACGACAAGCACGACAAGGACAAGGACGACCACCGCGCGCCCGACGGTGACGCCAAGGACAAGGACCGCGGCCACGACAAGGACGACGACAAGGACAAGGCCAAGGACCGCAAGGACCGCCACGGCAAGGGCGGCGGGCACTGACCATCGGGTCGTGGACCCTCGGTCGTGGAGATCGCGCTCAGCAACGTCGACCGGGTGATGTTCCCGGACGACGGCCTCACCAAGGGCGACGTCATCGCGTACTACCGTGACGTCGCCGAGGTGATGCTGCCCGAGGTCCGGCGGCGCGCGTTGACGATCGAGCGGTTCACGAAGTCGATCGCCGACGGCGGCTTCATGATGAAGCACGCGCAGAAGCACTACCCGGCGTGGATCGATCGCTGCGCGCTCGGCGGCAAGAAGCCGGTCACCTATCCGATTTGCGACTCCGCCGACGCGCTGGTGTACTTCGCCAACCAGGGCGCGATCACGCTGCACGTCGGCACCAGCCGGTGCGACACGCCGGACCAGCCCGATCAGCTCGTGTTCGACCTCGATCCGCCCGAGGGTGGGCTCGCGATGGTGCGCGAGGTCGCGTACCTGCTCGACGGCGTGCTCGCGCAGCTCGAGCTGCCGGCGTTCGTGAAGACGTCGGGCTCGAAGGGGCTGCACGTGGTCACGCCGCTCGACGGCGCCGAGGACTACGGCGAGGTGTCCACGCTCGGCAGCGAGATCGCGGCGCTGCTGATCGCGCGCCGTCCGGAGCTGTGCACGACCGAGTTCTACAAGAAGGACCGCGCGGGCCGGCTGTTCCTCGACACGATGCGGAACGTCCCCGGCGCGACGCTGGTCGCGCCGTACACGATCCGCGCGCGGCCGGGCGCGCCGGTGTCCGCGCCGCTCGACTGGCGGGACGTGGAGACGCTCACCCCCGACGGGATCCGGCTGCGTGACGTCCGCGATCGCCTCGAGGCGTGGGGCGATGCCTGGTCCACGCTGCGCGACCGCGTGGGCAACGCGCGCGCGGCGCGGCAGGCGCTCGATCGGCTACGCTGAGGCGTGGACCTCGCGCGCTGGCTGATCGAACCCGCGACCCGCGGGCTCGCCGTCGAGGACGCGCTCACGCAGCTCGTCGAGCAGTGGAACGCGCGCGGGCTCGCGCTGACCCGCGCGCGGCTCAGCATCCCGACCTTGCACCCCGCGATCTACGTCCAGCGCCTGACCTGGACGCGCGAGCACGGCGCGCGGCTGTTCCTGCCGCAGCACGAGATCGTCCACACGCCCGGCTTCCTCGACAGCCCGGTCCCGCTGATCCAGGCGGGCAGCGGGCCGATCCGCTGCAAGCTCGACGGGCCCGACGCGGACCTGCGCTGGGAGATCTGCCGCGACCTCGCCGCGGCCGGCAACACCGAGTACGCGTGCCTGCCGCTGATCCTGGGCGACGGACGGCGCAGCTACTGCTCGTTCGCGACCGACCGGCCGGGCGGGTTCGTCGACGCCGCGCTCGACGAGGTGATCGCGCTCTTGCCCGATCTGTCGGCGTGGCTCGAGCTCAAGGCCGCGCAGCTCGCGCACCGCGGCCTGCTCGAGGTCTACCTGGGCAAGAGCGCGGCCGCGCGCGTGCTCACCGGCGAGGTCCGTCGCGGCACTGGCGCCGCGATCCACGCCGCGATCTGGACCTGTGATCTGCGCGGGTTCACGGCGCTGTCCGACGCCGTGCCGGCGCCCGAGGTCGTGGCCACGCTCGATCGCTACTTCGAGGCGGTCGCTGGACCGATCGACGATCACGGCGGTGAGGTGCTCAAGTTCATCGGCGACGCGGTGCTCGCGATCTTCCCCGTCGGCGACGGCTCGCGCGCCGACGCGTGCGGGCGCGCGCTCCGGGCCGCGGCGGCCGCCCTCGACGCGATGGCCACCCACCTGCCGGCGCTCGGCCTCGGGATCGCGCTGCACGTCGGCGAGGTGATGTTCGGCAACATCGGCGCACGCCAGCGCCTTGACTTCACCGTGATCGGCGCGGCGGTCAACGAGGCGTGCCGGATGGAGTCGATGTGCAAGGCGCTCGGCGTGCCGCTGATCGTCAGCGCGCGGTTCGCGGCCGAGCTCGGCGGCGCCGGCCTGGCGTCGCTCGGCGAGCACGCGCTGCGCGGCGTGGCGCGGCCGCAGGAGCTGTTCACTACTCGTTCGTTGCTCGCGGGCTAAGGTGGATCCATGAACGTCACGCTCCGCTACTGCACCGCTTGAGGCTACCGGTCCCGCGCCGCCCGTGTGGCGGCGTACCTGAAGCTGAAGCACGACATCGACGTGGACCTGCTCCGCGGCAGCGCCGGTGAGTTCACCGTGTGGGTCGGCAAGGCGTGCGTCATCGAGAAGCGGCACCAGATCTTCCCGACGACGGAGGAGTGCGCGGCCGCGGTCCTGAAGGCGCTCCCACCCGAGTTACCCTGAGGCATGGATCTCACCGGGACCTGGACCGCGCCCGAGCTCACCGCCGAGCTCGCGATCGACGGCGCGCGGGTGACCGGCGCCTTCGTCCTCCAGGGCCTGCGCCTGCCGGTGACCGCGCAGCTCCAGGGTGACGCCGCGGTCGGCAGCTTCGACGCCGGCGACGGCGCCCAGTTCGCCTTTGTCGCCCGGCGCGCCGGCGACGAGCTCGTCATCGAGTCCGACGGCGTCGCGTACCACCTCCGTCGCGCAACCCCCGCCCGCGTCAACCCGCTCCTCGCCGCGAAGACACGCGCCGCGGTCTCGAGCCCCGCGCCGGCTGCGGAGCGCGGCCAGCGGTACGTGCACCCGACCGGGGGCGAGCTGACGCTGCCGCCGGGATGGCAGGTCACGCAGTCGCCGCAGATGGGGCTGCAGCTGGTGCCGCCGGCCGTGGCGTACACGGCCCAGGGGCCGGCGGAGCTGTACCTGGTGTCGGCGCAGCCGGCGCCGGGGCTGACGCGCGTCGATGATCCGAACGTGGTCGCGTACGTCGATCAGTCGCTGCGGCAGCTGATCCCGGCGCTGTCGGCGCCGAGCGCGCCGGTGCCGTGCGGCCCGGGGATCGCGATCCGCTGGACCGCGAGCAATCCGCAGACAGGCGCGGCGATCCTCGCGGTCGCGCTGCTGCAGCTCGCGAGCGGCGCGGTCGCCGGGATCATCGCGCTCGGCGAGCAGCCGCGGGTCGAGGCGCGGCTCCCCGCGCTCGAGACGATCTTCGCGTCGTTCCGCAAGGGCGAGGGCCGCCGCGATCCCGCGCTCGTCGGGGTCTGGCACTACTGGGCGTTCAAGGCGACCGGCAACGTCAGCTCCGAGACGCGCAAGACGATGCAGCTCGCCCCCGACGGCACGTGCGCCGAGCGCAGCGGCCACGAGGGCATCGGCAACTTCACCGGCAAGGACGGCGCCGGCAACACCGCGTGGACCGCGGGGTACGGCGCCCAGTCGTCCGACGGCCGGACAGGCACGTGGACCGCCGGCGACGGCATGATCTACATCCAGTGGCAGGACGGCACGGGCCTGTCCTGGCAGTACCAGCTCAGCGGCAACCCGGGCTCGCGCCGCCTCATGGTCCAGGCGCCGGGCGCGCGGGAGCCGCTGGAGTGGAACGAGCGGGCGGTGGTCGTCTGAGCAGGTCGATCGTGAAGATCGCGAGCCCCGCCCAGATGAACGCGAACGCCGCGAGGCGCGCGGTCTCGAACGGCTCGTCGTAGGCGAGGACGGCGAGGAGGAACTGGCCGGTCGGCGCGAGGTACTGCAAGAACCCGATGGTGGCCAGCGGCAGGCGGCGGGCGGCGCTGGTGAACAGCAGCAGCGGGACGGCGCTGATCACGCCGGTCGAGATCAGCAGGAGGTGATGGTTCAGATCGCCGTGGCCGAGGCCACCGTCGCCGCGCGCGGCGAGCACCGCGAGGTAGATCACCGCGATCGGCGCCATCACGAGCGTCTCGACCGTCGAGCCGGCGAGCGACGGCACCTTCGCGAGCTTGCGGACGAGGCCGTAGCTGCCGAACGAGAATGCGAGGATCAGCGCGATCCACGGCGGCCGACCGGCCGACCAGGTGATCAGCGCGACGCCGATCGCCGCCAGCGCGATCGCGGCGGCCTGGAGCCGGCGCAGACGCTCGCCGAGGAACACCATGCCGAGCGCGACGCTCACGAGCGGGTTGATGAAGTAGCCGAGGCTGGCGTCGAGCAGGTGCCCGGCGCTGATCGCGGCGATGAACACGCCCCAGTTGACCGACAGCAGCGCCGCGGTGATCACCATCGTGCCGAGCACGCGGCGATCACGCAGCGCCGCCTTGACCGCGCCGAGCTCGCCGGAGATCGCGGCGAGCACGAGGAACGCGCCGAGGCCCCAGACGGCGCGGTGCGCGAGGATCTCGACGGGCGAGACGTCGGCAAACAGCTTCCAGTACGCGGGGACGATGCCCCACAGCACGTACGCGGCGACGCCGTACGCGAGCCCACGGCGATGCTCGGTCAAGTCGCGGCGACCAGCGCGGGCCAGTCGACGCCCGCGGGCAGCTTGCCCTCCGCGTGATCCGGCCGGCCGCCGCCGCGCCCGCCGCACGCGAGCGCGATCGCCTTGAGCAACGCGCCGCAGTCGAGCGTCGAGCCGGGCGCGCGGGCGATCATCACCGCGGTGCCGTCGGCGTTCGGCGCGGCGAGCACGGCGTCCCGGCCCGCGGCGATCAGCTTCGACGCGACCGCGCGGAGGACCTCGACGTCACCGCCGGGGATCGCGGCGACGACCTTGCCTTCACCGACCAGCAGGCCCGCGGCGAGCGCCTCGGCCCACCGGCGCTGGGTGGCGCGCAGCTGCTCCTTGCCGTCGGCGAGGTCGCGGCGGAGCTTGTCGATCGCGGTGGGCACGTCGGTGGGACCGCAGGTGAACGAACGCGCGAGCTCGCCGAGCACCGTCGAGTGCGCGCCGAGCACCTCGCGCGCGCGGCGACCGGCGGCGAACGTCACGCGGGTGCCGCCCTTGTAGCGCTCGACGCCGAGCACGCGCACGGGGCCGACCTGCCCGGTCCGCGCGCAGTGGGTGCCGCCGCACGGCGACAGATCGAAGTCGCCGATCGCGATCACGCGCACGTGGTCGTCGACCTTGGGCTCGCGCCGCAGCTTCAGCGCGGCGAGCTCGCCGGGCTCGGGGAACCACGCGCGGATCGGCGCGTCGTCGTCGATCACCGCATTGACGAGCTCCTCGGCGTCGGCGAGCTGCCGCTCGGTCAGCCCGGCGCGGTCGAGATCGATCGTGCAGCCGGACTCGCCGAGCCGCGCGGACACCGTCGCCGCGCCGCCGACCTCGAGCAGCGCCGCCGACAGCATGTGCTGCCCGGTGTGCAGCGACATGTGGACCCGCCGGCGCGGCCAGTCGATCACGCCCTCCACGGCGTCGCCGATCGCCGGCGCGTCGCCGTCGAGGACGTGGTGGACGACGCCCGCGTCGTCGACCTGGACGTCGCGCACCGGCGCGCCGGCGAGCACGCCCGCGTCGGCCATCTGGCCGCCCGCCTCGGGATAGAACGCGGTCGCGTCGAGCACGACGCTCGCGCGCTCACGGAGCGCGGCGTGCGCGACCACGGTCGCGCGGAACGTCTTCAGGAACGAGTCGTCGTGATACAGCCGCGTCGTCACCGGCCGTAGATAGCGTACCGGCGGTGCGTTGCAAAGCTCAGCGGACCACGGCGACGACGGCGAGATCGGGCACCCAGCCCGTGGCCCCGCCGGGGGTGCGGATCCGCGCCCAGCCCGGCCGGCGCTCCAGGATCGAGACCTCGACGCCCGGCGGCAGCGGGGTGGCCTGGGCCGCGGGCGCGCCGATGTTGTCGGCCGACCGCAGCACCTGCGACTCGATCACGACGCCGTCGGCGCCGGCGTCGCCCTGGAGCAGCACCGACCCGCTCATCAGGATCCAGATCAGCGCGGGCACCACGGCGAGCGCCAGCCGTCCGCCGCGCGGACGCTTCCGCCACGGCACGAGCAGGAGCGCCATGACCGCGAACGCGCCGGCGCCGACCAGCAGGCGGGTGCTGCGCTGCCAGCCGTCGTGGAAGAAGAACAGCGTCGACGCGGCGCCGCCGTCGCGCGGGCGCAGATTGTCGGCGAGCCGGGCGCGCAGCCACGCCAGGTTGCGCCGGGCGCGCGCGTGATCGCCGTCGATCCGGAGGGCGCGGCGGTAGGCGAGCGTGGCGGTGCCGAAGTCCGCGGCGCCGAGCGCGGCGTTGCCCCAGTCGGCGAGCAGCTCGGGGCTCTCGGGGTGCGCCTCGGCCGCGGCGGCGAACGCGGCCGCCGCGCGCGCGAACGCGTCCTGGCGGAGCGTCGGATCCACGGCGGCCATCGCCTCGGAGTAGGCGGACCGGCCGGCCTCGAGGTCATCCGCGCGCGCGGTGCCGGCGCTGCCGAGCATCGCGAGGACGAGCACCGCCGCCGCGCCGGTGCGCTTGCGGCCGCGGCGATCGTCGAGCCAGCGCGCCATCAGCGCGGCAGCGTCGGCGCGGAGCGGCGCCGACAGCGGCTGCTCGGCGGCGGCGCGCGCGAACCCCTCGGTCTCGATCCGCGCGAGCACGTCATCGCCGCCGGTCTGCGCGAGCAGCTTGCGCAGCGATCGCAGCGCGGTGGTCAGCGGCGCGGCGACGTCGCGCCCCGGCGCGGTCGCGGCGCGCGCGAGCTCGGCCTCGACCTGCCTGCGCGCGACGCTGACCTCGCCCGCCTCCTCGCGCGCGCCCGCGGTGCGGCGCTGCCACACGCGCAGCGCGAACACGCCGAGCGGCACGAGGTAGAGCGCGAGCACCAGCGCCCACAGCAACGCGCCGCCGAGCGGGCGATCGAGCGCCGCGCCGGGCGCGGACAGCGCGAGATCCGCGCCGACCAGCGAGACGTCGTCGGCGCGCGTGGGCTCGCCGGGAGGCCGCCGCGTCGCCTTGACGTCGGACGCGCCGACCACGGTCCCGCCCTTGACCAGCAGCGCGATCGGCTCGGACTTCGTCGTGCGGTAGGCGCCCGCCGCGGGATCGAACCACGCGAGCTCGATCGGCGGGATCTCGGTGGTCGCCGGGTCGGTGACCTGCACCGCGACGCGGAACACCTTGGTCTTGCCGTCGTCGGACAGCTCGCCGGGCGGCACCGTATCGGGCATCGCGAACCGGTCCGGCGACAGCCGGCCCTGCGCGGACAGCGAGCCGAGGTTGAGGCCGTCGAGCCGCGTGTCGCCGACGACGGTGAGCTCGAGATCGAGCGGCTCGCCGAGCTGCACCACCGAGCGGCTGGTCCGCGCGCCGATCGAGAACGACGTGCCGACCGCGCCGGCGAAGCTGTCGGGCCGACCCTGCTGCGGCAGGGGCTTGACCTCGATCGTGCGCTCGACGTCGGCGGCGCGGAACAGCTGCGTGCGCGCGGTGGGGAAGCCCATGCGATCGCGCACCGTGCCGATCCGCAGCGACGCGACCACCTGCGCCGCGGGCAGCGTGATCGTGCCGGCGCGCTGCGGCGTCACCAGCACGGTGAACCGGAACCGCGTGTAGCCGTCGTGGGTGTCCTGCACGTACGGCAGCTGCATGTCGGTCGCGCCCGCGGAGAACGGCAGCACGCTGCGCGGATCCGCGGCGGGCGGCGCGGTCACCGCGAAGTCGTCGGGCATCGACAGCAGCGGGACCGCGAGCTGCTGATCCTCGACGTCCTTGCGCAGCAGCCAGTCGATGTCGACCGACACCGACTCGCCGAGCCAGATCGGCCGGTCGGGGACGTGGACCTCGAGCTTCATGTCGTCGGTCGCGGCGATCTCGGTGACCGCGAGGTTGCCGCCGGCCGCCGTCGCGGTCTTCGCGCCCTGGGTGACGGTCACGCCCGGCACCGTGTACGTGCCGGCCTTCGACGCCTCGACGCGCCAGCGGAACACCCAGGTCACGCTGTCGTAGCGCTGACCGTTGACGCTCATCCGCGTGACCTGCGGCTCGACGCCGATCGGCGTCACCTTCGCGCCGTCGACGGCGAGCGCGGGCTGCGCGGGCGCCGGATCCTCGTCGAACCCCTCGGCCACCACCAGCACGCTGAACGGCATGCCCGCGTAGACGTCGCGGCTCTCGAGCTGGAGGCGGGCGCGCGGCTCCCCACCCGGCATCTGCGCGTGGGCGACGCCGGAGAGGGCGAGCACGACGAGCATGGCGAGGCCCAGAGCCCTTCGACTCCGGCCTCGCTGCGCTCGGCCTTCGCTCAGGGCAGTCGGAGGAGCTGGCCCGATTCGGTCACTGGCTCTCAGGGCAGTCGGGCAATCCGCGCGCACGACCCCACCGTTCGTCCTGAGCGGAGGCCGAGCGCCAGCGAGGCCGGAGTCGAAGGACTCTGTCACCAGTCGTTCTCCACCGGATCGTCCTGCTGGCGCGCCTTGTCCTCGCGCTCCTTGCGGCGCTGGGCCTCCTGCTCGCGCACCTGCTCACGCCGGCGATCGACGGACTCGTCCTTCGGCTCGGGCTGCTGCGGATCCTGCGCCTGGTCCTGCTGGTCTTGCTGATCCTGCTGCTCCTGCTGGTCCTGACCCTGCTGCGGCGGCTGCAGGATCTGCAGCGCGGCCTTCAGGTGATCGATCGCGCGCTGCTGCGAGTCGAGCGCCGGCGCGAGATCGAGGCTCATGGTCTGCGCCGGATCGTTGGCCTTGGTCAGCAAGCCCGAAGCATCGTCCATGTCGCCCGTCGCCGCGCGGATCTCCTCCGCCGCTTCGCCCAGCTTGCGCGCCTGCTCCGCCGGATCCTCGCCGCCCGGCTGGGCCGGCTGCTGGGTCGCCGCGTCGGCCTGGGCCGCGAGCGCGTCGGCGATCGCCTGGGCCGTCCCGCGGTGCTCGCCCTGCCGGCCGATCAGCCCCGGCAGCAGCGGCGCGCGGCCGAGATCGTCGAGCCCCGCGGCCTCGGTGCTGCTGTCGCGCGTCTCGCCCTGCTCGCGGATCAGCTCCTGGAGGTGCTCGATCAGATCGAAGAACAGCTTGCGGAGCTCGGTGATGTTCGTCTGCGCGTCGTTCGCCGCGTCGAGCGGCGGCCGCGCGCCCTTGCCGCCCGCGAGCTCCTGCAGCGCCGCGAGCGCCTGCGCGCGCAGCACCTCGGCCTGCGCGAACAGCGCCTCGGACTGCTGCTGCTGGTGCGCCGCCGCCTGCGGGTCCGCGGCCGGATCCTGCGTCGCGGCCTGCGCGGCCTCGGCCGCCCGCTTCGCCTGCTCCTCGACGAGCAGGGCCTGCACGCGCGTGATCCGCGCGAGGTTGCGCTCGAGCCCGTCCTCCGCCTGCGCGCGGCGCTCCTCGGGCGGCAGCGTGGCCGCCTCGCCCTCGCCGGTCATCATCGCGACGAGCTGGCGCTGCTGCTGCCACGCCAGATCGAGGACGCCGCGCAGCTCCATGAACTGCTCCATCGCGCGGAACAGCGCGCGGATCGCGTCCAGCTCCGCCGCCGAGGCCGCCGTCAGCCCGGAGGTGGTCAGCGCGTCGCTCGCGCGCGTCATCGCCGCGCTCGCCGCCTCGAGATCCGGCAGCGCCGCCTGCACGGACGCGAGCATGCGCGCCTGCTCCGGATCGCTGTCGACCGACGCCGGCGCCTGCGCCGACGCGGCCGCGAGCATCGCCTTGGTCTCGTCGAGCCGCGACCGCACCTCGAGCTGTCGCCCGCCCAGGTGCGCCGCGGTCAGCCACGCCGGCACCTGCTGCGGCTGGCCTCCGAGCTTCTTCGCCTGGGCCTCGGCTTGCTCGAGGTACGCCGTCTGCTGCGCGATCTCGAGCTCGTCCTGGCCGATCGCCCGCAGCACCTCCACCGGATCGAGCAGCGTCTCGCGCGCTCGCTTGAGCGCGTCGACCGCCTCCTCGGCGCGCTCGTGGGCGACCTCGTGCTTGCCCTCGTCGAGCATCCGCCGGGTGTCGGCCAGCGCGGTGCGCGCGATCTGCACCCACGGCAGGAGGACGTTCAGCTGCGCGAGCCGCACCTGATCCTCCTGCGCGCGCTGATCCTCGGGCTGGCCCTCGATCGTCGCCACCTCGGCGCCGGCCAGATCGCCCACCACGCCGGCGTCGGCGAGCAGCACGCGCTCCGCAGTCGCGACCGCCCGCGCCTGGTCCTCGAGCGCGGTCGGGCTGCCCGGCGCCGCCCGCGCCTGCTCGAGGATCGCGCGCGCCTGGTCGCGGATCGCGCGCTGGCCGTCGATCAGCTGGTCGAGCTTCTTCTCCAGCGCCTTGTCGCCCGCCGCGAGCTGGTCGGCGATCGCCTGCTGACGCGCGCGCACGATCTCGAGGTTGGCGCGCGCGTCGGCGTCGTCCTGGTTGCGGATCGCGTCCTGGAACCAGCCCGCGGACTTGCCGTACAGCTCGAGCGCCTGCTCGAGGTCGGGCGGCTCGCCCGTGGCGACCGACGCCGCATGCCCGGCGTAGGCGAGGCCGAGATCGAACGCCGCGCGCCAGCGCAGCTCGGGATCGACGCCGGCCTCGGACCGTGCGCGCAGCAGCTCGGACTCTGCGGTCGCCCAGTCCGACGCCGCGAGCGCCTCGACGCCGTTGTTGTACGCGGTGCGCGCGGGGCGGTAGTCGCCCGGCGAGCACGCGGCGAGCGCGAGCAGCAGGATCCACAGCCTCACGATCGCCTCCCCGCGGTCGTGCCGACGCCGGCCGCGCCGAGCAGGAACCCGATCGACGCGAGCACGAACCACGGGTAGCGCTCCGCCGGGATCACCTGCTCCGCGGCGTCGGTCTCCTCGCGGACGATCGGCTGGATATGTTCGTGGACGATGCTCTCGAGGTCGAGCGCGCTCGTGCCCGCGGGCACGTACACGCCCTCGGTCGTCGACGCCATCTGCTCGAGGGTCGCGCCGTCCATCCGCGACCGGACGATCACGCCGTCCTTCATCATCGGCGTCTTCGCGCGCGTCTTCGGGTCGGTGATGACGATCTCGCTGCCCTCGGGATCGCTGCTCCCCAGCCCGACCGCGACGATCCGCACGCCGGCGTCGCGCGCCTCGGTCGCCGCGTCCTGCGGCGCGGACTCCTGGTCTTCGCCGTCGGTGATCAGCACGATCAGCTTCGGGCCCAGCCCCGATGGGAACGACTTCGTCGCCAGCCGCACCGCGTCCCCGATCCGCGTGCCGCCGCGCGACACGCTGGTGACGTCCACGCCGCGCAGCACGAGATCGAAGAACGCCTCGTCGGGCGTGAGCGGACACAGCAGCACCGCGCGCCCGGCGAACGCGACCAGCCCGAGCCGGTGCCCGCGCAGCTCGCGCGCCATCCGCGCGATCTCCGCCTTGGCGCGCTCGAGCCGGTTCGGGGCCGCGTCCTCGGCGAGCATGCTCTTCGACACGTCGAGCACGACGATCACGTCGGCCGACATCCGTGACGACGACAGCGCCACGGTCTCGCCGCGCGCCTGCGGGCGCATCAACGCCCCGACGCCGGCGAGCAGCGCGAGCAGGATCAGCCCCAGCCGCGCCGCGACCCGCCCGACGCTCGGCCGCACCACGAGCCGGTGCTGCATCACCGGCGACAGCATCGCCGCCAGCGACCTGCGCCCGCGCAGCTCTAGCGCCGTCAGCCCGCCGACGATCGCCAGCGCGACCCAGACGAGCCACACCCGCTCCTCGTAGTAGAAGTGCCAGCCGAACATCTACGGCGCCCTCCGGAACACGCTGGCGCGGAGCGCGAGCGCGAACACCGCGAGCGCGAGCCCGAGCGCGACCAGCCGGTCGAAGTACTCGTCGTACTGGTAGAACTTCGTCTCCGAGAGCTCGGTGGTCTCGAGCCGGTCGATCTCGGCGTAGACCTGGCGGAGCGTCGCCGCGTCGGTGGCGCGGAAGTACGCGCCGCCGGTGGGCTCGGCCATCGCGCGCAGCAGGTCGTCGTCGATCGATACCGGCACCTGCACGAGCTGGCTCTGACCGGTGCGCGGATCCGTGACCCGCTGCGGGGCGACGCCGTTGGTGCCCGCGCCGATCGTGTAGACCTTGATGCCCTCGCTGCGGGCGAGCGCCGCCGCCTCCTCGGGCGTGACCTGGGAGGCGTTGTCCTCGCCGTCGGTCAGGACGATCGCCACCTTCGACTTCGCCTTGGACGTCGCCAGCCGCTCGACGGCGAGCGCGAGGCCGTCGCCGATCGCCGTGCCGTCCTCCTGGGTGCGCCCGGGCGTGAGCTGGAGCTGGCGCGCCGCGACGATCAAGTTGCCGTGATCCAGCGTGAGCGGGCTCCGCGTGTCCGCGTAGCGCGCGAAGCTGACCAGGCCGATCGCGTCATTGTCGCGCTCGAGCGCGAACGCCTCGAACACGAGCTTGACCGCGTCGAGCCGGGTGCGCTCCTGGTCGCCCTCCGAGAGATCGAGCGCCGCCATCGACGACGACGTGTCGATCACCATCGCGATCGCGATGCCCTCGGTGCGGACCTGCTGGTCCTGGTCACCGCGCCGCGGGCCCGCCATCGCGACCGCGAGCGCGACGACCGCGAGCGCGAGCAGCACGTCCGGCACCCAGGCGAGCCGCGTGCGCCAGGTCGCCGCGCCCACCGGCAGCACGCGCAGCGACGAGTACACGACGCGGCCCGGCGCGCGGCGGACCAGCAGCCACGTCGGCAACGCGAGCACCGCCAGCAGCACGAACCGCGGCTCGGTCCAGTCGAGGTTCACGACGCCGCCTCCGCGGGGACGAGCGCGACGGCCGCGTCCTGCCGCGGTCGCGTCTCCTCGACGAACGCGCGCGCCGCGTGCAGGACCTCGAGCGACTCGGCGGTCTCCGGCCTCCAGCCCGCGAACTTCACGCGGTCGCAGCGCTCGAGGAACGAGCCGAGCGCGCCCTGGTGCGTCGCGGTGAGCCCGGGGATCCGCCGCGCCTCGAGGAGGAACTCCTCGGTGGTCAGCTCGGGCGCGCGCAGCCGGTACCGGTCCTCGACGTACGCGCGGACGATCGACGACAGCGTGACGAACCACGCGTCCGCGGCGTCGGCGGCGGGCGCGCCGGCGCGCTCGAGCTCGGCGAGCCGCTGCATCGCGACGTCCCACGCGTCGATCCGCCCGCGCTCGACCGCGCGCGCGCGCAGCACGAACCACAGCACGACCAGGCCCGCGACGATCGAGGCGCCCGCGATCACGACGATCAGCGTCCACCACACGCCGCCTCCGACCTCGGTGGCCATCGCGCCCTTCGCGGCGCTGAGCTCGCGATCGGTCCGCGCCGCCAGCACGGTGCCGACGTCGAGCGGGATCTCGTCGGTGAGGACGTCCTGCGTGCCGCCGCCCGCGCGCTGATCGTTCACCACCACGCGCAGCGGCGGGATCCGGTGGCGCCCGCTCATCGGCGCCGCCAGCTCGTAGGTGTCGACGCGCTGCGCGCCGCCGTCGTCGGTCCGCGCGTCCTCGGGGACGTAGCGCAGCACCTGGAACCGGCCGAGCGCGGCCTGATCGAACGGCAACTCGACGGCGACGCCGGGCTTCGCCGTGACCTCGAGCCGCAGCCAGATCGAGTCGCCGAGCGTCGGCCTGGCGGGCCAGACCTGGACGTGGATCTGCGCCGCGCCCGCGTCGGTGTCGACGACGATCGCGTCGGCCGGCGGCGACGGCACCGGCGCCTCCTCGGGCGCGGGCGGCGCGCCACCACCGCCGCCGCACGCGGCGACGAACGCGAGCATGACCAGGCAACGCCTCACCGGCGCCGCCTCCTCGCGCGCTCGCGGAAGAACCGCAGCAGCGGGTCCACGGTCGGCAGGGTCGCGTCGAGGGTCAGCATGTCCACGCCCGAGGCGCGCAGCGCGTCGCTCAGCCGCTTCGCCCGCGCCGCCGCCTCGCGCGCGAGCGCGTCGCGGAACTGCGCCGATCCCGTGTCGACCAGCTGCGTGCGCCCGGTCTCGGCGTCCTCGAGCGTCACCAGCCCGACCGGCGCCATCGCCCGCTCGCGCGGATCCTCGACCAGCGCGCACACCACGTCGTGCTTGCCGTTGGCGTTGCGCAGCACCGGCAGGTATCCCTCGTCGAGGAAGTCCGAGACCAGGAACAGGACGGTCTTGCGCGGCAGCACCTTGCGGCAGAACTCGAGCGCCGCGGCGATGCTGGTCGAGCCGCGCGGCGCCGCGGCGGTGGTCTCGCGCAGCTTGCCGAACAGCCGCTTGACCAGCCGCGGCAGCGCGAGGAACCAGCTCGCCGCCGGCGGCCGCGGCCCACCCGCGCCGCGCGCGAGCACCTCGCGGATCACGCGCAGCGCGTGCTTCTGGCCCTTGCGCGGCGGGATGTACAGGTCCGCGCCGTGGTGGAACAGCAGCAGGCCCACCTTGTCGCCGTTCGCGATCGCCGACAGCGCGAGCAGCGCGCTCAGCTCGACCGCGGCCTCGAGCTTGCTGCGCGTGCCCGAGCCGAACTCCAGCGAGCCCGACACGTCGACGACCAGCATCACCGTCAGCTCGCGCTCCTCGACGTAGCGCTTGACGTGCGGCTCGCCGGTCCGCGCGGTCACGTTCCAGTCGATCGTTCGGACGTCGTCGCCCGGCGTGTACGGCCGGACCTCGTCGAACTCCATGCCGCGGCCCTTGAACACGCTGAGCCACGCCCCGGCCATGACCTCGGCGACTTGCCGACCGGTCACGACCTGGATGCGCCGAACTGACTGCGCGATCTCCGCCGGGATCATGGCTGCTACGGAACTGGGACGTTCTCGAGGATCTGCTCGACGAGGTGATCTGCGGTCTTGCCCTGCGCCTCGGCCTCGTAGCTGGGGAGCACGCGGTGGCGGAGCACGTCGTGGGCGACCGTCTTGACGTCGTGCGGGCTGAGGTAGTCCCGGCCCGCGAGCAGCGCGTGCGCCTTGCCGACCTTGATCAGCGCGATCGACGCGCGCACCGACGCGCCGTTGTCGATCAGCGCCGCGAGCTGCGGCAGCCCGGCCGCGCGCGGGTCACGCGTCGCGGTCACGACGTCGACCGCGTAGCGCTTCACCTTGTCGTCGACGAAGATCTGGCGGACCACGTCGCGCGCGGCCATCACCTCGGCGAGGGTCAGGACCTTGGACGCGGTGGGCTCGGCGCCGGCGCCGGCCATGCGGTCGATGATCTTCACCTCGTCCTCGCGCGACGGGTAGCCGACCTTGATCTTCATCATGAAGCGATCGAGCTGCGCCTCGGGCAGCGGGTAGGTGCCCTCCTGATCGATCGGATTCTGAGTCGCGAGCACGAGGAACGGCTCGGGCAGCTTGAGCGTGTGCTCGCCGATCGTGACCTGGCGCTCCTGCATCGCCTCGAGCAGCGCGCTCTGGACCTTGGCCGGCGCGCGGTTGATCTCGTCGGCGAGGATCAGGTTGCCGAACACCGGCCCCTTCTTGATCGCGTACGTACCCTCGCGCGGGTTGAAGATCTGGGTGCCGATCACATCGCCCGGCAACATGTCCGGCGTGAACTGGATGCGCGAGAACACGCCGTCGAGCGCGTCCGCGAGCGTGCGGATCGCCAGGGTCTTGGCGAGGCCGGGCACGCCCTCGAGGAGGACGTGGCCGCCCGCGATCAACCCGAGGAGGAGCCGGCGCAACATCTCGCCCTGGCCGACCAGCACCTTGCCGACCTCGGCCTCGAGCGTGGTGAACCGGCCCTGGAGCTTCGCTACTTCGTCGCCAAGTCGATCGGACATGAGAGGGGCACCGTTTTCTGATGGCTCGTGGCGCGTTGTCAACTGAACGCCCACATCGAGCATTCCCGGCTGCGACGATCCGCGACACCCGTGCGACCACGGCGGCGCGCGGCCTTGCACGTGCCTGCGACCGCGACGGCCGCGCGACGCGTCCCACCGCGGTCGCGGACGCATGAACGATCGCGCGACGACGCGGGGTTGCGAGAGATCGCGCGCGCTCCACGCACGGCACGCCGCTTGAAGTGGCGTGGCTCCGTTCACAACAAGGAGCCGGACATGAAGACCGCACTCGTACTTTCCTCGATCCTCCTGCTCGGCGTCGGCTGTGCCACCTCGGGCAACGGCCTCCCCGGCCGCGACGGCAAGCTGCCGAACAACGGCCCGGGCCCGCTGCCCAGCCCCGACGACAAGGACGACGCCCCGCGCACCAACCTGACGCGCCTGTCGTCGCCCGAGGTCGAGGCCGATCACCTCTACCGCCGCATCGAGACCGAGCTCGCCGGCAAGGCCGCGACCCAGCTCTGGCTGTGCGTGACCCCGAGCGGCGTCGTCGACAGCGTCGATGTCGTCGCGTCGTCGGGCCTCGCCGCCTACGACCAGACGGTCGTCGACTCGGTGCAGGGCTGGCAGTACGCGTCGTTCGCGGCCCCCGCCGAGACCCGCGTCTGCGAGAACCTGACCGTCGCGTACCGCGCGCCCTGAGCCGCGCTCGCTCCTGGTGAGCATGTTACGGTGCCGTCGATGTTCGGCTCCGGCGGTGGCATCGTGCTCGGCCTGCTCGTCGGGGTTCGGCACGCGTTCGAGCCGGACCACCTGACCGCCGTCTCCACCCTGGTGACGGAGCAGTCGGGTGCGCGTCGCGGGGCGATGCTCGGCGCGATCTGGGGCGTCGGCCACACCGCGTCGCTGATCGTGGTCGGCGCGGTCCTGCTGATCGTCGGCGGCGCGCTGCCTGCGCGGGTGGCGACCGCGTTCGAGCTCGGCGTCGCGATCATGCTGATCGGCCTCGGCGTCCGCGCGATCGTCCGGGCCAGGCGCGAAGGCGCGGCCGGGCCGAGCCACCAGCACCGGCACGGCCGCGCGTCGCACGTCCACGCCGGTGCGCTCACCCACCTCCACCTCGGGCGCTGGACCCTCGCGTGGCGGCCGCTGGTCGTCGGCGTGATCCACGGCCTCGCCGGCAGCGGCGCGCTCACCGCGCTCGTGTTCGCGGAGCTGCCCGGCACCACGGCGCGCCTGCTCTACATCGCGCTGTTCGGCGTCGGCTCGGTCGCCGGCATGGCGATCGCCTCGGGCCTCGCCGGCGCCTCGCTCCACCGCATCGGCCACGCGCGCCGCCAGCTCGTCTACGCGACCGGCGCGCTGTCGATCGTCGTCGGGTTCGCGTGGGGCATCCCGATGGTGGGCGCGCTGTCGTGAAGCCCGAGACCCTCGCGGCCCGCGGCGAGGATCCGGTCGACCCGACGACCGGCGCGATCGTCCCGTCGATCCAGCCCTCGACCACGTTCGCGCGTGACGAGAGCTACCGCCTCCTCGGTGGCCGGACGTACGCGCGCGACGAGGACCCGACCGCGCGCCCCGCCGAGGAGCTGCTCGCCAGGCTCGAGGGCGGCGCCGACGCGATGGTGTTCGCGTCGGGGATGGCGGCGGCGACGTCGGTGTTCCAGGCGCTGCTCGCGCCCGGGGTCCACGTCGTCGTCCAGCGCACGATCTACTGGGGCCTGCGCGCGTGGCTCACCGGGTTCGCCACCCAGTGGCAGGTCGACCTCACGTGGTTCGATCCCACCGCGCCCGGCGCGCTCGCCGCGGCGGTCCGGCCCGGCGTCACCCGCCTGGTGTGGATCGAGACCCCGGCGAACCCCACCTGGGACGTCGTCGACATCGAGGACGCGGCGCGGACCGCGCACGCCGCCGGCGCGATCCTCGCGGTCGACTCCACCGTGGCGACGCCGGTGTTCTCCCAGCCGATCGCGCTCGGCGCCGACCTCGTCATGCACTCCGCGACCAAGATGCTCAACGGCCACGGCGACGTGGTCGCGGGCGCCCTGGTCACCGCGAAGCTCGACGACGCGTGGGCTCGCCTGCGTGCCCACCGCCACGACGCCGGCGCGATCCTCGGCCCGTTCGAGGCGTGGCTGCTCCACCGCGGCATGCGCAGCCTGTACCCGCGCGTCCGCGCGATGGCCGCGTCGGCCGCCGAGCTCGCCGCGCGGCTCGCGCAGGTCCCGGGCGTCCGCGTCCGCTACCCCGGCCTCGCCGATGACCCCGGCCACGCGATCGCGCGCCGCCAGATGCGCGACGGTTACGGCACGATGCTGTCGATCCTGGTCGGCAGCCGCGCGCGCGCGCTGGCCGTGGCGGGCAAGTTGCGCGTGTTCCTGCGCGCGACCTCGCTCGGCGGCACCGAGTCGCTGATCGAGCACCGCGCCTCGGTCGAGCCGCCCGACAGCCCGGTCGCGCCGGATCTCCTGCGCGTGTCGATCGGCCTCGAGCACGTCGACGATCTGTGGGCCGATCTCGACCAGGCGCTACGTCCGTAGCCGCTCCTCGTCGAGCGCGATCACGGCCTCGGCCTGCGGCAAGGCGAGCGAGCCGTCGGCGCGGATGTCGCGGACCGCGGGCAGCGGCGGCACGTCGCCGGTGATCAGCCGCGCGCCGCGCTGGAACGTCATCCACTGCCACAGCCAGTGGAACATCACGAGCACGCGGTTCTTGAACCCCACCAGGTAGAAGATGTGGACGCCCCACCACAGGAGCCACGCGAAGAACCCGGAGATCGCGACGCGCTTGGTGGCGACCACCGCCGACGCGCGGCCGATCGTCGCCATGTTGCCCTTGTCCCAGTAGCGGAACGGCTTGCGCGCGCGGCGCTCGCCCGCCTTGACCTCGGCCTTGATCAGCTTCGCGGCGTAGGTGCCGCCCTGCATCGCGACCTGACACACGCCCGGCAGATCCTTGCCGTCCTGCGTCCCGTGCGCGAGGTCGCCGACCACGAACACCTCGGGGTGACCCGGGATCGCGAGATCCGGCCCCACGTCGACGCGGCCCGCGCGATCGACGGGCGCGCCCAGCATCTTGCCGAGCGGCGACGCCTGCACGCCGGCCGCCCACAGCACCGTATGGGTCGCGATCTGCTCGACCTCGCCCTGCGCGTTGGTCAGCGTCACGCCCTCGCGATCGATGTCGGTGACCTTGCAGTTGGTACGGACCTCGACGCTGCGCTTGTTCAGCGACTTCTGCGCCGCCGCCGACAGCTTCTCCGGGTACGCGGTGAGCACGCGCTCGCGCCCCTCGAGGAGCACGACGCGGATCTTCGTCGGGTCGATCCGCCGGAAGTCCTTGGCCAGCGTGTGCAGCCCGATCTCGCCGAGCGCGCCCGACAGCTCGACGCCGGTGGGCCCCGCGCCGACCACGACGAAGGTCAACCACGCGCGCTGCTCGGACGCGTCGGCCTCGCGCTCCGCGGCCTCGTACGCCAGGAAGATCCGGCGGCGGATCTCGACCGCGTCCTCCACCGACTTGAGGCCCGGCGCCACCGCGCCCCAGTCCTTGCCGAAGTGCGAGTGGCTCGCGCCGGTCGCGACGATCAAGTAGTCGTAGTCGACCGAGCCGTCGTCGAGGATCACGCGGCGGCCGACCACGTCGATCCCCTTGGCCTCGGCGAGCAGCACGCGCGTGTTCTTCTGCTTGCGCAGCACGCCGCGGATCGGCGCGGCGATATCGCTCGGGTTGAGCGCGGCGGTCGCGACCTGGTAGAGCAGCGGCTGGAACAGGTGGTGGTTGCGCCGGTCGATCAGCGTCACCCGCACCGGCGCCTTGCGCAGCGCCTTCGCGGCGAACAGGCCGCCGAAGCCGCCGCCGAGGATGACCACGTGGGGGGTGTGTGACATGGCCGTGCTTTCGATGAGCGTGACGAGTATAGGGTTTGGATCCGGATGACGGCGCCGCTCGTACCTCGTCATTAGGATGCGGCAGTGAGCCTTACTCGCCGGTGGACCGCCGCCGCGTGCCTCGCGGCGATGGCGCTGGCGATGGGCGGCTT
>Ga0163144_10006656_pt1 | contig 25463 bp, 20 predicted proteins | sample OliLak19BULKMAT1_FD_123175 | JGI IMG/M metagenome (GOLD analysis project Ga0163144, IMG submission 123175) | Freshwater microbial mat bacterial communities from Lake Vanda, McMurdo Dry Valleys, Antarctica - Oligotrophic Lake LV.19.BULKMAT1 | ecosystem: Environmental > Aquatic > Freshwater >... | reverse complement strand
TTGGGGCTGGCTTCGCGCGGCTCCCCTGAGAAACTCGGGGGCTTCCGCCCCCGGCCCCCCAATTGGAACCAGAAGCGTCACGCGGCGAGGAAGGTCAGGCGGCAACTACCCTGACACCTGGGGGCCCTGGGCTCTCGTTCGATTCGGCTATTGCGTCCCTCTAGGCTCGTCACTAGCCTACGCGCGTTGTTCGTGTCTAGCGCAGCCCGGAGTTTGCTCACGTCGTGGGCCATCCATCCGTGGTTGGTGTTGCTCGTGCTCGGCGCCGTTGCACAATTCGGGGCCAACGAGCGCGTGAGTTGGAGCGAAGTTCAATCGCTCGCCCGAGCGTCGGACGTCGATAGCGCCAGGAACGACTCGGTCTCGGGTGTTGTCGTGGCTCGGGTAGAGCATGGCATGGACTGCCCCGTAGAGAGCGAGCCGGACGAGCGCGAGGACAGCGTCCTGCGCCTCTGCTGCACGGTTCCGACGCCGATCGTGCGCCCCCTTCAGCGTTTGACCACCGGCGCGTCGCTCGTCCCCCGAGCCAGTGACGATTCGATCCGGCGCGACCCCCGCGCGCCGCCGCAGCGCTGACGGACCCCCGCGTATTCGCGGGGCTGTCGAGTCTTCCCAACAGCGCGATCTGCGCCGTGGGTACGAGTCTGTGTCCGTTCGAGGAGCTCGCCGTGCGTATCGAATCACCACAATCAGCCCATCAGAACGAGGGGGCAGTCCATCAGAACGAGGGGGGCGAGACTTCGCCTCCCGCTTGGTCGCAGGTCGCGATTTGGATCGAGCGCTTGGCGAAGTGGTTGCCCGAGCAACGTCCGCTCGGGATCTTCGTCCACCAGAATCCCATGGAGGCCTTCGAGTCGCGACCATTCCACGCGGTCTGCGAGGCGGCGACACGTTTGCGTCGCGCGCGGACAACGTTCACCCGCGAGCGCTACCTGGCTCTTCTCGCAGAGCGCCAGATCCGACGCGAGGACCTGGCGGCGACTCTCAAGCGCCACCAGGGTCGTTGTGAAGAACCCGTCGATCCGTTGCCTCCGGTCGCCAAGGGGACGATCCTCTTCTCGACCGTTGGCGTCGAGATGGCGATCCTCGCGCGCGGTCGGGTCGACGCGTTCTTGATCCGCATCCTGCCGGCCTTTCTCGACCTCGGGTCCGCGATCTGGCCGATGCCGCGCCGCGAACACGGGCTCCTGGCCGCGGTGCGCTGGCTCGCACGCACCCCGCTCGGTGTGCCCGAGGGCTGGCTCGCGGGGTTGGCCGTGCGGCTCGGGAAAGCGACGTCCGCGGAGCTCCTCATCGTCGAGTGCCTCGCGCAGCGTGGCGATCCCGAGGGCGGCTGGCCCCATGTGCTGCACGAGGCGCTGTTCGCGCTGCCCGGTTACGCGGGCATGATCCATCGCCTCGAACACGTCCCGCACGAGCGACCCCATGGCGTCGACGTTCGGCTCGTCGATTACATCGCGCTCCGGCTCGTGGTCGAGGAGCTCGCGCTCGCCGACGTCGCCCGCAGCCTCTTCGGTCCAGGCGCTTCCGCGTCTGCCCTCGTGCCCGTGGGCGAGCCGGTCGCGGGTCACGCGTCGAGCCCAAAATGGTCTACGGAGCTCGCGGCGTTCCAGGACGCGTACGAGGAGGAGTACATCCGGACCTTCATCGGCGGCCTCGTGATGGCGCAGGAAGCCGAGCGCGAGCTCTCGCCGTCGCGGGTGGACGTTCAGATCGCGGTCTGCATCGATGACCGCTGCGAGTCCATTCGACGGCACATCGAGGAGTGTGTCGAGCACAGCGTCACCTTCGGCTCGGCCGGCTTCTTCGGCGTCGCGCTGAAACACCGCGCGCCGCTCGATGTCGACGAGAGCGCTTCGTGCCCGGCGCCAGTCACGCCGACCCGGCGCGTCACCGAGCAGCTTTCAGATCCGAAGGCCGCGTCGCTCAGACGAGCCCAAGTGGCCGGACTCTGGCTGCACGCGTTGATCGGGGACGACGCCTCGCGTCGGCCGTTTGGTGGTCTGGTCGCGAGCTTCGCCAACTTCTTGCGTGCGCCACGCACCATGGCGCACCTCTTGTTCCCGGCCCTCTTCGTTGAGCCCTCACACGAGTTCGAGGACAGCGCGCTGATCTACGACAGGGCGCAGGACGATCAGGGTTTCACGCTCGACGAGCGGATCGGCCTGGTCGAGGGCAACCTGCGACTGATCGGCCTCCTAGGTAACTTCGCGCCCTTCGTGCTGATCGTTGGCCACGGCTCCATGGCGACGAACAACCAGTTCAGCTCCGGCTACCAGTGCGGCGCGTGTGGTGGCAAGCGCGGAGGGATCAACGCGCGGGTCTTCTGCGCCTTCGCGAACGAAGCGGACGTGCGCGTTGGGCTCGCAGCGCGTGGAATTCGGGTACCTGAAGCGACGCAATTCGTCCCAGGTGAACACGACACAGCGCTCGATCACATCCGCTGGTTTGATCTCGAAGGGCTGAGGGGCGAGAGGCGGAGCGCCTTCGATGCGCTCGTCCGGCAACTCACGGTCGCGCTGGATCGCAACGCCAAGGAGCGCTCGCGCCGCTTCAGTGATATTCGAATCGACGAGCTCATTCCGCGCGCTGCCGCGCTGGTGCGCAAGAGGACCGCAGACTTCGCCGAGACCCGCCCCGAGTACAACCACGCCACGAACGCGGCCTGCGTCATCGGTCGACGGGATTTGACACGCGGCGTGTTCCTCGATCGACGCAGCTTTCTCGTCTCCTACGACCCGCTCACGGATGACGACGAGGGCACCTTGCTCCAGCGCCTTATGGGCGCGCCGCTGCCCGTCTGCGCGGGCATCAGCCTCGAGTACTTCTTCTCAACGATGGATCCGGAGCGCTTCGGGTGCGGCTCGAAGCTGCCCCACAACGTGGTCGGGCTGCTCGGGGTCTCGAACGGAGCCGAGGGCGATCTGCGACCCGGACTTTGGCGCCAAACGACCGAGCTGCACGACCCGATTCGGCTGGTCACGCTGGTCGACGCGGAGCCCGAGCGTGTCGTGCGGGTGCTCGATCGACTGCCCGCGGTCAAGACCATGGCGGTCAATCAGTGGATTCATCTCTTCAGTTGTTCGCCCTCCGGGCGCGGATTTTTCCGCTTTGTCGACGGGGCGTTTGTGCCCTACACGGCGCTCCCGCAGCCTCCGTTTCGGTTCCCTTCGTCTCTCGAGGCCTGCAGCAACACACGCGCTCACATCGCGCCGTGTTTGATCAGCGGGGCCTCGCGTGAGGCGCTGGAGGCGCGACTTTGATGGACGCACTCAGCACAGCGCTCACCGCCGTGCCCGTCCTTCACGTACTGGCGCTCCTGACCCTTCTGCTTCCGGCCGCGGGAGCGCTGTTGCTGATCCTGCTCTCGGTGAGCGGAGTCCAGCCGCACGAGCGGTGGATCGCGATCGTGTCGGGCGTGACCATGTCGGCGGCGGCCATCGCCGCTTTTTTCCTGGCCACGTTCACGATGTTGCGGCCAGGCCGCGAGTTCGACGAAGTGCTCTGGACGATGTACGAGGTCGGCTCGTACCGACTGGACATCGCGGTGTACGTCGACCCGCTGTCGGCGAAGCTCACGGCGCTGGGTGCCGTGGTCATCCCCGTCCTGTGCCGTTACTCGGCTCGTTATCTACACAACGAGCCCGGTTACCTGCGCTACTTCGTATTGTTGGGCGTCGCCGCGACTGGCTTCTTCTGGTTCGTTCTCGGCGGCAGCGTCGACGTCGCGTTCTTCGGTTGGGAGCTCCTCGGCCTCTCGAGCGCTTTGCTCGTGGCCTTCTATTGGGAGCGACCCCATACGGTTACCGCCAGCGGGCGTGTTTTCGCGACCTATCGGGTCGCCGACATCGCGTTGCTCGGGGGAGTCGTGCTGCTGCACCACTACGCGCGGAGCTCGGGCTGGGCGACTGTTCTAGGGGTCGTCAACCCCGAACATGGCCTGCACCTAGGGCTCTTCCCTGCGACGGTGTTGGGCCTCGCATTCCTGCTCGCTGCCATCGGCAAATCGGCGCTATTCCCAGCGACGGGCTACGTCGTGCGCGCGATGGAGGGCCCGACACCGTCGAGCGCGCTCTTCTATGGCACGCTGTCGATCCACGCGGGTGTGTACCTCTTGCTGCGGGTCGAGCCTCTCGTCTCGCACGCACCTGTCGTGCGGGCGGCGGTCATCACCGTCGGCTGCCTGACCGCGATCACAGCGTCCCTCGGGGCGCGTGTGCGTGCGGACGCGAAAGGGTCGTTGGCCCTGGCCTCCGCGGCTCAGACAGGCCTGATGGTGGCAGAGATCGGGATGGGCTGGACGGCCTTCGCGCAGTGGCACCTCCTGGCCCACGGGTTGTTGCGGCTCGCGCAATTCCTGCGTTCGCCGTCCTGGCTCCAGGACGCAGCGGAGCGCCGTAGCGCGCTCGGCGGTGGACGATATCGCTCTGGGTTCCACGTCGAACGCCTCCTGCCCGAGGGTCTGCGCGACGGGCTCTACGCTGCCGCGTTGTCGCGGTTCGGGCTCGACGCCTTGATCGACCGCCTCGTCGCGCGCCCGCTCGAGGCGCTCGCGCACCGCGTCAGTCGGAATCGTCCACGACTGCGTCCAACATCGGACGGCCCACGCATCCACGCGGGCCCGCTTTGCCGGCACCCAGCAATCCGCACGACCGAGAGCATTGCGCCGGATCGCAAAGAAGGAGGAGCTTGATGTTCGATGCGTTCTTTTGGCTCGTTCTGCCGATCGCGCTGCTGGAGGGCGCGCGCATCACTCGTTACGAGCACAAGGGTGGCGAGCATTCGCGACGCGAGGCCCTGGGGTTCGGCGCATTCGAGATCATCACGCTCGCAGGGTGCGCTGCGACCTCGTCACCCTGGATCTTCACGGCCCTCGCAGGGCTGCGCGTTGGCGTCGCGCGCGCACGCGAGGGGCACCTCTGGGGTCCGAGCCTCCTCAAGAACACGTTGATCGGCGGAGCGATGTTGCTTTTGACCGTCGGCGGCGGCATCTCATCCTTTCAAGAGCTCGGATACGCGGTTCTGCTGCCCGTCCTGCGGCATTCCATCGTGTCGCTGATCTGCGTCGCGTTCGTCGTCGCGATCCTCCCCGTGCCGTCAGCGGACGAGCCGCGGGAGTCCCTCATCGGCCCGATTGCATTCATCGCCTTCGCCCGTGTCGGATTGCCGTTGTCCGCTGGTATCCCTTGGTTCACCACCGTCGTCCCGATCGCGGCGATCGTCTCGAGCCTCGTTTGCGCATTGTGGTTGATCTCTGCCGGCGCACGCGCCAACCACTTCGAGCCCTCGGCCTTGATCTCCGAGCTGATCCTGTGCGAACGGGGAGTCGTGCTCTCGTTCGTGTTGCTCGGGCTCGGCTCGGGTGACGGGCTCGCAGGGGTCGGTGCGTTGATCGCGTGGTGGGCAGGCGCGCTCGCCTTGCTCGCGCTCGAGGCTTCGTTGCGACAACGCCCCCTGCCGAAGCCAATGGCCTTCTTCGCGCTCGCGATGGCGATCTGCCTGCCGGGGACGCTCGGGTTCGTGGCCGAGGACCTCCTCGCCCATGGTCTCCTCGCGCACCGCCCGTGGCTGGCGGCGGCCTTCGTCGGGGTCATCGCCCTCAATGCGACCGCCCTCTATTTGGCCCTGGTGCACCTCATCGTAGACCTCGATGAACACGACCCCGCACCGCAGCGATTGAGCTTCACGATGCTCACCGTCGCGAGCGCGACCGTGATTCTGGGACTCGCACCGAAGCATTTTGTGAAAGGTGCAGCGGCCGCGCACGCCGTGATCGCGCGCCCATCGGTCGAAACTCCACCTCCCCACTGATCCGAGCAGCGTCGCCATGTCTCCAACAGCCTCTGAACTTCGAACGAAGGTCCTGCAAAACCTCATGGCCGCTGTGACGGTCAGCTTCGTCGCCCTTTCGTTAGGCGCCGCCTTCGGCGTCTTGTCCGGGCGAGGAGCATTCGCAGGCATGTTGTCCGCGGCGTTGGTCGCGTCGATCACGTCGGCGCTCGGCGGCACGCGTGTCCAGTGCAGCGGGCCGACGGGTCCGATGACGACCGTCATGGCCGCGGTCGTCGGCTTCAGCACCGCCGAATTAGCGACTCGCTTGCCGGGCGCGGACGCGGGGCACTTCCTCAACTTGGTCTTATTGCTGACGGCGGGCTTGACGCTCCTGGCTGCGGCGTTACGTCTGGGGCGTTTCATCACGTTCATCCCGAACGTCGTGATCTCGGGCTTCATGAACGGAATCGCCATCATCATCTGGCTCGACCAGATCAAACGCGTGTTCGGTGTCGGAGGCAAACAGGCGCTCAGCGGCGGGCTCGCCACGAACCTGTCGGTCATGCTCTGCACGACGGTCCTCGTCTTCACGATCCCGAAGTTCGCGAAGCGCTACATGTCGGGCTTCGTGAGCCTCGTCTCCGGCACGTTCTTCGCCATCGTGCTCATGACGATAGCGGCGAGTCTCCTCGAGCTCGACATGGCGCGCGTCGAGCTCGCCATGGGGCTGCGGACCTGGTCCGATCTCACTCAGCTCGTGGCGAGCCAGGTGCCGCGCGACTGGTCGCTCTCCATCATCGCCGTCGCGCTTCCCTTCGCGCTCCAGCTCACGCTGCTCGGGTATCTCGACACGCTCATGACATCGTTGGTGATCGACAAGATGACGGGCGAGAAGACTCTGCCGAACAAAGAGCTGGCCGCCCAAGGAGCGGCGCACGCCGCCGTCGCGTTCGTTGGCGGTATCCCGGGGGCCCAAGCGACGATCCGTTCCGTGCTCATCGTCAAGGAAGGCGCCACGCAACGCTGGGCTGGCATCCTGGTGGGGGTCTTGGCCTTGATCGAGATGCTGGTGTTCCAGGACCTCATCAAGCTCATCCCACAAGCCGTCTTCGCCGGAGTTCTGTTGAAGGTCGGCTATGACGTCTTCGACTGGTTGCCGGCGCGAATTTACGTTCGCCAGCTTATCGAGGGCAAACAGAAGTTCGTGGGCGCACCAGGTCAGCCTTCCGTCAGTTCGATGGAAATGCTCTTCGTTGTCGGCACGACCCTGGTCACCATTCTGTTCGACCTCAACATCGCGGTGGCGGTCTTTACGGGCCTGTTCTACCTCTACAATCGAGCCCTGAATCGTTCCAACCCCATGCACGACTTCAAGATTGGGATCGAGACCGAGGGTTTCACAGACCAGAACTGAGACGCGTTGCGGCGCTCACGCAGGCTTTCAGATCGCGCCGGTCACGCCGCACGCCGCGCGAGACCCTTGCCCGAAAGCGACTCGCCCAACCCGAGGCGATGTAGGATCGCCGCCTCGGACCAGGCCAGCGTGCGCCCATGGAGTCCAGCGAGGGATTGACCCGTCGCGAGCACTCGACCCGTGCTCGCGACGCCGTCGGGCAAGAGCACCATCGGGTATTGCAGGTACCCGCGGCGGTCACGCAGGAAGCGCAGATCGCGCTCGAACCGCGCGATCGGCGCCCAACGCTCTCCGTCAGGACTCCCGAAGAGCGCCACCCGCGGGTCGAGGTTGACGGAGCTCGGCTCGACGGCGGTCGACACGAGGTAGAGGTTCTCCGTGCGACCGACGGAGAACACGCTGCCCGGGACGTAGGCGAGGGGCTCGAGGACACCCGAGCGCGGATCGAGCCGTCGCACGAAGTTGGGCTCGTCGGGCGCATCCGACGGCACGATCAAGCCTTTTGGCGTCGGCAACGCCGAAACCGCGCGCGCCGCTTGAACGCCTCGCACGACGGGTGTCAACGTGCGGAACTGGTCGTCCGTCCACCAGATCCCGGCTTCGTCGCCGTTGTCGCCGGTGAGGACCCAGAGTCCGCGCCGCAGCGGGTCGTCGATCACGCTGTGCACGTGACGGATCGCCCCGGCCGGGAACACGTGCGCGACGTCGTAGGAGCGCCCGTCGTCGCTCGCGTAGATATAGACCTCGTCGCGCTGAGGATTCGCGAAGTACTCACCGAAGTAGAGCGGGCCGGCGCTGCTCGCGCAGACGTTGAGCGGGCGAGTCCCACGCAGGACGTGGTGTGCGATGTGGAAGCAGTCCGCGTCGGCCTCGCGCCGCAGGACCGCGTCGCGCACAATCGCGACGTGCCCGCCGTCGGCGAGCGGGAGGGCGCCGTGGATTCCGGCGCGCAGGAACCGCGCGGCGACGGGTGTCAGCGCGAGCGCGTGTTGCCCCGTGTGCCTCCACGCATGTGCCAGAAGCGTGTAGGACACGCCGCCGTCGATGGAGCGGAAGAGGTCGAGCCCGCGCGAGGCGAGCACTTCGACGCCTCGTGTGTGCAGCACACGCATGCGCCCGATCACTTCGGGCGCTAGCCCTTCTGCCACCGGGCCGCGCCGCGCTCGTCCCAAAGTGTTTGCTCGATTCACCGCAGTTCCTCCAGACGTCGCCGCGCCGCGAGCGCGCAGCGCGCCGCGGGGCGACAGAGCGGCGCCGCCAGCGCGAAAGCGCGTTGTGCGAACGACGAGTTCTTCGTGCCTGCTGTGGCCGGCGCGCTGCGCTCGTAGCCGCAGCGCGTGAAGGCCTCCACCGAGACACGCTCGACGAAACGCACCTGCGCGGCAGTCAGGCCCGTCCGCCACTTCTCGACGTTGTCGACGAGCAGCGGGCCGAGGGTCTCGCTCTTCCAGGATCGTTCGCGCTCGTCGACGAGCTGCGCCGCGGAGGCGCCGAAGTCGAGCATCGCGTGTGTGTAGTCCACTTCGACATGCTGCGCGATGCGGCGCAGCGTGGCCTCCGGTGCGCGCAGCAGGTTCTCGTAACTCACCTCGAAGTAACCTTCTCCGAAGAGCGCCGCGCCATTGCGGCGTCCGCGGCGCAGCTGCTCATCGGCGAGCAACGCGTGCTGCCACCACGGGCGATCGCGAGACCACGCAGCGCGTGTACGTGACAACAAGACCTCGCGCGGGTCGCGAATCACGTGGAGAACCAGAGCGCGCGGGAACGATTCAGCGAGCGCGGGCAGGTAGTCGATGTTACGCGGGTCCTTGTCACCGACGCGATGCTTGCCTTGGCGCTCCGCATTCAGCGCCAAGATGCGGCGGAAGGCCTGTACGAGGTCCAGGTCGCCGTCGCGCTGGTCCTCCAAGAGCACCTCGAGCGTGAGCTCGACGCGCGCGAGGTCGCGATCTTCGGTCCACACGGCGATCGCCTCCGCTCGTGTCCCTTGCTCGAGCGACCTGCGTTGTCGACGCGGGGCGATGTAGCGGCGGAAGAAGTGGGTCTCCGGCGGGAACGCGATGTCCGGGTGCGCGTTCAGCATGCTGTGCAGGAGGCTCGTTCCCGAGCGCCCTACGCCGCAGATCAGGATCGGCCGCGCCACGTCGACTCTGGGAGCGGCGTCGATGGCAGCGCCAGCCACGGATACCGTTTCAGCGAGGAGCGCCGCCGCGGCGGAGATCGCAGCCCGTTGTGTCGGCGTGCGAAGTGAATCGGGCGGCTTCATGCGTGCGCGATCTCCTGGCCCGCGTCGCGATGCGCGCCGACACGCGCGCCGTGGCCAGCGTCCAGGACATCCTCGATGTAGAGGCCGTACCAGAGCATGAAGTTCACCAAACTGAAGTAGAGGCGATCGCCTCGGGCTGCGATGAGATCCGTGATCGCGGACTCGTCGAACAGGCCAGTGCGCGCAGCGAACCGGCGCAGGTCCGCGAGGTGCCTTTGGCCAAACGCGCGCTCTTTCCACTCGGAGACGGGCGCGCGGAAGCCGCGTTTGGTGCGGCGCACGAAATCGCGCGGCAGCTCGCGCTCGGCGATCGCCTTGAAGAGCTCCTTGCCTTGTCGGTCCCGTGCGCCACGCCATTCGGGGGGCAGGCCGACGACGAACTCGATCAGCTCGTGGTCGAGGTAGGGCACACGACCCTCGACACCGAAGGCCATGCCCATCTTGTCGAGGCGCGGCAGCATCAGCTGCGGCAACCTGAACCGCAGGTCGACGTACGTCATCCACGCCGTCAGGTCGCGCGCGTCGCCGCGGGCTTCGAAGGCGGCGCGCAGGGGTCGCACGACCGCGTCGAAGGTGCTGGGCCTCACGCCTCGCACCGCCGGGCCGAGCAGCCGCGCCTTGGCGCGCTCGCCGAAGTCCATCGCGCCTGCCCAGAAGAGCGGCTGGCCGGCTGCGGAGCGGCGCAGGACCTCGGCATGCGGCGACAACCAAGGCAGGCGCGCTGAAGCGAGGTACGAGGCCCCTCGGCGCAAGAGGCGCCCCGGTAGGTCGGGCAGGCGCGAGTCCCAGCGCTGCGCGTCGCGCATGCGGAGCCAGTTGCGGTAGCCGATGAACAGCTCGTCGCTGCCTTCGCCGGCGAGGACTACGGGCACACCCGCGCGACGGGCTTCACGTGCGAGGTAGTACACCGACGTGCAGACGGGCGCCGCGATCGGCTCGTCCTGATGCCACACGACGTCGAGCAACGCAGCGTCGTAACTGTCTTCGTCGAGCTGCACCTCGTGGTGCCGCGCGCCGGCCTCGCGGGCGAGGCGCGCCGCGTCGTCACCCTCGTTGTAATCGCCGTGGCCGGGGTACACGACCGTGAATGTCTCCGGCGCGGCGTCGCGCTGCGCAAGGAGCCGCAGCAAGTAGGCCGAATCGACGCCACCCGACAGGAATAGTCCGACGGGGACGTCCGCGACGAGGCGCAGATCGAACGACTGATGCAACAATTCCTCGAGTCGCTCGTGCGCCGCGGAGAGGGTCGATGGCGGCGTCGCGGCGCGCTCGAGCGGGTCCCACCAGGTGCGACGGTGGCGAGCGCCGCTGTTCAGGTCGATGTCGAGCAGCTCCCCCGGGCCCAGGCACTCGATGCCCTCGAAGAGAGTCCGCGGCGCGGGCACTGCGCGGAACGAGAGGTAGTGGACGAAGCTCTCCTGATCGAGACGCGCCGTCACGTGTGGGTGACGGAGAAGGGCCTTCGCTTCGGACGCGAACAGGAGGTCGCCGCGAACGTCCGCGACGTAGAGGGGTTTGATGCCGACACGATCGCGCACCAACACGACACGTGCGCGATCGGCGTCGTAGAGCGCGAATGCGAACATACCGCGCAAACGGTGCAGAAGTCCGTCGAGACCGAAGGCCAGATAGCCGACCAGCAAGACTTCTGTGTCCGAGTGGTCGGTCATGAAGCGCATGCCGCGTTGCTCGAGCTCGCGCCGCAGAGCGGCATGGTTGTAGATCTCGCCGTTGAAGACGATCGTCACCTTGCGACCATCGTGCTCTGCGTGCATCGGCTGGGCGGCGGACGTCGCGAGATCGATGATCGAGAGGCGACGGTGTGCGAGCCCCACACGTCGATCCGGGCTGATCCACGCGCCCGCGCCGTCGGGCCCACGGTGCGCGAGGGCGTCACGCATCGCCCCGAGCGGCCCGTCTTCGACGGCGCCCCGGGTCGAGATCCAGCCGTTGATGCCACACATCAGGGAGCGCTCCGTGAGAGGGAGAGTGCGGGGCGCAGATCGCGAAACGTCACGACGGGGCTCGGCCGATGTCCGAGGCCACGCCAGAGGATGTGCGCCAAAGACAGCAGCAAGGCGATCGGCATCAAGATCGAGAACAGGTGCTTGGCGACCGACACGGACGAGCCGCGGTGCACCAACAGCACCATGTGGACGAAGTATGGCAAGAGGTGCGCGATGATGCCCGTGGGGCGCGCGTCCGCGGTGCGCTCGAGGTGAAGCAACAGCGCGGCGAGCAGCAGACCGATCGCGAACGGGCCGAGGACGGAGCCGAAGTTCCACCACGCCTCGCCGACGATGCTGAACGCCGTGCCGCCACCGCGTGCCTCGAGGGCCGGGTAGTGGCGGCGCGCGAAGTCCTGGGCCGGGGTGGGCGGCCGATCGGGGTACAGGCTCAACGGCAACATGCCGAGCAGGGCGCCGACGTAGCTCGAGCCGCCGAGAGCGCCGGCCTCCTCGAACTCCCTGAGCTCCATCGCTGTCAGAAAGGGGTGCGAGAGCTCGGAGCCGCCGATGACCTGACCGAGCGATCGATCGAGGCCGCGTTGTTCGCGCTCGAGGGTCTGCATCGCCTCGACGAGGCTTCCTCGCCACGCGCCGCGCAGCATGGCGTATGACTCCACGCCGACGTAACCGACGAGCAACACGACGACGACCCAGGGGCGGATACGACTGAGCGAGAATTCGCTGCGCCGGCACGCGATGTAGAGATAGCCGAGGAACAGCGCGACGGCGTAGGTGCGGACCGCGACGAACGCGAATGACCAGACGAGGACGGCAGCAGCGACCGCGCGGAAGGCGCGGCGCATGCGTCCGGTGAACGCGCTCGATTCGGCCCACAGACAGCCGACGATCACCAGGTTGAGGCCGAAGTACAGCGCGCCGAGGCCGCTGGACACGCGGTACTTCTCGGCGAAGTTGTGGCGATCGAGCAAGGGGCCGAGGCCGACTTTGTGCACGTAGAGCGCGTAGAGGAGCCCGCCTCCGATGACGAGGCCGCCGCTGACGACGAGGTCGCGCAGCGCTGTCGAAGGCTGGGCGTCCTGGGGCGCGGGTGCGCGCGACGGTGTCGAATCGACGCGACGCCAGCGGACGCGGGCCACGATGAGGGCGACACCTGCAGCGAACGCCAAGAACTGCCATTGAGTCGCCAGCACGACCTCGTTCGGCAAGTGTGCCCCATGCCGCCATGTGAGCGGCTTTACCAAAGCCGCGCCGATGGGGAAGAAGACGCCGACCAGGGCCGTTGTCCCGAGCAGCAGGATCGAAGGCTCCAGCGGCGATCGACGACGCACGGCGTAGAGCACCCAGAGGACGAGGGCGATCAGCGGCGCCGCGACGGTGAGGCGCTCGATCATGATTGGACCCCCGTGCGATAGAGCTGCGCAGCGGCGAAGGACGCGAGCGCGAAAATCATCACCGCGAGCGCCGCGAGTCTCCAGGGCGGCAGCACCGCGCGCGGTATGCGCCGCGCTTCGTAGGTGATCAACAGGAGCTCAGCGACGCGCCCGGTCAAGTAGGTCGCGACGGCGCCGCGGATGCCGTAGAGCGGGATGGCCCACGAACCGACGGAGAGCATCGCGATGGCGGAGATGATGTAGGTGACTCGGTGCGTGCGGAAGTCACCGCAGGCGCGCTGGTAGGCAGTCAACAGGAAGCCGAAGAGGTGTACGAACACGCCGACGAGGAGCAACGGGTACACGGTCGTGTCGAAGGACTCGACAAAGGCCGCGCCGAGCACGAGCCTCGACACCTCGGCTTGGAAGTGAATCAGCGCACCGATCGCGACGAAGTAGAGCGCCGCGATCCATGAGGCGAGGCGCACGAAGCGCGCAGCCGTCGCGTCTCGACCGTGTTGTTCGTGGAAGCGCGCGAAAGCCGGAAGCAGGATCGCGCCGATCGCCGTGCTCACGATGTTGAGCTTCGTCGCGAGGTCGTACTGGGCCGCATAGTGGCCAAACCCGTCCGCGGGAGCGCTCCGCTCGAGCAGGACCTTGTCGGCGGAAGCGACGACCGCGCTCGCGCCCGCGAACACCGCGATATCGGTCGCCGGTCCTTGCTGCGCCCTCAGCGCACCGAAGCTAGGCCTCGCCCAGAAGGAGCCCAATCCTGCGCCGGCGACGCGCTCGTACAGCGCGAGAGTCGCGAGGTTCGCGAGCACGAACGACCAGATGTAGGCGTGGGGCGACCGCGTGGCGAACGACAGCGCGGCGGTGATGGCGAGCGCGCCTGCCCAAGCGCCGTTGCGAATCGAGCCGGCGAGCCCGACCTGCCCGCGGGCGGAGAGCGCGGCGAAGGCGCTCGACGACGCGCAGTACAAGAAGATCGAGAGGCTGAGCGCCGCGCCGATTGCGACGTCGAAGAGGATCCAGCCGACGGCCCCGGCGAAGACCGAGAGCAGCGTCGCGCTCGTGGTCGCGAGGGCTCGGGCGTGGATGTCGGTGTGCCCGCGTCCGTCGGGCGTTGAATCCTGGAAATGAGGCCCCGCTGCGACGGCACCAGGTCGCCGCGTCGAACGTATGCCTCGCTCGTCATCGGTCGCGCGTCGCGACAACTCGCGCACCAGGATCGGACGCGCGAGGTCGAGATTCGAAAGCACCCCGAGCGCGGTCATGAACAGCGAGAACTGCCCATAAGCCGCGGGCCCGAGGTTGCGCGCGAGGACCGGCAGACTCGCGAGCCCGGCGACTGCGACGCCGAGGTGGCTGCCGACAAGCTGGGCGAAATTCGAGCCGTGGGCCCGCGCGGCGCTGCGCTGAGTGGCGTGACTGTGTGGTACACCGGCCGGCGAGTCCGCGGCGCGTCGAACGGAGCCCGGCGCAGGGCCGTCCTCGCGGCCCCGCGCTGAGTCGACCCCTGCATGCCCCATGAGGCTCGCCGCGTCCGCGGCGATGGGTTGGGTCAGGGTCGTCCTGTTCACGTCCGATGGGCCAATCGGCCAATGGGGGAGGTAGGTCGGTGCGTGGGCGGGTTCGCTGGTCTCGGAATCCGCTCCCTTTGCGTATCGACCAGAACGAGACAGCCCTGGAGCCTCGCGGCTCCACTGACATCGGCGAGGAGGTGAGTCCTATGTCCGGGAACTTCGATTTCAGATCGATGGCCCGAGGTCCGATACCCCTGGTGGCCCGCCCCTCGACCTGTCCGTTCCCATGCAACTGAAGCAGCGCTCCCCACGCTCTCAGCGCCCGCCGCGCTCGCGCAGCGGGCCGCGACATCGATTGCGCCCGGACCCGGCGCACGACGCTCCCGTCGAGCTCAGTGCCCGCGATGCTCCCGTAGCTCTCGACTCGACGTCGAGTCGGGAGGTGCCCTTCTACGAGCGCGTTGGCAAGCGACTCCTCGACCTTCTGCTGCTGTCCGGGATCGTGCCCGTGGCGGTGATCTTCGCGCTGCCCGTGGCGCTCTGGAACGCCTGCGAATTCCGCTCGCTACGGCAGATCTTGTTCCTTCAGGAACGGGTCGGCCTCCGCGGCCGGACCTTCTGGATCTACAAGTTCCGCACGATGCGCGAACCCACGCGGGGTGGGAGTGAGCCGTGGACGATCGAGTCCGATGTGCTGCGCACCACGCGCTTTGGACGCTTCCTGCGCAACACACACCTCGACGAGCTGCCGCAGCTCGTCAACGTGCTGAAGGGTGACATGCACCTCGTCGGGCCACGGCCCGAGATGGTCGAGGTGCACCGCTGGGCGTGCAAGAACGTCGCCGGCTTCGCTCGTCGAGTCTCGACGCCGCCCGGACTCACCGGGCTGGCGCAAATCACCCAGGGGTACACCGTGCGCGAGGCCGACAGTTACGCGGCGAAGCTCACGATCGACCTCGAGTACATTCGGGGCACGTCGTTGCGCCAGGACTTGTGCGTGTTGCTACGCACGATCCCGTGGGTCTTGCAAGGCCGCGGCTGGTCGTGGCAGTCGAGCTCGCGCCGCTCCTGAGCGAGTCCCATGGGATCGCGCGGCAACCGGCGGCAAGTCGCCGCCGGACCGCCGCATTTCAGCGCGCGTCCGACTCGCCGCACCAACGGTCGAGCCAGCCGAAGAACTCGCGCTGCCACACGATGCCGTTCTGGGGTTTCAGCACCCAGTGGCCTTCTTCCGGGAACATCAACAGCCGGCTCGGCACGCCCTTGATTTGGGCCGCCGTGAACGCCTGCAGGCCTTGGTCGTAGGGCACTCGGAAGTCCTTCTCGCCGTGAATGACTAGCAGCGGGCTCTTCCAGTTGTCGACGTAGCGGTGAGGCGAGAACCGCGCATAACGGTCCAGAGTCTCTTGCGACGTCCAATAGGGACCGCCGAGGTCCCAATTGACGAAGAACAGCTCCTCGGTCGCGAGGTACATGCTCTCGAGGTTGAACACGCCGCAGTGCGAGATCATGCACGCGAAACGATCACCCGAGTTGCCCATCAGCCAATAGACCGTGTAACCGCCGAACGATGCGCCGACAGCTGCGCTGCGGGCTTTGTCGATGTAGGGCCGCGCCTGCATCGCGTCGGCGACCGTCAACAGGTCCGCCATCGCTTGTCCGCCCCAGTCCTTCGAGATCTCGTCGTTCCAGGCCTGGCCGAAACCGGGCAGTCCGCGGCGGTTCACGCCAGCGATGACGTAGCCTTTGGCCGCCATCAGGTGGAAGTTCCAGCGATACGAGAAACCCTGGCCCACCATCGACTGCGGGCCGCCTTGGCAATAGAGGATGAAGGGGTACTTCTTGTTCGGATCGAAACCCGGTGGCTTCACGATCCAAGCGAGGATCGACTCACCGTCGGTGGCCTCGAAGCGCTCGCCGTCGATCTCTGGCATCTGCAGTTTGGCGAAGATCGCGCCATTCACATCGGTGAGCATCCCGATGCGGCCGGTCGCGACGTCGATCGCGACCACCTCGGCGGCGCGCTCCATCGAGGTCTGCAACGCGTAGACCGTGCGTCCGTTCGGCGCGACCTGGATCCCTGAAATGGCGTGCCGCCCCGTGGTCACTGGCGTCGCCTTCGGCGCCGCGACAGTGGTCGTAAAGAGCTGCGTCGTGCCTTGCGTGTCGACGGTAAAGAAGAGGCGCTGGCTATCCGCCGTCCAGCTCACGTTGTGCGGCGACGCGTCGAAGTTCGGCAACAGCTCGGCGATCTTGCCATTGGCGCGCTCGTACAGCATCAGCCGCGCGCGGTCGGCCTCGAAGCCGGCGCGCGCCATGCTCGAGAACGCGATGTACTTGCCGTCCGGCGAGTAGACCGGATCCTGGTCGTAACCGGGCATGCCCGGCGTGATGTCGCGATGCTCGCCGCCGGCCGCGGGCACGAGCCACAGCGAGCTGTTCGTGCTAGTTTCCGGGTCCGGCACGCGCCGGGCGGTGTAACAGAGCTCACGCCCGTCGGGCGACCAGGCCATCTGCTCTCCGCCACCGAACGGCGGGAGCGGCGTGTGGACTCGCTCCTCGCCGAGGAGGTCGAGGCTCGCGACACCCTCCGCGTCTTGCGCTGTCGTATGGAAGGGGCGAACGAAGAGGTGGCTGTACTCGCCCTCGCTCCATGCATCCCAGTGGCGCACCATCAGGTCGTCGTAGACCCGCGCCTTGGATTCGGGCAGATCCGCGTACACATCGGCGGCGGTGTCGTCGAGCTTGACCGACTGGGTGTAGCTGAACGCGTCGCCTTTGGGCGACCAGTGCAAGTTGCTCACGCCCTTCTCGACGGCGACCGGCAGCACGAACGCGCTGTCCAGGGCGTGCACGGTGAGGCCCTCCTTCGTTACGACGGCGAAGTGCTTGGAGTCAGGGAGCCAAGTCGGCGACGAGCCCTTGGCGACGACCCGCGAGCCGCTGTCGATGGACTCGGTGTCGAGCAGGTGCACGGCGGCCTCGCTGCGATTCGCCGCGATGTCCGTGGTGCGAACCGTGTAGAGGAGCCAGCGGCCGTCCGGGCTCAAGGTGAGGTCCGACACACGCTGCAGCGCGTTCAAGAGCTCGGGCGTCAGGACGTCAGCGACGGTCGGCGCGCCGGTGTCACCGGGGAGGGCCACCGGGGCGAGAGCCAGCAAGAATGGAGAGAGGGCGATCATGCGCATATGATCGCCCCCTGGCCGCGCGCCCGCTACCTGTAGCGCGGCGTGACTTCTGCGGGCCCTCAGGGCCCGCGCAAGAATAACTCCCGTGTTTCAGCGGCCAGCGCCGCCGCTGGCTGCGTTGCCGCTTCTCGACGTAACTCGGCTACGCCTTCGGCGCGGCGCCTTGCCAGCGACGACGCTGACTCGCTGAAACACGGGAATTATTCTTGCGCGGGCCCTCAGCGGCGCGGCACGAGGCGCGCGCCGCCGTTCGGCAGCTCCTCGATCTGGGCGACGCCCTCGGCCTCGAGCCAGTCGTAGACCTCGCTGAGCGGCGTCACGAGACCCATGTGCGGCACGATGACGGGCCGCAGCGAGCCGTGGGTGTAGATCTTCGTGAAGAGGCCCAAGAGCCGGTGGTCGCCGCCGTTGAAGATGCCGCCGCCGGAGTTCCCGATGTAGGTCGGCGCGGAGATCATCCAGAAGCGGCCGCCATCGACCTGGTGGTGCATCGACGAGATGTTCCCGAGGGTCGGGATCGGGTCGTTGCCCAGCGGGCAGCCGACCGCGACGATCGGGTCGAAAACACTCGACGCCGCGAGGCGGGTGCGCGAGGGCAACCAGGCGCCGTGCGGGACCGCCTCCGTCGATGCGAGTCGCAAGAGGCACGCGTCGATGGTCGTGTTGGCGCCGAGAACGTGGGCGACCAGCTCGCGACGCGCGCCGTCCGGCGTGTAGATCGCGACGGGCACACCCGCGTCGGCCCCGCGACCATCGGACTGGATATCGCGCACGACGTGCCAGCAGGTCAGGACGAGCGTCTCGAACGTGCCATCACCCAGAGCGCGCGATTCGAGCAATACGCCGCTGCCGACCGTCGTATCGCCTGCGAGCTGAACCGTCGGTCCGAGGGTCCGATTCCAGCGTTCCGTGGCGTTCGTGCGGCGATTCTCGATCTTGGCGCGGGTGTCCTGCGCGAGCTCCGCGGTCGCCTCGACGGTTTGGTGCAAGCCGGTCCAGCGCTGCTCGACGCCGCGCTCCAGCGCCGTGATGCGGTCCGCGCTCGCGCTCGCTTCGTGCAGCATGTCGACTTGGCGGCTGACCGAGCCGAGGCGCTCGTCTTGCATCGAGAGCAGCTGCGTCGCATCGGCGAGGGCCGTTTGGACCGCCTCGATCCGGGCGTCCAGGGTCCGACCGAGCTCCTCTTCGGCCGCGTGTGTCGCCGCGCGCTCACTGCGCAGCAACTCGAGCTCGCCACGGAGGGCGTCGAGTTCGACGACCCGTGTCTGGAGCTCGCGACGGAGGGCTGCCTCGCGCGCCGGAGCGACACTCTCGGCGGTCTCCAGAGAGGCCAGCCGCCCCTCGAGAGTGGCCTGTTGGACGACGCCCGTGGAGAGCAACACCGCGCCAAGCGCGCCGGCGAACAACAATCGCTGCATGGGGAAGAACTGCGAGAGGAGTCAAAGACCCGCCGCAGGGACGGCGGGCTGGAGAGAGCGAGGCGCCGCGGAATGCAACTTCCTAGGCGATGGAGCGATCTTCGGCCTCCCAGCTTGGTTGTCCTGAAGCATTTCCCGGTTTCCCACAAGGAATGCGCATTGTTTGTGGATGCGTAAAGGCCTACCGGGCAGTTGGTTACGTGCTTTGAGTTCGACTTGTCCACAGTCCCGATGCGGGCGCATCGATGGGTGTGGAGAACGGGAGGTCGGGCGCATTGTGTTCCATCGTGTGACCCTCGACTCGACTGGTGGCTACCTGCCTTGACCTGGTGTCCTGGCCCCACGTCAGGGCGGCGCCGCCGTCTGGCGCTCCCTGGCGCGGGCTCCATCGTTCCCTTTACCCCCCTGCCCATGACCCAACGTGACGCCTCCCCCCGGCCCATCGCGATCTTCGCGCGCGCCCTCCCCGTGTTGCTCGCGGCGCTCGCCACCGAGCTCACCGCCAGCGCGCAGTTCGCGACCTCCGTCGACCTGGGACAATTCGGGATCGACGACGTCGAGATCACCCCCGACGACCGTTTCGCCGTCGCGCGGGCGAACGAGCTCCCGACCACAGTACTCGTATACGACATAGTGAACGGCGGTTCACCCATACGCCACCAGAGTTTCACTTTCCCCGGGTTCGCCCGCACGGGCCCCGCGCAGGACGCCGTGCTGGTCACCAACGAGCGAGCGTTCATCCTCGGCTCGCCCACGTACGTGCTCGACCTCTCCGCGCCGGGCGCGCCCGTGCTCGCGGCGCTCGACCTGGGCGAGTTCCCCCGCGATCTCGCGCTGACGCCCAATGGGCCGCTGGTCGTCGTCCGCGGCGGCGACTCCAATGCGCACCCCTCGGGTGGCGGCATTCACGTGCTCGACGTCGCCACCGGAGCGCTCCTCGCATCCGCGCCGGGCGAACCAGGCAACGACTTCCACCAACGACTTGACGGTGTGGGCCAGCGGCCTGCCGCAGTCGGTCTTCGGGCGCTTCCGCTACGGTGACGTCGCGACGCCGCCCGCTGCGATGGGCGACGGGTTCCTGTGTCGCGGTGGAACGGTGGTCGGCATCCCGGTCGTTCTGACCGGGCTCGACGACGTCGCGCGCCAGCCGATCGACAACAGCGCCCTCCAGGCAGGCGGTGGCGCGCTCTTGCCCGGCACGACCTGGAACTTCCAGTTCATCCACCGCGACGCGACGAGCTTCGGCACGGGCTTCAACGACTCGCCAGCGCTCTCGATCGCGTTCTCGAGCTGACACCGCGGGCCGCGGCGGCTGGAAGTCGAGACGCTCTCCCCAGCCCCTTGCCACAATGGTCACCCTCGACGATGAAGGTGAACGATCAGGGCCAAGACGGGGGCGAGCGCGGTTGCTTGTGGCGCTATCACCAGCGCTGGGTGGGGGTGGCGCGGCACGCTGGCAACGGCGTGCCGCCGATGCTTCTTGTTCTGCTGTTGGCGGTAGGCTCGTGCGGACCGGCAACGCCGGCGCCGCCAGCGTTGCCGGACCTCGGACCCCTGTACGGAGTCGATGAGGTGACACGCGCCCAGCTCGCGTCGTCCTTGAAGAGGCTCGAAGCGCGTCCCAGCGACGTGCGTCTGTGGGTGGACCTCGCGCACAAGCTCGATCAATACGAGCTCGACGACCCGGCGGCGCGAGTCTGGGAAGGAGTGATCGCGCTCGATCCACACGAGGTCGAATGGACCTATCGCGCTGGAGTCGCGGCAGTTCGAGCGCGCGAGGTCGATCGGGCGCGAGGCTGGTTTCGCGCCGCGCTCACCTTGCATCCTGAGCACCGCGCGAGCTGGCGCCGCATCGGCCAACTCGACCTCGAGAACGGAGATGCCGCCGGCGCGCGGGTGGCGTTCGAGCGCCTGAAGCAGCTCGCGCCGGGGAAGCCCGACGGCGCAACCGGTCTCGCCATGGTGGCCTTGCTCGACGAGGACACCGAGGAGGCCCTCGTGCACATCGACGAGGCCTCGCGCCTCGCGCCGAGCGACCTCTTTTTGCGTCACTTGCGAGGCAGCGCGCTGCGGATGGCTGGCCATGCGGACGAAGCGCTGTCCCACCTGTCCGCGGGCCTCGGCTCGGCACCGAGCTGGACGGACGAAGTGGCGGCGACCGCCGTCGAGACTCCGTCGCTGGCTCGCTCGGAACAAGACCTCATGACGCGGGCCGATGGGCTGGCCGCCGAAGCGCGCCTCAGCGAGGCCGCGACGCTCTATCGCCGGGTCCTCGTGTTACGCCCGAACGATGGCAAAGTGCGCACCCGATTGGCGATCGTCCTCGCCCAGGATGGTCACGTCGCAGATGGCTTGGCGCTGATCGAAGAAGGGCTGATCGCCGCGCCGCGGAGGTACGACCTGCTGCTGGCCAAGGTCGACGTCATGCGGATCGGTGGGCGTGAGGAAGCGGCGATGACAGCCGTCGACATGGCGGTCGAGGCTTGGCCGGATCGCGTCGATGCGTGGCTCGTGCGCGGGACGATCTTCCGCGATCGGGGCGAGCTCGACCGCGCGCTGCGCGACTTCGCAGCCGCGTCGCGCCTCGACCCGGAGCGCCTCCAGAGCCTCGCGCTGGCCGCGGACATCCACATGCGTCGCGGTGATTTTCACACCGCAGCACAGCTTCTGGAGGCTCCGCTCGATGACCCTACGAAACAACTGTCGTTGGACTATTTCGAGCTCCTCCTACAGGCCCAGGCTGGTGCCCGACGCCCGGAGATGGTCCGGCGGCACACTCTCGACCGCGCGATCGCCATTCACGGCGCGGCCGCAAGCCGCTTGACTGGAGCGCAGGGTGGTGGTCGGTGAGAGCCGCGCGAACACGGCGATCGACATGCCGATCGCGAGCAAGGACAGCGCGAGCAAGACACTCAACCCGTCGAGTCGCAGGAACAGCGCGCTATCCCCGAGGCCGTGCTGTGCCAGCGCGGCCGCGCTCAGCCCGAAGCCGAGCGCGATGGCGCCCGAGAACGCGAGGCCTTGGCCCAGGAATTTCGCCAGGTCGACCTCGTAGCCGCTGACGGGCTGGGCGAGCAGGTAAGCGAGCATGCCGCGCTCCTGCTCGGACGGCAGCGAGGCCGCGCCCATCGTCACCGCCTTGAGCGAAACGACGAGCAATGTCAGATTGACGAGGCTCGCCGCGGTCTTCCCGAAACCCGCCATGCCGGCGAGCCCGGTGCCGATGTTCGAGAGGTAAGCGAGCGCGAGGGCCAGGCCCGCGAACGAGAGTGTGTAGAGAAGGAACCACTTGTTTCGGAGCGAATCACGCAGCTCGCGTTGGAGCAGCGTCCAGATTGTGCGCAGCGCGAGCTGCCGCACCTCTTCGGGCCGGTGCGAGATCAGCAGCACGGACTTGCCCCGCTCACACAGGCGCTCGACATCGGCGAGCACGTCCGCGCGCGTGGCGGCGTCGAGGCTCGCCGTCGGCTCGTCGAGCAGGATCACCGGCGGATCGGTGAGTCGCGCGAGCCCCGGGCAAAGGCGTTGTTTCAGGCCGCCCGAGAGCTCGCGTACGAAGCAGCGCTCGCGCTGGTGAAGGGAGTCACTCGTCGCGTGTGCGCAGCACGAGGCGCGGCCCCGTTCGGAGCGCTCCGTTCTGGCCGCGAATCACGAGCGAAACGTCGACGCCACCGGATCCTCGGAGCGCATCCCAGGGAAGCACGCAGTAGATCCCGCACTGTTCGATGACCGGGTTCGCGAAATACGACGAGACGTCCGGGCGCTGGACGCTCTGGTGTGCGGCGTAGAGCTTGGAATCGACACGCACGAAGACTTCCGACGGCAGTCCACCCGCCACTACGTCGATTGCCCAGCCGGTGATTCTCACTGGAGTCGCGCTGGTTACGACGAGCTCGTCGCGTCCGAGCGCGACCTGGCCCTGAACCATCTCGATCGTCATTCCGCCACTTGCGTCCTCGAGCGCGGCCGGGTTGATCGGAAGCCCCTTGGTCGAGGGCGCGGCGCCTGTTTGCAACGTCAGCTCGATGTCGAGTGGTGTGAGCCTTCTCTGGGTCTTATCGAAGCCATAGAGGCGCACACGGTGTTCGCGGCCTACGAGGCCCCCCAAGGGCAACTCGAGGTCGATCTCGCGCTCGCCCGATTCACGTCGCGGCGCGAGCGGACGCAGCGGCAGGACCGCGAAGAACTCGCGCACCGATTCCGAGTAACCGAGAAGATGTGTGAAAGCGCGCGGCAACGGAGCGGTGTCCAGGTGCCCGACCGCGCGCAGGCGCTCGCCGTCGAACGAGAGACCCAAGGTCGCGCTCTTGGCATAAGGCTGTTCGTCGACCTCGAGCGCCTCCAGGCCAGGGACGCGCTCGTCGGCGAGAATGCCCGAGCTCACGAGTGACTCGTGGATCTCGATCACCCATATGGGGTCGGGGTAAATGAGCGCGATGTCCGGGTTGTTCGGCGCGAGCTGGGCGAAGCGCAGGGCCGTCTCGCCCCGCGCGACCGAATCGTGGAAATAGCGGACGTGCTTCTCGAAGGAGTTGTCCCACTGCCTTCCAACGAGCGCGAGCTGAACGGACAGAAGCGCCACGGCGCCGAGGGTCACTCCGCGCCTCGTCACGCCCGCCTTGCCGGTCGAGGCCATCAGCCAGCACAGTCCATTGAGTCCCACGTAGAACAACGAAACGTGCAGCACGTAGCGCGACGGGAGCGCCGACTCCAGTCCGAGACTCGAGCGTCCAGCCGCGACCGCTGCGCCAGCCGCGAGCGAGTAGCCCGAGACGGCCAGCCAGGGCGCCGCGCGCGCCCAACCGCCTCGGAGCAGCGCGCTGACGCCGCACAGGAGCCAGATCCCCAAGGCGACCGCGCCTGTCTCGCTCGCGCTCACGGGCGAGTGCTGGACCGGCGCCAAAGGAGCCCCCAGCCAAGCCAAGTAGAACTTGAACGCATGTACGGGGTCGGCGAGCGACGCCGAGAGGGGCGGGTGATGTGGCGGACGAATGTAATCCTGGAAGTACGACCACGTGACGATGACGAACACGGCCACGTGCGCCAGGTCCAGGGTCCAACTCGCGGTGTCCTTGCGGGAGGGATCCCCAACCCTTCGACTGCCGACGAACCAGCGCGGCCACAACAGCAGCCACAACATGAGACCGTTGGCGAACGTGTACGTCGCTGCGAGGCAGAGCGCGACGACCACCCCGAAGCGCACGCGTGGCCGTCGGATGTAGAGGTTGGCGACGACGCCCAGCAAGAGCGCCGCGGCGACGATCGCGTTCTCGAGGTTGACACCCCAGAGCCACGCGTTCGAGAGGCCGTAGGGATTGAACAGCAGAGCGCTGGCTGTGACTGCGCAGAAGGCCTGTGGAAAGGGAGCGCCTGGCATCACCCTGCGGGCGATCAAGTAGGTCGATACGACGCCCCCGAGCACGACCAATAGGGAGAGATACATCTCATCCCGAACCTCCCACCCGTTCATTCCGAGCAGGAACCAGACGGCGCTGCCGAACGCTTTTCTGGCCTCGTTGTGCTGCGCGAAGAAGTCCCGCCAGTGTAGGTTGCCCTTGGTTTACTCGTCGAACAAATGGCCCGGCGTCCACCATTGGTCCTGCCACGGCAGCTCGCCGCCGTAGAGGTAGACCTGCCGCACCAACCCCAGAAAGGGCAAGAGTCCAAGCAGCCCGAACAGCGCGACCCAATGTAGGCCCAAGGGGCGCCTAGCCAGCGGCGACGTTCGGGATCGACCCGCTTCCTGTGCCTCTGGCAGCTCTTCTGCCGGTGACTTCATCGCCCTTCAGCCTAACACGCGCGGATGGGCGGGCCCTAACCGAGCGACCGAGCGCGTCGACGGAGTCGAACGACGGCGCCCGTGTGGGCACCGCGACTGTCGGTCTGCGATGATCACGGTGCCAGGCGCTGCAAGAGCTCCGCGCGCAGCCCGTCGGGGAGCGTGGCGACGTCACGTGCGCGAGCGGCGAGCCCAATACGGCGTTCGCGATCGTGCAATGCGATGCGGCCGTTCGTTCGCCGTAGCCACAAGTCGAGCTGCGCCAAGGCACCCTCTCGCGTGCGCCCATCGATCGCCTCGCTCCAATCGAGACACGTAAGCAAGAGGTCGAGTTGATCCTGTGGCGACAACAGATTGGAGAGGCGGCGGGCCGCGCGAGCGGCGCCGGGCCAGCCTCGTTGGAGAAGCAGCCGGACCTCGCGGAGGACGACGTCTGCGCGCAACGAGATGAGCGCGTCCGCTGCCGCCGGCGCGACGGAAGGACGTTCGAGTAGGCGAAGCAGCTCCGGAGTTGCGTCTCGCCCCAACATGCCACGCAGCGCACGGACCGCGGCGCGCGCGCGCCGCGGTCGGGGGTCCTCGAGCCAGCGGCGGACACGATTCACTAGGGAGCGGTCGCCGAGGTCGGCGAGCGCGAGCACGGCCCCGCCACCTTTGACGCGCGCCGCGCGTTGGCCTTGTCGAAGGCGCCGCGCAGCCAGCATTCGTACTCCGCAACGCTCACGAAGTCACGGCTGCCACGCAACAGCAGGTGCTGCTT